>Ga0207646_10001333_pt1 | contig 30686 bp, 29 predicted proteins | sample KBSK5502metaG_FD_184343 | JGI IMG/M metagenome (GOLD analysis project Ga0207646, IMG submission 184343) | Corn, switchgrass and miscanthus rhizosphere microbial communities from Kellogg Biological Station, Michigan, USA - KBS K5-50-2 metaG... | ecosystem: Host-associated > Plants > Roots >... | reverse complement strand
AGGTTGGCTCGGGCCCAGATGTGCTCAACATTGATGTGATTTGGCCCGGAGTTCTTGAGCCTGACCTGGTTGACCTTCGACACGAGTTGGCAGACGAAATCAACTTCCTCGAGCCACAATTATTGCAGAGCTACACGGCTAACGGAAAACTCGTCGCGATTCCTTACACCGTCCAGGTAGGCGTCCTTCAGTATCGAAGCGATCTCCTCCGCGAATACGGTTACCAGCATCCACCGAAAACATGGGACGAGCTCGAGACCATGGCCGCGAGGATCCAGGCCGGCGAGCGAGCCAAAGGTAAGAAAGACTTTTGGGGCTACGTCTGGCAGGGAGCAGCGGCTGAGGCCCTCAACTGTAACGCCATCGAGTGGCAAGCTGCTCAAGGAGGGGGAAGGATCATCGAAAGCAACCGCACGGTCAGCGTGAACAACCCCGCAGCGGTACGTTCTTGGCAAAGAGCCAAACGTTGGATCGGCTGGATCTCGCCACCCAGCGTTCTCGCCTATCAGGAGCTTGATTCAATCAATGCTTTCGATCAAGGCGAAGCAGCATTTGTTCGCGTCTGGGGTGGCGCCTCCATTACGCGCATCGGTTTATTCCGCCAAGTGCACTGGCGAAATTCTCTGGCGCCGAGCAAGACAGGTTATACCAGTATTCCCGCGGGACCATTAGGCTGGGCGGGTACATTGGGGGGATCGGGCCTGGCTGTGTCACAACATTCCTCCCATCGCAAAGAGGCCATAAAGCTAATTCGATTTCTGATTCGCGCTCAGATTCATTCAAATCAGGTTGAAGAGAGCACGGTCGTCAATCAGTCGGAGTTTCAGAGCCTACCTTCCGTTTCAAATGCAAACCGTAATCCAAAGGAGGCGGTTCGAGCCAGGTTGGTAATCAGGCCGTCCACCGAGACCGGATCACAATATGAGCAGATTGCGAGAGCTTATATAGATGCAGTGCATTCGGTCTTAGCCGGCGAGAAGCCTGCTCCTCAAGCAGCAGCGGCGCTGGAGAAGAAACTGGTGGCGATTACCGGGTTCAAAACCGGACCACCCCTAACGGGAGAATGATGCGGAGTCAAGCAGAGCAAGACCAATTCGAATTGCTGTCATTGACTAAACCAAGCATACTTTCGCGCATTAACAAACTGAAGATCGCCCCGCGCCTATTCGTATGTTTTGCCTTAATTGTCTTACTGATGTTAGTGGGTAATAGTCTGCTTGTCTGGCAATTCAATTTGGTACGCCAACAATCGAATCGCGTGAGTGCGCTGGCTCTGGAGCTAGCTGTCGTCTCACGCTTCCAGACCGATGTCTTATCGTTCGACGCAAGACTCGACTCGCTAGCCAAGTCCGAAGACATCGACGGCTTAAAGCAAGAAGTCGGGCATTTGCGATCCGTTCTGTTTACCGACACCGAAGCTGTCAGAGATGCGCTGATTCGTCTACCGTCCGATGTGCCTCGGGATCCGGCGATCCTGCCTACTGTGCAAGCGGTTGTGATCACGTTGCCACCGCAGCTCGACGCCGTAATTGCTTTAGGTGCGGCGTCCGACTGGAATGCGGCACGCCTTCGTCTAGCGAATGAAAAGAAACCGCTGGAAGCCAGTGCCTCGAATCTAGTTCGCAATGTGGAGCAGCAAGTCACTGATCAGCTCTCGCATTCAGTTGCGCAGGCTCAACGAGTCCAAAGCCAAATACTTCTGATTCTTCCGCTTACAGCCTTGGTTACATTGCTAGTGGCCATACTCCTCGGCTTCGCCATCACCCAGAGCATTAGTGCTTCCCTCCGAAAGCTGTTGCAGGGATCAACCGCGTTGGCACGCGGAGATTTTGATCACCAAGTGCAGCTATCAGGAAACGATGAACTCGCCCACCTAGGGACTGTCTTCAATGAAACAACCGCCAAACTGCGAGCACTCTACCGGCAGATACAAAGCAGTGAAGCGCATCTGGCGGAGGCACAGCGTGTTGCGCACATGGGCAGTTGGGTCTGGCGCGTGGCGGGAAGAGACGCGCTGCATCTTTCAGAGGAATGGTACCGGATATACGGATTTGATCCGAAACTAGGGATGCCAGAGTGGAAGGAACGGCTACAGCGGGTGCATCCGGAGGATCGAGAAACGTGGCAAGGAACAATCGAACGTGCGATTCAAGAGAGGTCAGATTACGAAGTAGAGTTTCGCATTCTCCTGCCTGACGGAACGATCAAGTGGGTTCAAACTGTGGGCCATCCGGTACTAAGCACAGCGGGAGAACTCGTACAGTTCATCGGCATCTCGATGGACGTCACCGAGCGCAAGGCTGCCGAAGAAAGGATCCGGGCGCAGGAAGCAGAGCTCCGGCAGATGTTGGACCTCGTGCCTCAACTCGTTGCGGTATTCGGACGCGACCACGAACGTATTTATGCCAACCGCATGGGGCTCGATTACCTAGGCGTTAGCCTCGAAGAGTGGCGGCAAACACGCGACATGCGTGTCTTCGTCCATCCTGATGACGGGGACCGGATGCGCGCCTTTTTTAGCCGCGCCATTTCCGTTGGTTCTGCTTACGAGCTGGAGTATCGAGTGCGCAAGCATGACGGGGGTTATCGTTGGTTTCTGGCCCGTTACAACCCAGTGCACGACGAGGTCGGACGGGTTGCGCGTTGGTATGTGGCCTTTACGGACATCGAAGATCGCAAGCGAGCTGAGGAAAGACTGCGGGAGGAAAATGCCGCTCTCCGCGAAGAGATCGATAAGGCTTCGATGTTTGAAGAGATCGTGGGAACCTCTCCCGCTTTGAAAGCGGTACTCTCCCACATTTCCAAGGTTGCGGCGAGTGACTCCACGGTCCTCATCACGGGCGAAACGGGAACGGGAAAAGAGTTGGTCGCACGCGCGATCCACCGACGGTCAGATCGGGTCTCGCGTCCGTTCGTCAGCGTGAACTGTGCAGCGATCCCGCGTGATCTGATCGCCTCGGAGTTGTTTGGGCATGAGAAGGGTGCGTTCACGGGCGCGACGCAGCGGCGCCTAGGCAAGTTTGAATTAGCAAACGGCGGCACATTGTTCCTGGATGAAGTCGGGGAACTCCCGACCGAAACTCAGATTGCCCTTCTTCGTGTCTTGCAGGAACGCGAGTTTGAACGCGTTGGCGGCAGTCGCCAGATCCGCGCTGACGTTCGGGTGATCGCTGCGACAAACCGCGATCTGCAGGCAGCCGTTCACGCCGCGTCCTTTCGTAGCGACTTGTTTTACCGGTTGAACGTTTTCCCGATTGAGAATCCCCCTCTGCGCGACAGGAGACCAGACATTCCTTTGTTGGTCGAGTACTTCATCGATCGCTTCGCGCGCAAGACCGGTAAAACCATAAGGCACCTGGAGAAGAGCACACTCGAATTGCTTCAGTCATACGCGTGGCCTGGAAACATTCGCGAACTGCAGAACGTCATCGAGCGTTCGGTGATCCTTTGCGAAACGGAGATTTTCTCGATCGACGAAAGCTGGTTACCAAAGCAGCCATCTCTGGCAGAACCGAAAAGCCAGATGGAGCTTCCCGAAAGACTCCTGGCACAGGAGAAGGAGATGATTGAGGCCGCCCTGAAAGAGAGCCGCGGCCGGATATTCGGACCCACGGGGGCCGCGGCCAAGTTGGGCATACCGCGGTCGACACTGGAATCGAAGATCAAGTCGCTGAAAATCGACAAGAACCGTTTCAGGACTTTGTCGGAAATTTGAGAGCTCGTGCTCGCGGCTCGTGTCCCGGTCAGCAGGTGAATTTTTTCAAGAACACTGAATATCGTGCGTTGCCGTGTACTCAAACCAGCCGGACCAGTGGTTAGGAATGGGCACTCAAACCAGGGCGGGTATTGTTGCCGAAGCGAGTGTTGTCATGCTAGGTGCCCGCTAAATGCTCCCATTTCTGGCGGTTTTGACTTGCAGGAGGACCGTTAAGTGCTTTGAATCCTGCGGGCTATGTAGGTTATGACGCGTTATGAGCCCGACCAGCTACCACTGCGCCAATTCAGGGTCACTGTGAAGATTTCTTAACTACGGTGGAGTATGATGCGAGTCCGGACCAAGATTTGATGAAGGAGAACTGATGCCGCTTCCATCTGACGAGAAGATCGTCGACCTTGCAAACGATTTGCTATCGCAATTGGATACCATTTTTGGCCTCCACCCGGGCTTTCGTCCAGCCCACGCAAAAGGCATGATGCTGAGCGGGACCTTCGCCCCATCCCCCGGGGCGCGCTCTCTAACTCGGGCGCACACGTTTCGTCCGAATCCATCCCGCAACCGTGCGATTCTCCAACGGAACAGGTCTTCCCTTAATTCCCGACAACCTTCCCGATTCGAATCCTCGCGGACTCGCGCTCCGTTTTCACCTCGCTGATCGCGTTCATACTGACATCGTGAGCCACTCGACGGACGGCTTCCCGACTAGAACGGGGCAGGAATTTCTCGATTTTCTCCGAGCCCTGGCGACCGGGGATCCTTCGGCATTTTTGGCTCCACACCCAGCCGCGCTCGCGTTCGTGCAAACGCCCAAGCCAAGTCCGGCCAGTTTCGCGACCGAAGCCTACTTTGGCGTGACGGCCTTCCGATTTATCAACCAGCAGGGGCTCGCGAGGCACGGCAGGTATCACATTACGCCTAAAGCGGGCGTGGACCATCTCGACGACGCGGCTGCCAAGGCGAAGGGCGAGAACTACCTGTTTGACGAATTGGCGCGCCGTATCGCGGCTGGCCCGGTTGAGTTAGACATCCACGTCCAGATAGCAAATGACAAGGACGTCGTGGATGACGCCACGATTCATTGGGCTTTCGACCGTCCGCTGGTTCATTTCGGCAAAGTCGAACTGACCGCGATAGCACCCGATACGAGGCTCATCGTCGGATCATCTTCGACCCGATCCCTCGCGTCGACGGGATCGAACCGTCGGATGATCCATTGCTCGAACTGCGGGCAGCTATTTACTTGCTAAGCGGCCGTCGCCGGCGTTACGCCAACGAATCGCAGGCGGCTTCCCAAACGGCCTGAGATGGCTAGCGACTCCTAGCTCTCTTCAGCAAGTGCCCCGGCGCGCTTGCCGACCTTCTTGAGAACGCTTTCGAGGACTTGCAGCTCTTTGGGGTTAGCATCGCCAAACACTCTGCCGATTTCCGCGGAATGCTTGCGGAAAATTGGGACGATCAGGTCTTTACCGCTTTTTGTAAGAGCGACGATTCGGACCCTCTGATCTTCGGAGCTTTCCGCCCGGCTGACTAGCCCCTTTTCGAGCAAGCGATCGATCGCGACGCTAATTGAGCCGGGAGTGAGGTGGACTTTCGGCCCGATCGTCTTCACAGGCAGGGGCCCCTTATGCAGAAGGGCTTCAAGCACACGGAAGTCCGTGTCGGAGATACCCGTCTCCTCGATCCCTCTATACAGATAGTCGTGGGCTGCCTCGTGCGCTTTCCTCCAAATGAGCCAGCAATGTACCTGGTCTGGGGGCTTTTTCCTCATAGCCCTCTGATGCTGAGGCTTTTTCGATTCTTTGTCCACAAGAATGTATCTATATCAATATACTCTGCATCAATATAGTGGACGCCCCCGCCTGAATGGAGCGGGTCGCCAGGAGATAAGCATGAAGATCGCTTCCACAATTGCACGGTATTTGCTCGGTTTGATCTTTTTGACGTTCGGGCTCAACGGGTTCCTTCACTTTATTCCCATGCCGCCGCCTACGGGCGTTGCAGCACAGTTCTTCGGAGCCCTCTTCGTATCCCGCTTTTACGTGGTGATTTTTCTGTTGCAGATAATACCAGCGGTCCTGTTGCTTGCGAATCGCTACGTGCCTTTGGCGCTGACCATTCTGGGCGCTGTGATTGTCAACATACTGTGCTTTCACATTTTCATGGCGCCCGCGGGTTTGCCGCTGGCTGTGTTCGTTACGATCTTGTGGTTTCTTACAATTTGGAGAGTGCGGTCCGCGTTTACCGCTATCCTCCAACGTTAAGAAAGCACTAGCGGAAATAACGCCAAGCCGAGAGGAGACAAGCCCATGTCATACAGCATATCCACCTTGCTGATCCGCAATCTTCGTGATGTCTTCGGTGAAAACGATCCCGCTCGCCGGCGTGCCGCCATCGACGAGATTTACACTGAAGATTGCGTTTTCTACGACCCCAGCAAGGGAGTCTATCGTGGCCGTGACGAAATCGACCGCATCGCGGGCGCGATCAAAGCTACTCACCCTGAATTTCGATATCAGCCAACTACCGAGCCTGCGGAATCGGGGAATGGCGGGCTGGTCCGCTGGGTATCGGGCCGCCCTGGCGATGCGCCAGCCTACGCCGGAACGGATTTCATCATCGCCAGGGACGGCCGGATTGCCGCCATTTATCTGTTTTTCGACAAACTGCCCTGAGCTGGACGTTGCCGTGTCACGGAACTGCAAAGGAGTGGAACGCTCACTCATAACGGTCTTCGTGGGAGAGTGGCGCCGATAGACTTGTGGGTTTCTCTCGTTCCGCTCGTCAGCCCGAGCGAACTTTCGAGCATGATCGAAGCAATTTCCGCGCGATCTTTTGAAGAATGACGGGAGCAGGGTTATGCAAATCGGAATCGATAGTTTTGTTGCCGCGGTACCGGACACTCTGACGGGTGAGAATCTCAGCCCGGCAGATCGCTTGAGCCACCTTCTCGACGAAATCGAGTCTGCGGACCGCGTTGGGCTGGATGTCTTTGGGATTGGCGAGCACCACCGGGCGGAGTTTCTTGATTCCGCGCCAGAAACGATCTTGGCCGCGGCGGCGGTCAGGACCGAAAGGATCCGTCTTACCAGTGCCGTCACCGTTCTGAGCGCGAATGACCCAGTGCGCATATTTCAGCAGTTTGCAACCATCGATCTTCTTTCACACGGACGCGCCGAAATGATTGTGGGGCGCGGATCGTTTGTGGAAGCCTTTCCTCTGTTCGGCCTCGATCTCGCCGATTACGATTCGCTTTTTGCCAACAAGCTTGAGCTGCTCCTGAAAATTCGTGAAAACACTCAAGTACATTGGGCCGGCCAACACCGCGCGCCTCTTACCGGCCAAGCAGTGTATCCACGGCCATATCAACGATCTCTTCCGATCTGGCTCGGGGTGGGCGGTACGCCCGCTTCGTTTGTGCGCGCCGGAACACTCGGCCTTCCGCTGATGGTGGCCATCATCGGCGGTGAACCGCGCCGGTTTCGCCCCCTGATTGATCTCTACCGCGAGGCGGGCCGTCGCGCTGGTTATCCTTTGGACCAGTTGAACGTCGGAATTCACGCTCTGGGCTATGTTGCAGACACCGATCAGCAAGCGGCGGACGAGTTCTTCCCAGGCTACGCCCGGTCTTTCACCGAAATTGGCAAGGAGCGTGGCTGGCCTCCGATTACGCGTCGTCAGTTCGAGGCGCTCCTCCAGCCCGAAGGGGCATTGTTCGTCGGGAATCCTCGAACGGTAGCCGACAAAGCTCTCTCGGTCAGTGAAGCGCTCGGAGGAATCGAGAGACTCAGCTTTCAATTGAGCATTGCGTCCCTGCCGCACGAAAAGCGCATGCGCGCGATCGAATTGCTCGGAACCGACATTGCGCCTGCCGTTCGCGACCATTCGAACGCAATTTCTGCAATGAAGGGCTAGAGCTTTTCGCTCTCGCTGCAACGGTTGCACAATAGTTTCACAGATGGGCCCAAACAGGATGGTTTTGCACAAACATAGGGCATCTCACCCGAACATAAGTTATTGATTCCGAACACTAGGCGGGTGGAATCGGGCAAATTTCTAAACCGTTGCAAAGGTTCGGCCACGCCTGGTTCGAGCAGGTCACTCTAACCAAGCGGAGAGAGTCGTTACTCTAACAAGGGCGGCGTCCTGTCGCTGAAGCGAGTGTTGCTACGCTAGGTAGCTCAAGACGTATCGGATCTGGCGGTTGGCAAAGGGTTTGATTGAATTCTTTCGGTTCCTGGTCGAAGCCGGATGAACACGTTTCTGGCGTCAGAATTGGAGCTTGAGGGCGAGCTGGACGGAGCGGGGGCCGCCGATTTGGTAGAGAGGGTTGAAGCCGCCATTCGCGCCGCCCGAGCCAAGACTGCTCGCGAGCGTTTGCGTCGAGTGGCCAAATAGTGGGTTACAACTTTGCGGACAACCAGCTAGGCTGTTGTTGGGATTGCCGAAGTTTGGGTGGTTGAAGATATTGAAGAACTCCGAACGGAAGCGCAGCCCCAGTTTCTCGGTCAAGTGAAATTGCCGCTGCAACCCCACATCCGCTTGCGTGGCTCCGAAACCGCGCAGAACGTTGCGCCCAAAGTTTCCCTGCTCCAAGTTTCCCTGCGGTCCTTTAGGCGGCGCAGAAAACGCCGCGCCGTTGAAGATTTTGCCGCCAGGATATTGCGAGCCAAAGAGTTCGAGCGGCACGCCGGGCACCACGTTCGGTCGTGGATTCAGGGCAACGCCGCCGGCAAAGACGGTTCCGGTCACAACGTCAAGGGGCGGAGCCGATCTAGCCAGAATGAACGTGTCCAGCGACCAGCCGCCGAATAGTGAACGTACAACCTTTTGCGATCTCGGAGACGGCAGATCGTAAGTTATGCCGGCGGTGAAGGAGTGCCGGATGTCAAAGTCGGAGTTCCCGCGGTCTATATTCGGATTGGCAATCGCGCCCGGCGTGTTAACGGTGTTAGCGGACGAATCTGTCGAAGCAATGTCAATCGAGTGGGAGAAGGAATACGATGCCAATGCCTCGAGGCCGCGCGACAAATGCCGCTGAAACTTTAGCTGTAGAGCATGGTAATCCGAGGTCGCGGTGTTGCTGGTTAGCGAAACAAACTGAAAATCCGGATTCGGGTTAAATAAATTGGTTACGCGAAGCAAGTTGCGTCCAATCGCACCGATGTACGTCAGAGATAGACTTTGGCTGCTTCCGAGGGATTGCTCCACCGCGACATTCCACTGATAGGTGCGTGGCGACTTCAAATGCGGGTCGGCAACGATGATGTTTGAAACAGGCGGATTGGTGGTGAAGGCTGGAGGAGCAGCGTTCTCCGGGCTCAGCGGGAAAGGTACCAATGAAAAGCTCTTGCTGGCACTAAAGGGAAAGGAACCGGTAGCGCCTCCCAGGGTGCCTTGGCCAAGATCGTAAAACATTCCGAAACCCGCGCGCAGGACGGTATTCCAATTCGGCGCCTGCCGGAGCTGATAGGCGAGGCCGATTCGCGGCGCCACGTTTCCATACCTGGTGTCGTACAAAGGAGTGCCGCGAGGGGCCAAGGCAATCGTTGCCGGATCGTTCAGGCCCACCACGGCGAATGGATCGCTGGCCGAATTCTTGCCCTTTAGAGGGGGATTAATGTCCCACCGCAAGCCGTAAGTGACTGTCAATCGCGGCGTGATTTTCCAGGTATCCTGGCCATAGAACGAAAAGTTTTGCGAGAGCAGGGCGACGGCTTGAAATGTGGATGGTTGAGCAAACGCCGCGGTTGTTGAGGCGGCGCCGGGAGCCGTTCCTGAAAGGGCGTATCCCGCGCAGGACGATGGCGCCGGAGGGCAGGCGACTCCTAAGAACTGCACAAAGGGCCGATACGAGAACGGGCTGCTGAAGGGAGCGAGCCAACGATAGTCTCCGCCGACCTTCAATTGGTGACTGCCCGCCGTCACGGACAGATTGTCGATCAGATTGATCTGGCGTTGCTCATCCGTTGCCGCTTTGCCCTTCCCGTACTCGCCTACGCCGCTGATGAGAAATAAGAAGCCATTATCTTTGGAGGATAACCCCATAGGAAACAGGAGGGAATCAGGAAGCGGCACAGCTCCGCCGAAATCATCCAAGTCATAGTCATTGCCGAGTCTTTGATTGCTGTAATTTGCGCGCAGCTCGTTGGTGAGTTGCGGCTTGATCAGTTGCGTGATCCCCCCTGTAAATGTGTGTATTGCTGAATCCCCCAAATCTCTGGTGCTGAGAGCGGTTAAGGTGAAGGGGGAGCCCCTCTGGTCCAGGTCGGAGGGAGCGTAGTCGTAACGAACAAACAAGCTTAACTTTGAGCTGATGATGTGATCCAGGCGGATGCTGTAAGCGTCCAGCGACGAGGGATTGGAATAGCTGGCATTGAATTGTGCCAGCCCCGGACTGATGGCAGCGCCGTTGGCAACGGGATAGGCATTCAAGAATGGCTGCATATCGGCGGGAGCTAGTTGTCGCGAGGCCGCGTCCGGGACGGCGGTTGTCTGCGTCACGGGCTGGCGTAACCGCAGCCCTTCGTAGGAAAAGAAGAAAAAGGTCTTGTCTTTGAAGACCGGGCCGCCAACAACACCTCCAAAGTCATTCTGCCGTTCCGCAGGTTTTCGCAGATGATTGAAGTTTGCGAACCAGTCCCTCGCGTCCAGCACGTCATTGCGGAAATATTCAAAGAGAGTGCCATGAAAGGCATTGGTTCCCGAGCGCGTCACGATGGAGACCTGTCCGCCGGGAGTGCGCCCAAACTCCGGCGCGAACGAAGAGGTCTGGATGCGAAACTCCTGCAAGGCATCCACGGAGACGAGGCTGTTTGTCCCACCCCAGGCGGTAAGCGCAGGCAAAGCTCCGCCACCGCTCTGCTGCAGTGGGAAAAAGCCAGTGACTCCAAAATTGGCGCTGACTCCATCCACGGTGAAATAGTTGGCGTCCCTGCGTTGTCCATTCACGCTGAACTGCCCCTGGTCAAGCAGTGATGTAGCGGTCATCACCACACCCGGCGTGAGCTGGATCAACGTCTGAAAACTTCGGCCGTTAAGAGGAATGTCCTCTACGAACGTGCGGTCGATCACCGTGCTGACTGTCGCGGACTCGGTATTCACGAGAGGCGCGCCGGATTCGACCGTAATGGTTTCTGACGCGGAGCCAAGTGTCATTTCGAAATTAATCTCAAGTGCATCTTGGATATGAAGAATCACGTCGGGCTTGATTAGCTTTTTGAAGCCGGGTTTTTCAATCTCGATGCGATAGAGACTAGGCGGTAGATTCGGCAGGTAGTATTCGCCCGAGGTGTTGGTGGTGGTCTCGTACCGGATATTTGTCCCCGCGGTGACAGCGGCAATTTTTGCATCAGCGATTGCGCCTTTGGAGGGATCTGTTATGCGACCGGAGAGCCCGGCGTTGGTGGATTGGGCCCGCAGAACAGACGAGGAGGAAACGAGTAACAGGCACGCGGCGAGTGCGGGGACACGCATAATCTCACGTCAAGGAAACGCGGAAGCCGTGAGCGTACTCTCGGCCTGCCAAGGGGTCAACACCCAAAGGGGTCGCTCAGGACTCTCAAAGGGGTCGCCTCGCTACACCTCAAAAGAGGGATGCAGGTGTGGCACCTCCGCTGAGATAAATGAGAGTAAGATTTTGAGCCGTGGAATACACCCACCGACGAGGACGATTTGGTCTCGCGCCAGGCATTGCTTTGGCTTGGCTGCTGGCGTGGTGTCCGTGTGCGTCGGCACTGGATCCTGCGCTGGATGTAAGCCAGTACGCGCATACGGCGTGGAGGATTCGCGACGGGTTCACCAAGGGACAGATCACGTCGATTGCGCAGACGCCTGACGGCTACCTGTGGCTGGGCACGGAATTGGGTTTAGTTCGCTTCGACGGTGTTCGTGCCGTCCCGTGGCAGCCGCCGGCGGGTGAGCAACTCCCCAGCAATGGCATCGGCCCTCTCCTGGTGGCGCGCGACGGTACGCTCTGGATTGCTACGCTGAAAGGGTTGGCAAGTTGGAAGGACGGGAAAATCACGCAGTATCCAGAAGTTGCCGGTCAGGTCGGTCCACTGCTTCAAGATCGCGAGGGAACGGTCTGGTTCGTGATGATCGCGCCCGGCAGACTCTGCGCCATCAAAGGCGCGAAGGTGCAGTGTTACGGGGCCGGGAGCCTTGGCACGTGGGCAGCTGGCTTATGCGAAGACCACAAGGGCAATCTCTGGGTGGGGGCTCAAACGGGATTGTGGCGCTGGGCGCCCGGAGCTCCCGAGCGCTCTGTGTTTCCCCGTGGCGGAGTTCCGGTCTACTCGGTTATTGAAGACGACGAGGGAGCGCTGTTGCTGGACGCGGGCGACGGACTGAAACGGCTTGTCCACGGGAAAATTCAGAGTTATGCACTTCCGGTCGCCGCAGGGCCGCCCAGATCCCATCGCTTTTTCCGCAGCAGGGATGGGAGCTTGTGGGTCGGCACGGGGAACGGTCTAGTGCATTTGCACCAGGGCAGGGCCGATACATTCGGAAGCGCCGAGGGACTCTCCGGCGAATACGTAGACCGTATTTTTGAAGACCGCGAAGGCAGTGTTTGGGTCATCACGCTCAGGGGGCTCGACCGGTTCCGTGAATACGCCTTCCCCACGATTTCGAGAGACCAGGGTCTCTCAAGCTCCAGTTGGGCCATTCAAGCAACTTCCGATGGAAGCATTTGGATCGGTGGCGCGAGTGGGTTGAATCGCTGGGAGAACGGAAACGTGACCGTGTACGGAAAGGAGAGCGTGCCGGGCCGAAGCGGGCAAATAGATCAGAAAGAACGCAGTGGCAGCGGGGCGCTAAGAGAAATCACGAACAGCGGGATCTCAGGCCTCGTTCGAACGCTGGGGCTGGATGACCGGGGGCGACTGTGGGTTTCGACCACGGACGGTGTGTTCTACCTCGAGACTGGCCGATTCGTGCGCGTTCCAGGCATTCCGGGCGTAAATGCATGGTCCGTTGCTGGAGATAGCCATGGGAAGATGTGGATCAGTGGCGGAAACGAAGGCCTTTTTTGTCTTACGTCGGGGGGTGCTGTTCAACCGATTCCGTGGGCTCGGTTCAGTCAAAAGAACTTAGGGGCAAGAGCTTTGTTGCCTGATCGGTCCGAGGGTGGCGTCTGGCTCGGGTTTTATGACGGTGGGATTGCGTATTTCAAGGATGGGCAAGTCCGCGCTTCCTACAGTGCCGCTGACGAGCTGGCCAATGGCCGCTTGAACGACCTTCGATTCGATCAGGAGGGTGCGCTCTGGGCCGCCACCGAGGGCGGCCTAAGCCGGTTGAAAAATGGGCGTATCGCCACGCTAACCAGTAAGAACGGACTGCCCTGCGATGAGGTCCATTGGTCGGTGGAGGACGACGATCGTGCCATGTGGTTGTACATGCCCTGTGGCCTCGCCCGGATTGAACACTCGGAGTGGTATGCGTGGGCAGGTGATCCGAGGCACGTTATCAAAGCTAAGATTTTTGATAACTCCGACGGAGTGGCGAGCATTGGAGTCTATGGCAGTTACGGACCGCGCGTGACCAAGTCATCGGATGGAAAAATATGGTTCCCGACGTACGACGGTGTGAGTGTGATTGATCCGCATCATCTTCCGTTTAATAAGCTGCCGCCGCCGGTACACGTCGAGCAGATTAGCGCCGACCGCAAGACCTACGACGCGATTCCCCAACTGCGCTTGCCCCCACTGATCCGCGATCTGCAAATCGACTACACGGCGCTCAGCCTGGTCGCGCCGGAAAAGGTACGTTTTCGCTACAAGCTGGAAGGCCGGGACCGCGATTGGCAGGATGCCGGCAATCGCCGGCAAGCCTTCTATAACAATCTACCTCCCCGCAACTACCGGTTTCGAGTGAGCGCTAGCAATAACAGCGGCGTATGGAACGAGGCCGGCACGTTCCTGGATTTCTCGGTGGCTCCAGCTTACTACCAGACGATTTGGTTTCGCACGTTGTGCGTAGCGGCGTTTATTGGATTGCTTTGGGCACTCTATCAACTGCGACTGCAGCAACTGGCGCGGGAGTTCAACGCAGGACTGGAAGCACGCGTCAACGAGCGGACGCGCATCGCGCGGGAACTCCATGATTCGCTGCTGCAAGGCATTCAAGGATTGATGTTTCGCCTTCAGGCAGTGCGTGAATTCCTTCCCGGGCGGCCCAGCGAGGCTATGAAAGCCCTGGACATTGCGCTGGAGCGCGGAGACAAAGTCATCGTCGAAGGCCGGGATACGATCTCAGACTTGCGTCAATCCACAATCGGCGACAGCGATATCGCGCAGGCGCTGACCGCCCTGGGCGAGGAATTGACCGCGCAGAGCGAGAACGGCCCCGCACCGTGCGTGCGCGTGTTGGTGGAAGGAAAACAACGAGAGCTCAATCCCGTGCTGCGCGATGAAATCTACAGGATTACGCGCGAGGCTTTGCGAAACGCGTTTCGCCATGCCAAGGCGCAGAAAATCGAAGCCGAAGTAACTTACGGCGATTCTGAGTTTCTCTTGCAGGTGCGAGACGATGGAATCGGAATTTCACCTGAGGTTACCGATCAGGGCGCCCGCGCGGGGCATTGGGGCCTGCCTGGTATGCGCGAACGTGCCAAGAGTTTTGGCGGGAAGCTGGAAGTTTGGAGTGAGCATGGAGCGGGAACAGAAATCGAGTTGAAGGTTCCGGCGGCTGTTATTTATGGCAAATCCAGCGCTCCCGACAAACCATGGTTCTTGCGAAAGAAGAATTAGGGCAGCCCATGGACACAAGTCCTGAAGTGATTCGCATTTTGTCGGCTGACGACCACCCCCTTCTCCGTGAAGGGATCGCCATCCTCATCGCTACTCAGAGGGACATGCTTTTGGTCGCGGAAGCCGCGAACGGGCGGGAGGCCGTCGAGCAGTTCCGGTTGCATCGTCCGGACGTAACCTTGATGGACTTACAAATGCCGGAAATGAGTGGGATCGATGCCTTGATTGCTATTCGAAGCGAATCTCCGAAGGCGCGAATCATCGTTCTAACGACATACGCGGCCGACACTTTGTGCCAACGGGCGATGCAAGCCGGCGCGCACGCGTATATCTTAAAAGGTGACGTACGAAAGGATTTGTTGGACAAGATTCGGGCTGCCTATGCGGGAAAAAGCTGATTTCAAAATGCAGCAAAAATGCGGCGGGTTCGGGATGACGATCAACTCGAAGCAATTTGCGCCTAATCGCACCGATGTAGCTCAGAGACAAGCTTTGACTGCAGGGCTTCAGGAATGCCTGGACCGTTGCCTAGCGCGGATTCTCTGGGTGTATGATGCCGCCATGGCCTCACCACGAAACGAATCTGATTTGAAAGATCTTTTAGGGAAATCCTCGATTCGATTTCCTTGTTGATCCGACAGGTGGCTAGGCATGGAGTTTCCAGTCGTATCCGCCGTTCGGGAATGTTCTGCCGGAAGTTCATCAAAGATGATTTTGAGCTCAGATCGCATCCATATGCTCGAACTGGCCTCGGCGATCCTACTTTTGACCCTTGTAGGTGTTTCAGCCTGGGCGAGGACGGACAAAATCGTTCACACCTCCTCGCTTGATTCACCCGTGGAAACTGAAACCATCAGGCTTCCCGTCGTCGACGGTAAGGATATCCGCTTTGCACGGGTTTCCAGTTCTCAAGGACTCTCTCAGGTTAGGGTTTCGGATATCGTTCAGGACGACCAGGGGTTTATATGGTTCGGGACATGGAATGGCCTGAATCGCTATGACGGTTACAATTTCAAAGTCTTCAAACACGATTCGGAACGTCCTGAGAGCCTCAGTGGTGCTTTCATTTTTTCGTTGTTTAAGGATCGCGCCGGCACAATTTGGGTCGGAACAGACCAATCTCTAGACCGCTTTGACCCACGTACGGAAAAATTCACTCATTATCATTTCGATGGTCCGGATTCCGACGGCTTGACGACGACGGTCGAGCAAATCAGCCAGGATTCATCGGGTATGTTATGGCTCTCCACGCGCAGAGGACTATTCCGTCTGGATCCCGACACGGGTAAGAGCAAACGCTTTTATCACGATCCAAGGGACCCCTACAGCCTCGGGGATAATACGATCAAGTCCACTGGCGAGGACAGAGCAGGGAGATTTTGGGTCGGCACCAGCCAGACCCTCGACGAATTTGATCGCAACACCGGAAAAGTGAAGAGGCACGTTCTTACCGGAGAATCGGGCATTGGGCTGTGGTTCCACGAAGATCGTTTCGGCGTGTTTTGGATCATCTACGGCTCAGACGGCCATATCGCCACTTTTGATCGCAAAACGAACAAGCTCACCCGGTATGGATTCGACATCCAGGGCCCCGAGGGCAACGTGAGGAATCCGGCATACGCCCTGATGGAGGATCACGAAGGCACCATGTGGTTTGGAACGGCGATCCAAGGTTTGCTGAAGTTCGACCGTGAGCGTCGTCGTTTTATCAGCTATCACAACCATGCCGGCGATAACGAGAGTTTGGCCGACAATCGGGTCATAGCCCTATTCGAGGACCACGAGGAAAACATTTGGGTCGGGATGCACGACGTTGAGCCGCACTTTTTTGCTACCAAGCCGCCGCCGTTTGCAAAATTTACGAGCCCGTCTGGAACTCCCACCAGCATAAATCCAGGTCTGGTCGGCGCCCTCTATCAGGATCAACAAGAGGTCTTGTGGGTTGGCGTCAATCGTTCATTGGTGCGAATCGATCGCAAGACGGGCTTGTCTTCCTCTTTCAAGCCAGTCGCTGGTTACGAAGTGCTTTCGATCATCGAAGACGGACCCGATGTGCTTTGGATAGCCGGGACAAATCCGTTATTGCGTTACAACCGAAAGAGTGGAGAACTTCGGCGTTATACTCACGACCGCGCAGATCCCTCAAGCCTGTGTAGCGGCGGCGTTCAGCGATTACTTTTTGATCATAAAGGAACCTTGTGGGCGGCCACGTGGGATGGTCTCTGTCGTTTCGACGCGCGTGCGCAACGGTTCACTACTTATAATCCGAATCCAAAAACCCGAGGTCTGAACTATTACGCAATCGCAGAAGATCGGCAAGGAAGCTTCTGGCTTGGGAGTAATTTAGGGCTCCACAGGTTCGATCCGAACACCGGCCAGTTTACGGTCTACAGCCATAGATCCGACGACCTCCGGAGCCTTAGCGATAACCGCGTAGTCGCCGTTTATTTCGATCGCACAGGAAGCATGTGGGTTGGCACGCAAAACGGGCTCGACAAATTCGATCCTCGAACAAACACTTTTTCCGTTTTCAACGAGCGCGATGGCATGGGGGGAAATGTCGTAAGCTGCATCCTGGAAGACGAGTCTGGCTTGCTTTGGATGAGCACGAACAAAGGGGTATCGAGCTTTAACCCCAAAACTCAGAAATTCAAAAACTACACCATGGCAGACGGGCTGCCTGGCCCAGATCTTACTGGGTGGGGTGCTTGCTTCAAAAGTGCCACAGGTGAAATGTCGTTTGGAGGCTTCAGCGGAGTCACATCATTCTTTCCCGACCAGGTAGTCGCCGATGCGGTCATTGCGGATGCGTTCGTTCCGCCAATTGTCTTGACCGATTTCCGGCTATTCGGAAGGCCAGTCAACTTCGGCCCCGAATCACCGCTGAAGGAAGCTCTCAACTACACTGATACAATCAGACTCTCTCATTCGCAAAACGTCTTTTCCATCGGGTTCTCTGCATTGAGCTTTTTCAATCCTTCGACGAACCGCTATCGGTACATGTTGGAAGGGTTGGACCAAAAGTGGAATGAAGTAGGGAGTGACCAGCGGCTTGCGAGTTACACCACGCTGCCGCCGGGGAACTATACTCTTCGTGTGCAGGGAGCGAGCCGCCGCGGTCCGTGGAGCGAACCCGGCATCAGACTTCACATCAACATCCTGCCGCCCTGGTGGGCCACGTGGTGGTTTCGGCTCACATGCCTGGTGTTAGTAATTTTTTCGGTATGGGGCGCACACCGCTACCATTCATATCAACTCTTGCTCCAGTTCAATATGCGCCTAGATGAGCGCCTTAGCGAGCGAACACGCATCGCCAGGGAACTCCACGACTCGCTGTTGCAGGGTTTTCAGGGGTTGATGTTTCGCTTGCAAGCTGTGCGCGACCTTCTTCCTGGGCGACCGAGCGAAGCTATGCAAGCACTCGACGTTGCGTTGGAGCGCGGAGACAAAGCTATCGCGGAAGGCCGGGATACAGTCTCGGACTTGCGCGAGCCGATCATCAGTGACAAAGATATAGCAGCAGCATTGACGGCTCTCGGCGAAGAACTTACCGCTCAGAGCGACTACGGCAGCGTCCCGTGCGTGCGCCTGCTGGTGGAAGGGAAACAGCGAGAACTGAATCCCGTGCTGCGCGATGAAATCTACCGGATTGGGCGCGAGGCGTTGCGAAACGCTTTTCGCCACGCACGCGCGCAGAAGATTGAAGCGGAAATCACTTACGGAGATTCGGAGTTCCAGTTCCACATGCGAGACGACGGAATCGGAATCGCTCCTGAAGTTGCCGATCAGGGCGCCCGCGCTGGACATTGGGGCTTGCCTGGTATGCGCGAACGTGCCAAGAGATTTGGCGGGCGGCTGGAAGTCTGGAGCGAACAGGGAGCCGGAACGGAGATCGAGTTGAGTGTTCCTGCGGCTATTGCTTATGGCGGCTGGCAGGCTCGTGGCAGATTCTGGTTCTTGCGAAGGAAGATTGAGGAGACGAATGGGCAGCAGTCCTAAGATCGGCGCTGGTCCTGGTCCAATTCGCGTTCTGACGGTGGACGACCACGCTCTTATCCGGGAAGGAATCGCCGCGCTTATCGCCAATCAAAAGGACATGAGCTTGGTTGGGGAAGCGTCCAACGGGCGTGAGGCGGTAGAACAATTCAGGCTGCACCGGCCGGACGTCACCTTAATGGACTTGCAGATGCCCGAAATGAATGGAATCGATGCGCTGATTGCCATTCGGAGCGAATTTTCAGACGCGCGGATCATTGTGCTGACGACCTATGCGGGCGATGCGCTGTGCAAGCGCGCAATGAAAGCCGGCGCGCAAGCGTATATCTTGAAAGGCAACGTGCGGAAGGATCTTTTGGACACGATTCGGGCTATTCGAGCCGGCAAAAAATTCATTCACGCGGAGGTCGCCGCCGAACTCGCCACTCATGCTGCCGATGACGCTTTGAGTGAAAGGGAGATCGAGGTTCTTTCCCTGATTGCAGCGGGAAATCCGAACAAGCTGGTCGCCGATCAGCTAGCGATCTCGGAGGATACGGTGAAGGGCCACGTCAAGAGCATCCTTTCCAAGCTTGGCGTCAATGACCGAACCCACGCAGTGACCGCAGCCTTGAAGCGCGGAATCATCGAATTATAAATCCCGTATAAACCACCCAAAAGAGTCTAAAGCGTCCCCCACATCTGGGGATTCGCAGGGTCCGCTATCCCGGTACATTCGCCTCGTACGAGTGTGAAATTACGGCGAAGTAAGGAGAGAACTTGCAACGATTGTTTACGATGTTTCCTGGCGGTTGGCCCGGCGCTGGACTCCTTGTCCTACGCCTAGCGGCGGCCATCCCGTTATTCCTTGAAGGCTGCTTCGGATTTTGGGGAGCACCGCATGACGGGTTTTACGCGAGATTCATCGCGATCGGCGTCGGAAGTTTGCTGCTAGCCGGGTTGTGGACACCTGTTGCAGGAGCTTTGCAAGCAATCATCGAGGCGTGGATTATCTTCGGTCGAGGTGGCACACCTAGCATCCACCTTTTGCTCGCGGCGCTCGGAGTAAGCCTCGTCATGCTTGGACCCGGCGCATGGTCTGTAGACGCCCGGCTGTTTGGTCGGAAGCGAATTGATATTCGTGGAGGCTAAAGTTCCTCTGATGAAGGCCTCGCGAAGTACCTCCCACGTTGAAAAACAACGGACCTCCACTTGGGTTTCTTGGGCAGAGTTCGTTCTCTATCACCCAAAAGAGTACTTCTCCCCGCCTTGATATAGGCAATAGGCGCGCCCCGAATTAGTTGGGAGTCCGCGACCCCAATTGGGGTTGTCCGCAGACGAGACAGGCTCCAGAATGCAGGCAATGAACAAAGAGATCTCGCAAGGTGCAATGATTCTAGGTCAGGGGGCAACTCATGGCTAGCGTGGCAATATTCATCGCGGATCCAAAGCAGTCTCAAGAAAGACTCAAAGACAAGAATGTCGCTCTGCGCGGGGAAATCGATCAGGCATCGATGTTTGAGGAGATCGTCGGAACTTCCGCCGCACTACAAAGGGTACTGTCACTTGTATCCAAGGTCGCTCCCACGGACGCCAGTGTGCTGATCACCGGCGAAACTGGGACGGGCAAAGAGCTGGTGGCCCGCGCGATCCACAGACGTTCCCAGCGATCCTCAAAACCATTTGTAAGTGTCAACTGCGCTGCCATCCCGCGCGACTTGATCGCCTCCGAATTATTTGGACATGAGAAAGGCTCTTTCACCGGAGCGGCGCAGCGGCGCCTGGGCCGGTTCGAATTGGCGCAGGGAGGCACGATCTTCTTGGACGAAGTTGGAGACCTTCCTATGGAGACGCAGATCGCACTCTTGCGTGTTCTGCAGGAACGCGAATTTGAACGTGTCGGCGGAACTCGATCCATCCAAACAAATGTTCGAGTGGTTGCGGCCACGAACCGTGATTTGCGGGCAGCCATCGCTGCCGGAACCTTTCGTAGCGACCTGTTTTACCGGCTCAATGTTTTTCCGATCGAGATTACCCCGCTGCGAGAACGACGGGACGATATTCCCGTACTGGTTGAGTACTTTATTGATCGTTGCGCGAGGAATGTGGGAAAGAACATAAGGGGGATCGAGAAGAACAGCATGGATTTGCTTCAATCGTATCCGTGGCCAGGGAACATCCGCGAACTGCGGAACGTGATTGAGCGATCTGTCATCATGTGCGAAACCGAGAATTTCTCGGTCGACAAGACCTGGCCTGCTCAGCGACCGCCTGCGACCGAACCGAAAATCCCGCTGGACCTCTCCGAAAAGCTCGCCGCTCAGGAAAAAGAGATGATTGAGGCTGCCTTGCGAGAAAGCGCAGGGCGGGTCTTCGGACCTTCCGGGGCGGCCACCAAACTGGGCATAGCCCGATCTACGCTGGAGTCCAAGATTCGATCACTGAAGATCAACAAGAATCGCTTCAAAAGCTGCGCTGGTATGCCTGCTGACAGATCTTGGTTCGAATCGGTTTCAATGACACCTCTTAGGGCGACCGGCGCAGCGTGAATTGCTCAGTCCGGGGCGTCACTGCACTGCAGAGGCTTTGGCCAGACCAACCTGATGCAAATTGACAGGCCTGTCGAAGGAGTGAACTCTCGGTCGAGATCGTGCCAGAAGTCCTAGTGTTGTATCGGAAGCGCGAGGAGGCAAGGGACGCGCACGAGCACGGTGTGTTCGCGCGCTTTCGATACAACGACTTGAAGGAAGCCGGCCGCGGTTGCGGCGGACGCGGGCACTATGCAAATTCAATGGTAGGAGAGAGCGGTGTAGAGCTGCACCTGAGGCTGTGCTGCAGCGCGCCATCCATGACATCGTGCGCTAAAAGGTCGGCTAAGACGAAAGAGCACCTCGAAGAGCGTGGTTGAATGAGCTGAAAGAAGAGATCTGTTAGGCGGCGAGGCGCAGAGGTAAGGAGCGTGCCGAAGCACGAGGAGGTTTCGGGTAAGAGAGAGTCGTTTCATGCCGCAGCCATGATCTCCGGTGGAGAACGAAGTTGAATTTCAGCAGCGGTGAGCCTTTCGATGACCTTCATCGGTCCGCCGCACTTAGGGCAGCGCCAAAGATCAGGCGAGTCTTCGGTGGAGGAAGCAGGTTGTTCGATTTGCGATTCTTGTACGGAGCCGAGCAAGTGAAAGCAAAGCGCCAGAAGAGTGGCACGTTTCCGGTTGGCGAGGAAGCCGAAGTTACGGATGCGCACGAAACCTTCGGGGAGTAGGTGCAACAGGAAGCGACTCAAGAACTCGTCGACCGCTAGAGGTAGGGACTTCTGTTTGTTGTGGTCAGCGGAATCGCGCCAGCGAAAAGTGACTTGGCCATCAGCAAAGGAAACCAGGCGATGGTTGGAGATGGCCACGCGATGGGTGTAGCGACCCAGATATTGCGGCCGACGATCGACAAAATCAATTCAGTCATGAGCCAGGTATTTGCCCATGCTCAGCGACATAAGTTGATTTCCGTCGGCATGGATTCCAATCCCTTTCGCTCTCCAAAATTTGGCGGGGTTCGTTGTAAGTCCCAGTCCGATTACGAAGCGAAAGTCGTCAGCCCCGAACAGATGATCGCAATCCTGGAACAACTCGACAGACCGGAGACTCGGCTTGAGTGGACGGCAGCACTTGTCCACGCGGCTACAGCACTTCGGCCCGAAGAGTGTTTCGCTTTGAAGTGGTCGGATATTGATTCTGCTAACAGGCAGATTTTTATCCAGAGAGCGTGGAGCAAATGCAAAGAGACGGCCGGCAAAACGAAATGTTCGATGAAGCCGGTCGCGATGCATCCTGCTCTAGCTCAGTATCTTACCTACTGACGGAACGAGTCTGTCTATAACAAAGACACCGATTGGATATTCGCGTCGGTGCGAGAGAAGGGAGGGTTCCGCGAGCGGCCTCCACATGCGGAAAACACTACCTTCGTCCCGCAGCAATCGCGGCTGGCGTCATTCCAATCGACGATCATTCGCGGTTTGGATGGCATAATCTGCGGCACAGTTTGGCCACATTTTTTGGATCAAATGAAGTTCATCCTTCTGTGATCCAATCCATGCTTCGCCACAACAAGCAGCAGACGACTGCACGCTATATCCATGCGGTGAACGGGAAGCAGATCGAAGCTCAGGGTAAATATCTGGATGCGATCAAAATTGTCGTTAAGCACCCAGATCGAGCAGCGCAAACGGATCTCGGGTTGGACTTCGGGTTGGAAACTGACCGCGGGAACCATTCTCTTCTCGTAACTGGTTGAAAAGAATGGCGGGGACGACGAGACTCGAACTCGCGACCTCTGCCGTGACAGTCCAGCGTCCAGAGGTAACTGGTTGTAATTTCACGGCACCGATCGCCACTCTCGGCGCCCTAAGGAATCCTCGGGAAGTCTTATTGCACCCTAATTGCACCCAGATTCGCCGATTCTCGGTCCTTATTGAAGGGCTCTTACATTGACGCCAACCGCGTCGGAGCAATCCGATTCAGAATGCTGTTCAGTCCCGACCAAGGATGATATCATGATATCGCATGGGAAGGAGGAGACGTGGCCCAGTTTGTCGTACGAAATATCGAGAAAGACGTTAAGGTAAGGCTGCAGCGGCGCGCAGCGCGGCATGGACGGAGCATGGAGGAAGAAGTCCGGGACATTCTCCGAAATGCTGTAAATGAACAAGATGCTGCTGCAGGAGGTCTTGGCACGGAGATCGCCTCGTTGTTCGCCAAGGTTGGACTCGAAGAAGACATCCCTGAACTCCGTGGATACCAGACCAAACCTGCGCGCTTTGATCGATGATCGTTCTCGATACCAACGTTCTCTCTGCGCTCATGCGGCACCCGCCTGACAGGGGTGTTGTCGACTGGCTCGACAAGCAACCTCGCACATCCATTTGGACAACTTCCATCACGATCCTTGAAATTCGTTACGGATTGCAGATTCTCCCGATTGGGAAGCGACGCTCGGCCTTGCTTCAGGCATTCGAGAGAGTCCTTGTTGAGAAGATTGAGAATCGAGTCGCTCCTTTTGATACAGCCGCCGCGCAACAGGCTGGGGATCTGATGGCGGTGCGTCATAAGAAGGGACGTCCAGGTGAATTGCGCGACACGATGATTGCCGGCATAGTGCTTGCTTCGCACGCGAAGCTCGCAACACGAAACACATCGCATTTTGAGGATCTTTCGGTTCCGGTAGTCAACCCTTGGTCTAGCTAAGCTAAACTGATGATACGCGGGCTGAACGCCGCGCTCCTGCATTAGAAGCGCCAAACGTATTCGCTGAGGGAATGGCGGGGACGACGAGACTCGAACTCGCGACCTCTGCCGTGACAGGGCAGCGTTCTAACCAACTGAACTACGTCCCCAACCGTGGAATCAACAACTTAGCGTAAAAGCTTGCAAATGATGGCTTTGCAAGATTCGCATATAGCGCACCGTTCGCCTGCGGTGCATACGGTAGCAGCTGTCCCTGCCGAAACCGCCAATAAACCGCTAATAAGAATTCGTGCGCTCATGCGAGCTTTATCCTAACACAGATGTTGCTAGAGGCGAAGCTGAGTCCAATGAACCTTGACGCGATCTTGCGAGACTCCACGATCTAGCTTCAAAGCGCGGCTAAACGAAAATTGTAATCCGGGGGGCGCTACCTTAATAGGTCTGTAGCTACGATGGTCTAGGGAACCGTTGACCTGCGCCACGACGGTCTGTGCAACCGTTGCGTTCCGGGAGTACAACGGTCGAGAAAGCGCAAACAAAAGATATACCTTCGCCGCTCGCTGGGGACATGGACCTATCAGAGATTGCGGAGGCGACCGCAATGAAAATAAATGCAATCAAATTCCACCTGACACGTTGCCAGAAATTGAAGCGTGCGATCGCACCCCTGCGGCCCAAGGTCGCGGGACCGTCGCGCCTTGCGGGCTTCTACTTTTTAATCGCAGGCTTCGACCCCTGCCGTCTGCGCTTGGCTTGAAGACAACTCGCGCAGCGTGGGGTAGTCCGTGTATCCCTTAGCTGTTCCCCCGTAGAACGTGCTGTGATCGTATTGGTTCAGTGGCGTATCCATCTTTAGGCGAAGAGGCAGGTCTGGGTTGGCGATGAACAATTTTCCAAATGCTACGGCGTCCACCGTGCGCGCAGCAATTGCCTCGGCGGCAGACTGGCGCGTGAATGCACCCGCGCCAATCAGGACGCCCGGATAGAAAGGCCGGAACAGCGCCGCCGTGGGGGCAGCACCTGAGTCTAAGGTAAGACTCTCCTCCGGTGGGCGCTCATCCGCGCGCGCCTCGATCAGATGAACATACGCGATCGGCTTCTTTGCAAGCGCGCGCAACACGAAACTGAAAATGCCCACCGGGTCGGAGTCGTACATGTCGTTGAAGGTGCCGAGCGGCGACAGGCGGATCCCCACGCGTTCCAAACCGAAAACATCTCCGACCGCTTCGAGCACCTCGAGAAGCAGCCGCGTGCGATTTTCGAACGAGCCTCCGTAGCTGTCGGTACGCTGGTTCGTACCATCCCGCAGGAACTGATCGAGAAGGTAGCCGTTCGCGGCGTGAAGCTCGACGCCGTCGAAGCGAGCCTCCAAGGCGTTCCGTGCACCTTCGCGATATTCGGCAATTAGGGAAGGAATTTCGTCTATGCGGAGTTCCCGCGGAGTTTCAAACGGTGCCCTTTTCCCGTACGCCGTGAACGCCTGGCCCGCGGGCCGGACCGCTGATGGAGCCACTGGTAGTCGGCCATTGGGCTGATGCGAGGGATGCGAGATACGACCTACGTGCCAAAGCTGAAGAAAGATGACGCCGCCTTTTTCGTGGACAGCGTCGGTGACCCGCCGCCAGCCTGCCACCTGTTCCGGTGAGTGAATGCCGGGTGTGGCCGGATAACCCTGTCCAGTCCTCGAAATCTGTGTCGCTTCAGTGATGAGAAGGCCGCCCGCACTCGCGCGTTGCTCATAGTAGTGAGAGTTCATCTCGTTGGGGACGTTGCCGGGTTGCGTGGCGCGCATGCGTGTGAGCGGAGCCATCACGATCCGGTGTTTCAGCTGAAGAGCACCGAGTCGCAACGGAGAGAATAGAGGGGAATTGCGCATTGCAGAGACAGCTCCTTTCGCGGTTCAAACTAAGTAGTTCGATTAAATAGATGAACAAAAACCTGACATCGTTTCATGGTACTACCAAGCTCTTTTGAGCTACCTTGTATATAATTGGAAACCAAGTGGGAGGAATGACCGTGCCGCAGAAACCGGTTCTCTGTTCGGTTGAAACGACAACGCGCATCCTTGGCGGGCGGTGGAAGGCGCCGCTTCTCGAGCAGCTGTTTCAAGGTGAGAAACGGTTCTCCGAACTGAGACGCTGCGTGCCTGGAATCACGCAAAAGACGCTGTCGCAACAACTCCGCGAATTACAGTGCGCGGGGATCGTCGCACGCACAGTGTATCCGGACACGCCTCCGCGGGTGGTCTACAGCGTCGCGCCTCTCGGAGAAACGCTGCGTCCGTTGCTCGATGCCATGTGCAAATGGGGCAAATCTCATTCCGCGGCCATGGCTCTCAAGAAACTGCAGGCCTCGGAACAAGAACCATAGCTCCCCAAGATGTCCCCAAAATCACTAGCGTCCGTACGACCATGCAGAACTATTTCGAGCAACACGATGCGCTCGTGGTCGGGTTACGTGCGGCAGCCGGCGCTTGTGACTTCAGGCCGAAATCGATCATCATTTAGATCGTAGCTTCCCGCAATAAAGTGGCAGTTCCTAGCGTGGGCCATGAGCACAGAAGCGGACCTTCGTCGTCAAAACGAGCGACTTGAATTGCTCCTGAATCTGACGACCAGAATCACGTCGAGCCTCGACCTTCGGGAGGTCTTGCGGGCGATTGCAGCGAACATACGCGAAGTCATAAAGGCTGATGCGGTAGTCGTTTCGCTGCCCGATGCGGCTTCGGGAAAACTCAGGGTATTTGCCATAGATTTTCCGCACGGTAAGGGGCGCCTCAAGGAAGAGTTGCTTGTTACGCCAAGCGCCGGCCATCGGAAAGCGACGGACAGCTTAAGACCGGTAGTCATTAACACGCAGGACCTTTATGACCTGGGCTCCGAGTTATATGACGTCTTGACTGCGGAGGGCATAAAAACCAATTGCATCATTCCATTGGTAAATCACGGCCGGGCGCTTGGAATTCTGGTGATTTGTCGCACGACTGAGGTCCCTTTTATGCCAGAAGATGTTGGTTTTCTCAGCCGAGCGTCAGGACAGATAGCGATCGCGGTCGAAAACGCGTTGGCGTACCGCGAGATTTCGGAACTCAAAGAGCAACTCGCCCAGGAAAAGCTCTATTTGGAAGATGAAATCCGCTCGGAAATGAATTTCGCACAGATCATCGGAAACAGTGCGTCTTTGCGCAAAGTTTTGAAGCACGTGGAAACTGTCGCCCCAACAGACTCGACGGTGCTCATCTACGGAGAAACGGGCACGGGCAAGGAACTGATCGCGCGCGCGATACATGATTTGAGCCCCCGCCGTTCCAAAGCCTTCGTCAAACTCAACTGTGCGGCAATTCCCACCGGTTTGCTGGAAAGCGAGCTGTTCGGACACGAAAGAGGTGCTTTCACGGGAGCCATCGCGCAACGCATTGGCCGCTTCGAGGTTGCCAACGGAGGCACTATTTTTCTGGATGAAATCGGAGAGATTCCGCTCGAACTGCAAACCAAACTGCTCCGCGTTCTGCAGGAGAGGGAATTCGAGCGGCTGGGAAGCTCGCGTACGCTTCGCACCGATGCTCGCTTGATTGCTGCGACCAACCGCGATTTAGAAGCGATGGTGGGTGAACAGAAGTTCCGTTCGGATCTGTTTTTCCGTCTGAATGTGTTTCCGATCCATGTCCCGCCGTTGCGTGAGCGCCAGAGTGATATTCCGCTCCTGGTCCGACACTTCGTGCAGCAATTCGCTAAACGCATGAACAAGGCAATTGATACGATTCCCTCAGCGACTATCGATGCGCTGTGCCGATATCATTGGCCAGGAAACATTCGAGAACTCCAAAATGTGATCGAGCGCGGCGTAATCACTTCCACAGGCCCTATTCTCAGAGTCGATGTAGCTGACCTGAAGATTTCCAAATCGCCGCTGACAGAAAAAGCTTCTTCTTCGGGTTCGACTAACGGTGCGCTTCGCGACGTCCTAAAAGAAACCGAACGTCAACAAATCCTCAGAGCCCTGAAACAATCGAACGGGGTCGTGGCGGGTCCGAATGGAGCGGCGGCCAAGCTTGGGATGAACAGGTCGACCCTACAACTCAGGATGAATAAGCTTGGAATCTCACGCTAACCCCGCCTAGTCGCGCGCTGTCTACTTTCTTCTGAAACGTCGCCCCTCGGCACACTCCTCTCTTTCTGCTAGGAAACTGGCGGCGTGCGAGGAAGCTGGCAGCAGGAAGCTAGCATTCCGACCTGGCAGTGCTCCCGCCTAGCGGCTATCTCCACATAAATGAAGAAGTTCCTGCGTTCCACAGACACACCAGGCTGTGGCATTCGTGTTGCCCTTCGAGTCGCCGTGAGAAAGCGAAGCAGATGAGGAGGAGGCGCTATGGCTCAGATTCTCAGTTTCGTTCGCAAGTGGCACGAATGGTTTCGCGTCCTGCGTTACCGCAAGGGATTTGGACTATTGGACTCTGTGCGCTACGGCCTCTGGCTAGCGCGCACCTGATTCGGAGGCCCGCGATGAAAACCGAACACTCTGCGAACGCGACACACACTCCCCGGCAAGCATTTGCGGGAGTTCACGAGGGTCCTTCCGTGATGACCGTCGAAGCCTTGATGCCGAGCGAAATCAAAGCGATCTCGCCGCTGGTAGACCAACTGATGCGGCTCATCGAAGGGTCGCGTTGCGTTGCGGGCAATGAGTACGCCCTCGAACTGGCGCTTCGGGAAGCTCTGAGCAACGCAGTCATCCACGGCAACGAAATGGACGCTCACAAGTTGGTCCAAGTTCGTTGCCGCTGCGAACGGGGAAAGGGAGTGTGGCTAACGGTCAAGGATCAAGGAAAGGGGTTTGACCCAGCTGCGGTTCCTGACCCTGTGGCGGTAGAGCGGCTGGAAGAGGAACACGGCCGAGGTATCCACCTTATGAAGTTGGCAATGGACGAAGTCTCCTTTGAACGTGGAGGGAGCGAGGTTCACATGCGGAAAGGGCCCGCGCGCGACCTCACAGCTGAACTGCGGGCCAACAACGCATCAGCGAACCACACCCAAGGTAACAACTCGAAGAAGGCAGTCTCCGCCGTTGAGATGCGTGCAGATGCAGGTGGCGAGAAGCACCGCAAGCAGCTTGAGATGCCAATCACCGTTCGCAACGGATAAAGGAGGAGCGTCATGCCGGCCAACATTGTGGAGATTGATGAGTCGGAAGCAACCATCGCTTCCTTCAGTGATTTAGGACCGGAAAAATCGCTCGTCTCTGCCGCCAAGAACGGAAATCAACGGGCGTTTGAAATCCTTGTCGGGCGGCATCAACGAAGGATCCTCGCTCTTGCGATGCGCTACACGCGCGTCCGCGAGGACGCCGAAGACGTTGTCCAGCAAAGCTTCCAAAAGGCTTTCGTCTATCTGAGCAAATTCGAAGGGAAATCCTCATTCTCGACCTGGTTAACACGGATAGCCATCAACGAAGGGCTGATGTTGCTCCGCAAGCGCCGTAGCTTGAGCGAGGTGTCGATTGACGATTCGAGCGGCAGTGAAGAAACCTCCTTCAAACTGGACATCCCCGACTCGGCTCCAGGCCCGGAGAATAAGTACCTACAGCGAGAGCAAAACCGAATTGTGTCGTCGGCCGTGAAGCAGTTGAACCCACGAACGCGAAAAGCGATCGAACTGCACGAGCTTGGCGAGCTCTCCACCGAGGAAACCGCCCGTGCGTTAGGTCTCTCGATTGGGGCAGTGAAAGGCCGCGTGTTCCACGGACGAAGGAAATTGCGCAAGAGCCTCGAGGAATACGTCGGATCAGCATGGACCTCTCGAAGAGACACTTCCCGAGCCATCAAAACGAGGCACGTCTCGAGAGAACAACCTATTTGCGGCGCGTGCGGTTAAAGGGGATGAAAGGAGGCTCTCATGACGATGTTTGTATTTGTCGCTGTGCTGACGACTCTGGATTCCGGTGTGACAACGCACTCAGCCCAGCCCTCTACCGGTATCGTTTTTCGGTTTTGAACCGCGATCCCGGGCGAGTTGCCATGAGTCCCGACCGCCCCCGTCGGGACTCGTGGCCAGGAGGTGGCACCGTAGGGCGCTACTGAGGTCAAGAGCAATTTTTCATGAGGAGGACAGAAGTCATGAAGTCGCGAAACGCAGTGTTGAACCTGGAACGTGCGCCCAACGCGGTGTCGAAGATCGTATTTCAGTCTGACATCGCAGAAGAAGAAAAGAACAGTGGACCGTCACCAGCGGAAATCCGTCAGCGAGCCTTTGAGATCCACATCGAGCGTGGCGGGATTCACGGCTGCGACTTGGACGACTGGCTGCAGGCAGAACTGGAGCTCCAGGAGAAGTACAAGAACAACCAAGAAGGAGAAAAAAAGAACTGAGATGCGTTGTGAGAGCGATTTTTTCGAAAACCCGGAATTAGAGAAGGAGTGCAATCTTGAAGCCGCCTTCGATTGTCGGTTGGTATCGCATCCTAAGAGCGCACTACCACTGGACCGTGTTCCAGGCGATTCGTTGCGCATTGTGGCGCGCCCGCTAGATAGCGTTGTCCCAGATTACGCTCGCAGCCTGCTCGCTTCCGAGGTCACCCACCGACAGGTACGGCCCGAAGAAAATCAAGGAAAAACAGCATGTTGAAAATCACGTTCAATGAAACACCGGCGGAAGAGAGATGGATTTTGGAAGGTCGCCTCACTCAGCCCTCAATTCGCGAACTCAGGACAACCTGGAAAAAGAACCACCGGAGGGATACGCAACGCACCTGCATCGTGGACCTCAACGAGGTCACGTTCATCGACAAGAGTGGCATGCGGCTTTTGCGTGCGCTGGCGAGGGAAGGTGTGCAATTCACTGCCAGCGGGATCTACACCAGACACATCATTGAGCAGCTGAATGCAAGAAGAAAATCCGGTGTGTCCAACCTACTTGGCGGCCTGTTTTCCGGATTCTTAGCGATTTTACTTTCTCTCCTAATTAGCGCGCCAGCCGCCAAGGCACAGAACCAGGCAGTCAACGGAAGCGTGCCTAGC
>Ga0207646_10001330_pt1 | contig 30700 bp, 32 predicted proteins | sample KBSK5502metaG_FD_184343 | JGI IMG/M metagenome (GOLD analysis project Ga0207646, IMG submission 184343) | Corn, switchgrass and miscanthus rhizosphere microbial communities from Kellogg Biological Station, Michigan, USA - KBS K5-50-2 metaG... | ecosystem: Host-associated > Plants > Roots >... | reverse complement strand
AGTCGCCGACGGCGGTGCTGGCAGGATCCGCCTCGCGCGCAACGGCGCGAACGACGATGTCACGGTCCGTGATGACGCCGAGGATTCTGCCGTCTTGCACCACCGGCAGCATTCCGACATTGGCGTCCTCCATCGCACGTGCCGCGTCCGTGAGCGACGCCGCCGGCTCGATGCTGACGACGTCTTCGACCATGATGTCCCGCACTCTTCGCGCCGATCGCGCCTGGTGTTTGGCCATGATGCGTCCTCCTTCCGCGTCGAGATCCAGGGCGTCATTCAGAAGCGAACGGCATGCCACCGAGAGCGGCTGGCCGGCGTCTACGGCTCTCATTGCAATGATTGCCGCGCTCCCATGCGCGCCAAGACCGGGCGCTGAGCGGAGCGGCGACTTATACTTCCGGCGTGCCTCGGATCAATGAGCACTACCTGAACCTGCGCGCCGCCTACCTCTTCGCCGAGATCCGGCGACGGCAGGCGGCCTTCACCACTGCGCACCCGGCCGCGCGCGTCATCGACCTCGGCGTCGGTGACGTCACGCGGCCGCTGCCGCCCGCCGTCGTGCGCGCGCTTCACGAGGCCGCGGACGACATGGCCCGGCCGGAGAGCTTCAAGGGCTACGGCCCGTACGTCGGCTACGAGTGGCTCCGCGCCGACGTCGCCGCGCATGACTTCGGCCCACGCGGCGTCACGCTGACCCCGGACGAGATCTTCGTCAGCGACGGCGGCAAGAGCGACAGCGCGAACCTTCAAGAGATCTTCGCGGGGGACAGCGTCGTCGGCGTGATGGATCCCGTCTATCCCGTATACGCGGACGCCAATGTCGTAGCCGGCCGCTCCGGCGCCGCCGACGCGAGCGGCCGCTACGCGGGCATGGTCTACCTGCCCTGCATCGCCGAGAACGCGTTCCAGCCTGCGCTGCCCGATCGCCGTGTCGACCTCATCTATCTGTGTTATCCGAACAACCCCACCGGTGCGGTGGCCACGCGCGAGGGCCTGGCGCGCTGGGTCGAGTACGCGCGCGCGCAGCAGGCCGTGATCTTCTACGACGCCGCGTACGAGGCGTATATCGCCGACGAGGACGTGCCCCACTCGATCTATGAGATCCCGGGCGCGCGCGAGGTCGCGATCGAGTGTCGCTCCTTCTCGAAGAACGCCGGGTTCACCGGCATGCGCCTGGCGTATACCGTCGTGCCCAAGCAGGCGATGGGCCGCAGCGCCGACGGCCGCACGCACAGCCTCAACGCGCTCTGGGCGCGGCGCGTGAACATGAAGTCCAACGGGCCGCCCTACGTGATCCAGAAAGCGGCGGCGGCCATCTATACGCCCGACGGCGAGAAGCAGGTACAGGGGCTCGTGGACTTCTACATGGCGAACGCGCGCGTGATCCGCGACGGGCTCGTCGCCGCCGGCTTCAGCGTGTACGGCGGCCGGAATGCCCCGTACATCTGGTTTCGCACGCCGTCGGGTGTGTCGTCGTGGGACTTCTTCGATCGCCTGTTGACGGACGTGCAGATCGTCGGCGCGCCGGGCGCGGGCTTCGGTCCGAGCGGCGAAGGCTACTTCCGGCTGACCGCCTTCGGCTCGCGCGAGCAGACCGAGGAGGCGGTCGACCGCATTCGCGCGCGGCTCGCTCCCTGATGCGCACGCTCACGCTCGGCCGTCTCAGCATCGATGCCGTCGTCGAGCGCGCGGGGCCGACGCGGCCGACGTGGCTGCTGCCCGACGCCACGGCCGACGCCGTCGAGCGCCATCGCGGGTGGCTCGCTCCACACTTCCTCGACGACAAGGGCCGATTCTTACAAAGCATCCACACCTTCGTGGTGCGCGCGCCTGGGCTCACCGTCCTCGTGGACACCTGCGTCGGCAACGACAAGGACCGCGGCGGGCGCGCGCCGTTTCACATGATGCGCACGGCGTTCCTGGACGACCTGAAGGCCGCCGGCGTGGCGCCGGAGTCGGTGGACGTGGTGATCTGCACGCATCTGCACGTCGACCACGTCGGCTGGAACACACGGCTCGAGGGCGGCCGCTGGGTGCCGACGTTCCCGCGCGCCCGCCACCTGTTCGCGCGGCGCGAGTGGGAGCACTGGTCGAACGAGCGCGACGACGACACGCGCCGCATCATGGCGGACAGCGTGCAGCCCGTGCTCGACGCCGGCCTCGCGGACCTCGTCGACATGGATCATCGGCTCTCCGCCGAGATCGCGCTGGAGCCGACGCCGGGCCACACGCCCGGCCACGCGAGCGTGCGGCTGCGCTCGGAGGGACGCGACGCGGTCATCACCGGTGACCTCATGCACCACCCGATCCAGATGGCCGAGCCGCAGTGGTGCAGCCACTTCGACGTCGACCCCCAGACGGCCCGCAAGACGCGGCGTGCGTTCTGCGAGCGTTACGCGGGCGGCGCCGTCGCCGTCCTCGGCACCCACTTCCACGCTCCCACCGCCGGGCGCATCGTCCGCCACGGCGAGACCTGGCGCTTCGAGGTGCTCTGACCATCCTCGCTGACGACGACTTGCCGACGCGCGCGCGCGCCCGTACCCTATCCGGCGCTTCGGCACGCGCGGCACGCGTCAACATCCATAGCGTCAACATCCATAGGAGGAACACATGGCGATCAAGGTGGGCGATCGGCTGCCCGAGGGCACGCTGACGGAGATGATCGACACCGAGCGCGAGGGCTGCACGCTCGGTCCCAATGCCTTCAAGGTGAGCGACCTGGTCAAAGGCAAGAAAGTCGCGGTCTTCGCGGTGCCCGGCGCCTTCACGCCGACGTGCTCGGCCAAGCACGTGCCGAGCTACGTGCAAAACTTCGACAAGCTGCGGGCCAAGGGCGTGGACGAGATCTGGTGCATCGCGGTCAACGACGCGTTCGTCATGGGCGCCTGGGGGCGCGATCAGAAGGCCGGTGGCAAGGTCCGGATGCTGGCCGACGGCAGCGCGACCTACACGAAGCAGCTCGGGCTCGACCTGGATCTCGTGGGCCGCGGCATGGGCGTGCGCTCGCAGCGCTACTCGATGCTCGTCGACAATGGCGTGGTCAAGGCGCTTCACGTCGAGGCCCCGGGCAAGTTCGAGGTCAGCGACGCGGAGACCATGCTGAAGGATCTGTGATGGCCATCGTCGAGGGCAAGAAGGCGCCCGACTTCACGCTCGCGGACGCGGCGGGCAAGAAGGTCTCGCTCGCCGACTTCAAAGGCAGGGACGTCGTCGTCTATTTCTATCCCAAGGACGACACGCCGGGCTGCACCAAGGAGGCCTGCGGGTTCCGCGATCTGAACAAAGATCTCCAGAAGGCCGGCGTCGCGGTGCTCGGCGTCTCGGCGGACTCGGGCGAATCGCATACGAAGTTCGCGCAGAAATACCGGCTGCCCTTCACGCTGCTGTCAGATCCCGACCGGAAGGTCATGACCGCATGGGGCGCCTACGGCGACAAGATGATGTACGGCAAGAAGACGAAGGGCGTGATCCGCTCGACGGTGTGGATCGGCGCCGACGGGGTCGTGCGAAAGCACTGGAAGAAGGTGGCCGACGCCGCGAAGCATCCCGAACAGGTGTGGGACGTGGTGCGCGGAGGTGGCGCATGACCGACTACGGCTCGATCGAGCGAGGACTGCGCGAGCGGCTCGGTCTGACGCGCCGTCCCGTGGCCATCGCGTTCCGTGACACGCCGCCGCCGGGCGTGAAGCAATTCTCAGGGGCCGAACCCTCGGGCTGCTCATTCTGGCGGCTCGCCATGGAGGGACGCACCTTCTACACGGTGCCGGCCGATCACTACAACTGTCCGGTCGGCGCCCATACACACAACATCCCGCTCCCGAGCGAGCGCGCGGGCGAGCTGCCACAGGTGCTCGAGGTGATGACGGGGCTGGGATATCTCAAGATGGACGAAGTGCCCGGGATCGCGCGCCTGCCCAAAACGCCCGGCGCCATCGTCTACGCGCCACTCGGCGACACGCCGGTCGAGCCCGACGTCGTGCTCTTCATCGGGCCGCCCGGCCGCCTCATGCTGTTACAGGAGGCCGCGCTGCGCGCCGGCGTCGCGGCGCGCGTCCCGTTCCTCGGTCGTCCCACGTGTATGGCGCTGCCGGCCGCGCTGGCCGGCGGCACGGTGGCGAGTACCGGGTGTATCGGCAATCGCGTGTACACGGGCGCCGGCGATGACGAGCTGTACGTCGCCGTCCCGGGCCGCGACATCTCGCGGGTCACCGAGGAGACGGAGACGATCGCGAAGGCGAACGCCGCGCTGGCCGACTATCATCGTGGCCGCCGCGCGGCGCTCGCCACGGAATAGGCATGGCGATGAAGCTGAAGAAGGGATTCCGCCAGCTCGTCGACGAGGCGAAAGCGCGCATCACGACGATCAGCCTGGACGAGGCCAAGCGCCGTCACGGCCGTGACGACGTCGTCTTCGTCGATCTGCGCGACGTGCGCGAGCTGGAGCGCGAGGGGCTCATCCCCGGCGCCTTCCACTGCCCGCGCGGCATGCTCGAGTTCTGGATCGATCCGGAGAGCCCGTACCACAAGGACGTGTTCGCCTCGGGCAAGGAGTTCGTCTTCTACTGCAACGGCGCCTGGCGCTCGGCGCTCGCCGCCGACGTCGCCCAGCAGATGGGGCTGCCCCGCGTGGTCGAGATGGAGGGCGGCTTCACCGCGTGGAAGAACGCCGGCCTCCCCGTCGCTCAACGCGAAAAGAAGAAGCCGGCGTCCTGAGGTCGCGCGCAGCGCGTTACTTCTGACGCGGCGAGGCGGCAGGGCTGGAAAAAATGACAGCGCCGGCTATGGCAGGCGATAGTCTCCCGCGATGACGCGACGACCGATCTGCCGGAGCTGCGCGCGGTCTTCGCCCGCCGAGCCGGCCGCGGGAATCCGCAGCACGGTGTCCTGGCACGCGGTCGTCACGGTTTCACCGGACTTGAGACCGAGCCCGCGCGGCGTCTCACCTGCCTGCACGGCGCGGATCCCATCGCGCAGGATCTTGCGGAGCATGATCACGCCCCGGTCGGTCGACGCGAGGTGTTCGAGGTCGTGCACCGCGATCGTCCGCTGGCTCGACTGCGCGTCGTAGTCGCCGGGACGGCGCTGCCGCTCCTCGTAGGGACGGTCCGCGGACTGGCCGAAGCCCGGCTGCGCGATCTGCGCGGGCGTCAGGCCCCAGGCCGGGTCGACCTGCGCCAGCTCGAAGTTCAGCGTGCGCGTATCGTCGACGGGCACCGCCCAGCGGATGACGACCGGCCGCGAGGCGATCCGCTCGGACGCCGCCTCTTCGATCTCGCGCGTGAACTGGTGGACGTTGGGCGCCATGAAGTCGCAGATCCGCGCCCAGACGAAGTCGCCGACCCGCCGTGTGGCGATGTAGATCATGCCGTAGGGCGTCTCCTGCCACTCGAGCTCCGCGAGCTCGACGAAGGCCGGCGTGAAGTGATAGCCGCTGCTGATCGCGTGCAGGAACGACGTGTGAACGGGATCCATCGCGTTGTCCTTCACCTGGAGCCAGTTGCACGGCATCGAGAACTGCGCGGCCGGATGCAGCTCGAGCCCGGGCACGTCGAACGTGTCGTACATGGCAAACACCGGCTTCGCCTCCGGCGGCCCCATGTAGGCGAAGACGAGGCCGCAGAATTCGAGCGTGGGATACGCGCCCTGGCAGAGCCGATGCCGCAGCGTGCTGTCCGCCGGCTCCCCGGGCGTCTCGAGGATGCGGCCGTCCACGTCGAACACCCAGCCGTGATAGCAGCAGCGAATGCCGCGCGGTTGTGGGACGCCGAACTCGAGCGACGTCCCGCGATGCGTACAATGCAGCTGCAGCAGCCCGATGCGCCCCGACCGATCGCGGAAGACCACGAGATCCTCGCCCATGATCCGGATCCGCCGCGGCACATCGCCGAGGTCGCGCACGAATACGACCGGCTGCCAGAATCGCCGCAGATACTCGCCACAGGGCGTGCCGGGGTCGGTGCGGGTCAGCAGCGGATCGGCGGCCGGGACCTCGCGTGCGTGCCAGGCGCCGAACGGCACGTCGAGAAAGTCGCGCATGGTGGGCCATGGTACCGCACACGACGTCGGGCGCGGCGCCACGCGCGCGAGGCAGTTCCGGGCGAATTACCCGGCGCGCACACGTGAATCTCGCGACCGGCGCGAATTTTCGGTGTGGCACTCCACTTGCCTTTCGAACGCGACGGATAGCGGCTTGGCGTACACCGCGAGCGAGAGGAGGCAGCAATGTTCAAGCGAGTGCTCTTCGGTGGTCTCTTCGTCCTGTCCGCCACCGCGGCCATTTCGGCGACCGTCGTCGCCGCGAGCGGTCTCACCGAACGCCTCGAAAACCAGCGCATGACCGTCCTCAAGACGGATCTCGCCACCGGGCGGTTCCTGTGCGTCGAGCATCGGCACTGGACCCCCGCGCTGAAGTCCGATCTTCGGGGATTGCAGCCGGGTGACATCGTGCGCGTGAAACCGCAAGCGGGCGGCCGTGCGCACCTCGTCCTGCTACGCACGGCGGCCGACGAGCTCGAGAGCCCCGAGAAATAGCGGTTGGGACCGCGCGCGCGGCTCCTACCCGCGGGCGGTCCATCATTCGGCGGACGAAACCTCTCCAGTGGCTCGACACTAGCCACCCTCGACCAACCCTCCGCACGAGACGTGGCGGCGGCCGCCGCCGGTGAACCACACCGGTAGGTGCCGCGGGTCTGGCACGCAGGTCGCACTTACGGGCTCGCAAGGGAGGAGACGGCTATGTTCAACCGAGTGCTTGTCGGCGGTCTGTTCGTCCTGTCCGCCATCGCTGCCATCTCGGCGACAGTCGTCGCCGCGAGCAACCTCAGCGAGCGCATCGACGGTGAGCGCATGACGATTCTCAAGACGGATCTCTCCGCGGGCCGGTTCCAGTGCGTCGAGCATCGGAGCTGGTACCCCGTCGTGAAGTCCGATCTTCGGGGACTGCACCCCGGTGACATCGTACGCCTGGAGCCACAACCGAACGGCGACACGCGGCTCATTCGGCTACGCACGGCAGCGGACGAGCTGGGAAGCAGCGAGAAGTAGCCGCGTGCGATCGCGCGCGGCTAATAGCCGCGCGCGCGGTCCACGAGGTTCAGGAGCGGTGTCCCTGCCTGAAAGCGTCTGAGGTTCTCCGCGAACAGATCGGTGCAGCGGTCGTCGTACGAGGCGAGAAAGCCGGACACGTGCGGCGAGACAATCACGTTCTCGAGCATATAGAGAGGATGGCTCGCCGTCGGCGGCTCCTCGTTGAACACGTCGATCGCCGCCCCGGCCAGCTGCCCGGACTTCAGCGCCGACGCCAGCGCGGCCTCATCCACGGTGGCGCCGCGCCCCACGTTGACGAAAAACGCCGAGGGCTTCATGACCGCGAACTCGGCGGCTCCGATCATCGCGCGCGTCTGCGCCGTCAGCGGCGCGGACATCACCACCACGTCTGAGCGCGCGAGCACATCGCGTAGCCGAGCCGGTGAAAACCAGGCTTCCGGCAGCGCCCCGTCCGGATCGCCGGTTCCGGGAAGGCGATAGCCGTCGTCGGCACGACGCGACGGATCGCGCTTGCACGCGAGCACGCGCATGCCGAGCGCCGTCGTGGCCATGCGCGCCAGCTCGCGCCCGATGCTGCCGTAACCGATCACGCCCAGCGTGGCGCCACGCAATTCGGTCGGGACGAAAAGCGGCCAGCGCTGCCCGTCGGGCGGCCAGCGCCCCTTCATCCGCCAGTCCACCATCCGGGGAACGCGGTGCGCGAGCGCCAGGATCACCGTGAGCGCGTACTCGGCAATCGTCGCCGCGTGCACGCCGCTGGTCGTCGTGATGGCAATCGAGCTCTTCGTGTAGAGCGGATGGTCGTGCAGCGCGTTGATGCCGGCCATGTGGACCTGGACCCACTGCAGGCGCGGCGCCCGAGCCAGCTGGCGCGGCGGCTCGCCGGCGTAGAGCACGTCGACGTCCGTGTAGTCGGCGTGCGCCGGCTCGGCGGCGGATACCGCAAGGTCGGGCGAGACGGCGCGCAGCCGATCCAGTCGTGCCTCGCCGAACGGCATCGTGACGAGAACCTTCAGCACGGGCGTGGATGGTATCATCCGCGCGCATCGGAGGAGGCGCGCCATGTGCTTCGTCGACGACGCATCGCTGGTCTCGCGCCGCGGCGTGCTCGGCGGGGGGCTCGCCCTCGGCGCCGCGCTGGCCGCCGGCGGTCGCTCACTGCTGCTGCCCGGCGTGGCCGAGGGCGCTGAGACCCCACCCTCCGGCGGCGGCCCGGGCGCCGCGGGCGTGAACTTCACATGGTTCGGCACCAACGGCTGGGAGATCAGCTTTGGCGGCAAGACGATCCTGTTCGATCCGTGGTTCAACCGCTTCACGTCCGGGTTTCTCCAGAACAAGCTCGATCACAACGCGGTCCTGCCGACGGACACGACGCTGATCGATGCGCACGTGACAAGGGCCGACCAGATCCTGATCGGCCACGGCCACTGGGACCACTTCGCGGACATCCCGTACATCGCGAAGAAGACGAACGCGATGGTGATCGGCTCCGAGACGCATGCGAATCTGCTGCGCGCCGCCGGTGTTCCCGAGGCCAAGATCGTGCAGGTCAAGGGCGGTGAGTACATGCAGTTCGACGGCTACACCATCGAGGTGTTCCCGAGCGTGCACTCGATGGGTGGGACGAAGAAATATGCGGTACCGGGGCATCTGGTCGCGCCGCCGTCGGCGCCACCGACGAGAGTCGGCGACCTGCCCGAGGGCGACACGCTGATCTACGTTCTCACCATCGGCGGCAAGTACAGCGTGTTTCTCATGAGCTCCGGGAACTACGTCGAGCGCACCATCGCCGGGCTGAAACCCGACGTCGCCCTGGTAGCGCCGCTCTTCTCCAACAACACGCACGCGTTCACGCCGCGCCTGATGAAGGCGCTCAACTATCCGCGCCTGGTGCTGCCCACGCACTGGGACAACTTCGAGGCGCCGCTCGCCGAGCCGCCCCAGGATCTGCGCGCCATCTACGGCGACCCCGCCAACTTGGATCTTTGGGTCAAGGAGATGCGGACGGTGTCGGCGAAGACAAAGATCGTGACGCTCAAATATTTCAGCTCATACGCGCCGTGAGAGGAGGATCGCTCATGAGACTCGCCCGCCGCGCTCCGGCCATCGCCATCCTGACGGTTCTCGTCCTCGCCATGGCTTCGGCCGCCGCCGCGCAGGAGACACCGCGCATGGGCGGCGTGCTGAAGGTCGCATCCATCGGCGAACCGCCGACGCTCGATATCCAGGCGACGACCACCGTGCTCACGTACGAGATCATGTGGCACGTCTACGAGCCATTGTTCACCCACGATCGCGCGTGGAACGTCATTCCGATGCTCGCCGAAGGCGACGTGGTGAGCGACCGCGGTCTTCGCCATACGATCACGCTGCGGCGGGGCGTGAAGTTCCACAACGGTAAGGAGATGACGGCCGCCGACGTCGTGGCATCGCTCAAGCGCTGGAGCCAGGTGGCGAGCGTCGGGAAGACGATCTGGCCCGTCGTCGAGAGCGTCGAGGCCAAGGATCCCTACACCGTCGTGATCGGCCTCAAGCAGCCGTCGGGCTCGCTGCTGTACGCGCTGTCGGAGCCCTCGGCGATGATCTACACCAAGGAGGTCGTCGACGCGGCCGGAACGGGCCCGATCGCCGAGTACATCGGCACCGGGCCGTATCGCTTCGTCGAGCACAAACCGGATCGCCACATCAAGTTCGTGCGCTTCAAGGACTACGTGGCGCGCGCGGAGCCGCCGAACGGCTTCGGCGGCAAGCGCACGGCGTGGCTCGACGAGATCCTCTTCATCCCCGTGCCTGACACCGCCGTGCGCCAGGCCGGCGTGGAAACCGGTGAGTATCACCACGCGATGTTCATGAAGCAGGACAACTGGGACCGGATCAAGTCCCTGCCCCAGCTCGAGTCACGGATCGTCAAGCCGCGCGGATGGACGCTCGTCTCGATGAATCACAAGGCCGGCCTCATGACGAGCCGGCCCCTGCGTCAGGCCGTACAGGCGGCGCTCGACATGGAGCCGATCATGATCGCCGCCTTCGGTCACAAGGATTTCTATCGGCTGAGCCCGGCGCTGTTCTTCCCAGAGCAGCCGGCGTGGTATGTGACCGCCGGCGGTCACGCCTACAACCAGCACGACCGCGACCGCGCCAAGCGCCTGATGAAGGAAGCCGGCTATACCGGCCAGACCGTGCGCTGGATCAGCACGCGCGAATACGAGTTCATGTACAAGTCCTCGCTGGTGGCCAAGCAACAGCTCGAGGCCATCGGCTTCGTCATCGACCTTCAGGTTCTCGACTGGGCGGCGCTCAACCAGCGCGTGCAGAAGCCCGAGCTGTGGGACGCGTACGTCACCGGCTATCCGCTGAATCCCGACCCCGCGCTGCACGTGGCGTTCCGGTGCTCGTTCCAGGGCTGGTGGTGCAACGAGGAGAAAGAGCGCGTACTCGCCGAGCTGCGGCAGGAGAGCGACGCGAAGAAGCGCAAGACGCTGGTCGAGCGCATCCAGACGATCTACTACGAGGACGTCGGCCAGGTGAAGCTCGGCGACTACAATACGCTGGACGTCGCTCGCAAGGAGCTGCGCGGCGACTTCCGCACGGCCCCGCGGCTGTACTTCTGGAATTCGTGGCTGGCGCGCTGAACCTATGCGCATCCATTCCGTCGAGGCGATCGCCCTCGACATCCCGCTGACGAAGGACTTCGGCGGCAGCACCTATCACGTGCTCAAGCGCAGCACGGTGATTACGCGCATGCGCACGCACGAGGGGCTGGTGAGCGAGGTCTACAACGGCGACAACCGCAGCCAGGGCCGCGAGATCGTCCGGACCATCCAGGACGAGCTCGCTCCGCGCGTCCGCGGCGCCAGCATCTTCGAGGGGGAACGCCTCTGGGACGAGATGTTCGCGCTCAGCCATGCCCAGCGCGACCGCAAGACGCTGCTCGAAGCGATCGCCTGTCTCGACTGCGCGATCTGGGATCTGGTCGGCAAGGCCACCGGCCGCAGCGTGCGCGAGATGCTCGGCGGCTATCGCGCCGAGCTGCCGATCATCTCCATCGGTGGCTACTACATGGAGGGCAAGACGCTCGCGGACATCGGGCCTGAGATCGAGGCCTATCGGCGCGCGGGCATGGCCGGCTGCAAGTTCAAGGTCGGCGGCCTCACGCCCGAGGACGACGCCCGGCGCGTGGAGGCGGCACGCCGCGCGGCCGGCCCCGATTTCGTCCTCGCCGTCGACGCCAATCGCGGCTGGAATGCGCCCGACGCGATTCGCTTCGCCCATCTCGTCGAGCCGCACGACATTCGCTGGTTCGAGGAGCCGTGTCACTGGTACGACGACGCGGCGATGATGGCGCGCGTGCGGAGCGCGGGCAGGATTCCGGTCACCGCCGGGCAGAGCGAGATCACGAGCCACGCGATTCGCCGCCTGATCGACGCGCGCGCGGTGGACTTCGTCAACTACGACGCCTCGGAAGGCGGTGGCGTCACGGACTGGCGCCGTGCGGCCGGGCTCTGCCACGCCGCCGGCGTGCAGATGGCGCATCACGAAGAGCCACAGATCGCGCAGCATCTGCTGGCCGGCGTGCCGCACGGCACGTACGTCGAGTGCTTCGCCGATCCCGAGCGTGACCCCATGTGGCAGACCGTGTGGGCCAACCGCCCGCCCATCAAGAACGGCATCATGACGGTCTCGAGCGGTCCCGGGTTCGGCATCGTGCTGGACGAGGCGATGGTAAAGCGCTACCGGGTCGGCTAGATTCCGCGCAGCGGAGACGGTTCATGGCTGATGTCGCGATGCTCGACCGAACGTACGACGTCATCATGCGGCGCCTCATCGCCGACGGGCGCGCGCCGCATTACACGGAGATCGCCTCGGAGCTACGCGTCGCGCCGGACGTCGGACTCGGACTGCTGCGTGATCTCATGGCCGTCGGCCTGCCGAACTGGTTGCATCCGCACACCGACCTGATCGCCTCCTTCCCGCCGTTCAACAATCTGCCAACCCAGTATCGGCTCGGCGTCGACGGCGAATGGAAGTGGTTCGCGCAGTGCGGCCTCGAAGCGCTTGCCGCATGCTGGGCGTTCCCCGGACGAGCCGTGGACATCGAAGCGCCGTGTCTCGACTGCGGCAAGTCCATCGAGGTCACCGTGCAGGACGGCCGGATCGAGCGCGCCGCTCCCGCCACGATCCGGTTCTACGTCTCGGTGCCCGTGCGCGACTGGCGGGCGAACATCACCTATACCTGAAGCCACATGAACCTCTTCCGGTCGGAAGAGGACGCGCGGCGCTGGGCGGAGTGGGTGCCGGGCAGCGAGGCGGGCGTCGTCACGCTCGAGCAAGCGATGGCCATCATGAGCACGCCGCGCCACCGCAACCGATTCGACGGCCGCTACGTCTCGTCGGCGTCGAGTTACGGCGCGGCGTTCTTCGCGCGGCTGCGCGAGGTGACCGGCGGCAGCCCCTACTGGGAGCCGCCGGCCACCTGATCGGGTCGTCGCGTTACTGAAGCGGCGAGAACGAGGACGGCAGGCAGATCTTTGTCTCCTGCGTGATCAGCCGATCGCCGCCGCCCGGCGGCGGCCACACGCCCTTCTTGCGCGCCTCGTCCCGGATCTGCATGCGCTGATCGAGGCTCTGGTACGCCCAGATGTGCACGAAGCCGTTGGCGCGCCCGAGCTCCACACCGCCCGCGAACACCACCGGCGAGAGCTTGATGCGATCGGGCACCTTCTCGCTCCAGCCCTTCGCCACCGCCGGGAGCGTGCCCCCCTTGAGGGTGTAGTAGCGGATCTCGAAGATCGGCCCCATGCGCCCGGGCTGCGGCGCCGGGACGAAGTCGAACGGATTGACGATCTCCACGCTCATGGTGCGGATGAACTCCTGGATCTTCGGCGGCCAGTTCGGATCCTTGGCGGCCTCGCCACGGATGCGCGCGCGCTCGGCGAGATCCGCGTAGCTCCAGATGTGGATGATCTCGTTGAGCGGCCCGATCTCGGTGTGCAGGAAGGCCGTCAGCGCAGAGTACTTCTTGCGGTACTCGTACGCCTCGCCGTACCGCTTCTCGACCTCGGCCAGGCTGCCAGGCGCGATACCGTACGTGCGGATCTCGTAGATCATGCGCTCTCCTTTCGGCTCCGAACGGTTCGGCGCAAGCCTACGGGCCCGCCCGCCCGTCGTCAACCGCGGGTCGGGTGCTATTCTCAGCGCCTGAAAGGAGTCCTCATGGACATTCCACGCACGATGAAGGCGACCGTCCTCGTCGCGCCGCACCGGTTCGAGCTGCAGGAGCGGCCGGTGCCGGTGCCCGGCGACGAAGACGTGCTCGTTCGCGTGCGCGCCTGCGGCGTCTGAGGCACAGATCTGAAAATCATCCACACCGGCATGCCCCAGATGCCGCCGTACGGCGAGTTCATCTTCGGGCACGAGTACGCGGGCGACGTCGTGGCCGTGGGCCGGACCGTGGACGAGTTTCAGGTCGGCGACCGGGTGGTCGTCGAGGCGCACATGGGCTGCCGCCGCTGTGAGAACTGCATCCGCGGCCACTACACCGCGTGCCTGAACTACGGCAACGCCAAGCGTGGCCACCGCGCGAATGGTTTCACCACCAACGGCGGGCTCGCCGAGTATGCGGTGAACCACGTCAACACGCTCTACCGGATTCCTGACGGCGTCTCGTACGAAGAAGCGACGGTGGTGATGACCTCCGGCAGCCCGCTGTTCGGCCTCGAGAACGCCGGCGGTTACTTTGCTGGCGAGACCGTCGCCGTCCTCGGCCCGGGACCGATCGGCCTGATGGCGGTCCAGCTGGTGAAGGCGCTCGGCGCGACGCGTGTGATCCTCACGGGCACGCGCGCCTCGCGGCTGGCCATGGGACGCCAGCTCGGCGCCGACGTGCTCGTGAACAGCCGCGAGCAGGATCCGGTCGAGGCGGTGATGAAGGCGACCGGCGGCAAGGGCGCCGACCTCGTCATCGACTGCGCCGGCGCCGACGAGACGTTCGATCAGTCGCTGAAGATGACGAAGTCGGGCGGCAAAGTGCTGCTCGTCGCCTTCTATCACGGGCCGGTGACGGCGGACGTCAGCCACGCCGTGCGGCGCAACGTGACGATCTACACCGAGCGCGGCGAGGGCGGCACCAGCGTGGGGCGCGCGCTCGCGCTGCTGGCGGCGGGCCGGCTCACCGCCAAGCCGTTGATCACGCATCAGTTCCCGCTCGCGCGCGTGCACGAGGCGTTCGACGTGCTCGAGAAACGGATCGGCGATCCGCTGAAGGTCGTGCTCAATCCGTGAGGCGCGCGCTCGCGCTCGCCGCGCTCGTGCTGCTCGTGGCAGCGGCGCCGGCGACGGCGTTTCCCGACAAGCCGCTCGAGCTGACGGTCCTCTTCGGCGCCGGCAGCGCCGCCGATCTGCTCGCGCGCAAGCTCGCCGATCTCGCCGGGCGTGACCTCGGCCAGCCGGTGGCCGTCGTCAATCGCACCGGCGCCGGCGGCGCGCTCGGCTACACGTATGTGAAGAGCCAGCCGGCCGACGGCCACGCGCTGGTGTGGAACAGCAACAGCGTCAGCACCGCCTATCACGCCGGCAACATGAAGCTCGACTACAGCGCGTTCGCGGGCGTGGCCGCGCTCACCAGCGAGCCGGTCTCGCTGGCCGTCAAGGCCGACGCGCCGTGGAAGGACGTTCGGGAGCTGTTGGCGCACGCAAAAGCGCATCCGGGCCAGGTGCGCGTCGGCAACTCGGGACGCGGCAGCTTCACGCATCTCGTCGCCGTCGCGCTGGAAAACCGCGCGGGCGTCAAGCTGACTCACGTGCCGTTCGGCCGCGAGCTGGCGGTGACGACCGTGCTCGGCGACAAGATCGAGGCGAGCGTGCAGCTGCCGGCCGAGATCATGGCGCAGATCACGGGCCGCCAGGTGCGTGTGCTCGCCGTGAGCGGCGACAAGCGTCTGGCTTCCCTGCCCGACGTGCCCACGCTCAAAGAGTCGGGCGTCGATCTGGCGATGACGCTGTGGCGGGGCGTCGCGGTGCCGAAGGGGACACCTCAGGCCGCCATCGCGCGGCTCGAGCGCGCGTTCACGCAGGCGGCGCAGAGCTCCGAGTTCCGCGAGTTCGCCGCGCGGATGGGCGCCGTCGTCGACGTGCGCGGCGCGACGGACTTCGACGCGTTCATCACGCGCGACGACCGCGACATCGCCGCGTTGATGGAGCAGATCGGGCTCAGGAAACAGTAGCCGTGCGGCGCGAGTGCTGGAGCGCGGCCGCTCTCGCCCTGCTGGCCCTCGCCTATCTGCTCGCCGCCCGTCGCTATCCGCTCGACACGCTCGCCACACCGGGCCCCGGGATCGTGCCGTTGGTTGCAGGTGTGGCGCTACTCGGCGTCGCGATATCGCTCTTCGTGAAGACGGGGCGTGTCGGAGCTCCGGCCGTCTCGTTCGGGCCACCCACGTCACGAGCCGGCCTCGCGGACCCCGCTACAACACATGAGACGGGCGTGGCTCCGATACGCCCGACCGACCCGACCCCGCAGCGCGTCCGCCGATCGCCGATCGTGCTCGCCGTCGCGCTGGTGCTCTACGCGGCGTTGCTTCCGCGGCTCGGCTTCATCGCGTCCTCGTTCGCGCTTGTCGTCATCGCCTCGCGGCTCATGGGAGCATCCGGCTGGTGGCGACCCGCCGCGCTGGCGGCCGGCGTCGCGGCAATCGGGTATCTCCTGTTCGCGCGCTGGCTCGGCGTCCCGCTGCCGTGAGCGAGCTCTTCGTCGCGCTGACGCCCGCGAATCTGCTCGCGTGCTTCGTCGGCACGGTGCTCGGCACGATCGTCGGCGTGCTGCCCGGGCTCGGCCCGGCCGGGGCGATGGCGCTGGTGCTGCCGCTGACGATCAAGCTCGGGCCGACGGCGGGGCTGATCATGCTGGCCGGGATCTATTACGGCGCGATGTACGGCGGCTCGACGACCTCGATCCTCATCAACGTTCCCGGCGAGGCGGCGAGCGTCGTGACCACGATCGACGGATATCGCCTCGCCCGAAAGGGTCGCGCCGGCGCGGCGCTCGCGGTGGCAGCGATCGCGTCGTTCGTCGCCGGCACGTTCAGTGTCGTCGCGCTGCAGCTCGCCGCACCGATGGTCGCCCGCGCGGCGCTCGCCTTCGGTCCGGCGGAATACTTCGCCTTCGCGCTGCTCGGTCTCGTGCTGCTGGCGAATCTGACCGGCGGCTCGCGCGCGAAATCGCTCGCGATGGTGCTCGTCGGCGTCATGCTCTCCACGGTCGGGATGGATCCGCTGGGCGGCACCGTGCGGTTCACGTTCGATCTCGCGGGCGCCCAGGCCGGCCTCAGCTTCGTCGCCGTCACGACCGGGCTCTTCGGCGTGGCCGAGGTGCTGGCGAGCATGGCCGAGCCCGTGCCTGCCGGCGCCGTCCCGCACGTGAAATTCCGCGAGCTCTATCCGAGCCGCGAGGAGCTGCGTCGCTCCGTGCCGCCCATGCTGCGCGGCACCGTGCTCGGCTTTCTCGTGGGCCTCGTCCCCGGTCCCTCGGCCACGATCGCGTCGTTCGTCTCGTACGGCGTCGAAAAGAAAGTCGGCAAGCACCGCGCGGAGCTCGGCACCGGCGCCATCGAGGGCGTCGCCGGTCCCGAGGCCGCCAACAACGCGGCCGCCGGCGGCGGGATGATCCCGCTGCTCTCCCTCGGCCTGCCGTTCACGCCGTCCACCGCGGTGCTGCTGAGCGGCATGATGCTGATGAGCGTGACGCCCGGTCCGTTCCTCCTGCGCGACCATCCGAGCGTGTTCTGGGGCGTGATCGGCTCGTTCTACGTCGGTAACGTCATGCTGCTCCTGCTGAACTTGCCGCTCGTCGGCGTCTTCGCGCGCGTCGCCACGATTCCGCCGCGCTATCTGATGCCCGGCGTGCTCGTGCTCTGCGCGGTGGCCGCGTACTCGGACAACAACAACATCTTCGACGTGTGGGTCATGGTGGTCGCGGGCATCGCCGGCTGGGCGATGCGCGCGCTCGACTTCGGTCCCGCGCCGCTCGTGCTCGGCCTCGTGCTCGGTCCCGTGCTCGAGCGCTCGCTCTTGCAGGCGCTCACGATCGCGCGCGGCGAGATCAGCGGCTTGTGGGCGTCCGGCCCCGCGGCGGTGATGCTGGCGGCGGCCGTGGTGGCGTTCGTCGCTCCCGGTGTCGCGGCCCTGGTCCGCCGAACGGCCACGCACCGCACTTAGAAAGGAGAAACACGTGAATCGTCGGCTCATCAGCTCTGGCTCGACGTACGAACGAGAGATCGGCTATTCCCGCGCGGTCGTCGACGGAGACTGGATCTTCGTCTCGGGGACGACCGGCTTCGATTACCAGTCGATGACGATCTCGGATAACTTGCTCGAGCAGACGGAGCAGTGCTTGCGGAATATCAAGTCCGCCCTCGAGCAGGGCGGCGCAAGCTTCGCGGACGTCGTACGCGTCACCTACATTCTCCCTCAGGCGAGCGACTTCCCCGCCTGCTGGCCCGTGCTCAGAAAATACTTCGGCGATGTGCGGCCGGCGGCCACCATGATCTCCGCCGGCTTGGCCGATCCGCGCATGCGTATCGAGATCGAAGTGACGGCGCGTCGGAGCCCGACGGTGGTATAGAGTCGGGGCCATGACACCTGCTGAGCCCGTCTACGACGTCGTGTGGCCGCTCGCCCCTTCCGCCGCGCCGGCCGGATCGCTCGCCGCGCGCTCCGATGACCTGCGCGGCAAAACCGTCGGCGAGCTGTGGGACTACCTCTTCAAGGGCGAGGAGATCTTTCCCCTCATCCGGAAGGCCCTCGAGGCGCGCTATCCCGGCATCCGCTTCGTCGAGTTCGAGGTGTTCGGCTCGACCCACGGCCGCGACGAGAAGGAGCTCGCCGCGACGCTGCCCGGGCTGCTGCGCCAGCACGGCTGCGATGCGGTGATCTCGGCCGTCGGCGCCTGAGGATCGTGCACGCCCGCCGTGCTGCGGGCCGCCGCGATCGCCGAGCGTGCCGGAGTGCCGAGCGTCTCCATCGTCACGACGCCGTTCATGCAGCAGGCCGCCGTCGTGTCCAAGGGGGTCGGCTTGCCGTCGCTGCCCATCGCTGAATATCCCGGCGTGCCGATGACCGACGGCTCGGACGCCGTGACGCGAAAGATCGAGGCGCTGCTGCCGCAGATCGTGGCGGGGCTCGCCGGCGCCCGCGACGTCGCGCGCGCCGCGGTCGCGGAGCCTGGGCCGCGCGACGTCGTGGCTCGCGGCACGCTCGACGAGATCCAGGAGCTCTATCACCGCAATCTCTGGAGCGACGGCCTGCCGGTGATTCCGCCGACGGTGGAGCGCGTCGAGCGCTTTCTCTCCCAGACACGCCGCCGGCCCGACGAGGTCATCGGCCGACTGCTGCCGGAGAACCGCGCCGCCACCGTCTGGAGCATCGCGGTGAATGGTGTGATGGCCGGCTGCCGGCCCGAGTACATGCCGCTGCTGGTGGCGATCGTCGAGGCCATCGCCGAGCCCATCTTCCGCGTCGAGGACGCGGGCTCGACGCCGGGCTGGGAGCCGCTCGTGATCGTGAGCGGCCCGATCGCCAGGCGTCTCGACCTCAATCACGGTCAGGGCGTGATGCGTGTGGGCCGCCAGGCCAACACCAGTCTCGGCCGCTTCGTGCGGCTCTATCTCCGTAATGTCGCCGGGCTGCGCATTCCGCCCGGCGCGGGCGACAAGGGGAGCATCGCAGGCTCGTTCAACGTGGCGCTCGCCGAGGACGAAGACGCCGCCGCCGCGCTGGGATGGCCGACCTTTGGCGCGGATCAGGGCTTCACCCGCGACGACAGCGTCGTCACCGTGCAGAGCGTGGTGAGCGTCAGCCCGCCGATCTACTCGGCGGGCACGCGCGCGCTGGAGCACGCGCGCATCCTGGCCGAGGTGTTCGGCGGCGCGTGCGGGTACTGGTCGTCGATCGGCATGAAGTACGCGCGGTGGGAGCCGCTGCTGGTGCTCGGCCCGTCCATCGCGCGCGTGATCGCCGACGACGGCTGGTCGAAGGACGATCTGCGCCGCTATCTGCACGAGCACGTGACCATCACCGCGCGTCAGGCCGAGACGTACGCGCTGCAGGTCGGCGCGACGTCCTACACGCTGGAGGCGCACGTGAAGGCCGGCGTGCTGCCCGCCGCGTACGCGACGTCGAGCGATCCCGAGCGCGCCGTGCCCGTGTTCGTGCAGCCGGAGAAGATCGGCCTCCTCGTCGCCGGCGACCCCGGCCGCAATCAGTCGAAGGGCTACGTGAACAACCACATTCAAGGGGGACGGGTGAGCAAGAAGGTGGCGACCCCATGAGCCTCGTCAGACTGCTGTGCGTGGCGCTCGTCGTCCTGTCGTCAGCGTCGGCCCCGGCGTTCGCCGCCGAAGGCGAGATGCGCTGGGGCCTGCACGTCACCCTCGCGGCGCGGTGGCTCGATCCGGGCGACACGGAGGCGTTCAGCACGCCGTTCATGGTGCTCTACGCCATCCACGATGCCATGGTGAAGCCGATGCCGGCGGGCATGACCACGCCGAGCCTCGCGGAGTCGTGGAGCGAGTCCAAGGATCACCTGACCTATACGTTCACGCTGCGCAAGAACGCGAGGTTCCACGACGGCTCACCGGTCACCGCAGACGACGTCAAGTTCTCCTTCGAGCGTTACAAGGGCGCCTCGGCGACCCTGCTCAAGGAGAAAGTACGGGAGATCCAGGTCCTCTCGCCCACGCAGGTCCGCTTCGTGCTGCGCGAGCCGTGGCCGGACTTCATGCTGTTCTATGGCACCACCGCGTCGGGCGCCGGCTGGATCGTGCCCAAGCATTACGTCGAGAAGGTCGGCGAGGACGGCTTCAAGCGGGCGCCGGTCGGCGCGGGGCCGTACAAGGTCGTCTCGTTCACACCCGGCGTCGAGTTGGTGCTCGAGGCCTTCGACGGTTACTGGCGAAAAGCGCCGAGCATCAAGAGGCTGGTGATGCGCACGATGACCGAGGAGAGCACGCGCGCGGCCGCGGTCAAGCGCAACGAGGTCGACCTCGCGTACCTCTTCGCCGGACCCGTGGCCGAAGAGCTGAAACGCACGCCCGGCGTCCGGCTCGAGGCGCCGCTGCTGACCGGCGCCTTCTGGCTCGAGCTGACCGAGCAGTGGGATCCGAAATCGCCCTGGCACGACCGCCGCGTCCGCCTGGCCGCCAGCCACGCGCTCGATCGCGCCGCGATCAATCAGGCCGAGACGCTCGGATACTCGCGGCTCACCGGCACGATCGTGCCGCACATCTTCCAGTTCGTGGTGCCGGTCGGGCCGCCGGCGTACGACCCGGCGCGCGCGAAGAAGCTCTTGGCCGAGGCGGGCTATCCCAACGGCTTTGACGCCGGCGATTTCAACCCGTTCCCGCCGTACAACTCGATGGCGGAGGCGATCCAGGGGTATCTGCAGGCCGTCGGCATCAAGAGCCGCCTGCGCGCGATGGAGCGGGCGGCGTACTTCACGGCGTGGCGCGAGAAGAAGCTGCGCGGCATCATCCTCGCCATCACCTCGGTCATGGGCAACGCCGCCACGCGCCTGGAGCCGTACGCGACCAAGCAGGGCATCTACGCCTACGGCTCGCTGCCGGAGATCGACGACCTCTTCTTCCGTCAGGCCAAGGAGGTCGACCTCAAGAAGCGCGAGGCCCTCGTGCAGCAGATGCAGAAGACCATGACCGAGCACGTGCTCAACGTTCCCATCTACGAGCTCGCGTTCATCTGGGCCGTCGGGCCGCGCGTCGAGGTGAGCGGGGCCAACGCGATTCCGGGCTTCCCCTACTCGGCGCCCTTCGAGGATCTGAAAGTCAAGAAGTGAGCCTCTCCCTCGGCATCGACATCGGCGGCACGTTCACCGACATCGTCGTCTACGATCACGCGCGCGGGCGGCAATTCAACCGCAAGCTTCTCACCACGCACGACGATCCCGCGCGCGCCGTGGCCGCCGGCGTCGCGGGGCTGTTGAGCCGGCATCGCCTGCCCGCTCGAGACTTCACGCGGGTGGTGCACGCCACCACGCTGTTCACCAACGCGCTGATCGAGCGCCGCGGCGCGGTGACGGGGCTCATCACCACCGCGGGCTTCGGCGACACGCTGGAGATCGGCCGCGAGCGGAAGTTCGAGCTCTACGACCTCAACATCGTCAAGCCCGAGCCGCTGGTGCCGCGCAATCTGAGGCGGGAGGTGCGCGAGCGTCTGAGAGCCGACGGCTCGGTCGAGCGGCGGCTGGACGTGCGCGAGGTGGCGGCGCGCGCGACGGCGCTCGTCGCCGCCGGCGTGAGCTCCATCGCGATCGTGTTCCTGCACGCGTATGCGAATCCGCGCCACGAGGCCGAGGCGGCGCGCGTCATCGCCCGCCGCCACCCCGGCGTGTCGGTGACGACGTCGCACGAGGTGGCTCCCGAGATCCGCGAATACGAGCGCGCGTCGACGACGGTCGCCAACGCGTATATCAAGCCCCTGGCCCATCAGTATCTCGAGGCCATGGCCCGACGCGTGGCTGGTCTCGGCATTCCGGCGCCGCTGCTCCTGATGCTCTCGAGCGGCGGCCTCACGCACGTGGCCGAAGCCGAGCGCACGCCCGTGCAGATGCTCGAGTCGGGCCCCGCCGCCGGCGCGCTCGCCGCCGCGTTCTTCGGCCGCGACGACAGCCGCGGCAACCTGCTCGCCTTCGACATGGGGGGGACGACCGCGAAGCTCTCGCTGGTGGACGGCGGCGAGCCGCTCACCGCCTACGCCTTCGAGGCCGCGCGGCAGAAACGCTTCATGGAGGGCAGCGGCCTGCCGATCCGGATCTCCACGATCGAGCTGATCGAGATCGGGGCCGGCGGGGGCTCGATCGCTTCCGTCGACGAGATCGGCCTGCTCAAGGTCGGCCCGCGGAGCGCGGGCTCGCATCCCGGCCCGGCGTCCTACGGCCTCGGCGGCCTCGAGCCGACGGTGACCGACGCCGACTTCCTGCTCGGCTACCTCAATCCCGAGTACTTCGCCGGCGGCGAGGTGCGCGTGGACGTCGCGGCGGCGCGCCGAGCCGTCGATGGCCTCGCCAAGCGTGTCGGCCTGGCGCCCACCGACGTCGCGTGGGGGATCCACGACGTCGTCAACGAGAACATGGCCTCCGCCGCGCGCGTGCACATCGCCGAGCGCGGTCGCGACCCGCGCGAGTACGCACTGCTGTGCACGGGGGGTGCAGGCCCGGTGCACGCCTGGGGCGTCGCGCGAAAGCTCGGACTGCGACACATCATTTGCCCTCCGGCCGCGGGCGTCGCGTCCGCGCTCGGCCTGCTCGTCGCGCCGGCGCGCGTGGATCGCGTGGCCACCGTCGGCATCCGGCTCGACCGCGACAGTCCCGTGACGCTGGAAGAGGCCTTCCGCCAATTGGAGGACGAGGCGCGGGCGGTGATGGCCGACACGGGACTGAAGCTGGAGACCGCGACGGTCACCCGTCTCGCCGACGGGCGCTTTCTCGGTCAGGGCTTCGATCTCGTCGTCGATCTGCCGCCGGGACCGTATGCCGACGGCGCAGAAAGTCGGCGTCGGCTCGCCGGCGCATTCGAGACGGCGTACCGCGAGAAGTTCGCGCTCACGCCGCCCGACGTGCCGATCGAGTTCATCAACATCCGCGTCGCCGTCCGGGCGCCGGTCGCCGGCGCCGAGATGACCGTGCACGGCGACGCCGCCGACACGGGCAACGCCGTGAAAGGCGCACGCCCGGCGTACTTTGCCGAAGGCCGCGGCTTCGTCGAAGCCACGGTGTATCAGCGGGATCGGCTGGGGCCGGGCGACGAGGTGCGGGGCCCCGCCGTCGTGGAGGAAGAGGGCTCGACGCTGGTGATCGGCCCGGGCGGCACCGCGCGCGTGGCGCCGAGCGGAAATCTGATATTGACGCTGCCGGAGCCGGGGTCGGCGCCATGACGACGAGCGGGCGGCTGGACGCGGTCACGCTGGAGGTGCTGTGGACGCGCGTCATCTCGGTCGTCGACGAGGCGGCCAAGGCGATCGTGCGCACGTCGTTCTCCACGCTGTCCAACGAGGCGAACGACTTCGCGTGCGTGCTCACCGACGCGCGGGGCCGCGCGCTGGCCCAGAACAGCGGTTCGATTCCGTCGTTCATCGGCACGCTGCCGGCGACGGTGCGCCACTTCATCCGCGAGCTCGGCGCTGCGTCGATGAAGCCGGGCGACGTGCTCATCACGAACGACGCCTGGATGGGCACGGGCCACATGAGCGACGTCTCGGTGCTCAAGCCGATCTTCCATCGCGACCGTCTGGTCGCATTCTCGGCGACGACCTCGCACATGCCCGACATCGGCGGCCGCATCCGGGCCATCGAGGCGCGCGAGATCTTCGAGGAGGGCCTGCATATCCCGCTCGCGCGGCTCGTGCGCGACGGCCGCGTGGACGACACGATGGTCGCCCTCATCCGCGCCAACGTCCGTACGCCCGATCAGACCATGGGCGATATCTGGGCTCAGGTCAGCGCCAACGAGCTGATGGAGCGGCGCGTGCGCGCGCTGATGAACGACTATGGTCTCGACACGCTCGAGACGCTGGGGGACGAGCTGTTCACCCGTTCGGAGCGCGCGATGCGCGAGGCGATTCGCGCCGTACCGAGCGGAACCTACCGGTACGCCTTTCGCACCGACGGCACGGGCGCGCCGTTCGAGTTCAAGATCGCGCTGACCGTGAAGGGCGATGAGATCGTCGCCGACTACACGGGCAGCTCGCCGCAGCAGCCGCGCGCGATCAACTGCGTGATGGCCTACACGTACGCGATGACCGCCTACGCCGTGCGCTGCGTGCTGCTGCCCGGGCTGCCGAACAACGAGGGCATGTACCGGCCCATCACCGTCGAGGCCCCGGAAGGCTCGATCCTCAACCCGCGCTTCCCCGCGGCCGTGGTGAGCCGCGCGACGACGGGCCACTACGTGCCCGCGCTCGTGCTGGGCGCTCTCCATCGCGTGATCCCCGATCGCGTGATGGCGGGCGTGGGCTCGCCGCTCTGGGCGCTCAGCCAATCGAGCACCCGGGCCGACGGCAAGCCCTACACGACGGTCCTCTTCTTCAACGGCGGCATGGGCGCCACGCCGATCAAAGACGGCGAGAATGTGCTGTCGTGGCCGAGCAACATCTCGGCGACGCCGGTGGAGGTCGCCGAGCGTCAGAGCCCGCTCTTCTTCCACTACAAGCGTCTGCGACCGGGCTCGGGCGGCGCCGGCCGCTTCCGCGGCGGTCTCGGCCAGGACATCTTGATCGAGAGCCGCTCGCCGCGCCCCATCGTGCTGAGCGTCATGGCCGAGCGCACGGCGTTCCCCGCCCCCGGTCTCGCCGGCGGCGCCGCCGGCGGGTTGGGCGACGTGCAGATCAACGGCCGGCGCATCGACAACCGCAGGCAGCATGTGCTCGAGCGCGGCGACCGCGTGCTCGTGCGCACGCCGGGCGGCGGCGGCTATGGCCCGCGCCGCCAGCGCAGCAAGCAGCGGATCGCTCGCGATCGTGCGCTCGGCTATGTCGCGCGCGGCCGCTGACGGCACAGAAGACGGAGCGAGTCCCCGCTTTAAGTCCAGGTCGAGCGCGCATCGCCGAGCTGTCATCGCGTTGCGCAGTCTGGCGACGTCGATGCGGTCTCCGCGCGCGAAGCGCGGAAGATGTGAGGCGGCGGGCGTGGCGAGCTTGTTGCTCGCACTGAGCGCATGGCGAACTTCAAGTTCCTGATCGTGACCTCGGCCAATCTTCCCGAAGCATATTTCCTCACGCTCTCTCTCGCGATGCGGTCGCAGCGCTTCGCGATCGTGAACGTTGCCCGTCCCGCGGGCAGCTACCTTCGGGCGCTGGGTCGACTGCGTCGAACGCGCGGCGTCCTCTACCTCGCCGATCTCCTGCTCGCACGGCTGACGGACGTGGTGATGGTGCCCATCGTTCGACGCATGACACCGCCCGGCTCCGGCGCGTTTCCCGAAGTCGACGCGGGGCTGATCGAAGACATTCGCGCGCGGCACCCGCACATCGATTGCACGGACCCGCACGCGCCGGAGGTGCTCGAGTTCGTGCGCGCGTTCGGCCCGGATTACATCCTGCTCGCCGGGTGCCCGATTCTAAAGGAGTGCTTCTACGGTCTCGCGCGTCGCGCGGCCCTGAATCGCCACCTGGGAGTGTTGCCGGATTTCCGCGGATCGGACTGTCCGCGCTGGGCCTTCGCCCTCGAGCGTCCCGAGAGCGCCGGCTATTCGATCCACGTCGTCGGCGAGCGCGTGGACGGCGGCGACGTCGTGCTCCGCCGGCGCGTTCCCGTGCACGACGACCCGTCCCTGCCGCGCTACCTGCGCCGGCTGCAGCGCGAAGCGTCGGAGGGCTTCGTGGAGGTCCTGGATCGATTGCTCCACGGCGCGCCGCTGCCCCGCGAGCCGCAGAACGGCGCGGGGCCCTACTATCCGCCGGCTGGCCTGGTGACGCAGCTCCGCGCGCACCGCAATTACGCGCGCCTCCTCCGGTCAGCGTCCCTGACGCTCGCCCCAAAACGCGCCTGACGCCAGCCGTGCGCCGTCGGCGAGGCTTCGCATCTTCGCCCACGCGACGCCGGGATCCACCGCGGCCTGGCCGACCCACGTGCCGAAGCCGCAGTCCGTGCCCGCGATGACGCGCTCGCGGCCGACCAGCGTCGCGTAGCGGGCGATGCGCTGCGCGACGAGCTCGGGGTGCTCGATGTAATTGGTCTTCGACTCGATGACGCCGGGGATGAGGATCTTGTCCTCCGGCAGCTTCACGCGCTCGAACACCGTCCACTCGTGACCGTGGCGGGGATTGGCCGCCTCGAACGAGATGGCGGCGGGCCGCGCGGCGAACACGACGTCGATGATGTCGGCCAGCGCGACGTCGTAGTGATGCGGACCCTCGTAGTTGCCCCAGCACACGTGCATGCGCAGCTGCTCGCGCGGGATGTTGGCGGTGGCGTGGTTGAGCGCCTCGACGTGCAGGCGCGCCGCCTTGCGGAACTCGCTCAGACTCAGCCGAGCGTACTGGATGTGGCGACCCATGGCGAGGTCGGGGCAGTCGATCTGCACGATGAGGCCGGCGCGCGCGATCGTCTCGTACTCGTGCCGCATGGCCTCGGCGATGGCCGCCAGGTACGCCTCGTGGCTCGCGTAATGATCGTTGCGGAAGAACAGCGAGATCACGCCGGGCGATGCGGCGGAGAGAAATCCCTCGCCCGCCTTCGCGCGCGCGAGCGCGGCGGTGACGACCTCCGCGTCGGTCTGCGCGGCCTGCGGATCACGCAGGCTGATCGGTCCGGTGCACGCGGGTGTCCGGCGGCGCGACCGGCCGGGATCGCCGAACACGCGCCGGGCGAGCTCGGGGAAGTCGGCGAGATCCTGGTACACGAGCGCGTGGCTCTCACCGCCGAAGCCGCGCAGGCGGTCCTTGATATAGGTCGCATAGCTCGGCTTGCTCATCTCGCCGTCGTTGACGACGTCCAGCCCGCACTCCACCTGCCTGCGCACCACGTCGTCCACCGCCGCGCTGACGCGGGCCGCCAGCGCCGCCGCGTCGACGGGGACGCCTTCTTCGCGCGCGAACATCATCCGGATCAAATCCGTCGGCCGCGGCAGGCTACCGGTATGCGTCGTCAGGAATCGGTCTGTGCTGCGCTTCACGGGTGCCCTCCATCACGTGGTGAGCGTTTGGCCAGCGCGACGATCACGGCGACCAGCTCGCTGGGCTCGACCGGCTTGGCGATGTAGCGGTCGTAGCCGGCGGCGAGCAGGCGGAGACGATCCTCGGCGCGACCATACGCGGTGACGGCCACGGCGGGGACGGCGCCGCCGTCGTCGGCGGCGAGGCCGCGTACGCGACGCACGAGCGAATAGCCATCCTCGCCGGGCATCTCGATGTCGCAGATGAGCACGTCGGGCCGCCGCTGCTCGAACTGCACCATCGCCTCCGCGACGGACGTCGCCGTGAAGATCGCGGCGCCGGTGTCGGCGAGAATCTGCGTGAACAACTCGAGGGTGTCGACCTCGTCATCCACGAAGAGCAACCGGACGTCCTCGAGCGAGCCGTTCGGCGAGACGGTCGCGGCCGTGGCCTCTCCGTCGCGGCGCGGCACGTCCGCGGCGGGTGTCCTCTTCGCGTCGACGCGAATCGGCAGGCGAACCGCGAACGTGGCGCCCTGTCCCGGCCCCGCGCTCTGCGCGGCGACGCTGCCGCCGTGCAGCTCGACGAGATGCTTCACCAGCGCCAGGCCGAGGCCGAGACCACCATGCGCACGGGTGCTGCTGCTGTCGGCTTGCCGGAATCGCTCGAAGACGTGCGGCACGACGTCGGGCGCCATCCCCTGGCCGCTGTCACTCACGACGATGTCGACGTGCGCGTCGCTGCGCGCCAGTCGGACCTGAACCTGCCCCTCGCGCGGCGTGAACTTCACCGAGTTCGAGACGAGATTCCAGACGATCTGCTGCAGTCGGTCGGGGTCGCCGACCACGGGTCCCGCGAGTGGATCCAGGCTCGTCTGCAACCGGATCTGCTTGGCGCTCGCGGCCGGCCGCACCGCCTCGACGGCACTCTCGACGACCGCCGGCAGATCGACGACGCGAATGTCGAGGCGCATCTTGCCGCTCACGATGCGCGAGACATCGAGCAGGTCGTCGACGAGCCGGGCCTGGGCCGTCGCGTTTCGCTCGATCGAGGCCAGACCGCGCTCCAGCGACTTCTCGTCCCCGTGGCCCGAGCGCAACATCCGCGCCCAGCCCAGCACCGCGGTGAGCGGCGTGCGCAGCTCGTGCGAGAGTGTCGCGAGAAACTCGTCCTTGAGACGGTTCGCCATCTCGGCGTCCTCGCGGGCCGCCCGCTCGTTGTCGAGCAGTCGCGCGCGCTCTGCGGCCAGGCGCGCGGATTCCGCCTCGCTCGCGCGCAGCGCAGTCTCGCGGGCGCGCAGGCGCTGCGCGGCAGCGTCGAACGCGTGCGTCACGTCGGCCACCTCGGCGATCGCCGACGTGGTGGAGGGCGGCGGCGGCTCGCCGCGTTCCAGGGCCGCCGCCGCGCCGGCAAGCGCCGAGACCGGCCGCGCGATACGCCGTCCGAAGACGAGCGCGAGCGCGACCGCGAGGAGCGCCATGAGCGCCGCGCCGGTGGTCATGGCGATCGTGGAGCCTCGCAGCTCGCGCTCGACGTCGGCCACGGGCACGCCGGTGGCCACGGTCCAGCCCGAGATTGCCGAGCGGCTATGGGCCGTGTAGAACCACTGGCCTTCCAGCCCGATGTTCCGGTAGGCGGCTTCGGGCGTCTCGCGCGATTTCGCGTAGAGCAGCGGTGACGCCCGCTGCCCGACCCACCGATCGGGATTGAGCGTTCGGGCGATGACGATGCCGTTCTGGTCGAGCAGCGTCATCGTGGCGCCGGAGATGACCGGGATGCTGGACAGGAAGCGGAACCAGGTCACAGAGTCGATGGCTACGAGGAGGAGCCGGCTCGCGCCGCGTGTTGTGACCGGCACGATGACGGCGGTGTACACCCCGGTCACGCTGCCCTTGACCAGCGGACTCACGGCCGGGCGGCCGCTCGTGGCCACCCGCGCGAGGAGAGCGGCGTCGAGCGCCGAGACCGGCAGCGGCGCGCCGAACGGCCGGCGCAGATTGAACACCGGGACACCGGTGACATCCATCAGGGCCACCGTGCTCCAGTCCGACTGCTGCGCTTGGACCCGCCGCGCTTGCTCGTAGAATCCGCGCATGTCTCCCGCCGCCAGGTAGTCGGACTGGCTCAGGACCTGCAGCATCCGGATGTGCCCTTGGAGCTCGCGGTCCAGCGCGATGCTCATCGCACGGACGCGCTCGAGGTAGCGCTTCTCGAACGCGTCGCGTTGCTGCCGCCAGAACATGACCGCCATGACCGCCGAGAACGCGAGCACCGGCAGCACGGCGCCGAGCACGAGGATCAACAGATGCGAGCGAAGCTTCAAGGCTCAGTGCGCGCCGAGATCCGGAATCGACAACACCAGATGCAGCGAGCCGCCGAGCTCATTGAGCCGCCGCGGATTCCACCGCACGAACGCGTCGCGCTCGGCGTCGGTCAGCTCGGCCGCACGCAGCGCGCCGGCGGGATCGCGACGGAAGCGCTCTCGGAAGGCGCCGTCCTTCTTGAGCCGATACAGCAGCACGTTGACGTCGTAACGACTCACGGGCGCGCCCGCGAGCTGGAGGCGCTGAGGTCGACGTCCCACTCCACCGCGGCGAGGTCGATGCGTCCCATCTCGCCGAAGAAGCGCACGCGCGCCGGCGCCGGCGCGACGGCACCGAGCAGCACCATCCAGTTGAGCAGCTCGTGCGAGCCCGTCGCGTGCAGCTCCTTGGTGGTGAGCGCGGTGAGGCTCGCGTGATCGCCGCGCTCCATCCAGCCGAGCACGCGTCGATCGAACTCGGGGTCGGACTCCCCCACCCGCGCCAGCGAGAGCTCCGGGAAATGCGAGAGGCCGCCGGTGGCGATGACGCCGACGTTCCACGGGCCGTTGGCCACGACGCGCCCGATGTGCTGGCCCGCCGCGAAGCACCGGCGCGCGGCCGGCAGCGGCGCCACGAAGCAGTTCACCCAGAAGGGCACGAGCGGCGTCATCGGCCGGTCACCGTGCAGCGCGCTCAGAGGCGACAGGAACGCGTGATCGAGCGGCGCCGACCACGAGGCGGCGAAGTCGAAGCCGGCGTCGAGCCCTTCCTCGAGGATGCGATTGGCGAGGTCCTCGTGCAGCGGGTAGCGATCGGCCAGACCGTCGAGCGCCCGATCGAACTCGATGGCGCCCTCCTGCGCCATCCGCGACACCGAGCGGCCGATGCGCACGCACATCGCCGGCACCGCGTCGAAGGAGAAGACGTTGAGATGGTCGTCGGCGATGACGACCAGCGCGTCGGGCCGCCGCGCCGCGAGCTCGCGACCCATCTCGCCCACGACGCCGATGAGCTCCTCCACCATCCGCTTGCCGTGCGGGCCGACGTTCTTTTCGTAGTACGGCGGGTGGAGTACGTGCGACATCGCTGCCGCGTAGACGATCCGGCCCATGCGGTTAGAACACCACGACGCCGCGCGCCACCTGCCCGGAGCGGAGCGCCGCGAAGCCGTCGTTGATCTCCTCGAGCCGGTAGGTGCGGCTCACCAGCTCGTCGATCTTGAGATGGCCGGCGAGGTACTGGTCGACGAGCCACGGGAAGTCGAGGTTCGGTCGCACGGAGCCGTACATCGTTCCTTTGATGCACTTCTCCTGCAGCGCCATCATGTAGGGCGTGATCGGCGCGCGAACGTTCATCGCCGCCATGCCCACGATGACGGCGGTCCCGCCCGGCCGGATCGCGTCCAGGATCTGCAGCGTCGTGGCCTCGCCGCCGATCGCGTCGAACGCATAGTCGACGCCACGGCCCGCGGTGAGACCGCGCACGAACTCCACCGCGTTGCTCTTCGACGCGTTCACGGTGTGGGTGGCGCCGAACTGCTTCGCGAACTCGAGCTTGTTGTCGAGCAGGTCCACGGCCACGATGATGCCGGCGCCCGCGAGCCGCGCGCCCTGCACCACGTTCAATCCGACGCCGCCGCAGCCGACGATCATGACGGACGCGCCGGGCTCGACCTCGGCGCAGCGCGTGACGGC
>Ga0207646_10001329_pt1 | contig 30714 bp, 27 predicted proteins | sample KBSK5502metaG_FD_184343 | JGI IMG/M metagenome (GOLD analysis project Ga0207646, IMG submission 184343) | Corn, switchgrass and miscanthus rhizosphere microbial communities from Kellogg Biological Station, Michigan, USA - KBS K5-50-2 metaG... | ecosystem: Host-associated > Plants > Roots >... | reverse complement strand
CATCGGCCATCCAGTTTCCGATTCCGGGAAAGCCGTTTTGCATGAGTAGCGCAGCTTTGATCGGCGCTTTCCGATGTCGACCCAGAAATTGGTCGACGAATTTTTGGTCGAACTCGCGCGAGTTGATTTCGGGTGTATCGCTTTTCCACCAATCCGGTTCATCGGCGCCGTGGTGAAACCGGACGCGACCGAACTGACGCGAATCGGTGAAAACAAGCGCGCGTTCGAGTTGAAACACAACAAGATGGTCGTGTTTGCCGGGTCGATAATTCGCGGACTCGACGCGGATCTTCCCAGTCATGCCGAGATGAATGCCGAGCCAGTTGTCGCCTGAAAATTTGAAGAGCATCCGTTTGCCCCGCGCATGCGAGCTGAGAAGTTTCGCGCCAATTAATCTCCGCTGAAGCTCGCGCACGTCGCTGCCGCGAAACACGCGGTTCTGCGCGTGCAAGCTAAGATCGACAATCTCTGCGCCGCGCCCGGCGTCCCACTGTTTGCGAAACCATTCGACCTCGGCTAGCTCCGGCATCGCGCAAAATTAGCTGCGGGAGAAGTGTGTTCCACTTGCGTCGTGTGCTAGATTTATCCATGGAGAAAGTGATCATCGTTGGCAGCGGCTGCGCCGGTCTGACTGCTGCCATTTATGCCGCGCGAGCGAATCTGAACCCGCTCGTTTTGGAAGGGCGACAGCCAGGAGGCCAGCTTTCCACCACAACGTTGGTGGAAAATTATCCGGGATTTCCTGACGGAATCGATGGCCCACAACTGATTCTCAACATGCACAAACAGGCAGAGAACTTCGGCGCCCGTTTTTCCTACGCCGAAGTCACAGATTACGAGCCGCGCAACGATCACGTGCGAATCAAAGCTGACGACGAATGGATTGAAACGCAGGCGCTGATCATTGCCAGCGGCGCGTCGGCACGCTGGTTGAAACTCGAGAATGAGGACAAACTCATCGGCCACGGGCTGACGAGTTGCGCGACTTGCGACGGCGCGTTTTACAAGAACGTTCCGGTTTGCGTTGTCGGCGGCGGCGATTCCGCGGCGGAAGAAGCGCTGTTCGTGACGCGCTTCGCCTCGAAGGTTTATCTCATTCACCGCCGCGACAAGATGCGCGCGTCGAAAATCATGGCCGATCGCGTACTCGCGAACAAAAAGATCGAGCCGATCTGGAACACGGTCGTGACGAAATACATTCCCGACGAAAAAGGCGAAATGCGCGCGGTGCGTTTGCGAAATGTGCAAACGAATGAAGAACGTGAGCTGCCGGTCGCGTGCGTGTTCGTCGCGATCGGTCACGATCCAAATGCGAAAGCGTATCAGGGAAAACTCGAGACCGATCCGGATGGCTATCTGATCGCCCGACATATGGCGGAAAGTAAACATCCCGGAGTCTTTATCGCCGGCGATGTGGCCGACCGCGTTTACAAACAGGCAGTGACCGCGGCGGGTTCCGGCTGCGCCGCAGCAATGGAAGCGGAGAAATATCTGAGCGAACTCGAAAGCTGATTCCGTGTCTGTCATGCTGAGCGGAGTCGAAGCATCTCTCAATATTTTCTGTGATATTTGCAGGCGACGGGAACCGGAAACAGTAAGAGATTCCTCGACTTCGCTCGGAATGACAAAACCAACGTGAAGATCTGCGACCTCACGCAGTTTTACTCGCCGGCGAGCGGCGGGGTGAAACGCTATCTGCACGAAAAGATCGATTACATCGAGAACTGCACGACGACGGACAAGCACGTGCTCGTCGTTCCAGGGAAAAAGACAACGGTGCGGGCGCACGGCCGCACGCGTGTTTACACGATTCGTTCTCCATTGGTTTCCCGCACGGCGCAGTATCGCGCACTGCTGAACTTGCGTGCGGTCGAGCGAATCCTTCGAAACGAGCGCCCGGACATCATAGAATCGGGCGACCCTTATCAGTTGGGTTGGAAAGCGGTTAGAACTGGTAGCGCGCTGCAAATTCCCGTGATCGGTTTTTATCACTCACATTTTCCTGAAGCCTATCTCCGCAGCAGTGCAAAGTTATTCGGCGAGACAGCGACCCGGCGAGTGATGAAGCTTTCCCGCGCCTACGTGCGCAAACTTTACAACAAATGCGCAGCCACACTTGTCGCGTCCGAGCGACTGGCGCATGTCCTCCGCGATTGGGGCGTGCGCAACGTTCGCGTTCTAAGCCTCGGCGTTAACATCGACATCTTCCGCCCGGACAAATCGGATGTAGAAGCAACGCGGACATCATTAAGTGTTAAGCCGGATCGCAAACTCCTACTCTATGTTGGCCGGCTGGCGAAAGAAAAGAACACCGCGAGGTTGTTTCGCGCATTCGAAATTCTGCAGCGACGCCGACCAAACGATTTTCATTTGCTGGTGATTGGCGATGGCGCGGAGCGAAATCAGCTGCGCAAACTGCAAGCGCGATGCAAAAAGGTTTCCTGGATCCGCTACTCTGCTGAGCCGAACGAACTGGCACGCTATTATCGGGCCGCCGATCTTTTTGTTCATCCGGGCGTGCAGGAGACATTCGGCCTGGTCGCTTTGGAAAGTCAGGCCTGCGGAGCGCCGGTGGTGGGCATTCGCGGCAGCGCGATGGACGACCTCATTTTTCACGAGCAAACAAATTGGGCGCGTGAAAACAAGGCGGAAGCGTTAGCGGACGCGATCGAGCAGATGTGCGAGAGCGATTTGTCGAGCCTGGGTCAAGAGGCGACTGAGCGCGCGGCTCAGTTGCACGCCTGGCCGCGGGTTTTCGAACGCCTTTTTTGCATTTACCGCGACGTCTGTGCAAACTACAAAGGAAACGCCGCCAGATGACCCACGAGAAGCCATTTACAATCCGCAGTTATCGAAAAACCGACCGCGATGCCGTGCGACGGTTATGTTGTCAGACCGGGTTTCTCGGAACGCCAATCGATCCCGTTTACGAAGATCGACAACTGTTCGCCGATTTTCTCACGACTTACTACACCGATCATGAACCGGAGTCGTCGTTCGTGGTTGAGATCGACGGGGAGATCCGCGGTTATTTGCTCGGCTCGCGCAAACCTTTGCTCAATCAGCTCTATTCTTTCTGGCAAAACATTTCACTTTTTCTCAAAGCGCTCACCCGCTATTTCCGGTATCATGAAAACTCGCGGCGGTTTATTCGATGGACATTGACGTACGGTTGGCGGGAAGTGCCGGCGGCGCCACGGCGCGTTCCCCATTTCCACATCAATTTGCTGCCGGACGCGCGCAAGATGTCGACAACGCGCGCGCTAATGAGCGCTTATCTGAGTTATCTCTATCGTTGCGGCGAAAAACGCGTTTACGGACAAATTGTGACCTTCGAAAGCCGGCGCGGCGAAAAAATGTTCGAGCGTTATGGCTTCAAGGTTTTGAACCGCGCGGAGATCACGAAATACAAAAGGTTTTATCCGCAATCGGTTTATCTCAGCACCGTGATCAAGAATCTGGAAACGGCTGAGCCATTGAGAGTGACTTCGCGTTCGCGCTCAGTCTGAGCAACGGGTTCCCGGGTCGCGAGACCCGCTCAGGGATTGCCGCTAGCGGTGCTGTTCTTTTGATAGATGAACCAGTCAACGCCAGAAAGCGGCGCAGTCGGAAATATGCGTACTAATTCGAACGCGTTGCCGAACTCGTCCGTGAATCGTCTGCCGGGCGGCACCGGCTGCGCGAAAGATTCTTTGTGAAAAATGACCCATTCGGGGCCATTGATGGGCCACTGTTCATGATTGAAGTAGGCCATGTTTCTCCCTGGCATCATTTCTCTCGAGTAGAACGCTAGAACAAAAAGGATTCGGAAATCCTGTTCCCCACCAAAAGTGATCACGGCTTGTGTTTCCGAATGGTCGGCCATGAATTGAACAGCTTCGCTAATATGGCCGCGGCCATATTTAACCAGCGCGGCGATATCCCAGCCGTTTAGCGCGAGAAACAACGAACAGAAGGCGCCGCACGCAATTTTTCCGCCAATTCCCCGTTTGTACAGCCAACCGAGCACTTGACCGATTAAAAGAAGGAGAAAACCGAGAGCGACGATAAAGTATCTGACGTAATGCAGCGTGCCGTGCTCGAGCAGCGGCATCGCCAGCGGCATAATGACGATCGCAGCAAGAAAGAAAATTGATGCATCGGGGCGTTCACGAAAAACAATCACCAATCCGGCGAGTAATCCGACGACACAAACCGCTGCCGTTATCGTTTGCAGCGAAGAATCGTTAGGCCCTCCGAGCGTCCATGCCAAAGTCGCTCTGTAGCCGTCCAATACGCTGATCGGCGTCCCGCCGCCGATCTGTAAATGTCTGACATCGAGAAAATAAATCGCCAAGACATAGATGACCGGCACGGCATAGCAAGCAGCCGCCCATTTCACGATCTTACGGAGCGAGAATTTCTGACGGAGCAGGCATGTAAAAAACCAGACCAGTGATGCACAAAAAAAAGTGAGAAACGTTAAATGCGACGTGAATCCCAGGATCGCGCAAAGTGAAAACAGAGCGGCCGTTTGCCAGCGCGGTCTCTCAAGAAACGATTGCAGAACGAGAAAGCATAAAAAACAAAAGAAAACCAATGGCGCATAACCTCGCGCTTCAGACGAATACAAAATCATCACGTAGGAGAAGCTGACCAGGAGCGTGGCAAAAAACGCGGTAGCTTTGTCTCGGCGGCGTCCGATAAACCACGCCAGAACGATCCCGCCAAATCCCGCGACCACTGCAGGAACGCGGTATCCCGGCCAATTGCCGTGCTGTCCTAAGAAATAAATGAACAGGCTGTTTAGATAGTGATTGTTGTCATGATGCGTTTGGCTGAACACTCCGAACGGCGAGTGTAGTTCTCGAACGAGCTCGATTGACCAAATTTCGTCAAGCCAAAGATCATTCATCGTCGACCGCGTCCTGAGTAATACGCCCACCGTGACGATAAGAACACACGCCACTGCGTAGATGATGGAATGTGTTGCGCCTCGCGTTCTCAAATCTCTCGATGCGCCAATTGCAGGTTGGGACGACATTCCAGTTGCGACAGATTGATGCAGATCACGGCGAGCGTGACAGTTGGATCTAAACGAGACTGATGTACCTGAATCACAAACTAGCGCTAAGTCAGGGTGAGTATCTTCTTAAGAGGATCGCCCCGCGCTCCCGATAATCGAGAGGATCGCCCCCAATCGACGCAACCTGCTTGTAGTTATGCTCGACCCACTGCAAAATTTCCTGACCACTTCCGGGTTTGTCTCCATAGCGCTCGATACCGTATCCGATAAGGTCACGGCTGATGATTAAGATCCAGTGGGGTGGATTTCGGTCCAACTCTTTGACAATTTGTGCTTCGCGACCATTGCTTGTAGCCCCAGCGTAAAAAAACCCATGCGACAGCGGATTTGGCAGGCGCGCTAGATAGTTGATGAATTCCCCCTCAGGAAGAACCGTAAGAGTCTCGCCCTCGCCCTTTTCGCGCAGTGCATCGGTCACGACATTTATGATTTCGCCAACCGGCTCCAGCCGTGCCGGAAAGGAATAGAATCGATCGCGACCAGTTCCGATCGCGAACGTTCTCAGTTGCAGGGAGTGTTGCGAACGCTTTGCCAGAATCGCGATTCCGGGTAAAACGATGGCTAAAGTAGCCATTACCGCCACGTTTCGCGCGCGCAATCCCGCTCTAAGCCAGCCGGGTAGCTCGCCAATCATGACAGCTGGCACCAGCACCGCCGCGAGCGCAGCTTGATAGAAGCCATAGTGATAAATGCGACCGTTCAAAATCATCCGTGCCATCAGCGCGCTTGAGAGCACGCCGAGTAATATCCGTCCCATCGCTGTAGCGATATGCTCCTGACTGCGGGTTGTCCTAAAAAATGAAACGACGCAAACGAGAGTGTAGACGAGCACGAGCGCGAACAAGCAACGTCCGATCTGCTTCCAATCGATCACGCGGCATCCTAGCCATACAAATCCAGCCGTAATCAACCCAACTGCTGGCAGGCGCAGCCATGGCCGTCGTTCGTGCTCAAACAACCAGACGAGAATCGCCACGACAAAGATCACCGCCGCTGCAAGCAATGCTGCCGTTGCCTGCTCGAAAAAATTCGCCCAAGGCCGGTCGAGCCCGAGGAAACGCATCTGGAGAGGATCGCTGGTCAATGAACTATCCAACGAGTTCAACCAAGCCCGAGACGAAGCGGAAATTGCTTGAGGCCAGGGCATGAACCGCGAGAAATAACAACTGAACAGCACAGTCGGAAGCATAGCGCCAGCCGCCCAACCGAATAGTGCGCGTGCCTTCGGCGCGCCGCAGCATCGCCACCGCACGGAACCTGCAACGCACGTTACCAGTGCGCTTGCGACAATGAACTCCGGTTTCAATACGACCGTTAGTCCAAACAAGAGTCCGACAAGAAAACTGAGGCGTCCGCTCGCCGTGTCGACCCAGTAAAGCAGCGCCAAACAAAGTAACAGACAGATAAGGATTCCGTGAATCGCCTCGTGAGAATAAGGAGCGGCATAGTTGTAGTTGCCGGAGTCCACAAAGTGCGAAAACCCAAAAACGGAAATGAAAATCAGGGTGGAAAGCCACGCAGCTATTACTCCCCAGCATCGCCGAAAAAGAATATAAATGCTGCTCGAAATCCCAGCAAAGATCGCCAGATTTGTAATTGCCAAGACGATAAGCCCGGGACCGAAAATCCGGAAAATGCCGGCATTAAAATATTGCGACAGCGGACCGTAGAGAAGGTCGACATCTCGGTAGAGGACCGCACCTTGGGACAACCGCCAGGCCGAATAAAGTTGTTCGCCGAAATCGATCAGAGGGTCCGACCATTTTCTCCATGAGGTTGCGACAAAAAAAACTGCTGACGCCGCCAGTGTGACAAGTCCGACAATTTCTGACCACGTACGCCAGCCATTAAGCCTCATGATTGCCGGATGTAACGCTTCATTCAGGCACGATATTACCGGAACAGTCAACAGACGTTCTCATTAGGCACTCTTTCCATTGTGCGGCCCTACCGAAATGCGCGCGAAAAACAGATCGCCGCGGCCGACGAAATCCGATGGGCTGCACCAGTAGCGGCGGTTTTATGTGCCGAACGATCTTTTCTTCAGTCCGGCGAGCGATCAATACTTCACCAAATGGAGCTTATTCTATCTTCAGGAAAATTTTTATCCGGACACATGGTTGATTAAAGAATCGCTGACCACCGCGCGTGTTTTGTCAGCCGAAGCGACTTCATCGTCGCCGCAGCGCTTGCTGGGGGCGATCTTGGTGAAAAATAATTCCTCAGTAATTTTAAACTCAAGGGTTCAGCGGGTTGTTAGACGCGAAAGTCTGCGCTACTTTCCGGCGCATTTTTGCCGGCATAGCTCAGTTGGTAGAGCAGCTGATTTGTAATCAGCAGGTCGTCGGTTCGAATCCGACTGCCGGCTTACCTTGTAATATCCTGATTATAAGGCTATTGAGGCAGCGTTCCCCAAATTTCAATTGGGACTGCAGTTTCTTGATTTGGCCACTTCTTGGCCACTTTTCAAGAGCATTCCCCTCTGTTTCTTGCACGGCCCGCAACAGTGCGGCCCACTTGTCCAAGGCTGTCTTGTCATCCTGGCGTCACGTGTCAATGTGACAGATTATCGAAGGGGAAGATGTCACACGGGGCACGGGAAACAGGCCAAAAGGACTTGTCCCCAATGGTGACACCGTTTGGATCAAATCTCATAGGTAATTGCAGTGTCCAAAGTTGTGACTTCCCTGTCACAACGAACCGGTCGAGTCGAAGCTGAATCAACTGCATCTTTTTCGTGTCTTGCTCAATTGGCCTTGTGAAAAGAGACTCCGACGCAAACTGACTCGTCGAGCCCCCGTTGATTTGTCTGGTCGCGGTTTTACGAATGAACCGCGCCGCACGAATCAACGGAATCACGGTTGCGAGCTACAGCGTATTTGGGCTGCAGTGTGCGACTCCGCTCCGCCATTTTTTTCCCAGACCAAAGAACACCCCTCTCCTTAGGGGGTATATGGGGCTGTGTGCGGAGGGCCGCCGCCTTTCACAGTGAATCACGGCTGCAAGGAGGCGGCCTTCGTGGAATGAATTTATAACTTCAGGACTTGTGAAAGTGCGCGGGGAAAAGTAAAAATCATCGCATGGGCTTAATTATTCTTATCGTTGTAATTCTGCTGTTAATCGGGGCCTTCCCGACAGGCGGTTACGGTTACGGCTACCGGTCGCACGGCATAATCGGAACCATTCTCATAATCGTGTTGATTCTGTATTTGCTCGGTCGCCTGTAAAGTGCGCGATGTAGAGGGATCGTTCAAAGTGACGTAGACAAGTCCCCCGACACTCTTGAAACTCCGGGGCGAATAGCCGGGGCTTCACGCAGGCCCGGGCCGCCCGGAGGCACCGAATCAGCGGCTGCTCGATTACTTTATCGCGCAATCGCACGGCCTTCAGCGCGCTTTGACGTCTCGGCCAAATTCCCTGCCTGTTTTGCGATCGCTAATTACAAATGTGTTGTTTTCTCCGAGCGTCGACCACGGCCCGCGCGATACTTCGCTAAACTCCACGAAGCGCCAGTCGGTCACATCCGTTTCGTTTAATCCGAGATAGTCACGCACAGCGGGAGAGACATCGAGACCCGCGCCTTTGTTGAGATTGTGTTTCGGACGTTCGTTGCCAAAGACATATTGCCAATAATCGGTGCGGAAAGGTCCGGCGTCTTCCCATTGCGCATAAACCGTTCGATTGCCTTTGCGAATCGCGACCCATCGATCCTTGCAGGTGGAAACCCCGGGGCCTTGATACGCTTCCTTGAACCACGGAACGACGCGGGGTGCTTCCGGACGGTGCCCAGTGGCTGCCTTGTCGTTGTATGGGAGGGCGCAGTAAAACGGGTTCTGTCGAGGCGTGAACTTTACCGGAATGTAATTGCTGCGATGCGCGGGATTTGGATCGTCAAATCCACCGTAACTTCTGCTCCAATCTTTGTCCCATGAGCTTACGCGGTTCGGCACCGGATTGTTTCCGTTCGGCTGCTCGCCGATCCAAAAGACGGTTGTTACAATATTTTTCTTCCACGGATAGCGCTTTCCTGTAGCTGAGCCACTGTGCTCAGGGTTTAAACAGCCCGCGATGATCGCTCCCAACGCACCGATCGACCGGATCGATATAGCCTTCATCATATGCTTCCTTGTTCATAGGAAGCGGATATTTATCGAGTTAAGCGCTATCCGAAGCGAATCGCAACCAAGAGCCTCGCGTCTTGGCAGGAAAGTTCTCCGCGAACAAAGCTGATCGGTGTGAATCACGACTGCGGGGTTATCTGGAAGCGTGAAATCATGCGGTCGCATTGCGACATTGCACTCGTGATCCCCGGCGGAAGTTAAGTCCGGTTGATAATCGCCTCTTTTTGTGTGTCGCGAGTCACGCGCTGCGACAGAGGTCGGCAGAGATCGAGATCAAGAACCGACCTGCGCGAGAACCGTGCGTAGCTCGTGGAAGTCGACCGGTTTGGTAAGGTGGAAATCGAAGCCAGCTTCCTTGCTTCGCCTGATGTCTTCATCTTTGGCAAATCCAGTAAGGGCAACGCCTTTGACTGGTTGTTTTCGTTTGGCGTGAGCGATCACCTCGTAGCCGCTGCCATCTGACAGGCGAATGTCGCTCAAGACAACATCGAACTCCTTCGACTCGACAATCTCCAGCGCGCTCTGCGCGCCATCGGCCAATGAAATGTCGTGACCGAAATGATCGAGCATGCGGGCCAATACTCTCAACGTGTCGGCGTGATCTTCGACAACCAAAATTCGCAAGCTCCTGCCCCGCGGAGGCAAAGCTTCTGTTGAATCGTCGCTCATTGAAGCTGGTTCGCCCCGGTTTTCAGCGGATAGTTACAGCAGAAGTCGCACCGAAAATGGACCTGAATTGTCGAAACAAAATCGCGTGCTCCCCATTGCAGTCAAAGTTTTCTGCTCCCTCTAAATCCCGAAAGCCCTGAACCACGATTGCCCGAGACCTTGCAAACCGCTTTGTCGGGAAGCTTGGGAGCAACGGTGGTCGCAACCCCGAGACGCAAGAAGGCATGAAAATCACCGATGCTCAAAAGGGGGTTAGACTTGACAGCGTTACTGTGTCTTTGCATTCTGGCTGGCCGGGGGGAATGGAAAAAAAGGTTATAGCAGCCGCAGCGGCATTTCTATTTCTTTATGTGGCACCTTTCGCCTTCCCGATCCCGATTCAAATTGATCTCGGCCCAAGCGGAGTCAATTTCGGTGTCCAACAGGTGAGCTTTCCGGCCCCGGATGTCCAGTTTCAAGGCCAGAGTATCACACTCGATTTTACCTTTCAAAACGCTGAGTTCATTCGCCTATTCACCCAAACTATGTCCTTTGACATAGATCTTTTCCTCAGAATAAACAATGCTCCGTCACCACAGGCCTTCGTCGGCACCGAATATCTGACCGACAAGCTGGGCGCTGCACTAGGTCCGCCGGTAAATGTGAGTGCATTCCCCGTGACAAACGGAGCAAATCAAGTCGTAGGAACCGATTTCTTCGCGATTCCTTTGATCACCACTGTAGCCCCAGTCGACATTTACGGCATTCATTTGGACCTGACTCTCCCCGACAGCCTGGGATTCGGCTTCGGGAATGGCACGTTCGGCGCGATCACTCTTGATGGAAATATTTTCGGAGTCGGTCCAAACGTTCCAGCGAACGTGATACCTGACACGGGCGGCACAGGCGGGCTTCTCGTCATCGCGCTGACTACACTCGTTGCGACTCAGTGGATATCTCGCTGTTACCGCGGACATTTCACGGCCTCCGAAAGCTCTCAATCTTAATTGCCCGAGACCTTGGGCATGCGGTTGTCGGGTGGCAGGGCGTTACTCCTTCACGTAGTTAGGCTGCAGTCTCGCCGACGCGCAGGCTCATGCCCATTAATTGAAAAATGCGGTCGCGTTTTTCGAGGTAACCGGGCGAATCCAAATGGCGCGGACGCGGAAGATCGACATCGACGACGTCCTGAATGGTGGCGGGCCGTGCGGTCATGATCAGAATGCGATCTGCAAGTTGCACTGCTTCTTCGATGTCGTGAGTGACAAACAGGATCGTTTTCTTTTCGCTTTGCCAAATACGCACGAGATCGGTGCGCATCTTCAAACGGGTGAGAAAATCGAGTGCGCCAAATGGCTCATCCATGTAAATGATGTCGGGAGTAGCGGCGAGTGCGCGTGCGATCTCGACCCGTTGGCGCATGCCGCCGGAAAGTTCGTGCGGGTAAGAGTTCTCAAATCCGCCCAGGCCCACCATGTCGATGTAACGCGCGATGATGCGGTCACGCTCGCCGTGCGTTTGTTTGCGTAAACCAAATCCGACGTTCTCGTGCACGTTCAGCCAGGGGAAAACGCCGTTCTCCTGAAAAACGAAAATCCGCCGCGGATCCGGGCGACGTACCGGCAAGCCTTCAACCAGCACTTCGCCGGAAGTCGCTTCCAGAAATCCGGCGACGATGTTGAGCAATGTTGATTTTCCGCAGCCACTCGGTCCAACGATGCAAACAAACTCGCCGCGAGCGACGTCGGCATTTACATTTTCGAGGACGGCGATTTCTTCGCCGGCGCGCTTCCCGGGAAAACGCATCGATACATTTCGAATTGAAATGACGGCCTCTTTCATTTGCGCCTCCCAATGTAACCCCAACGGACTTCGTCGAATTTTTCCAGTTGCCGGACAAGTAGATCGAGGATGAGTCCGATCAGTCCGATCATGACCATTCCCGCGACGACGAGATCGTAACGTTTTCCCGCGTTGCGCGCGTCGATGATCAGGTAACCAAGGCCGCTGTTGACGGCGATCATTTCGGCGGCCACAACTACGAGCCAGGCCACACCGAGGGCGATCCGAATCCCGGTGATGATTTGCGGCAAACAGGCGCGCAAGATGACTTGCCGAAAAAGCTCGCCGGTGCCGAGGCCGAAGTTTTGCGCCGCGCGCAGATAAACGAGTTGCATGTTTTGGACGGCGGCGATTGTCGCGACCGTGATCGGAAAAACACTGGCCAGAAAGATCAGGAAGATCGGCGCGGCATCGCTCACCCCGAACCAGAGAATCGCGACCGGAATCCAGGCGATCGGTGAGATTGGCCGCAAAATTTGAATGAAAGGATTGAATGCTTGGAAAGCGCGCGAGTACCAGCCGAGGGCCAGTCCCAACGGAACGCCCAGGACTACGGCGAGCGTAAATCCCCACGAAACGCGGAACACGGACGCGACAATGTATTTAAAGAGCAATCCTTTTTGGATAAGCTCAATGATCCCGCGGGCGACATTGCCTGGTGTCGGAAACAAATCGCTCTGCGACCAACGGACAGCCAGACCCCACAGCGTCAAAAAGAGCGCGGCCATTCCAACCGGGCGCACAATTCGCCAAAATAATGAATCGGCATCGCCGACCGGGGCGCTCTCGCGAGCCCGCATCGAACCGACCTTAGATGTCGATCTTTGCCTGGTTGAGATTTCAGCGGCCGTGCTCTTCATCTTCACTGGGCTCCCAAGCGTACGGCTGCACCTTGGTGTCGTCGGTTACGAATGACGCATCTGTGTAATCTTCGAAATGGGCGCTGCCGTTTAGGATACCTGCTTCGCGACCAAGTTTTTCGATCTCTTCAAAGTCCGGCTTTCGCAACACGAGATTAGTATATTTCACCCGATCAGGCGGTTTGCTCAGTACGAATGCGAGAAGCCGTGGGTTCTGGTTGTAGTAGAATTTGCTTACAAACTGCGCCGTCTCCATTCGGTGCTCCATGTTTTTATCAATCCATTTGCCGCTCTTCGCGATGCCATCGACCAGGCGCTGCACAGTGTCGCGATCGTTTTTGATCATGTCCTCGTGCACGGCGAGCACGCAGGAGATGAAATTCGGCCACACATCTTTCGTCAACCAGAGGACGCGCCCGTAACCGTCGAGCTCGGTTTGACCCATGAACGGTTCGCCGCTCGAAATTGCGTCCACTGCCTTGGCATAAAGCGCAGCCGGCATGTCCGGCGGCGGCATTTCAACAAGATCGACATCTTGCGGCTTCATGCCCGCATTTTTCAGCGCTCGAAAAATCAGAAGTCGTTGATTGGAAAAGCGGTTCGGGACCGCGATGCGTTTGCCGAGCAAATCCTGCATCCGATAAATCTGTGAATCTTTGTGCACCATGACCGCGGAGCCGTCGCGATGGCCGAGGTAAACGATTTTGATCGGCACGCCTTGCTCGCGCAGAGCCATCGCCATCGGCGCGAGAATGAACGTAGCCGGCGTATAACCGGAGAGATAGGCCTCTTTCAATTCCGGCCAGCCGTTGAATCGCACCGGCTCGAAAAAGCTGTCGCCAGTCATCTGTTTGTTAATGAAATCCGTGACCGGGCAGGTGAGATGACACGTCACCGGAAGAAATCCGATTCGAAATTTCTTGTGATCGGTCGTGGCCGCGCCCTTGGAGTCAAACAGATGCAGATTCAACCAGGCGTGAACGAGCGTGATGGCGACGAGCCAAGCGATCGCAAATACAATCAAAATCTTCCGCATCGACATAAGGGCAGCGGAAGTATTCGGGAGCGACGAATCGCGTCAACGATTCTTTCTCGGCGCCGATTCAGGCGGACGAAGGTAAAGATTCATTCCACCCACGTCCACGACCGCGAAATTCCACGACAGATATTCTTCTCCGAGAAGACCGGCTCCGACGAACTTGGCCACATTGGCCACAAGGACTTCAGCATTATTAACAACCAAATTGCCGAGAGACAATTGCTGGATGTGCCCAATACCTTCTCCATGAAAAGACATTTGCGGTGACAATGACGCCCCAGATGCTGCTGCTATCGGTGCTGAAACCACAGTCATAGCACTGCCGGTGTCGACAGTTAGGCGCGCGGGATGCCCATTGGTCGCCGCCTCAATTTCCAGGTGATGTTCCGGATTAAGATGCATCGGAATGCGAGTGAACCCTCTTGCGACGAGGAACTGAGCAACTTTTTGAGTTGTGGCCGCCGATGGCCCTTTTGGATTCACGTAGATCATTTGTCGCGCGCAATCAATGATCATGCCAAACTTGGCCATCTCATGCGCACCGAACAAGCCATCAAGGTGTGGCCGGGCGATGAAATTGATTTGATTTTCGTCGGCAACCTCGACGGGAACATTGGCAAAAGTGCAGTTGCCCATCGCCAGCGTAGCCACGGTGCTTACTCCAGTACGTTCGGCATTTCCGGAGACACCGACAACGTAACCTTTAGTCTCTTTTACTCCCAGTCCGATTCGTCGTGCGCTCGCCCGGTCAATCAGTGTTTGCGGGCAACCGCTATCGATCATCAAAGCCGTGCGCCTGCCGTTCATCATGGTGTTGACGAACAAATGATTTCCGAATCGCCGCTGTAAAGGCGAACCGCCAAAACCTTCGCGCTCCAAAAGCGTTTTCAGGGCGGCAGGTGCGGGGCTGGCCGCCTGGCTATTCAACACTGAGAGGCTAACAACTGCGGTGACGAATCTGAGGAGAAAGGTGTTCACGGCTTTTTCTTAGCCAATTCGAAATCCCGATGCAATTCGGTTGTCTTAGAGCAACTGATACGGATCGACATCCACGGTCGCGATTACGTCTTCGGGAAGCGGCAATTTATCGAGTGTCTCGCGGACGAGCCGGCTCAGGCGCATGATCGCTTCACCGCGGAGCAAAATGTGGAAGCGAAACTGGCCCTGAAGTTTTTCGAGCGGAGCGGGAGTGGCGCCGCTCAACATAAATTCTGAGCCGACAGATTCTTTCAAGCGGCGCACCAAAGTTTCGGCAGACAATTTTGCCCGGCCTTCATGCGCGGACCGGACCGTGATCAAGACAGCATGTTTGAACGGCGGAAAATCGCAGCGTTCCCGAAACTCCAGCTCCTGTTGAAAGTAACCGGCGAAATCGTGGTGCCGTGCAAATTGTATCGACGGACTAAACGGCGTGTAGGTTTGCACAAAAACTTCACCCGCCGTTTCGCCGCGGCCGGCCCGGCCTGCCACTTGGGTGAGTAACTGAAAAGTTCGTTCGCCCGCGCGGAAATCAGGAAGATGCAACGCCAAATCCGCGTTGATGATTCCGACCAGTGTCACGTTTGGAAAATGCAGGCCTTTCGCGATCATTTGTGTTCCAACCAGGATGTCGATCTTCCCGGTGCGAAAATTTCTTAAAGTTTCGCGATAGGCCTCCTTGCGCGTCATCGAGTCGGCGTCCATTCGGCGCACATTCGCTTTTGGAAAAAGGTGCGAGACGGTCGACTCAACTTTTTCGGTGCCGAAGCCGGCGTAAATAAGCGCGTCCTTTCCGCACTCGGGGCATTTCTTCGGCACGGCAGCGGTGTGTCCGCAAAGATGGCAACTCAATCGCGCCATATGCCGATGGAAGGTCAGCGCGACGCTGCAGTTAGGGCAATTGCGCGCTTCACCGCAATTGCTGCAAAGGAGCGAACTGGAAAAGCCGCGCCGATTCAAAAATAGAATCGTCTGCTCGCGTTTTTCGAGCCGATCCGCAATCGCCTTCGACAATTTCTCGGAAAGAATCGGAGCGATCTTTTCTTTTCGCCGCTCCTGGCGAAGATCGACAATCCGCATCAACGGCATGCGCTGGTCGTCAACGCGCTGGGTCAGGGTAAGGAGTTCGTACTTGCCGGTTGTCGCGTTGTGATAACTTTCGAGCGACGGCGTGGCGCTGCCGAGGACCACCGCGCATTTCTCGATCTTTGCGCGGACAACCGCGACGTCGCGCGCGTGATAACGCGGCGCTTCTTCCTGTTTGTAAGTCGTTTCGTGTTCTTCATCGACAATGATGAGGCCGAGGTCCTTAAGCGGCGCGAAGACCGCGCTCCGCGCGCCAATCACGATCCGCGCGCGCCCGGAATGGATCTTGTGCCATTCATCATGGCGCTCGCCTTGCGATAAATGACTGTGCAGCACCGCGACGACCTCGTGCATTTCGGCAAAGCGGCTCTTGAAACGCTCGACCGTTTGGGGCGTAAGCGAAATTTCCGGGACGAGCACGATCGCGCTTCGTGCTCGCTCAAGCGCAATGCGAATCGCTTGTAGGTAGATTTCGGTTTTGCCGCTGCCGGTAACGCCATGCAACAAAATCGGTTTGGCGTTCTCGAGAATAGCGAGCGCGTCAGTAATTTTGCTGAGCGCGAGGGCCTGTTCCGGATTTACCTCGAGATTCGTGGTCGCAATAAATTGCTCGTCCGCGTGTGGATCGCGCTCGACCGCTTCTTCGCGCAGCTCGATCAAGCCGCGCTTGGCGAGCGCGCGCAGCGTTTGGTTGTCGAACGAAGTTTTGCGCAACAATTGCGCGGCGAGCATGGGCTTCTCCAATTTGGCGATGGCGTCGAGGAGCTCGGCTTGCCTCGGCGCGCGTTTCCGCAAGTTTTCGACCTTATCCGCCACTCCGGCTTCGGAGTTGTCGATCTTTGTCAGCGGCTGCACGAAAAGTTGTTTTTTCCAACCGACCTCCGCGCGCCGGATCACCTGCGGCAACAAGCTGCGCATGACGGTGTCGAGCGGGCAGCAGTAGTAGATGCTCATCCATTTCGCCAGTTCCAGAAGCGGCTGGCTGATTACTGGAGCTTCGCCGACGAGCGCCTCGATTGGTCGAATTCCCTTCGCGTCGCTTTGCTCCAGCATGGCCAGGACCGTGGCGAGGGCGGATTTGTCGCGAAACGGAACTCGCACGCGCGAGCCGACACCGATGCGGTCGGCCAGCGTCTCCGGCACGGAATAATCGAGCTCGCGTTGAATGGCGCGGTCGATAATCACGCGAACGTAATTGGGCTTCATCATCTGGCTGGCCGACAATTTAATTGAAGTTTAGGTCGATCACGAGCATGAGCAGGAGCACGAAATAAAATGGCCCGGTTTGTCTTAAAACTGATTCTGTGCGTGCTGGTCGCTTTGGCGGCGGGATTCGGTTATCTCACGCTGCGATCCGGCGATGCGCTTTACAGTTTTTACGAATGGGTCAGCCCGGCGCGTTTTCAACAATACGACAAGCTCATTCTCTCAGTCGCGGTGGAACATCAACTCGATCCCATGCTGGTCAAAGCCGTGGTCTGGCGCGAGAGCCGGTTCGACCGACTAAAATATGGAACTGCGGGCGAGCGCGGCTTGATGCAAGTAAGCGAGAGAGCCGCCAATGAATGGGCGCGCGAAAACAAGATCGAGAATTTCAATTTCGAACAACTTTTCGATCCCAGAACAAATCTCGAAGCCGGCTCGTGGTACTTGCGGCGCGCGCTCGAGCATTGGCAGAACGAAACGGACCCGTTGCCGTATGCTCTCGCCGAATACAACGCCGGGGCCAGTCGCGTCCAGCGTTGGGTTGGGGCCGATGGAACCTCGACAAGTGAGTTTCTCGGGAACATCGATTTTCCAACCACGCGCAATTACATCGAATCAATTCTCAATCGATACGCGTTTTACAAAAAGCGCGGCCGAATGTGACGGAGGCGTTTGTTACGCAAATTCGCCGGCGATTTTTGAATTGAGCAACATGACGTTGTCGATCTTGAGGGGCAGATCGACGCCGCGCTGCTTCAACGCTGTGATCACGCTTTCGGTCGGGATATTTCCAACGAGCGTGTTTTGGGCGAAGGGGCAGCCGCCGAGTCCGCCAATCGCGGAATCGAATCTTCGACAACCGGCATCGTAAGCGGAGAGAATTTTCCCGATCGCGTCGGCGGGTGTGCTGTGCAAATGGACGCCGATCTCGCACGCACTGCTCGATTTCGTTGCGGTTGTGACGACTTGGTGAATCAGTGACGCGTCCGCCATTCCAACCGTGTCGGCAAGTGACATTGATCGAATGCCAAGCCCGGCGATGCGTGCAATTGCCCCGCGAAGCTCGTCTTCGTTCCTCGAGTCGCCGTACGGATTTCCAAATGCCATCGAGAGATAAACGACAAGATCGACATCTGCCGCTCCGGCGCGCTTTTTAATTGCTTTCAGCGCCTCGAAATTTTCATCCGGTGATTGGTTTTGGTTTCGCCGCAGAAAGGTGGGCGAAATTGAGCACGGATAACCGAGCGTCGTCACACGCTTTGTTGCAATCGCGCGCTCGGCGCCCTTTTCGTTGACGACGATGCCGATGATCTCGACATCGTTCGGCGCCCCGAGTTGTTCGAGGACTTGTACGCTATCTGACATCTGAGGCACGGCTTTCGGTGAGACAAAACTCACGGCGTCGATGTGTTTGAACCCGGCGCCGATGAGAGCGTGAAGATATTGAACCTTGAGCTCGGTCGGGATCTGGCGTGGCAGGCCTTGCCAGGCGTCGCGTGGACACTCGATTAATTTTATCGCTTGGTTCGCCATGTTCGGAATCTTTGGTAACGGTTGAAGGGAATGACAAAATCGCAAATCGCCGAGGTTTTGCAGGAAATTGCGACCCTGCTCGAATTGAAAGACGAGAACCCTTTCAAGATTCGAGCTTACGCCAATGCCGCGCGTTCGCTGGAAACGTTTGGCGGAAATCTATCTGATCTTCAGGACGAAGAAGCGCTCGCGAAAATTCCGGGAATCGGCAAAGCGATCGCGGCCAAGATCAACGAACTGTCAGCGACGGGTTCGCTGAAATACGTCGAGGAACTACGGGCGGAATTTCCGGCGGCGATCCTGGAATTATTTTCAATTTCCGGACTCGGGGCCAAGAAAATTAAAGCGCTCTACGAGCAGCTTCACATCAGCTCGATCGAGCAATTGCGGGAAGCGTGCGAATCCGGACGTGTCGCGCAATTACCCGGGTTCGGCGAAACAACGCAGACAAAGATTTGCACGGCCATCGAGCAACGCGCGAAACATTCCGGGCATTTTCAGTTTGGCCAGATTGCCGCTGAAACGGAATCGCTACGACGCGATTTAGCAGCGCATGCCGACGCGCTTCAGCTCGAGGTTGCCGGAAGTTATCGCCGACGCAGGGAAATTGTGCGCGATGTCGATCTTGTAGTCGCGACGAAGGAACCGGCCGCGATCACGGAATTCTTCGTCAAGCATGCCCTGGTGGAATCGATCATTGCGCAAGGCCCGACCAAAACCAGTGTGCGATTGCGTTCCGGCATCCAATGCGATCTGCGCGTTGTCAGTTCGGCGGAATATCCGTTTGCGCTCAATTACTTTACCGGGAGCAAAGAACATAATATCGAGATGCGCAGTCGCGCGCTCCAGCGCGGTTGGACTTTGAACGAATATCGGCTCGCGCGGTTGCCGCCTGATCCGAAAGCGAAAAAGGTCCGAGCCGGACGGGCGGTTAAAAGATCGACAATTAAGATTCCAACGATTCGCGACGAAGCGGATCTATATCGTGCACTGGCACTTGATTTCGTGCCGCCTGAATTGCGCGAGAACTGCGGCGAATTTGAAGCGGCAGAGGAACATTCGCTGCCGCGATTATTGGAACAGGAGAATCTGCGCGGCACGTTTCACTGTCACACGGTCGCGAGCGATGGGCACAACACGCTCGAGGAAATGGCGGCAGCGGCGAATGAGCTTGGCTTGGAATACCTCGGTATTGCCGAGCACAGCAAAAGCTCTACTCAGGCGCATGGGATTGACGCGACAAAGCTGCGCGCACAAATCGCTGCGATTCGCAAGTTGAACAAGAAGCTCGACCGCTTTCGGTTGTTCGCCGGCGTGGAGTGCGACGTTCTCCGTGACGGCAAGCTCGATTTTAGCGACGAGATTTTGGCTGAACTGGATTTCGCGGTCGCCTCAATTCACTCGGTCTTCAATTTATCGGAAGCAGAAATGACCAAGCGAATCATTCGCGCGATGGAAAATCCGTTCATCACGATCCTGGCGCATCCGACCGGGCGCCTCCTGTTGAAACGAGATCCCTATTTAATCGACATTCCAGCGGTGCTTGAGGCCGCGGCTGCGACTGGAACATGGGTTGAGCTTAACGCTGCGCCGAAGCGGCTCGATCTCGATTGGCGATGGTGGCCCTTGGCGAAACAGAAAGGCGTCAAATGCGTGATCGATCCGGACGCGCATCGTGCGGAGCGATTGCACGACTTGTGGTTCGGCGTCGGGATCGCGCGGAAAGGTTGGCTAACAAAAGCCGACGTGATGAATTGCTTGCCGTTCGGAAAGATCGAGAGCGCGCTGCGGGCGAAGCGAGACAAGAAGAAGTGAATAGTGGCCGGTGACTAGTGAATAGTCGGCACGGGAGGATCCCACCTATTCACTTATCACTATTCACAGATCACTCGATTGATTCCCGCTGCGGCAGAAACAGGGTCAGACATTTGCAGGCGCCGCCAGCTTTGAGGAATTCTGTCATCGCGAGCTGATGACAGCGATAGCCGCGATCAGTCAGATCGGCGACGAGTTTGGACGCGCCTCCTGGCAAAACTATGTCGCGTTCAATCACGACAGCGTTACAACAAAAGTGCATTGCCTCCTCCGGGACGACGTCGATCAGATCGGAAACGTGTTCGCGAATGGCGTGCTGTCCGTATTCATCGAACGCGGCTGGAAACCAAACCGCCGCGCCGTCGGGGAGCGGACAAAAACAAGTGTCGAGATGGTAAAAGCGTGGATCGACAAGTTCCACTGAGACGACGAGACATCCGAGCATCTCCGCAACCGCGCGATGCGATTTGATATCGGACCGAAATTTGTAACCACAGAAAAGTGCGTCGCCTCCGAAAAGCGCATCGCCCTCCCCCTCGAAATAGTAATCATTCGGGAGCCACGAAACCTGATAGCCGCGTTTTTCCATCCAGCTGGCAAAATGCGGCGCTTCGCCGGCGCGCTCTTTGTGCCGAAAGTTGCTTGGGATAAATTGTTTGCCGATAGCGAGGCCGGCGTTGGCGGTAAAAACCATGTCCGGAAGTTTGGGTTGCGGCGGCGCCAACTCGATCTTGCAATCCAGTTTGGAAAGGGTCGCGTGCAAACCGCGCCACTGCTGTTGCGCGACCGCCGCTTCCGCGCCGCGTGCGCGGCTCATCCACGGATTGATCTCGTACTCGATGCCGTAGTAATCCGGCGGGCAAAGCAGGAGCTCACGCATAAGATCGACAGCTACTTATCGCCGAGTTGAGAGCGGTTTACTTCTGCGCCCTGCTCTCGCAAACGCTGAATCAGCTCGTCCAACTCGGGTCGGCTCGGAGCCGTGATTTCGATTCGAGCGAAACTTTGGTCAACGCGTTTTTGGCCAATTTTAAACTCCACGATGTTGAAAGTGGCGCCCCGAGTCACAATTTGATCCAAAACTTTCGGCAAAGTGAGTGAATCGATAAAATGGCCCCGTAGCTCGATCGTTTCGGAAAACATCGGCAAAATTTAGCCGATGAAGCTTCCCCACGCCAATTGCGTCGACGCAGGGCCGGATCGACAATTGACCAAGATCGACATGAAAAAACCGAATGTGCGCGGACCATCGCCCGGGCGAAAGGCGCATCTGGCATTGCGCGAAAAATTAAATCGGAAATCAAAGCCAGCTCCGGCGTGGCCTACTCGTGCGGAGCGTGGAAAAAAATCGCGGCAGAGGATTGGCGGATCCGTTTATGGGAAAGATTGACGGCCTCGCCGGCTTAGCCAACAAAATCGCGGCCAGGCTCGCGATTAAGCCGGAAATTCTTATCATTCATCCGGCGGAGCTTCGGATTTTGCGATCGATGTCGGACCGCGAACTTCGCGCCTTTGCCGGGGAAAATGGCTGGCGTGTTGTTTTCCGTTTGGGCAGCCGCCAGATCGAATTCTATAACGACGCAAGTACGCGCGCCTAATCATAACGATGATGGCGAACGGCGTCGGCCGAAATCAAAGGGCGATTGCCTTATTTGAGGGCCGTATATGTGTAATCCTTCGTAAACCAGGAACCGTTGACCTGCGAACCCAGGGTCACATAGATGGTGCGCCCGTCAGTGGGGATATTAATTACGGTCTTCGACTTCACGGTCACTACTCCGGAGTTGTAAATATCGGCGGTGTGTAGGGAGTTACCCACGAAAAGGAAATAGGCCGTCGCGCTACCAGCGCTCCAGGTGAAAGTCACGCTCGAAGAAGTAAAGGTTGAGCCTGGTGGCGGACTAAGCATTACTGCCGGCCCACTAGGAGGTAGCGTAGGCGTGGCTGTTGGCGTTGGCGTTGGAGTGGCTGTCGGGGTGGGAGTTGGCGTGGCTGTCGGCGTCGGAGTAGCGGTCGGCATGGGCGTTGGAACAGGAGTTGGAGTCGGAGTCGCGGAGAGATTGAAAGCTTTATAAGTGTAGCTGTTATACGTCCATGAGTTGTTAACTTGGGAATACAACCTGATGTAAACGGTGCGTCCATCAGTGGGGATATTATTCACGGTCGTTGAAAGCACGTGCAGCGTGCTTGACGCGTAAATATCGGTGGCTCCGGGAGAGCTGCCCACGATGAGTCCATAGGCAGTGGCGCTGCCCGCGGTCCACTGGAAAGTCACGCTTGATGAGGCAAACGTTGATCCTGGGGACGGCCTAACCATTACCGCCGGCCCGGGGCTCGGCGTTGGTGTCGCGGTCGGCGTTCCGCTCGGACCAGGCGTTGGGGTCGGGCCACCCGCACCAATAGTGAGAATGCCGTTGCCAGTCGCACTCTGTCCGTCAGGATTTGTGATTGTGACATTTTGCGAGCTATTCGACGCTGCCGTTGTGTTCAAATCCAACGTGACATGTGTTGGATCGACATAAGTGACCGAGTTAACAGTCACGCCGCCGGTTATCTTCGCTCCGATTCGTTTTGCGAATCCAGTTCCCGGATCGAAGAAGCCAGATCCGGATACTGAGGCGCCGGTAATGGTCACGGTCACCGAAGACTGGCCGGCGGGGACGCTCGAGCTGGCAGATGCAGGTGTAGCCGGAGGCGGAGCAAGAAGCTTGGCCACTTCCAAGCCATAAGTGTTTGTGCCATCGCAAAATTCCTGGATTGTCCAGATCGTCATGTCATCGCTGGGATCGACACTCGTGAACGAATAATCGCCCCAACGATGAGGACTGCCATCCGATGGATTGTAGGATGCGCCGCTCGCGGTGAAAATCGTCGGTGCGTTAACCGTTCCGGGCGTATCATTGACCAAGCGGCCGGTCGTCGCAGCATTAATTCGGAAAGAACTGCCCGCGGTGCTGAATCCAAAAGCGGCATGGCCCTGACCAGACACCACTACTGAGGGAATCCAATATTGCCGCGCCGAAGAGGCGAGCGATGTCGGATCGTAAATCGTGCCTGACTCGGCGACAGTAGGTGTCCCGGATCCAACTGGCACACTCAGCTCGTACCAGCGCACCGCATCGCGAGCACCAGAGCCACTGGTCGCCACTCCGGTAGCGTCGACAGCGATGTTGTGGGCTGTCCACAACCTGTCATTGCGAATATGCGCGGCGAAAAGACGATCGTCGAGTGCATCGAGCTGCCCACTTGTTCCGCTGGCGCTAACCGCCATCGGCAACGCAGTAGCGTCAACTGTGATGGCAATGTTTGAAGAGATACTAGGTGTTCCGCCTGGATTGCTAATTCGACGCAGGATGAGTCTTCCAAAAGCGCTGTCGCTCGGTCCAATGATATATCCCTCGGTAGCCGTCGGATCGTAATTATCGACACCGCGCGGGCTGTCCGGACCATCGCCCCCAGAAATCAAGCCGCGAAACGCCGTTACCACAATCGGGCCGCCATTCAGAATCGAACTCTTGCGCACTACAAACGCGGACGTACCGGTGAAATTGCCAGACGCGGCGCCAAACATATTTCCGCCGATGTAGAGAGCATTGTTGTCGACACCGAGCGACGGGTAATCCAGGAACTCGCCGCTGCTGCTTGTACGGCCGACCATGTCCTGCTGGATGTAAAACATCGACCAGACCGTGTTTGCCGTAATCACGCTGCCGTCCGACACCGCAATCAAGATGCGATTCGGTGTATCCCCAATGCTTGTCGATGAGCTGCTCGGGACGTCGATAATCGATAGAATCCAGCGACCGGACAATCGGTCGTAGCGGATTTGCGGATCGCTTGTGAAATTGACGTTTGCCGGCGTCATGACCGACGAGAAAAAGAAATCCGGATCGGCATTCAGCGCGCCATCGGCCAGACCGGTCGTCTTGTTGAACGTTCTCAACCGGCCATTTACGAAGATGAAAAATTGGGACGGTCCGACCTCGCCCATCGAGTCCGGTGGAAAAGCGCCCGTTTGGGTAGGGCCGGTTACGCCGTCAAAAGTCGTTCCTACGGTTTGTGCCGTGTACGGCCCCGAACGGATGCTCGTCGATGAAGTTGTTATGGTCGACATGCTTCGCCCTTGACCTGGAGGAGTCTGCCGATCGAAGTGGGCAGCCGGATCCTGCGGCCGTTGTTCACGACCTGGAATCTCAAACTCGCGCTTTAAGTAAATGTTCTTTCGCGGCGCGGTAGCAGCGGGATTGGCCATGATGTCGCCAGTCCGCTGGCTGACACCATGTTGGCCGATTGATGTTTGACCAATGGTGTTCCCTCCGCTCGTCGCCATCTGGCCAAAGCCACCACCACTGAAAAATAAAAGTGCGGCAAAAAGCGCCGGAATGGAAAAACGCAGTCTTAACATAGAGTTCGGGAGGAACGTTGATGGCCTAAAATCTGAGCAAGAGAGCAGCTAGTTTGATGCCGCGCCGGGGTCTTGGGGGGCGTGACTATCTCTACCTTTGAACCCACCGCAAATGGAATTGTTGCGGCTTAACTTTTTTTCAGTCGGACTGCGTCTCACTCGAAAAATATGTTGTCAAGGGACTCGTCGCTGAAGCCGTCCACCGCTTCTCACTCAAGCCGATTTCGTGTGCTTCGCGGCCGGCCTCGATCGCCTTTTTGAATGCTTGCGCCATGCGGATCGGATCAGACGCGATTGCGATGGCGGTATTCACCAAAACTGCGTCCGCTCCCATTTCCATCGCCTCCGCGGCCTGACTCGGTGCACCCAGACCGGCATCGACAACCACCGGCACGGTCGCCTGTTCAATAATGATCTCGATCTGTGGGCGTGTTTCGATTCCGCGGTTACTGCCGATCGGCGAGCCCAGCGGCATGACCGTGGCTGTGCCCACATCTTGTAAACGTTTGGCCAGCACCGGGTCGGCGTTGATGTATGGCAGCACAGTGAATCCTTCCTTCACCAAAACTTCTGCAGCGGCGAGGGTTTCTACCGGATCTGGCAATAAGTAACGCGGGTCGGGATGGATCTCGAGCTTGATCCAAGTCGGCAAACCGGCGCTCGCGGCCAGGCGGGCCAGTCGCACCGCGTCTTCCGCGTTGCGCGCCCCGCTTGTATTTGGCAAAAGTAGAAATCGTTTTGGATCGATAAAATCCAAAATGTTTGCGAACGGATCGTGCTTGCCGGACAAATCGGCGCGCCGCAGCGCCACCGTCACGATTTCGGTGCCGCTCGCCATCAGCGCATCGCGCATTAGTTCGTTCGAGGCGAACTTTCCCGTCCCGACCACTAAGCGGGAAGTAAATTGGCGATCTGCGATCTTCAGCTTGGAAGGTTTATCCGACATCGCCTAGACAATAAGCGAAGTGGCACGGGCTTCCAGCCCGTGGTCTGTTGAATCGTCGGCAGGATGCCGGTGCCACTTTCTCCTGTACGAATCGAATTTGTTCAGTCACTTTTCTGCCGTGATCCGGTTCGATCTGCGTCTCGAGGATTGCGTCGCAGCGATGGCCAGGCTGCGAAAGGAAGCGGTCGATCTTGTCGTCACGTCGCCGCCTTACAACCTCGGCATTCAATATCGAAAATATTCCGACCGCCAAGATCGACAGTCCTATTTGAATTGGTGCGCCACTTGGGGGGCTCAAATTCGTCGCGTTCTCAAACCGACCGGCTCCTTTTTCCTCAACATTGGCGCAGCACCGTCCAACCCGATGCTTCCGCACGAAATTGTTTTTCAACTGCGAGACCTGTTCGTTTTGCAAAACACGATCCACTGGATCAAATCGATCGCGATTGAGGATCGAGAAGGTGACGTACGGTCGTATGGGCACTTCAAACCGATCAGCTCGAAAAGATTTCTGAACGACTGTCACGAATACATTTTTCACTTTACCATCGACGGAAAGATCGACATCGATCGACTCGCGCTCGGCGTGCCTTATCAAGACAAGAGCAACATCGCTCGCTGGTCGCACACGCGTGGGCGCGACGCACGCTGCCGGGGTAATACCTGGTTCATTCCTTATCAAACAATTCAGAGCCGTGAAAAGGAACGACCACATCCGGCCACGTTTCCAACGCAACTGGTTGAATGGTGTATTAAACTTCACGGTATCTCGCGAGTGAAGTTGATGCTCGATCCATTTCTTGGTATCGGAAACTCCGCCGTCGCCGCCAAAACTTGCGACGTCAAGAAATTCATCGGCTTCGAAGTCGACCAGGCTTATCTCGCTGAAACCAGGCGGCGGCTGCAGTTAAAATAATTGCTCGTCCGATTTTGGCGGTGCTGCCGACGCCTGAAATCTTTCCAGCGGCACCACCAAATTTGCCGGCAGCGGGCGGACGCGATCGAATATTCGGGCCGCCAGCGGCTTTGCGGTGAGATAACCGGCAGCGAACATTTCCAGCCGCGCATCCAGGTTGTCGATGTAATGGAGCGCCATCGCCTCCGGCGTTTTCGGACTCACCGGTGAACCAAACTGCGGTTCGCCATGATGTGCTCCAATTAGATGCAGCAAATGCAGACGCACATCTTCCGATTGTGGCGTTAGGCTTTTCCACGCGTCGCCATTGTCCGTCGAAATTTTTCGCCACAATGAATTCACCAATTCGAGCCCGATCGAGATGTGTCCCATTAATTCGCCTCGCTCATCGTAGCCCATGACGAATCCGTTTTCGGGCAGCGCGTTTTCCCAGAGCTTGCCGCAATCGTGAAACAAAATGCCGGCCAGCAAAAGATCGACATTCAATTGCGGATACAGCGGCGCGATCTTGTTCGCGATCCGTATCATCTGTGCGGTGTGCTCGACCAAACCGCCGCGACGCGCATGATGATAATTTCGCGCCGCCGCCGTGCGCCGAAAACGCTCGCCCAAATCTTTCACGAACGCATCGCACAACGCTCGCAAACGCGGATCCGTGATGGTCGCGATCGTTTCCAGGATAAATTGCCAATCCGCGCTTTGTTTCGCGCGCAACTCCGCTGGTCCTTGCAGCAATTCGTTCTTCTCCTGCGCCGTTAACGGCCGTACCGTCCATTTCTGTGCTTCGAGGCCGTACTGCGAATGGGAATTAAATTCTCCGGTTAACTCGACGAAGCTTTCGCTGTTCAGGGCGCTGCATGTCTTGTAAGCCGGATGATCGCTCCAGACCCGCAACGTCATCCGATCACAGGCGTCAGCCAGACTTAATTCGCAGTACGGTTTTTGTTCGCGAGTGAATTTGGGCGCTGCCGATTCGACCTGCACATGCGCGCGCGCCGATACCGGCCCGCTTTGCGCGCCCCGACGAATTTCACTCAGCGTCATCAACTGCATGTCGATCCTACCGTTCCCGCGCAGAACCTAATCGGCCGCGTTGATTGTGCCGCAAGCGATGCGTGCGCCGGAATTGCCGGCCGGGTCCGTCTTCAGATCGTCTTCTTTTTCATGCACCACCACAGATCTGCCGATAATTGAATCTTTCCCGCTCAGACTCAATTTGCCTTTCCAATCGAGGTGCGCTTTGCCGGAAGCATCGGCTTCGATGTTGCCGAGATCGCCGGTGTGATGATCGAGCGTCATCGGTCCGCCGTGATGTTTTTGGGTTGGATTGAAATGTCCGCCTGCCGAAGCCGCGTCCGCCGCCGAGCAATCGCCCTTTTCATGAATGTGAAAACCGTGTTTGCCTGGTGTGAGATTTTGGATGTCGGCCACGACTTGCACGTCATCGCCAACTTTTGTGAATGTGACCGTGCCAGTGACTTTGCTCCCCGATTTCGAATCCAGTTGCGCCGCTGCCTTTGTCACTTCTTGCGCCTGCGCCAAACAAGCGATCGCGCAGAATGTTGTTAAAAAGAGAATTGTTTTCATGCTGCAAGCGTACGGCGCTTCTCCGCAAAAGAAAACTCTCAATCGAGCAGACGTTGCTCGATTCCGGCGTAGGCGTCGACCCGCCGGTCCCGCAGAAAAGGCCAGTGCGTCCGATATTCATTCACGCGGTCCCAAGCAATTTCGTCAATCACGATTTCCTCTTGATCCACCGAACCTTTGGCGACGATCTCGCCGTCAGGCCCGCAAATGAAGCTCTGTCCCCAAAATTCAATCCCGTCACCACCGGCCGGGGCCTCGTGGCCGACGCGATTCGCCGCCGCCACGTAGCAGCCGTTCGCAATCGCGTGACTTCGTTGAATCGTTTCCCAGGCGGAATGTTGGGCCGCGCCAAATTCTTTTTTCTCGCTCGGATGCCATCCGATCGCCGTCGGATAAAAAATAATTTCCGCGCCACGCAACGCCGTCAGCCGCGCCGCCTCCGGATACCACTGGTCCCAGCAAACGCACACGCCGATTTTGCCGCGCTTTGTTTCCCACGCCTGAAAGCCCAGGTCGCCAGGGGTGAAATAGAATTTCTCGTGATAGAGTGGATCGTCCGGGATGTGCATCTTGCGATATTTCCCGAGAAACTTTCCGTCGGCATCGATGATTGCGGCGGTGTTATGATAAACTCCGGCCCGGCGTTTCTCGAAAAGTGATGCGACAATCGCGACGCCAAGCTCGCCCGCCAATTCGCTTAGGGCAGAGGTCGATCTTCCGGGAATTTCCTCCGCCAACTCGAAATTTTTGTGGTCCTCGGTCTGGCAAAAATATTGCGAGCGAAAAAGTTCGGGCAGACAAACAATCGCTGCACCTTTCCTGGCGGCGTCGCGAATGAACTCGATCGCGCGGGCGAAATTCTTTTCCGGCTCAGTCCCGCAGCGCATCTGCACCAGCGCGACTTTGGTCTGGCTATTTCGGTTTTCTGTCATGTCGAGAGGAGTCGAGACATCTCTAAATATTTCAGAAACAGCAAGAGATTCCTCGACTTCGCTGGGAATGACAAGAGAGCGAACGCGTCCTACTTGACTGTCTCTGCTGCCACGATGTCGATCTTTTCAATCGTCACGCGCTTTGTCGGCTTGCTGTTTTCACCCATGCTGTTTCGAGTCACCGGTGTGTCGCCAATTTTTCCGAGCACGTCATCGCCTTTGATCAATTTTCCAAACGTCGTGTATTGGTGATCGAGTCGCGGCACCGGCCCGAGACAAATGAAAAATTGCGAACCGGCGGAATCTGGATCGGGCTCGCGCGCCATCGAAATCACGCCGCGTTCGTGCGAATGATCGTTGAACTCTGCTTTGATTTTATAACCGGGGCCGCCTGCACCGTAGCGGTTTTCTTTCGCCGGATCTTTCGAATTCGGATCGCCGCCCTGAATCATGAATCCTTTCACGATCCGGTGGAAAATTGTCCCGTTGTAAAAACCGGCCCGAGCGAGCTTCTTGAAATTTTCGATCGTGTTCGGCGCTGCATCGGTCCAAAACTGCACCACCATTTCGCCCTCGCTCGTTTTAATCACGGCTACTTCATTTCCTGCATTCACGGGAATCGTTTCCTCCTTCTTTTCTTCAGCTGCAAATAGCGCCGAGCTCAATAATAAGACCGCTAAGATCGACATCTTCATTCTGACAAGTGACACGAAGCGTCGCGCCTGTCACGCTGCGACTGTGGCGTGATATTCCTGCAGACTGCGCACCTGCACTTTGCTCTTTTGCAACGAACGAATCCCGTTCGCACTCGCCTGGGCCGCGCGCACCGTCGTCATAATCGGGATTTTTTGCGCGAGCGCGGCGTTCCGAATCATCACCTCGTGCTCGCGCGGGATTTTTCCGCTCGGCGTGTTAATGATGAAGTTGATGTCGCCGTTTTTGACTCGGTCGAGCACGTTGGGCCGGCCTTCGTGCAACTTGAAAACTTTTTTTACTTTGATTTTCGCTTTCACCAGCGCTTCCGCAGTCCCGCTCGTGGAAATAATTCCGAAACCCAGCTTCACGAACTCGCGCGCGACGGGAATGACGGATTCCTTGTCCGCATCTTTCACGCTGATGAAGACGTTGCCCTTTTTCGGCAACGGCGGCGGCGCCGCCATCTGAGATTTCGCGTAGGCCAGCCCGAGATCGACATCCATTCCCATCACTTCACCGGTCGATTTCATTTCCGGGCCCAGTGAAATGTCCATCCCCTGATAGCGCAGAAACGGGAAGACGGCTTCTTTCACCGAAAAATGTTTCGGCACGATATCTTTGGTGAATCCAAGTTCGCGTAACTTTTTGCCAGCCATGATCTTCGCCGCCAATTTGGCCAGCGGCACGCCAATCGCCTTGCTCACAAACGGCACCGTCCGCGACGCGCGCGGGTTTACTTCGAGCACGTAAACGCCTTCGCCTTTGACCGCGAATTGCACGTTCATCAGGCCGCGCACGTTCAACTCCTCCGCCATCGCTTTTGTCGCCGACGAAATTTCATCGAGCACTTTGTGCGACAACGAGAACGTCGGGATCACGCACGCGCTGTCGCCACTGTGAATACCGGCTTCTTCGATGTGTTCCATGATCGCGCCGATCACGGTTGTGTCGCCGTCGGAAATGCAATCGACATCCACTTCAATTGCGTCTTCCAGAAATCGATCGACCAGCACCGGTCGATCGGGCGTGACTTCGATCG
>Ga0207646_10001328_pt1 | contig 30715 bp, 36 predicted proteins | sample KBSK5502metaG_FD_184343 | JGI IMG/M metagenome (GOLD analysis project Ga0207646, IMG submission 184343) | Corn, switchgrass and miscanthus rhizosphere microbial communities from Kellogg Biological Station, Michigan, USA - KBS K5-50-2 metaG... | ecosystem: Host-associated > Plants > Roots >... | reverse complement strand
GCGGTTGGCCAAGCTCTCGGGGGGCGTGGCCGTCGTCCGGGTGGGGGCGCCGTCGGAGTCGGAGATGAAGAGCAAGAAGGAGGCGCTGGACGATGCGATCGCCGCCACCAAGGCGGCGGTGGCCGAGGGCATCGTGCCGGGCGGCGGGCTCGCGCTCCTGCGGGCGATCGAGGCGGTGGAGCGAGAGGAGGGTAAGTGCGAGGGCGACGAGCGCACCGGCCTGCAGATCCTGCGGCGCGCCCTCGAGGCGCCCACCCGCCAGATCGCGGAGAACTCGAGCGTCGACGGCGGCGTGGTGGTGAATCAGATGCGCGCGGGGAAGGGGAACATGGGCTTCGATGCCGCACGCAAGGAGTACGTCGACCTGGTGGAGGCCGGCATCATCGATCCCACCAAGGTCGTGCGGGTCGCTCTGGAGAACGCGGTCTCGGTGGCGAGCCTCCTGCTGCTGACTGAAGCCACGCTGACCGAGGTGCCAGAGAAGAAGGAAGAGCCGGCGGGAGCTCAGGGACTCGAGGGCATGTGAGCCATGCTCGTCAAGGACATCATGCAGACCGATGTCGTCACCGTCACTCCCGACACCCGCTTGCCGCAGATGCTCCGCCTGCTCCAGCCACGCGGGTTCCGTCACGTGCCGGTGACCGAGCATGGCTCGCTGGTCGGCATCATCTCCGACCGCGACCTCAAGCAGGCCATGGTCTCGCTCGCGGGGGCCGGCGCGGGGGGCGCGGCGCTGGAGCGCGCTCGAGAGCGCCTGACCGCGGCCGAGATCATGATGCGCGGGGTGACCACGATCGGGCCGATGTTCCCGGCCGAAGAAGCGGCGCGACTCATGACGACGCAGAAGATCAGCGCGCTGCCGGTCACCGAGGGCGATCGTCTCGTCGGCATCGTCACCGAGACCGATATCCTCCAGCTGTTCGTCCGGGCCATGGGGGTGCTGGAGCCGTCCAGCCGCCTGGACGTGATCCTTCGCGGGCCCACCGCGGGGCTCGGTGAGGTCGTGCGCCTCGTCGAGGAGACCGGTACCCGGATCTCCAGCGTGATGACGCTCCAGAGCGCGGTCGGGGAGCGGGAAGTCGTCCTGCGCGTCACGACGATCAATCCGGGGCCAGCCGTGAAGGCGCTCGAGGCCCGGGGGTATGTCGTCCGGGATGCGGATCGGGGCGCGCCCGCGCGGTCGTGAGCGCGATGAACCAGCGCGTCGGCGGCCGGCATCGTGAGGCCGCCAACTCTGCTCGAGCAGCCACGGCTGGCTGCATGGACTACCTGGCCGCCGCAGTCGCCCGATGAACGAGCATCGGGCTACCACTTCACGTCCCGTATCCCGATCCAGTAGCCGAGATGATTGACGAGCATGTGCCCGGCCGCGGTGAGCAGGAGGATCGCCGCCAGATCGACCCATGACAGCGCCGCCTGGCCCCAGACCAGCGCGAGCGCGCCCAGGGCGAAGTCCACTTGATCCCAGGGGATCCAGGGATCACCCGGGGCAACCCCGAGGCGGCGCTTCACGAAGCTCTTCGCACAGTCGCCCGCCATGGCGCCGACGCCGAAGCGGACGCCGAGCGCCGCCCACTCATCGTACGCGACGATCGCGCCCGGCCGGGCGAGCCAAGACTGGATGAAGGTCACCGTGACCGCCGCCAGGACGCCGATTCCGACGCCGATGACCGTCTTGTGCTCGCCGAGCCACCGTCGACTGAGCGGCCGGTTCCACCGCTTCCAGTACCGGACAAAGGGCGGGGCCATGTTGGCCGCGTACGCCGGCGCCATGAAGTAGAGGAGCTGAACCGCATGCGAGACGGCGGTCCCGAGGGTAGCCATGCCTGCGCGATGGGAGCTTGCCATGGCTGGTCGTGAACACCAATTGCAAGCATTGGGGTAAGCGCGCCCCCAACGGAGGCGCCGGCGCCCCGAGAGACGAGAAACCCGAGCTCCTAACTCCATGAATCGATGGCTATCGCTGCTGGCACCTCGGTTGCACCAGGGATCTGCGGGGTGATGAGCCAATGAACGCGCAGACCGTGAACCGTCACAAGCTCGGGCTGGTGCTGGGAGCCTTCATCGGCGGCTGGCATGCCGTCTGGTCGACTCTCGTCCTGATCGGATGGGCTCAGGCGGTGATCGACTTCGTGTTCTGGCTGCACTTCCTCACCCCGCCGTATCAGGTCGGGTCGTTCGTTCTGTGGCGCGCGGCCGCCTTGATCGCGTTCACCGCCGCGATCGGCTACGGCGCGGGCTGGATCATCGGCACGGGCTGGAATCGACTCCACACCCCCATGTGAATCGATGTCGAGGGAGGGTCTGATGATGGGGATCCTACCGTGGTGGTGGCCTTCGCTGGCCATGGCTCAAGAACGCGCGTACGAGTGGGGAGGGGCCATGCACCCGATGTGGGGGATGTGGGTGTGGGGCGCGTGGGGCATCGTGATGATGATGCTCGTCTTCTGGGGCCTAGTGACCGTGGGCATCGTGCTGGCGATTCGATGGCTGATGCATCAGGGTAAGGAAGCGCGCGCGACGGACGCGGCGCTGGACATCCTGCGACAGCGCTACGCGCGGGGCGATATCAGCAAGGAAGAGTTCGAGGCGAAGAAGCGGGATCTCTCATGATCGCTCGTGACCTGATGACTCCGGATCCGCTGACCGTGACGCCGCAGACGAGCATCGCCGAGGTGTGGGACCTCATGCGTGAGGTGGACGTTCGGCACGTTCCCGTCGTCCAGGGAGGTGCCCTCTTGGGCATGGTGAGCGACCGCGATCTCGCCCGCGTCGACATGGCTCGATTGCTGAGATTCGAGGGAGCCGACGCGCTCCGGCAGGAGCTGGCGACACCGATCGTCCGGGTCATGACCTCGGACGTGATCTCCGTCGAGCCGGACACCGAGGTTGGCGATGTGATCGCCCTCCTGCTCGATCACAAGATCGGAGCCCTCCCGGTGGTCGAGGCCGGGACACGGGAAGTGCTCGGAATCATCAGCTACGTGGACGTGCTGCGAGCGCTCCGGGGCCTGCTCGAGGAAGAAGACTGACCGGGGCGCCGTCTTGCATAGCCAGGTCGAGGTAGTCGAGATCTGGGGCATCCCGATCCGGGTTCACTTCAGCTGGCTGCTCGTCTTCGGGCTCGTGACCTGGTCGCTCGCGGCCGGCTACTTCCCACACGACTACCCCGGCTGGGCGGCCCGGAGCTACTGGGCGGTCGGAGCGACCACGGCGCTGATCTTCTTCGTGTCCATCCTGGTCCACGAGCTGGGCCATTCATGGGTGGCCCTCCGGAACGGGATCCCCATCCGCGGCATCACGCTGTTCGTGTTCGGCGGGGTCGCCCAGATCGCCCGCGAGCCCGGCACGCCCGGTGTGGAGCTCCGGGTCGCGATCGCTGGGCCTCTCACGAGCTTCGTGCTGGCCGGCCTCTTCGCTGGCAGCTGGCTGCTGGTCCGGGACATCCCGATCCTCGCCGCGCCCGCGATCTGGCTGACCCGCATCAACTTCATGGTGGCCGCCTTCAACCTGATCCCGGGTTTTCCTTTGGACGGCGGCCGCCTCCTTCGCGCTGTCGTCTGGCGCTGGACCGGGAGCCTCCGACGCGCCAGCGAGGCCGCGTCGTTCATCGGCCAGCTCGTGGCCTTCGGGTTCATCGGCTGGGGCATCCTGACCGTCCTGGGGGGCGACGTGATCGGGGGCATTTGGATCACCTTCATCGGCTGGTTTCTCCAGAATGCGGCCGCGGCCAGCCAGACCGAGGCCACCCTGCGGGAGATGCTGCGCGACGTGACGGTGGGCCAGGCCATGACGCGGGACTGCCGGCGCGTCGAGCGGGGCGCGCGCCTCGATCGGGTCGTTCACGAGGAGGTGCTGAGCGCGGGAGGGCGCTGTTTCGTCGTGACCGAGGCCGGGCGGCTGGTCGGCCTGCTCACGCTGCACGAGATCAAGGCCATCCCGAAGGACCGCTGGGCCGTGGTCACCGTGAGCGAAGTGATGACGCCGGCGGACAAGGTGACGGCGGTGGATCCCAAGACGGACCTGCTGGGCGCGCTCGAGAAGATGGACGACGCCAACGTGGCGCAGATGCCGGTGATCGAGTCCGGGGAGCTGCTGGGCATGATCGGTCGGGAACAGGTTCTCCACTATGTCCGGGTCCGCGCCGAGCTGGGCCTGTGAGGCGGCCGTCCGCTGCGAGGTGAGCGAGGAGGCCCGGCGAGCGTGTCCCGTCTGGGGCACGCCCGCCTCATCTTCACGAGGCCGCCCGCCGCCCGGCCGAGGACAAGGCGAAGCAAGCGTAGAGATATCGCGTCCCTCAGAGAGGGAGTCGAGGTGGCACAGGCGATGCTCTCGTTGTCTCCTGACGTTGCCGCGTCGTGACCGCGAGAGGAGGAACCCCATGCCGACTTATGTGGTGCTGACCCGACTCACGCCCGAAGCCGTAAAGACTCCCGGCGAGCTGAAGCGCCTGGAGAAGGTGGTCGCCGATCATGTCCGAAGAGACTGCCCGCAGGCGAAGTGGGTGGCCAACTACGCGATCCTGGGGCCCTACGACTACATGGACATCTTCGAGGCTCCCGACGAGACGATCGCCGCCAAGGTGGTGATGATCATCCGCTCATACGGCCACGGGCAGACGGAGACCTGGACCGCGATGCCCTGGGAGCGGTTCGAGATCGTGCTCCCGAGCTAGAGCCATGAATGGCGGGCCCATAGACGCGCCCATGAAGGTCGGCGACGTGAAGACTAGGAATCCAGCGGTCGTGGACCTCGACACGCCGGTGAGGGAGGCCGCCGACCTGATGCGGAGCAACGGGATTCGACATCTCCTGGTGCCTCCCACGATCAGCCCCACAAGGATGACGACGAGGGCCGCCAGGATGCGAACCGCGGGGGAGAACCGCTCGAACTCTGCGTCGTTCGAGAAGCCGAGCCACGATGCCAGAAGCAGCGCGAGAACGAACAAGCCCGAGCCCACGACGACCGACGCGCGGCCCCGACCCCGAGCGAATCGATAGCCCATCGCCCCATCCTCTCTGGCCGGTCGAGCATCAGAGACCGACCGACCTACAATGCAGGAGCAAGCTTCGTGCCTCGCGCTCGAGTCCCGGCAAACGTGCGCAAGACGACTACATCCGGGCAGGGTGGCGTGGGCATCGCGCCGGAGGCTCCGCGCCTGATGGGGACCGTCCGCCCCAGCTGAGGAGGAGGAGCCTCACCGGAGCTCCGGTCGACGGCGCCTAATGTCGTGGTTCGGAAGCGATCGTGATCGCCGCCGATTGGCAGGTGGGTTGCACCTCAGCGAAGCGCGGGCCGAGACCGAGCCCGAGGGGGATTTCACGAGCCACCGGAGAGCGCGATGAAGGTCAAGGACGTGATGGCCAGAGACCCGATCAGCATCGATCCGCAGGCCCCGGTGGGTACGGCGCTGGACGTCATGCGTACCAAGCACATCCGTCACCTGCCGGTCGTGGACGAAGCGGGGGCGCTCGTCGGGATCGTCACTGATCGCGACCTCCGCCACGCTGCCCTCGCTCCCGCGCTGCAGGAGTACCTGTCGGTCCGGGCTCACCGCCGAGCCCGGCAGCTGGGTGAGACGCTAGAGAACCTGCGGGTCAGGGATGTGATGACGTGGGCGCTCGTCACGACGGGCCCGGAGGCCCCGCTGCTGTCCGCGGTGCTCATTATGTTCGAGAGCCGCGTGGGTAGCCTGCCGGTCCTAGAGGGCGGACGCCTCGTCGGCCTGCTCACGGAGCAGGACGTGCTGAAGGCCCTCATGCTGGAAGGCAAAGTGGCCGAGTTCGGCGAAGGCTACATGTGGTAGGGAGGAGCACATGATGGCAAAGGCGAAACCGATGCGGGCCAGGAAGACGATCGAGGCGGCCCGTTCCCGCAAGGCGGGCCGGCCTCCGGAGACACGGGCGATGCCGGCACGGGTGCGCCGTCGACAGAAGACCGCCCACGCCGCATTCCGCAAGGACACGACGATTCATCAGGCGGCTGAGGGGCCGCGCGTCGTCTGGGCCGTCACCAAGCCCAAGATCAAGAAGGGCTAGACGATGACCAAGAGAATCCTGCTGGCGGTCGATCGTTCCCCCCGGGCGGATGCGGTCACGGCCATCGTGGCCGACACCGCCCACGGTGCTCACGCCACGGTGCGATTGCTGCACGTCGCACCCGAGTCATCAGCCGTCCAGGACGCCGAGGGCCGTGTCGTCGTGTATGCGGATCAGGAGACGGAGAGTCTCACCGGCGCTGGCCTCGACTACCTGCGGACGCTGGAGGTTCACTTCGGCGGTGTGCCGGTGGAGAGTGTCGTGCGCTTCGGCGATCCGGTCGCAGAGATCCTCGCCGAGGCCGAGGTCTTCGGCGCCGATCTGATCGTGGTGGGCACCGCGGGACGGAGCGGCATCGGCCGTGTCCTGCTGGGCAGCGTGGCCGAGCGGGTCTTCGGGAAGGCCACGGTCCCCGTGATGCTCGTGCGGCCCACGGGGGTCGCCGCGGCCCAGAAGGGCCGCACGTGAAGAACTTCGAGGTGGCCCGGCAGTTCGAGCACATGGCCGACATCCTGGAGCTCAAGGGCGAGAACCTCTTTCGCATCCGGGCCTACCGCGGTGCCGCGCAGAACCTCCAGTCGCTGAGCGAGGACATCGAGGCGGTCGCCCGAGAGGAGCGGCTGGAGGACATCCCAGGCATCGGCGCCGACCTCGCGGGCAAGATCCAGGAGTACCTCCAGACCGGGAAGATCAAGGAAATCGCGGCCGCGAGCAAGGGCATCCGGTCGCGCAGGCCTGGAGCATTATCCGGGCGCGGCACGTGCGCCATCTCCCGATGCTCGAGGTCGACCGCCGGCTCATCGGGATGCTCACCGATTACGACCTCAGGCTCGTGATTCTCGAGCGGTGCCTTCAGGGAGAGCCGGGCCAGCTGGCGCACACGCTCGCTAGTCCGAGAGTGAACGAGATCATAGCCTGGGAACATAGTCCGACAGGCGTATGCCACGCGGCGGGCTGCCGCTGCAAGCACTTCATGCCAGAGATTCGCCTCCCGAGGCCTCTTGCGGTGCGCGCTCCAGCCCTGCTCGCCGATCAGGGGACGAAGGTCACCTCGTGAGGTTCTTTGGCAGCCAGGTCCGCTCGACAGGTGAGGAACATCATGTTGATCGAGGAACTGACTAGACAGGCGAGTCTGGATCTCCTGGCTCGTACGCGTCTCGGCAGACTAGCGTGCGCACAAGGGCCCCAGCCTTATGTCGTGCCATTCTATTTCGTTTACGACAACAACCAGCTCTATAGCTTTTCCACGGTCGGACAAAAGATCGAGTGGATGCGCGCCAACCCGCTGGTCTGCGTCGAAGTGGACGAGGTGGTGAGCCCGGAGCAGTGGGTGAGTGTCATCGTGTTCGGCCGCTACGAGGAGCTACCAGATACGCCCGGATGCCAGAGCGCGCGTGCATTCGCCCACACACTGCTGAAACGGAACGCCGTGTGGTGGGAGCCCGCTTACGTGAAAACGATCCTCCATGGCACACAGCGCCCGCTGGTGCCGGTCTTCTACCGCATTCACGGTCTTCAGATTACCGGCCACCGCGCCATTCCTGACCCGGTGACGGGGCCTGCTACTAGGTTGTCGATGACCGACTCGGGCAAAGACGGTTGGCTGCAAAATCTTCTGCGGCAGGTCCTGGGTAAACTGAAAGCGTGACCCTCACTCGGCCGTGTGCCGCGCTTCTTCCTCGCCAGTGTGGCGCCGCGCGTGCTGGCGACGGCGAGGGCACGTGGCCCGACATCGAGCGCCGAGCGCGTGCCCCAGTTCAACGCGAGTAGGCTCCATCGCCCGCCTCATCGGGCCCGCAGCGTCTTCTGGAGCGAGGCGGTGGTCCCGATGAGCAGCGCGCCGAAGGCGAGGGCGTAGATGCCCAGCGCGCAGACGACGTAGGGCTGCGAGGCGTGGGGGAGCATTGTGATGAGCAGGGCCAGGAAGAGGGAGAACACGCCCCCCGTCGCCAGCAGCCAGTAGCCGACCCCCTCGCGGGGGAGGAGTGCCGCCGCGACGATCTCCAGGACGCCGGTCAACAGGCCCCAGATCGCGATCGCGCCGACCAGCTGGCGGGGAACGAGGGGCCACACCAGCGCCGCCCGCCGACGACGAGGCTCACCGCGCCCTCGAGCAGGACGGGCCAGCCCGCGAGCGACCTCCGCGTGACCCAGAGCGCCGACGCGATCGCCCAGGCGCCGTCCAGGGCGGCATAGACGCCGAAGAGCACGACCACCCGGTCGAGCGATGCGGTCGGGCGAAGCAGGAGCAGGATGCCGAACAGGATGGCGAGCGCGCCCCGGGCGCCGACCATCCACCAGTTCTTGCCGAGCGTGGTGAGGAGGACGTGTCCCTCCGGCCTGTCACTGATCATCTCGGTCTCCCGTTCGCGTCAAGGGTGAGAGGTCACGATCCGCCGGCGGCTCGCCCGAGCGGCGGATGATCTCCGTCCGGGCGCGGTCGCGGAGGCGGACCATGGCGGGCCATCCATCTGGTTCGGGGGTGATCGGAGCGCTCACCGCGACCGTGATGGGGCCCGGCTCCGGCAGCCAGCTGCCGTCCGGCAGGATCTCACGGGCTCCCTGGATCGTCACCGGAATGACCGGAGACCTGGTCTCGACCGCCGCCTTGAAGCCGCCGAGACGGAATGGCAGGATCCCGGGCGGCCGCGCGAAGGTGCCCTCGGGGAAGACCAGCACCGACAGGCCCTCCCGCAGCGCCCGGGTGACCCGCTCGGCGTCGGCCACGCTCCGCGAGGCCTGGCCCCGCTCCACGGTCAAGTGCCCCACCTTGCGAATCACGCGGCCCACCAGCGGTGCCCGGACGAGCTCGCGCTTGGCGACGAAGCGGAAGGCCACCGGCAGCGCGGCGAGGAGGATGACGACGTCGAGATAGCTCGCATGGTTCGCGGCCAGAATGACCGGGCCGCGGGAGACCAAATGATCCTCACCCTCCAGGCGAAGGGAGCAACCCGAGATCGCGAGGATGACGCGACACCAGAGCCGCACCGCCCGGTCGGCGGCCGGGCCCGTCGGGACCAGGAGCACGGCCAGCCAGAGCGGCGGGACGGTGAGCAGCAGGAGCGTGCCGAGATAGGCGCCGCGGACAAGGGCGGGGAGTCGACCGGCGGCGCGCCGCACCCGTGCCCCGAAGGCCCCCAGCAGCAGACGGGTCCATTGCACCGCGACCGAGCGCCCCGGGCGACCCGTGGCGCCCTGCAGATAGGCGGCACGCGTGGCGCTGCGCCTTACCTTGCCGCTGGACGTCTTGAGGACGGCGTGAGGGTCGGCGATGACCACGACATCCGCTGGCACCCCGAGCGCCGCCACCACGCCCGCCATCACCGCCGCCCGGAGCCGCTCGCGCTCGACGAGCCCCCGCGCGCGCGTCTCGGCGACGACCACCAGCCGCTCGGTGCCCATACTCGGGTCGTGGACGCCGAAGGCGGCCACGCAGCCCTTCCGGATGCCCGGGATCGCGCCCACGATATCCTCGACCTCTTGAGGATATAGATTGCGGCCGGCCTTCTTGATGAGATCCTTCTGCCGGCCGGTGATGTACAGCTCGCCGTCGGCCGAGTAGCCGAGGTCCCCTGAATCCATCCACCCGTCCCGGCGCACCGCCCGCGTCGCGGCCGGGTTCCTCCAGTAGCCCGCCGTGACCGAGGGGCCTCGGAACTCGATTCGGCCCTCCACCCGCTCACCCAGCGGCTGGCCGGCCCCGTCCACCACGCGCACCTGGTGTCCTGTGAGAGGCGGGCCGCACGAGACGAAGCGGAACGGGGCCTGGGGCTCGTCGGGAGAGGCGGCCGCCACCCGGCCGGAACCCTGGAAGGTCTCGCGGGAAACCGTGTCGATGCGCGGTCCGGCCCCGGGGGTGGGAATCGTGAGGGCTACCGAAGCTTCCGCGAGCCCGTAGACCGGGCACATCGCGCTGGCCCGGAATCCGTATGGGGCGAACCGACAGGTGAATCGCTCGATCGTCGCCGGGCTCACCGGCTCCGAGCCGTTGAGCGCGAGCCGCCACGAGGAGAGATCCAGGCCGCCGATCTCCTCGTCGGAGATCCGACGCGCGCAGAGATCGAAGCCGAAGTTGGGCGCGGCGGAGACCGTGGCCCGATGGGCGTGGATGGCGTGCAGCCAGCGCGCCGGCCGGGCGAGGAAGGCCAGTGGCGAGAGGATGGCGATCGGGATGCCGAAGTAGAGCGCGCCGAGCCAGGACCCGATGAGCCCCATGTCGTGATAGAGCGGCAGCCAGCTTACCGCGACGTCGTCGGGCCGCACGCGGATCGCCTCACCGATGGCGCGGATATTAGCGAGCAGGTTGCCATGAGAGAGTAAGACGCCTTTGGGGTCGCCGGTGCTGCCGGAGGTGTACTGAATCAGGGCTGGGTCTTCCGGGCGTGCGGTCGAGGCGCCTCCCAGCATGCCCGGTCGCTCGAGCTCGGCCGCGGTTGCGATGTCCCGGAGCGAGGGCACGCGAGAGCGGAGGAGCGCGGCCACCCGGAGGGCGTCCGGGAAGGTGATGATCGCCCGGACCGCCGCGTTCTGGAGGATGCCGACCTGGCGCCGGGCATAGTCCTCGATCAGGTCACGCCGGAACGGCGGGTAGATGGGCACCGGCACCGCCCCCGCAAGCAGGACACCGAAGAAGGTGTGAAAGAAGGCCTCCTCGGTTCTGAGCATGATCGCCACGGTGTCTCCGCGTCCGAGCTTCCGATCCCGGAGCGAGGCGGCGACGGCGCTGGCCCGATGCCAGAGGGCGCCGTAGGTGATGGGTCGCTCCCGTCCGTCCTCGTCGCGCAGGAAGACGTGCACGCGATCGGGCGTGGCCTCCGCGTGCAAGGCGAGCACGTCGACCAGCGACGGCGCCCCGGGCGGCACCAGCGCGGCCTCGCCGAGCGGGGACAGAGGCGGGGGAGCGGCTTCGGGCGCTGCCCGCTCCGCCCCCCGGATGGCGGTGACGAGGTCGCGCGGGTTGACCGCCTCCGCCATCACCGCGTCGGCGAGACGCACACCGAACCGCTGCTCGAGACGTAGCAGCAGCTCGACCCGCTCAAGGCTGCCGATGCCCAGGTCCCGATCGAGGGCATCGTCGAGCCCGACGGGCCGGTCACCGGGCCGGCCGCCGAGCTCATCGACGAGCGCTGAGACGATGGCCAGGACGTCGTGACCGACCGCTCGCGGGTCCTGCCGGGTGGCGTCCGAGGTCAGCACGTCGCCGGGGCCAGGCCTCGGTCCTATGAAGCCCGTCTCAGCCCGGCCGAGAGGGCGCCCGCCACGTGCCCCATCTCGTTGCCGAGCAGCATGATGAGGTCGTCCACCGCGATGACGCCCACCAGCACCCCGTTCTTGGTGACCACCGGGAGCCGGCGGACGCCGGTCTTGGCGAAAGCCTTGGCGGCGTCGAGGATGCCCAAGTCCTCCCGAATGGTCATGGGCCTCTTGCGCATGACGTCCCCGACCCGGACCGTGTCGGGATCCATCCCCTTTGCGACGACCTCGACCGCTACATCGCGGTCGGTCAGCATCCCGACCGGCCGTCCCGCGTTCACGACGACGAGGGCGCCCACGTTCTTGGACCGCATCGCCCGAGCCGCCTGGTCCACGGTCATCTGGGCCGACGCGGTGACGACCGGCTTGATGCAGATCTTCCCGAGCATGATGAGCCTCCTTGAGTGAGGGTTGGAACGACTGGGTGAAGTGCAAGGCAAGTGCCGCGTCCAAAGTCGCGCCGCATCGATCTTCCGGCTCGCGGGCTCTGGGGCGCCGCAGCCACACCGGGGCGGGAGCGCCCCGGTGGTCGTCCGCCGGCCGATGGCAAGCGCTTGAATCGATGGAGCTCCCGACTGGCACTGGTGATGCAATTCTTGCGAACGACGTCGTTCACCGAAACACTCTCACCACAAGGAGGAGGGGTCATGATGCGTGGACTGATGCCGTGGACGGGGATGGGGAGCATGAAGAGTGAGATGGACCGGTTTTTCGATCGCCTCGCGGAGCTCAAGTGGAACGAGCTCCCGGCGCTCGGCGACTGGGCGCCGAGCATGGACATCTCGGAGACGAAGGACAGCCTGGTGGCGAAGGTCGAGGTGCCCGGGATGGAGCAGAAGGACATCCAGATCTCTCTGCAGGAGAACCTGCTGACGATCAAGGGGGAGAAGCGGCAGGAGAAGGAAGAGAAGGAGGAGCATTATCACCGGATCGAGCGGTCGTATGGGGCGTTCACCCGAAGCCTGCGGCTGCCCGTCGCGGTGGATGCGAGCAAGGTCACGGCGACCGTCAAGAACGGGGTGCTGACCGTGACGCTGCCCAAGACGCCGGCGGCCAAGGGCACGACGATCCCGGTCAAGGCCGAGTAGCCGGGACCCGGAGAGGCGGGAGGTGACGCTCCGATGCTGAACAAGGACCGGGAGCGCATGGTCGCGACCCAGATCGAGGCGCGGGGCATCGCCGATCCGTTCGTGCTGGACGCCATGCGGACCGTCCCGCGGGAGTGCTTCGTGCCGGAGTCGCTCGCGAAGTTCGCCTACGAGGACGGTCCGCTGCTGATCGGAAGCGGTCAGACCATCTCGCAGCCGTACATCGTGGCCGCCATGACCGCGGCGGTGGGGCTCAAGCCGGGGGCGTGCGTGCTCGAGGTCGGAACCGGCTCTGGCTATGGCTCGGCGGTCCTGTCCCTGATCGCCGCCGAGGTGTATACCGTCGAGCGCGTCGGCGTCCTGGCCAAGGCGTCGCGAGATCGGCTCCTGGAGCTCGGGTACGCCAACGTCCACGTGCTCGAGGGCGACGGCAGCCTAGGCTGGCCGGAGCACGCGCCCTACGACGCGATTCTGGTGACGGCCGGGGGCCCGCGAGTGCCCAAGGCGCTCCTGCACCAGCTCGCGGTGGGCGGCCGGCTGGTCATGCCGGTCGGCGGGGCCACGCGCATGCAGCGCCTGGTCCGCGTGACCCGTGCCGACACGCACGAATACGAGTACGAGGATCTGGAGGAGGTGGCATTCGTCCCCCTGATCGGGGCCGAGGGCTGGCCCGAGGAAGGAGCGACGTCATGTACAAGCACATCCTGATTCCCACCGATGGGTCCGCGCTCTCCGAGATGGCGATCCGGCAGGGTATCGCGTTCGCCAAGGCCATCCAGGCCAAGGTGACGGCACTCACGGTCACGCCGCCGTTCCACGTTTTCGACGTCGATCCAGTCATGGTGAGCTCCACGCCGGCGCAATACGCCATGGAGTCCCAGGCGCGGGCCGAGAAGTATCTCGCGGTGGCGAGGGTGGAGGCGGGGATCGCCGGTGTCCCCTGCGAGACGCTGCACGTGACCCAGGATCACGTGTACGAGTCGATCATCGATACCGCCAGCAAGAGGGGCTGCGATCTGATCTTCATGGCCTCGCACGGGCGCAAGGGAATGTCGGCCCTCGTGCTCGGCAGCGAGACCTACAAAGTGCTCACTCACGGCAAGATCCCGGTTCTGGTCTGCCGGTGACCAGCGCGAGGACGAGTCATGCCTGAGCGGTTCGCGATCGGGGATGAGACGACACACGTCATCGGGGACGCGCAATGCCCCGAGTGCCTGGAGGAATACCCGGAGACGTGCCCGTGCGGTGGATTGATCCATGCCGTCACAGGGGAACAGGATGAGGGGGGCACGGATTGGCCACTCACGAGATGCGACCAGTGCGGCCGTTCCGAGGAGGAGATCGACTGAGCCGGCCGTCCTTCATTCGGTGGCTCCGGGAGATCCGGCTCGCTGACGTCGCTCTCGTCGGCGGCAAGACCGCGTCGCTCGGCGAGCTGTACGGCGAGCTGGGCGACGCCGGGGTTCGCGTCCCCGACGGGTTCGCCATCACCGCGGCCGCTTACCGGGCGATGCTCGACGGCAACGGGTTTCGCGATCGCCTCGCCGCCATCTTGAAGGGCGTCACCGGCGAGGACGTTGCGGCGGTCGCTACCGCCGGCGCGGAGCTTCGCGCCCTCGTCGAGTCGGCCCCGCTCCCGCCTGGGCTCGAAGACGAGATCGTCTCCGCCTACCGGACGCTCGGGTACGAGTATGGTGCCGACCGGCCCGCGGTGGCGGTCCGCTCGAGCGCCACCGCGGAGGATCTTCCGCAGGCGAGCTTTGCCGGCCAGCACGAAAGCTTTCTCGGAGTCCAGGGAGAGGCGGCGCTGCTGACCGCGTGCCGGCGCTGCTTCGCCTCAATTTTCACCGATCGCGCCATCGTGTATCGCATCCAGAACGGCTTCGATCACCTGAGCGTGTTCCTGTCCATCGCGGTCCAGAAGATGGTCGCGTGCGACCGGGGCAGCTCCGGCGTCATGTTCACGCTGGATCCCGACAGCGGGTTTCCCGACGTGGTCCTCGTCAACGCCGCCTTCGGCCTGGGCGAGGCGGTCGTGCAAGGTCAGCTCGATCCGGACGAGTTCTGGATCTTCAAACCGACCCTGCGGGCCGGCCACCAGGCCCTGCTCAAGCGGAAAATCGCCCGGAAGACGTGGAAGCTCATCATGGGAGCCGGCGGCCAGCCCGAGCGGGCCCCGGTGCCGGCGGAGGCGCAGCGCGCGGCCAGCCTCAGTGACGGGGAAGCACTGGAGCTCGGCCGCTTCGCGATCGCCATCGAGGCGCACTACTCGTGCCGGGCCCGGCACGCGGTGCCGATGGACGTCGAGTGGGCGAAGGATGCCGACGACGGCCGGCTCTACATTCTGCAGGCGCGGCCGGAGACGGTCCACCGCGCCGAGCGGCGGGCCCTCCTCGAGATCTTCTCCCTGCCGCCGGGCGAGCCCCGGGAGCGGCTCGTCAGCGGCGCGGCCATCGGCCAGCGGATCGGAGTGGGGCCGACGCGGCGGCTCGGCGATCCGCGCAACCTGGAGGCCTTCAAGACCGGGGAGGTGCTCGTGGCGTCCATGACCGATCCCGACTGGGAGCCGATCATGAAGCGCGCGGCCGCGATCGTGACTGACCGCGGGGGCCGTACCTGCCACGCCGCCATCGTCAGCCGCGAGCTCGGCGTCCCGTGCGTGGTGGGTACCGGCAACGGAAGCGAGGTGCTGGGCGACGGGCAAATGGTGACCGTGTCCTGCGCCGAGGGAGAGACCGGCGCGGTCTACCGCGGCGCCCTGGCCTTCGAGCGCCGGCAGGTGGACCTTGGCGCGCTGCCGAAGACCACGACCAAGGTCATGCTCAACGTCGGCAACCCCGGCTAGGCCTTCCGCCTGACCGCGCTCCCCAACGATGGGGTCGGCCTGGCGCGCATCGAGTTCATCATCGCGAGCTTCGTGCGCGTGCATCCGCTCGCGCTGCTCCACCCGGAGGGGATCGCCGATCCCGCGGTGAGGGCGGAGATCGACCAGCTGACCCAAGGGTATGCCGACCGCGGGGAGTATTTCGTCGAGCGGCTGGCCGAGGGCGTCGGCATGATCGCGGCCGCCTTCTATCCCAAGGACGTGATCGTGCGCCTATCGGACTTCAAGTCCAGCGAGTACGCGGGGCTCGTGGGCGGTCGAGACTTCGAGCCCGAGGAGGGTAACCCCATGCTCGGCTTCCGGGGCGCGTTCCGGTACGCGCACCCGCGCTACCGGGAGGCGTTCGGGCTCGAGTGCCGAGCCCTGCGCCGGGTCCGGGAGGAGATGGGCCTCACCAACGTGAAGCTGATGATCCCGTTCTGCCGGTCGCCGGCCGAGGGTCGGCGGGTCCTCGACCTGCTGGCGGCCAACGGGCTCGCGCGCGGCCACGATGGCCTCGAGGTCTACGTGATGGCGGAGATTCCATCCAACGCGATCCTGGCCGACGAGTTCGCGGCGCTCTTCGACGGCTTCTCGATCGGCTCCAACGATCTCACCCAGCTCGTGCTGGGCGTGGACCGGGACTCGGAGCTCGTCGCGCCCGAGTTCGACGAGCGCCATCCAGCGGTCCTCGGGATGGTCGGCATGATCATCGACGGAGCGCGGCGCGCGGGGCGGAAGGTCGGGATCTGCGGCCAGGCGCCGAGCGACTACCCGGAGATGGTCCGGTTCCTCGTGGGGAAGGGGATCACGAGCATCTCCCTGAATCCGGACGCGATCGTGCGCGGCCTCGAGGCCGTCGCGGCGGCGGAGGCCGAACGGCGGTGAGCGTCCTCAGTGGCCCAGCAGCTTCCGCGCGAGCTCGGGCCCGTTCTCCCAGACGACGAGCAGCACGCCCATGAGGCTCTCGCCCGCGATCCAGCCCGAGGCCACCGGGAAGGTGAACTCCTCCGACCACCGGGGATACTTCTTCTCCCCCCACCGGGCGAGCGCACCGCCGAGGAAGAAGAGCAGTCCGTAGTGCCAGTGGAAAGTCCACGCGAGCCCGATCCCCGCCGGTGACGGAAAGAGGTGCCGGCGCGCCGGGAATAGCACCGGGAGCACCGACAGGAGGACGCCGACCAAGCCGCCGGCGACGATGGACCACATCTTGACGGGCCCGAGCGCGAGAATCCCGTGGGAGAGCGCGAGTGCCACCGCCCGCCAGGTCTGGGCCGCGGGCGCGGGAAACTGGTCGGTCCCCAGCGCGCTCGCATCCGGGACGAGCAGCCGGAACGCCAGCACGCTGACGAGTGTCCCCACGAAGATGCCGGCGAACTGAGCGATGAACTGCCGGCGCGGATGGGCCCCGAGCAGATAGCCGCTCTTGAGGTCGGTGAGCAGGTCGGCGCTGCTGCTCGCCGCTGCGGCGGTGACCGCGGCGCTCATGAGGTTCACATTCATGTTGCCCGGGCTCATGGCGCCGAACGCGAGCTGGGTGATCTTCCCCATCGCGCCCACCGGAGTGGTGTCGGTCTCTCCGGTGACGCGGCACGCGACGAGGGCCAGCACGAACGAGAGGAGCACCGCCACCGCGGTCTGCCAGTACGGCATGCCGAAGGTGACATGCCCGAGCCAGGCGAGGCCGGCGAAACCCACGATCTGGCCCCCCAGGAACCAGGAGGCGGGCGTCTCGATGGCTCCGATCGGGTCGTCGGCGGCCCGGCGCCCGCCCGAGAGCATCGCCCCGAGATCGGCGAAGGCGCGCCGCGCGGTCCCCCATTGCGTCGCGAACGAGACGAGGCTCGAGGTGACCATGCACGCCACGCCACCCCAGAGCGTCCACTGCACGATCGTCCCGTACCCCGCGCCCTCGATCACGCCCTGGTGCTGGAGGACGGGGGTGAAGATCATCCAGGCGGTGACGCTGCCGAGCAGCATGCTCCAGCACACGTGCCATCCGGTGATCGCGCCCGCCGCGATGAACATCGGCTCCCAGGAGAGCATCACCGTCCGTCCGATCCACGCCAGGCCGAACAGCCGCTGGTTGGCCGCGGTGATCCAGGTGCCGATCATGAAGGGGGCGAGCTGGGCGCTCACCAGCACGAGCCCATCCGCCCAGAACTTCCCGATGAGCGCCCCCAGCCCGGCCCATCCCAGGGCGCGGGCCGAGCGCCGGCCGCGATCTCCCACGGAATGGAGCGCCCGAAGCGTCTCGGCCGTCGCGATGCCGCTTGGGAAACGGAGCTGCTCGATGTTGATCATCTGGCGCTTCATGGGGATGGCCATGGTCACCCCGAGCACCGACAGGAAGAAGATCCACGCAAGCATGACCGGGAGGGATAGCGCTCGGTTGTTGATGAGCATGTAGGCGGCGAAGGCGGAGATGAGCGTCCCGCCCGTGGAATAGCCTGCCGCGCTCGCGGTGGACTGCATGCAGTTGTTCTCGAGAATGGTCATCGGCGTGCGCACGATGCGGGCCCGATGCAGCAGGCTCCAGATGGCATACGAGAGAATGGACGCGGTGATGGCGACCCCGAAGCCCCAGCCCGCCTTGAGGCCGATATAGAGGTTGGTGAGGGAGAGCATCCCGCCCAGGGCCGAGCCCATCAGCACCGCGCGCCACGTGAGCTGGAGCATCCGGTCGCCCCGTCCGCGGTAGACCTGCTCGTACCACTGGCGCTCGATCTCCTCGGCGCTGCCCTGGAAGCCCCGGACGGGGAGCGCGTCGAGCTCGGGAGCGGGGGACGGGTGGCTCAGAATCGTGACCAGGTGGCGTCGGGATCGAAGCGGGTCTGGCGCATGCGCTCCGGTGGCGTCACGATCCCCGTCATAGTACCCCCAGTAGGGGTACGCGTCTCGCCTCCGGGCGGCCTCAGGCCCTGCGGTAGCCCATCGCCTCGCGAAGGCGGGCGCGGGCCATCCGGGTGGCGGCTTCTCGTGGTGGCACTCGATCGGTGCGCGCGTGCTCGAGCGTCTCGCGGGCATTGGCGCGGATCCGTTCCTCGATGGCCGCGAACGCCTGCGCCTGCGTGCCGCCGCGATACTCGATCGCCGCGCAGATGACTCCGCCGGCATTGGCGATGAAGTCGGGGATGCTGAGGATGTGATGGGCGAGCATCCATCGCTCGGCCGGCTCGGTGGCCGGGATGTTCGCGCCCTGAATGACGAGCTTGGCCTGGAGCCCGCCCACGTTGTCGACGGTGAGCGTGTCGGGCCGCGCGGCGGGGATCCAGATCTCGCACGGGACGCCGACCAGCGCCTCGCGGCCGATCGTCCGACTGCCGGGGAAGGCGGTCAGCGGGCGCCCGCCTCGCTTGTGGGCCATCAGCGCGTCGACCGGGAGCCCGTCGGGGTCGTGGATCGCGCCACGGCTATCGGAGGCGGCGACGAGCCGGGCGCCGCGCGCGGCCAGGAATCGCGCCGCGTGCTGTCCCACGGCGCCGAAGCCCTCGATCGCCACGCGTGCCCCGTCGAGGGAGATGCCGGCCTCGGCCGCCGCGACCTCGGCCGCGATGGCGACGCCCCAGCCGGTGGCGCCGATCTCGTCGAGCGGGATGCCGCCAAGGACGCGCGGGAGGCCGACGGCGCGATCGATCTCGTCCTTGACCCAGGCCATGCAGCGCTCGTCGGTGCCCATGTCGGGGCCCGGGATGTATTCGGTGAGCGAGCGGATCGCGCGCGCGAAGGCCCGAATCAGGCGCTCCTTGTCCGCCGGCGCACCGGCGGGATCCGCGACGATGCCGGACTTGCCGCCGCCATGTGGCAGGCCGGCGGCCGCGTTCTTCATGGTCATGGCCCGGGCGAGCCGGGAGACCTCTCCGAGGGTGACGTCGCGGGCCATGCGCACCCCGCCGATGGCCGGTCCGCACGCCACATTGTCGACGACGACGACGGCCTCCAGCCCGACTCGCGGGTCGCGGATCACCACGACCTTGTCCGGCCCGAGCTCGTCACCGATTCCGCCCGCGACCAGGTCCATGCGGCGGTCTCAGTGCGGCTTGATCAGGAAGTGGGCCCGTCGGTTCTGCGCCCAGCAGGCCTCGACGTGGTCGGCACAGATCGGGCGCTCCTTGCCATACGAGATCGCCACCATCCGGGCTGCCGGTACGCCCTGGGCCAGGAGGTAGCTCATGACCGCGGCGGCCCGGAGATCGCCCAGGCCGAGGTTGTACTCGCTGGTTCCGCGCTCGTCGGCGTGTCCCTCGATGAGCAGGAGGACGTTCGGGTTCGCCTTCAGCCAGGCCGCGTTCTCATCGAGGATCGGCGTGTCCGCCGGGCGAAGGTCGTGGTCGTCGTAGTCGAAGTGAATGTCGGCCAGCCGCGCGACCGCGACGAATTCCTGCGGAGGCGGCGGTGGCGTTGCCGGAGACAGCGCATCCGCCTCCGGAGGTTCCGCGCGCATCGCCACCGGCGACGACGACTCGACGGTGGAGGCGGCGCGATCCGACTGCGCCTTCGTCATCGCCTGGCACCCGGCACCGAGGACCAGGACGATCAGCAGGGCGAGCACCCGTATCGAGCCCATCGCTGTGGAATGTTGCAAGCGCGGTGCCGGTGCGGAAGCCCGCATCCGATCGATGTTTGGTTCTCGGCGGCGTGTGGCGATGGGCGGAATTGCCACGACAGTGAGGCAGGGGTGTCCCGCTCCGGTCGAGTGGAGGGACGATCTACGCGGTTCCTTGGCGTCTCGGGGCTGGCACCGGGATTGCTGATGTCGACTGACGTGTTCTTCAAGGCGCTCGCCTGCGACTTCGACGGCACCCTCGCGTCCGACGACCGGATCGGCCCGGCGGTCCGCGACGCGCTCGAACGGTCCCGGAAGGCGAGGCTTCGCCTCATTCTCGTGACCGGGCGGACCTTCTTCGAGCTGACGCGCGTGTGCGATTGCATCGAGCTGTTCGACGCGGTGGTCGCGGAGAATGGCGCCGTGATCTACTATCCCGGCTCGGCCATGATTCGCGACCAGGGACCACCGGTGCCCAACCGCCTCCTCGGCGAGCTCGACCGGCGCGGCATCTACTATCAGGTCGGCCGGGTCATCGTCGGCATCGCCCGCGGGGACGAGACCGGCGTGAAGGAGGCGCTGGCCGCCGCGGGCGTGACGCGGGACCTCATCTACAACCGCGCCGCGCTGATGCTGCTGCCCGCCGGCGTGTCCAAGGGCTCCGGCATGCAGCACGTGCTGCGCTTCCTGGGTCTCTCGCCTCACGACGTGCTGGCCCTGGGCGACGCCGAGAACGACCTCCCGCTCTTCGACGCCTGCGGCTTCAGCGGCTGCCCGGGCGACAGCCTCCCGGCGGTCCGGGAGCGGGTGGATTGGGTCTTTCCCGGCGCGCATGGCGACGGCATCGCGGCCGCCATCACCGAGCAGATCCTCCAGGACCGGCTGGCCGTCGAGCAATCTCCCCGGCACCGGGTACCCGTCGGATGGGTGGCGGCGACCTCCGAGCCGGTGACGATCCCGGCCCGCGGCGTCAACGTGCTGATCCATGGCGATCCGCATTCGGGCAAGTCGTGGCTCGCCGGCGCCCTCGTGGAGCGCCTGGTCGGAGCGCGCTACGCGGTCTGCGTCATCGATCCCGAAGGAGACTATCGCGTCCTGGCCCGCCTGCGCGGCGTGACGTGGATCGAGATCCAGGCGCCCAAGGACGTGGACCGCGCGCTGGATGGGCTCGTGCGCGCGCCGTCGGCCTCGGCGGTGCTGGATCTGTCTCTGCTGCCCCATGCGGCCAAGGTCGCCCTCATCGAGCGGGCCCTGCGGAGGATCCGCGTGATCCGACGGCTCGTGGGCCGGCCGCACTGGGTCCTGATCGACGAGGCCCACTATTCCCTTCACGATGAAGGCGTCTCCGCCGACGCGCTGGGGCTCGAGGATCGCGGCTTCTGCTTCGTGACGTATCGACCCAGCTGGCTGCGCGGGCCGGTGGCCCGCGCGGTGAACGTCTTCATCCTGGCGCGCACCACCGGAAGCGAGGAGCTGGGTATCCTCGGCGCGGCGCTGCCCGCCGCCCTCGGCGAAGGGGGAGCTCTCTCGGAGACCCTCTCGCGTCTGCCTCGCGGGGAGTTCCTGCTCGTCCAGCGGGATGCCAACCGCCATCTCAGCGCGCTCACCTTCGTGGCCGCGCCACGGCAGACGGTCCACGTGCGGCATCTCATGAAATATATCGACGCGTGCGTGCCGCCCGGCCGGGAATTCCTCTTTCGGAGCGCGGACGGGCACGTGCGGGGGGCGGCCGACAGCCTGCAGTCGTTCCGTCGTGTCGTCGCGACCACGCCCGACGAGGTGCTGGCTCACCACGCCGGGCGCGGCGATTTCTCCCGCTGGGTCCGCGATATGTTCGCCGACGCGGAGCTGGCGCGACAGATGCGGAAGATCGAAGCGCGCTGGCATCGCGGCGAGCTGACCGACCTGCGGCGGGCCATCGGCGACCTGATCACGGTCCGCTACGGGGGCGAAGACTAGATGTTCGCGCCGCCGTTCTGGACGACGAGCATCGAGCAGGCCCTGGCCGGGACCGCCGGCACCGAGCGCGGCCTGTCCTCGGCGGAGGCCGCCGCGCGCCTTCGGTCGTGGGGGCCCAACGAGCTGGCGCCCCCTCGCCGGTTCGAGGCGCTCCGCGAGCTCCTGCGGTACCTCGTCAACCCGCTGGTGCTGATCCTGCTGGTGGCCAGCGCCGCCTCGGCCGCGCTGGGCCAGCCGGTGAGCGCCGCGATCGTCGCCCTGATGCTCGTGCTGAGCGTGGCGCTGAACTTCACCCAGGCCTACCGGTCGCAGCGGGCGGCCGACACCCTCCGGCGGCAGGTGGGACAGACCGCCACCGTGCTCCGTGACGGAGCCGAGCGCGAGCTGCCGGTACGGGAAGTGGTGGTCGGGGACGTGGTCCATCTCAAGGCCGGAGATCTGGTGCCGGCGGACTGCCGGCTGCTGTCGGCCAAGGACCTCTTCGTCAACGAAGCGGCGCTCACCGGCGAGTCGCTGCCCCGCGAGAAGCAGGCGACGCCCGGCGCCCCGAAGCCCGGCGGGCTGGGCGAGGCGGTGAGCGCGGTCTTCCGGGGCACCTCGGTGGTCAGCGGGTTGGCCGTGGCCCTGGTGGTGGCCACCGGTCCGGCCAGCGAGTTCGGCCGGGTGGCCGCGAGTCTCGTCGGCCGCCCGCCGGAGACCGAATTCGAGCGCGGCACGCGCCGGTTCGGCTTCCTGATCATGCAGGTGGTGGTCTTTCTGGTGCTGTTCGTGTTCCTCGCCAATGCCTTGCTCAAGCGCGATCTGCTGGAGTCCTTCCTCTTCTCGGTGGCGCTGGCGGTGGGCCTCACGCCCGAGCTCCTCCCCATGATCGTGTCGGTCACACTGTCCAGCGGGGCGGTGCGCATGGCGCGCCGGAAGGTCATCGTCAAGCAGCTGGCCGCCATCGAGAACTTCGGCAGCATGGACATCCTCTGCAGCGACAAGACGGGGACGCTCACCCACGGAGAGATCACGGTGGATCGCCACCTGAACATCATGGGGGAGAACGACGAGACGGTGATCCGGCTGGCCGCGCTGAACAGCGTCTACCAGACCGGCCTGCGCAGCCCCATGGACGATGCCATCCTGAAGCACGAGCACCCCGCCGTCGCCCAGTACCGACGGGTCGACGAGATTCCCTTCGATTTCCAACGCCGGCGGGTGTCGATCGTCGTCCAGGACGGCGGCCAGCGCCTCCTCATCACCAAGGGGGCGCCGGAGAGCGTCTTGCCCGCGTGCACCGCCGTGGAGGTGGCGGGGAAGGTGGCGCCCCTGGACTCGGCCGCACGCGTCACCGCCGACGCGCTCTTCCGGCGCCTCAGCGCCGACGGCTACCGGGCGCTGGCGGTGGCCTATCGCCCGGTCGGCGAAGAGGCCGCCTATACGGTCTCCGACGAGCGCGATCTCGTGTTCGTGGGGTTCGCCGCGTTCCTCGATCCGCCCCTCGAGGGCGTGGCCGAGACCTTGCGCGCGCTTCGCGCGGACGGTCTCGAGGTGAAGATCATCACCGGCGACAACGAGCTGGTGACCCGGAAGATCTGCGAGGAGGTCGGGCTCGAGGCCGGGGAGATCGTGCTCGGCGACGAGGTCGAGCGCATGTCCGACCCGGCGCTGGGTGCGGTCGCCGAGCGGACCACGGTGTTCGCCCGGGTCTCGCCCATCCAGAAGAACCGCATCGTGCGGGCGCTCCACGCCCGGGGCCACGTGGTGGGCTGTGTCGGCGACGGCATCAACGACGCCCCCGCGCTGCGCTCGGCGGACGTCGGCATCTCCGTCCAGAACGCGGTGGACGTGGCCCGGGATGCCGCCGACATCATCCTGCTCGAGAAGCGCCTATCCGTGCTCCACGACGGCGTCGTGGAAGGGCGACGAAGCTTCGGCAACATCATGAAGTACGTGCTCATGGGCACCAGCTCCAACTTCGGCAACATGCTGAGCATGGCGGCCGCCTCACTCTTCCTGCCCTTCCTGCCCATGCTGCCGCTACAGATCCTCCTCAACAACTTCCTGTACGATCTCGCCCAGGTGCCGATCCCCTCCGACCGCGTGGACGGGACCTACATGGTCAAGCCCAAGCGTTGGAACATCGCCTTCATCCGGCGCTACATGCTGATCATCGGTCCCCTGTCGTCCGTGTTCGATTTCGCCACGTTTGGCGTGATGCTCTGGGTGTTCCACGCGGGGCCTTCGCTCTTCCGCACCGGGTGGTTCGTGGAGTCGCTGGCCACCCAGACTCTGGTGATCTTCGTGATCCGGACCGCGGACCGCCCCTGGCGCAGCCGGCCGAGCCGCGGGCTCGCCTGGGGCGTGGGCGCCTGCGCGGCCTCAGGCGGGGTGCTGCCCTTCACGCCGCTCGCGCCCTGGCTCGGCTTTGTGCCGCTGCCGCCGCTGTTCTTCGGGTTCCTGCTCGTCATGGTGGTGAGCTATCTGGGACTGGTAGAGGTCGTGAAAGGGTGGGTCCGTGACTGAAGTCACGGACCCGGGCGCCGGGCGTGGCTATGCTGGGGGGACTCGATCCAACCGGGAGGACAATATGTTCAGAGCCGTCACGATCGTGCTGGGCCTCGGCCTCGGAGCTTTCCTGATCGCCCCACCGCTCCTGGCCCAGAGCCCGCCCGCCACCCCCACGCCGGAACATCAGATGGATCACCACGAGATGCGCCACATGGGCGGTCCGGCGGCCGGCGTGCCGATGCTGCCCGGGCAGGACGCCTTCGGCGCGCTCGCCGAGGTGGTGCGGCTGCTGGAAGCCGACCCCAGCACCGATTGGAGCACCGTCGATCTCGAGCGGCTGCGCCAGCATCTCATCGACATGAACGAGGTCGTCCTGCGGTCGGAGGTCAAGTCGACCCCGGTTCCCGGAGGCCTCGTGATTGACGCCACCGGCGGGGGAAGGACCGAGCAGGCCATCCGCGCGATGATCGGGCCCCACGCGGCCGAGCTCGACCACATGTCCGAGTGGGTCGCCAAGACGGAGCCGATCCCGGGCGGGCTCCGGCTCACGGTGACGGCCCGCACGCCTGAAGACGCCAGGACGGTGGCGCGGATCCGGGGTCTGGGCTTCGTCGGGCTCCTGGTGCAGGGCGGCCATCACGGTCCTCATCACCTGGCCATGGCGAAGGGCCAGGCGCTCCCCGGCCATCGCCACTGACGATGGGACGCTACGAATTCCTCGAGGACGTGGCGCTGGCCGATTGCGCCGTCGAGATCGAAGGGCGGTGCCTGGATGATCTCTTCGAGACCGCCGCGGCGGCCATCGCGCGGCTCATGGTGGATCCGGCCACGCTGGCCATCACGGTGGAGCGGACGATCAACCTGGAGGCTCCCGAGCGCGACATGCTGCTCTATGACTGGCTGTCCGAGATGATCTTTCTCAAGGACCGGGATAGTCAGATCTTCCCGCATGCCCGGGTGCGGGTGACGGGGGAGGGCCCGTACCGGCTCACCGCCGATGTCCATGGCGGTACCATCGATCCCGAGCACACCGCGCTGGGTGCCGATCCCAAGGCCGTCACCTTCCATCAGTTCGCGCTGGAGCGGGCGAGCGGCGGCTGGCGCGCCCGGGTCGTCATCGATATCTAGGACGAGGCATGAAGATCACCGAGTCGTTGCGCTCGACCGTAAAGAGAGTCGACGACTGCATCTGGGAGATCCCGCCGGAAGCCAAATCCGGCATGCTCGTGCCGGCCCGCCTCTACGCCTCCGGGCCGCTGCTCGAGCAGATGGACGACGGTGTGTTCGAGCAGGTAGCCAACGTGGCCTGCCTGCCCGGCATCGTCCGGGCGTCGCTGTGCATGCCGGACGGGCACTGGGGCTACGGCTTCCCGATCGGCGGCGTCGCCGCCTTCCGCGCCGACTCCGGGGTGATCTCGCCGGGCGGCATCGGATTCGACATCAACTGCGGGATGCGACTCATCCGCACCGGCCTCACCGAGGACGAGGTGCGGCCCCGCCTCCACGAGCTGATCGCGGCCCTGTTCGGCACGGTGCCCGCCGGGGTCGGGGCGAAGGGCTTCGTGCGCCTCTCCGGCTCCGAGTTCAAGAAGGTGATGGTGGAAGGGGCCGGCTGGTGCGTGGCTCGCGGCTACGCATGGCCCGAGGACCTGGCGCACATCGAGGGGCGCGGCTGCCTGCCGGGTGCCGATCCCGAAGCGGTGAGCGCTCGGGCGCTCGAGCGGGGGATGGAGCAGCTCGGGACGCTGGGCTCCGGTAATCACTATCTGGAGATCCAGGTGGTGCGGCCGGGCGCCATCCACGACGAGGACGCGGCGCATGTCCTCGGGGTCGAGGGAGCCGTTCAGGTCTTCGTCATGCTCCATTGCGGGTCGCGCGGGTTCGGCCATCAGGTCGGCACCGACTACCTGAAGGTCTTCGACCTGGCCATGAAGCAGTACGGCATCAGCGTGGGGGATCGCGAGCTGGCCTGCGCGCCCTTCCGGTCGAAAGAAGGCCAGGCCTACTTCGGCGCGATGACCGCCGCGGCCAACACCGCGTTCGCCAACCGCCAGGTGATCACGCACCGCATCCGCGAAGCGTTCGCCAAGGTGTTCGGTCGTGACGCGTGCGCCCTGGGCCTCGGCGTGGTCTACGACGTCTGCCACAACACGGCCAAGCTCGAGCGCCACGTGGTGGACGGCCGCGAGCGGGAGCTGGTCGTCCACCGCAAGGGCGCCACGCGCGCCTTTGGGCCAGGCGAGCCCGACGTACCCGCGGACTACCAGGAGATCGGCCAGCCGGTGATCATCGGCGGTTCCATGGAGACGGGCTCCGCGCTCCTGGTCGGGACGGCGCGGGCCATGGCCGAGACCTGGGGCTCCACGGCCCACGGCGCCGGACGCACCATGTCGCGCGCCCAGGCCAAGCGGCGGATCGGGGGGGAGACGCTGATCAAAGACATGGAGGCGCGCGGGATCATCGTGCGCGCGGCCTCGAAGTCCGGTGTGGCCGAAGAGGCCAGCTTCGCCTATAAGGACCTCACCGCGGTCGTCGACACCCTCCACCGGCTCGACATCTCCCGACCCGTCGTCTCGCTCACGCCGATCGGCAACATCAAAGGCTGAGGGCCTGGCGAGGCGCGCGCGCCTCAGCCGGGAGCGCGACGTCGCAGCCGGCTCTCCGCGGACGACGCCAAGCCCTCGGTTTTCCTCGCGGCCACGTCTGGCACGGTGTGGCACTTGCCTTGCACCCCTGCCAACTCGAGATCCGTCGTCGAAAGGAGAGCACCATGAAGCAATTCGTCGTCGCAACGCTTGGGTTCGCGGCCGCATTGCTGACATTGCCCACCGCCGGTCTCGCCGCCGATCAGTGCCCAACCGAGCTGACGCAGGCGAAGGCCGCGCTCAAGAGCGCTCAGGCCTCCCTGAAGAAGAATCCTCAGGTCGCCAAGGGCCAGGACATCCAGGCCCCACGCTCCCAGGCGGGCGCCAGGTCGCAGGACATCCAGGCGCCGCGCGGGCAAGACATCCAGGCGCCCCGGGGTCAGGACATCCAGGCGCCGCGCAGGCAGCAGGATATTCAAGCGCCCCGCGGTCAACAGGAGATCCCGGTGCCGCGAGGCCAGGATATCCAGGCGCCAAGGGTGAACCAGGCCGCCACGCTCGTCCAGGAGGCGGACGCCGCCTGCAAGAAGGGCGACACGGCCCTCTCGACCCGCAAGGCCAAGGAAGCCCTCGGCCTGCTGAAGAAGTAGACGGCGGACATCACGCCGGAGACGCCATGAGCGACCACGCGCGCCCGTTCGATGCCAGGCTGAGCGATGAGTTCCGGCGCCGGCTTCTCCAGGCCCGAGAAACGCTGCTCGGTACCGTGGCCGGCACCGACGGGGAGATGGCGGACCGGGAGGCGCCGGCGCCCGGCGACGCGACGGACCGAGCCGCCTCGCTTTCCATCGCGTCGCTCGTCTCGCGCCTGGGTGGCCAGGACAAGCGGGAGCTCGACGAGATCGCCGACGCGCTGCGACGGCTGGGGTCCGGCGCCTACGGGATCTGCGGCTCCTGCCACAAGCCCATTGCCCTCGCGCGTCTCCGCGCCGTGCCCGCAGCGCGCTTCTGCCTGCATTGCCAGACGGCCCAGGAGGTGGTCCCGTGATCGTACGATCCGCTCTGCTCGTCACAGTCGTCTTGATGGCCTCCTGCGTCCAGGCCCAGGACGGGGCCGCCCTCGTCGCTCGGGGCCAGATCGTCTTCCGGGATCAGGGCTGCTACGGGTGCCACACCGTCGGCGCGATGGGCACGCCGATCGCCCCCGATCTCTCGCGCATCGGAGCCAAGCGTGACCAGACCTATCTCACCCGCTGGCTGCGCGATCCTTCCCTCCAGCGGCCGACCGCGCACATGCCGAAGATCCAGCTGAGCGAGTCCGAGGTGGAGGCGCTGGCGTCCTATCTGGGCTCCCTGCGGTGAGGCGACGAGCCGCCGCGCTAGCCGTGACGCGGCTGCGGCGCATCCTCCACGCGACGGACTTTTCGACCGCTTCGCGCCCCGCGTTCCGGATGGCGGTGGGGCTCGCGAAGCGCGAGGGCGCCCGGCTCCTGCTTCTCCACGTGGTCACCCCGCCGTCGCCATTCTCGGCCGGCAGCGGGCCGCCGCCGTCGAGCTACCTGGAGCTTCTCGCTGCGACCCGGCGAGATGCCCGGCGCCACCTGGCCGCGGCGCTGGCGCGGGCCCGCGCGGCCGGCACCCGCGCCGAGGCGAGTGATCCTGATCCCCGAGATCCCGTTTGGTTACGAGGCGGTTGCAGCCGGCGTCCTGAGTCGCGAGCGACGTGGGGGCCGCTTCTTCATCGTGGTGGTGGCCGAGGGGGCCAGATATCCCGGCGGGCGTACCGTGGTTCGCCAGATCGTCGAGGACAGCCCGGAGCCGGTGCGGCTCGGCGGCGTGGGCGCGGTGCTGGCCCGGGCGCTCAAGGCGCTCGTGCCGTTTGAAGTGCGCTACGTGGCGCTGGGGAACGTCCAGCAGGGCGGCTCTCCCACTCGACCGGGTGCTGGCGACGCGCTTCGGCACCGACGCGGTGGCGGCGCTGGCGGCCGGCACTCGGGACGCATGGTGGCCCTCAAGGGCGGATCTCGCGCGTCCTCATGGCCGATGTCCTCTCCAAGCTCAAGCGGGTGGATCCCAAGGGCGAGCGCGTGACCGTCGCCCGCAGCATCAGGGGACCATCTTCGGCGACGAAGCCCGCGCCTCGGACTAGCCCTGGTTGATCTCGCGAGCGTCGTGCGGCGCTCGCGCCGGATCCCGCAGGGCCTGCGGCCCGTAGCCATCGGTTCTTGGGGCCGCGCGTCAACGCGTGTAGCATAGGCAGCCCATGACTGTCCCGCGGGCTCCGATGCCGGCCTTCGCCCTGGTCGAGCAAGGCTTCGCCCGGGCGTCGGGGGCGCCGCTCGTCCCCGGCAACGACGTCCGGCTCCTCAAGGATGCCGCGCAGAACTATCCCGCGTGGCGCGAGGCCATCGACGCGGCCCGGCGCACGATTCACTTCGAGAGCTACATCATCCACGACGACGAGACGGGGCAAGAGTTCGCACGCGCGCTCATGGCCAAGGCGCGGACCGGAGTACGGGTACGGATCATCTACGACTGGCTCGGCGGCGTGGGCAAGGCCTCGCGGCGATTCTGGCGCGCTCTTCGGAAGGGCGGGGTCGAGGTCCGCTGCTTCAACCCGCCCGGCCTGTCGAGCCCGTTCACCTGGCTCACCCGCGACCATCGGAAGATGCTGGCCGTGGACGGGCAAGTCGCCTTCGTCACCGGGCTCTGTGTGGGCCGGGCCTGGGTGGGCGATCCCGCGCGAGGTCTCGCGCCCTGGCGCGATACGGGCATCGCGCTCCGCGGGCCCGCGGTGGCCGATCTGGAGCGGGCCTTCGTCGGCATGTGGGCGCTGGCCGGCGCGCCCATCCCGGGCGCGGATGTGCCGGTGCGGGAGTCGATGCGCCCGGCCGGCGAGATGGCGGTGCGAGTCATCGCGAGCATGCCGGGCACGGCGGAGCTCTACCGGCTCGATCAATTGATCGCGGCGGCGGCACGGCGGACGCTCTGGCTCACCGACGCGTACTTCGTCGGCACCACTCCCTACGTGCAGTCGCTCCGCGCGGCGGCTCGCGACGGGGTGGATGTGCGCCTGCTCGTGCCCGGCGCCAGCGACATCTGGGTGCTGCGCGGGCTGTCTCGCGCGGGCTACCGGCCGCTGTTGGAGGCGGGGGTGCGCGTCTACGAATGGAACGGCCCCATGCTCCATGCCAAGACCGCGGTGGCGGACGGGCGCTGGGCGCGGGTGGGCTCCACCAATCTCAACCTCCAGTCCTGGATCGGCAACTGGGAGCTGGACGTGGCGGTGGAGGATGAGGGCTTCGCCGGCCAGATGGAGGACATGTACGTCGACGACCTCGACCACGCCACCGAGATCACGCTCACGCGACGTGCGCGCGTCGCCAGGACCTCGTCGCCTCCGCGGGTCACGCTCCGGCGCCGGGGCAGCGCGGGGCGGGCGGCGGCCGGCGCCGTCAGCATCGGAAGCGCGGTGGGAGCCGCGATGACCGGGCGCCGGGTGCTGGGACCGGCCGAGGGCCGGATCATGGGGGCGGCGGGAGTCGCGCTGCTCCTGCTCGCCCTGCTGGCCACGATCTGGCCGCGGGTCATCGCGGTGCCGCTGGCCGTGATTTCCGCGTGGTTGGGGGTGACCCTGCTGCTCCGGGCGCGGACCCTCCGTCGGGAGCGGATCAGGGATCTCCAGGCGGACCGGAGAGAGGAACCGTAGCGGAGCCGCCGGATTCGCGACCCGTCAGGACCCGCCGTTTGCGTCGACCGGGAAAGTGAGGGTAAACGTCGTTCCCTCTCCCACCTGGGATCGCACGTCCAGGGTGCCGTGGTGATCCTGGACGATCCCGTGGCTGATCGACAAGCCGAGCCCGGTTCCCTCGGGCTTCGTGGTGAAGAAG
>Ga0207646_10001327_pt1 | contig 30716 bp, 23 predicted proteins | sample KBSK5502metaG_FD_184343 | JGI IMG/M metagenome (GOLD analysis project Ga0207646, IMG submission 184343) | Corn, switchgrass and miscanthus rhizosphere microbial communities from Kellogg Biological Station, Michigan, USA - KBS K5-50-2 metaG... | ecosystem: Host-associated > Plants > Roots >... | reverse complement strand
CAAACGGCGCCGGCGTCCACAGCTACCACAGGCCCCATCTCCGGCGAACATCTGACGAAAGCGGACAGATCACTTGTCAAACGCGAGCGGACAGATCACTTATCAGCGACAGGACGCGGGGCGTTCTCCACGAGCTCGCGCCGCACGACTACGCCCCTCGCATCGACGTAGTCCCATTCGTCGGCCGTGCCGTTCCTGCCCCGCGAGAGGCCGACTTTTTCCAGCACGCCGGTGGCCGAGAAGGTCTCCCAACGGTCCACGATGCCGTCCCCGTCGCTGTCGATCTCGGCCCTCAGGGGTTTGCCGTTGGGCTGGAAGAACGTCACCACCTCCGCCCGGCCGTCGCCGTTGCCGTCGTAGACGAGGCGCTGCAGGCGGCCATCGGAGCCATAAAGGGCCTGGTAGGGACCTTTTTCGATCAGGCGGTATGCGTTGGAGGAATGCGGGACGTCGCACCCGGCGGCAGAGACGGCCAGAAGCATGATGAGAAAAGACTTCAGGGGCATCGACCTAAGTCATTGTACCCCCTTGACACTGGCCGGGGAAAGCGCATACTAGGAGCGATCGTGGCTCCCTTCCGGGGTGCAGAGATGCGTGTCCGTCGGCTCGCAGCGATCGTCCTCGTGGCCTTGCTGGCCGCGCCACCCATGGCGTCCGTCGCCCGGGCGGCCCCCCCGGCTCCCTCCGCCGGTGGATTGCAGGTGGACGTCGATCCGACCCAGGCCTGCATCCTCGCCGGGCAGTACCCGCAGTTCCAGGGCGCGATCGTACCCATGGACGGCGTGACCCGGTCGCGGCTCTTCTTCCATTCGGCACTGGCGCCTGACTTCTACTACGTCGAGGCGGTCCTCGAAGGCGGACGCTACGTGGCGCGGCTCCCGCGTCCGCGGCTGGAAGCCGGTCCGCTCACGTTCTACCTGGAAGCGACGAAGAGCAACTTCTCCCAGGGACGCTCGGGTGAAGGCACCGCCATCGTCGTCCGCAAGATCGAGGAGTGCCCGCGCGATCGCAAGGCGGCGCCGGTCGCTCCGGGTGGTCCGGTGAGCGTCTTCGACGTCGCGGGCAACCCGGCGTTCCCCGCGGGCTTCGAAGGCATCACGGGCGTGGGCGCGGCGGCCGCGGGCGGCGCGGGCGTCGGCGCCGCGGCGGGAGCGGGGGGCGGCTTCCTCACCAGCACGGCCGGCCTCATCACCCTGGGCGCCGTCGCCGTCGGCATCACCACAATCGTGATCGCCACGAGCGGGAACGAGCCCAAGAGCCCCAGCCGGTAACGCCCCGACCGCGGGGGATCGCGTCCCCGCCTACGCCAGCACTGTCTCCGAGCCCGCGGTCATGGCGCGCGCGCGTCGGCTGCGCTTCGCGACGCGTGTCCTGGAGGCACTCGTCTGGCTGATCGTGGCCGGCTCGGTGGCGGCCATCGGCTCCGTCCATCCCTGGGCGTACGTCCCTCTGTGGCTCGCCTGCCTCGTCGCGGCGCTGCCCCTCGCGGTGCGCACGGTGACGGCGGCCTCGTTGAAGCGCTCGCTGGGACCGCACCTCGTCGCGTTCCATCTCTCCGGCCGCTGGCTCGTCATCGACCCGGTGCCGGAGTACGCGAACCAGGGCTGGGGCGTCGACCTCCGGCGCCCGATCCTGACCTCGGCGCCGCTGTTCGTGCCCGGACTGGCGTTCCTCGCGTGGGTGCTGCTGCAGCTCGTGCCTTGGCCTCCCTCGGGCCGGCCGCTCACTCTGTCGGTGTCGGACACGCTTCGAGGGCTGGCGTTCGTGGCCTCCCTGTGGGCCTTGCACCTGGCCGCCTCGGCCGTGTTCGCCGGGCGGGAGGCGCGGACGCGCTTCCGCCGCTTCGTCGCGGTGCTCGGCCTCGTCCTGGCCGTGATCGCTCTTCTCCAGGCCGCGGGCGGCGTGCAGCGGATCTACGGCTTCTTCCAGCCGCTGGAGCACGGCGCGATCTTCGGCTCTTTCGTGAACCGGAACCATTTTGCCGGGTACATGCTGATGGTCGTGTTCACGGCGTTCGGTCTGGTCGCGAGGGCCGGGCGGCGCTACCGCCATCGCGTCGGGGAGCGTCCCAACCTGCGGCGCCGCATGGTCGCCCTCTCGACGCCGGAGGGCGTCGCGCTCGTCTATGCGGCGGTGCCCGCCGCGGCGACGACGGCCGCGCTCGTCGCGACGACCTCGCGCGGCGCGCTCCTCGCGTTTGCGGGGGGCCTCGTTCTCGCCGGCCTGGGCCTGCGCCGGGGCGGCGGCGTGCCGGCGTGGGGCGTGGCGCTCGCGCTCGTCGTGATGGCGGTGTCGTGGTTCGGCCTGGAGCGGCTCGGCGTCCGCTTCAACGAGACGACCGCCGACGCTCCCGGCCGCACGGCCGTTTGGCGCGACTCGCTCGGCCGAATGAAGGGGCCCGCGTGGCTGACCGGTACCGGGTTCAATACCTTCGGCCTGAGCATGAGCCACACCACCCCGTGGGTTCTCCCCAAGGGAGCCACGCCGTGGCCGGCGGAGATCGAGTCGGCGGTCCATGCCGGCGACCGCGTTGGCACGCGTGCGCTGACCGAGTTTGCGGACCTGGGCTGGTACCGCGAGGCCCACAACGACTACGTGCAGACGCTGGTGGAGGCGGGGATTCCTGGCCTTCTCATCGCGCTCTGGGCCGCGGCCGCCGCTCTCGGCGCCGTGCGCCGCGATCCGTGGCTGCTCGCCGCCGTGGCCGCCGTGCTGATGCACGCCTTCGTGGACTTCGACCTGCAGATCCCGGCCATCCCCGTGTTGCTCGTATGTCTCCTGGCCATGAAACCAGACACCCCGCCGCTTCAGGATGGGCTTGTCGGCTTGACGGTGATCGGATGAAGCTGCATGCGGCGGCACGAATTGCCCGCAGGGTGATGCCGACGCGTCTCTTCTCGGCCTTGCGAGGAGTCGGCAAGGCCCTGGCCGGGCCGATCATCTTCAGCTACGAGACGGGTCACTTCCGCGCCGCTATAGGGTCAAGGGCGGTTGATCGGCATGGTGCGCCTCAGCCCTGGTACACCCTTCCCGCCATAGAGTTTCTCAGACATCAGGATCTGACGGACAAGCGGGTTCTCGAATGGGGCGCCGGGCAGTCGACGATATGGTGGGGAAGGCACGCACGGACGGTCAGGTCTTTCGAGTCTGACGAGTCGTGGTACTCACGCCTGCGGCCGATGGTCGGACCGAATGTCGAGCTTCACCTGACATCCAACGACCTGGCCGCCGTCGACCCGGTACTCGGGGGACCGTACGACCTCATCGTCGTCGACGGCCTCGACCGGTTTGCTTGCGCGCAGCGTTCCGTGGCCGTCCTCGCCCCGGACGGCGGCATCATCTTCGACAACTCGGATGGATACTGGGGCCCGCACGGTCAATATCCGGTGATCGACTTGTTGCGGTCGCGCGGCTTCTCCCGAGTGGACTTCTATGGCTTCGGGCCGGGCGAGATAGTTCCCCATTGCACGTCCGTCTTCTTCCGCGACAGTTGCTTTCTCTTCCGCAACCCCACGCCTCCGGTCCGGTCGCGTCTGTACCCCAACCAATGACCCAGGTCGAGCGGGCTCAGCAGGTCTGATTCCTCCGGAAGCGGCACCGGCGAAGGCGCGCCACGACCTCGCCGTGCCTTTCTGGATGAAGAGCCAGGGTGTTGCCCGATCGTGGCTCGTCTTCGGTCGGCATGATGGGATCAAGGCCCCGGGGGAGGAGCGCGAAGCATCGATAGCCCACCTCAGCATCGAGCCAGCGTACGATCTCGCCAAAGCTCACGCGACCCTCCGCGAGCAGACGGGAATCCGATTCGAAGAGCACGACCGGAGACCGAGCACCGGCAAGGATCTGCCGCGCGCCCTGCAGCACTTCGAACTCGTACCCCTCGACGTCGACCTTCACGAGATCAGGGATGCGGCCGCCCTGCTCCTTCACGTAGTCGTCCAACGTGATCAAGGGCGCGCTCACCGAGCTCGATGTCCCCGGCCGCGCGGCGACGGCGGAAGCGAGCCCCGACGCGCGCGGGACGACATGAATCGCGACGGTGCCCGTCCGTGCGCCGACCGCCTTCGGCACGACGAGCACGTTCGTGAGCCCGTTCCCGGTCACGAATTCGCTCAGCGCGTCGCCCGTCGCGGGTACGGGCTCGAAGGCATGCACCCTTCCCCCCGGCTCGACCCGCCGCGCGGCCCAGCCCGTGTACACGCCGATGTTGGCCCCGACGTCGAAGAACGTGTGGCCTGGCTTCAGGACTGCATCCAGGACGGGAGCGAGGGCGGGCGACTCGTACTGCAGGAAGAACAACGCCCCGAGCGATCCGTCGTCCCGATAGCGGACGCGAAAGCGGAGTCCCGGCCCGAAGACGCAGTCGTGAAGCCCGTCGGGGGGGAGGCTGGCTCCGAGGACGAAGCTCACCATGCGGTCCCGACCGCGGAACTCGGGCAGCGTACGAAGCAACCCCGCCAGCCTCCACCGCCACGGCACGCTGGCGGCAGCCTCGGGTCTCAGCGACGACGCTCCCGGCGCGTGATCCTCAGTCCGCCCCCAATGCCTGCGCCGGCTGGCGCCGGGGGAGCGTGGGCTCGACTCCGTGTCGCTCCTGGCCGGCGATCAGCGTGTTCAGCAGGTTTCGGGCACAGAGCGCCAGCAGAAGCGCCCACGCGGCGTACGCGATCAGGGTCGAGACGGCCGCCCCCAGAATGCCCGCCTCCCGCACGAGCCACAGGTTGAACCCGAGGTTGAGGGTCGCGGCCACGGCGGAGGTCCACAGGAGCGTGGAGGCCCGCTTGGCGGCGATGAACAGGCCGTGGAACGAGCTCCCGATCGCGAGGAACGCATGGGCAACCGCAATGACCATCGCGAGAGCGAGACCTCGCCAGTACTTCTCACCCAGGATCGCGTGGGCGAGCGGCCGTCCGGCCAGGAAGAGGATGATCGTGCCGGCGACGCTCAGGCCGAGCGCCAGGAGAAGCCTCCCCTGTACGATGTTCCGCACCGTCAGCCAGTCTCCGGCCGCGGCCCGAGAATACATCCGCGACCGGACGAGGGTCTCCAGCCACGCGTTCAGCATCTGGTACGGTATCGACCAGAAGCCGTAGTTGATCGTGTAGAGCCCTACTTCCGCGGTCGATCGGAAATGCTCGATGAGGTATCGATCGGAGGTCGTCATCACCCAGCTGCTCACGTTGAACCAGTAGAGCGCCGAGCCGAACCCGCCCGGACTCGAATTCGCGGGCCGGGAGGCGACGTCCGAAGAACCGGCCGTGGACGCCCGGGGCGTCGACCGGCCGTAGATCGAAAGGACGAGGGCGAAGCCGAGGCCCTGCGCAAGGATGATCGCGGCGGCGCCCGGCACTTTCCCGCCGAGGAGCAGGGCAAGGAATGCCGCGGGCGCGATCTTGGTCAAGATCTGGGCGTAGGCCAGCGCCCGGTACTCGCGTCGGGCCTCGAGCAGGTTCAAGGCCGCGCTCAAGTGTGGGGTCAACGCGATCAGGATGAGAACGGGGAGCAGGAGCGCAAAGTAGGTGCGGTCTCCCCGCCATCCGCAGAAAACGGCCACGAGAAGGTAGCCTCCGGCCATGATTACGCTGCTCCGAGCGAGGCGGGCCCGGACGTCGCTCGTGAAGCGCGCGGCCTCGCGCGGGCGGTCGTCGTCGAAGTACAGCCTGAGCTGGGCCGTCAGAAGCGGGTTGACGATGAATTGTCCGAGCAGGGCCACCACGCCGAGCACGAGGCTGGCCCGGCCATACTGCTCGGCGGGCACGAGGAGGCTCACGAGCTTCACGACCGTGAGCGCGGCGAGCACGCTCAGCAGGTTGTTGGCCAGCGTCCAGAAGGCGTCGGGCACCAGCCGGCGTACGAGCCCTGGCTCGACCCGTATGCCCATCATCGCAAGGGCCTCGACGCCCGCTCCCCGGTCAGCGGGTGGATGGCGATGAGCTCGTCGGTCGAGTCGATGTCGCTGCCGCGGAGCGCCCGCACCTCGTAGCCGGCGGTCTCGAGTATCGAGCGGCACTCCTTGTGCACGTCCGCGCCATGCGTGGCGAGGAAGATCGTGGGGCGATGAGCCTGAAGTATCCCCCGCGCTCCCCGCAATGCCGCGGCCTCGCCGCCCTCGATGTCCATCTTGATGAGGTGAGGACCCGGAACCCTTCCCCCGAGAACGAGGGCATCCAGCGTGATCGAAGCAACCCGCCGCGATCCCGCCGGATGCAGCCGGCCGGTCGAATTGTTCGCGCCCTCGCCGAATGTCAGCTCGCCCCCGACGTCGGACGCGGCGGCCTCGATCACGTCGACGTTGCCGATGCCATTCATCCGCAGATGCTCGCGCAAGTAGGCGATGTTGCGGGGCAGGGGTTCGATCGCCACTACCCGGCCCGTTCGGCCGCAGAGCACGGCCGCGAGCAGGGTGTAGAACCCGACGTGGGCGCCCACGTCGAAGACGACCGATCCCGTCCGGACCTCGCGGGCAAACGATCTCTGCTTGCTCTCCTCGTAGCTTCCCAGCCAGCATCCGTGCGTCCCCGAGCCGACGATCCAACGCTTGCCGCGGAGCGGACCCTGAAGAATCGGCACTCGAGTATCGGGCGGTAGCAGCCGCAAGGCGGAACGGAGCAGCCGGCCGATCGGGCTCCCGGTGGATATGCCGGAGAAGTTCACGCTCCGCGCTCCGCTCGCACCCTCAATTCGCTTCGCCGAGCTTCTCCATCAGGTCGGCGATCCGTGCGCAGTTCGTGCGGCGGTCGAAATGGTCACGGGCGAAGGCAAGCGCGGCCGCGCCCCGGCCCGCCCTTTCCCCGGGATCGGCGGCCGCCTCCACCGCCCTCAAGAGGCTCTCCACGCATCCCTCGGGCGCCACCCAACCGCCGCCGGACTCCTCGATCCAGCGGGCGACCTCGTTGTCGCCCGATCCCACGAAGAGGACGGGGCGAGCCACCGCGAAGGCGGCCTGAAGCTTGCTGGGTGCCATGAGTCCCTGCCAGGCGCAGGAAAGGCTGACGAGTTGCACGTCGGCCGACGACAGGCTCGCGCGCAGATGCTCGGGACCGACATAGGGTCGCAGCTCTATCCGGGCATCGGGATGCGCCGCCGAGAAGGCGCGGACTTCCGGGAACCGCGCGCCCCCGCCGACGTAGGTCCAGATCGGGCCTCGCCGGCCGAGCCGCCGGGCAGCCTCGAGGAACTCGGCGAAGCGGTGTCCCCTCCCGAGGTTTCCCGAGTACATCAGGACGAGCTCCTCCGGTCCCCAGCCGCGTTCTCTCCGCAGCTCGGCCACTTCCGACGCGGACGGCGGCCCCAGGTCCGGCCCCCAGAGCGGAACCCACGCGGTGGCCGTGCGGGGGGCGACGTAGCCGAGCAGCCGCCGCTCGACGAAGGGACCGGGCGCGAGCACGAGCCTCGCCCCCTGGAATTGACGGCGCGCGAGGGCTCGAAGCAACCGCAGGACGATTCCATCGGGGTCGGCCATCCCGTCCGCGGCCACGACGTCAGGATAGAGGTCCATGACCCAGTGGGCATGAGCGGTTCCGCGGACGCCGGCGATGAAGCGGCCCACGAGGCCAAGGTAGGGCGGCGTCGTGAGGCAGACGATCAGATCCGGATGAAGCGCCGACGCGGCGGCGCGAAGGGTCGACAGAGCGTAGAAGGACGCCCAGGCGGCAAGCCTCGCCGCCCCGCGACCGCGACCGTAGCCGACGCCGCCCACACGGTGGACGGCGACGCCGTCGATCGTTTCCCGCCGCGGATGACGCGCGCGGCCCTGGTACGATCCGCGGGAGCAGACCACCTCTACCTGATGCCCGCGCTCCGCCAGCGTCCGGGCCACATCATGGAGGAACTGGCCGGTCGGGGCCGGGTCCGGGACGTAGAACTGATTCAGCAGGGTGAACCGCACGGGCCTCTCAGCGTGGCGGGCGGGCGATCGCCCAGTTCTCGAGGACGAGTCGGTCCATGTGCGTGCGCAGAAAGCACTCCAGCGCCTCTTCGGGAGTATTCACGATCGGCTCGTTGTCGTTGAACGATGTGTTCAGCACCACCGGCACGCCGGTCAGCCCCTCGAAGCCCTTGATCAGGCCCCAGAACCGCGGATTGTGCCGCTGGGCGACCGTCTGCAGGCGCCCGGTGCCGTCGACATGAGTGACGGCGGGGATCTCGCGCCGCTTCGAGCTGCGGATGGGGTAGACCTTCAGCATGAAGGGGTCCGGATAGCTCTCCTCGAAGTAGTCGCCGGTGCGCTCTTCGAGGATCGACGGGGCGAAGGGCCGGAAGGACTCGCGCCGCTTGATGCGGGCGTTGAGCACGTCCTTCATCTCGGCTCGACGGGGATCGGCCAGGATCGAGCGATTGCCGAGAGCGCGAGGGCCCCATTCGCTCCGGCCCTGGTACCAGCCGACGATCTCGCCGCCCGCCAGGGCGCGGGCCGTCTCCTCCACGAGCTGCGACTCGTTCTGGTGGCGGCGGACGAAGAGGTCCCCGATCCGGGTTTCGCCTTCCTTCGCGCCCATACCCAGCTTGTCCCGCAGCGCGCGCAAGATGCGACTCTCCGGAAACGACGGCCCGTGATACGAGTGCTCCATCACGTATCCGCGCGGGAAGCCCAGGATCTGGTGCCAGACGTAGAGGGCAGCGCCGAGCGCGGTGCCGGCGTCGCCCGCCGCGGACTGGATGAACACGTCGGAGAAGTCGGTGCGGGCGAAGATCTTCCCGTTCGCCACCGAGTTCATCGCGCACCCGCCGGCCAGGCACAGCGCCCCCAGGCCGGTGCGCTTGTGGAGCCAGCGGAGACGATGGAAGAAGACCTCCTCGTACATCGCTTGCAGCGAGGCGGCCAGGTCACGATGGCGGTCGGTGATCTCCTCGTCGGGCCGACGCGGCCGGCCCAGCGTATCCAAGAATCTGGGGGACCAGATCGGTCCCAGGGTAGGCTCGCCCTCCTCCCACGACATGGTGACGCCCTCGCCGGCATGCCGGAAGTAGTCGAGGTCGACTTCGAAGCGCCCCTCGTCGCTCAGGTGGACCATCTCCCGCATGCGAGGCAGGAACGAGGGCGCGCCGTAGGCCGCGAGGCCCATCACCTTGTATTCGTCCCCATACCGGGGAAAGCCGAGGAACTGCGTCACGGCCGTGTAGAAGATGCCGGCGGAGTGGGGAAATACGACCGTGTCGATCGGGGTCAGACGGTTCCCCTCGCCGGCGGCGCTCATCGAGGAGAGAAAATCCCCGAAACCGTCCAGGCTGAGGCAGGCGGCCTTCTCGAAAGGGGAACAGAAGAAGGCGGACGCCAGGTGGGCGCGGTGATGCTCGACGTGGTGCACGGTGCCCGTGAAACACCCTCCTCCGTCGAGCGATGCCAAACGGGCGGCCACGTCCTGGATCTGCCGGTGATTCACGAGGCGGGAGCGGACCGCCTCCAGGCCGGGCCGGTGCCGGAAGGCATGGAGCGCCTTCTGGAGGAGATGAGCGCGCGGATCGCGGGAGATTGCGACGTGTCCGATCTGCGCGAGGCCGACCGCCCCGGCCTCCAGCACGGACAAGATCGCCTCGGCCGGAAACCCGGCCCAGTGCTTCACGCGGTTCAGCCTCTCCTCCTCGACGCCCGCCTCGAAGCGCCCGTCGCGCAGGAGCACGGCCGAGGAGTCCCCGTGGAAGGCGTTGATCCCGAGAACGTCCACGGAGGCGGCCAGCGTCAGCCTCGGCTCATGGGTGGCGGCGAAGCGTCGGTCCGGACGAGCCGCTCCACGAGCTTGAGGGACAGCAGGCCTTCGGCGAGCAGGCGCTGCAGCGCGTAGTGGAGGCCCGCCCGGCCGTCGAGGACGCCACCGCGGATGAGATACGCATAGACGAGGGCGCCCACCGGAGCAACGGGTCCCCACCTCCGGATCCGGTCGGGCCAGGAGAGCCGGGTCCAGGGCGTGGAGCTGAGCTTCTCCGCCTCCTGGGTCATGTAGCCTTCCTGCGTGAGGAGCCAGCGGCGGAGCGGCTTGCGATCGTCGTGCTCCATCCGCGAGCGCAGGGTTCGAACCTCCCCCTCCAGCAGAATTCGCTGGGTGTGGCCGTCTTGTCGGTACCCCGCGCCCACCCGTCGAAAGAGCACGGTCATCGGCGGGAGGAGCGAAGCGCGGAGGGGGCGGCCGTGGATGCAATACGTGAAGTGGCAACGGAAACCGGTCGTCTTGAGATCGGGCCGCAGGGTCCGCAGTTCCTCCACGAGCGCTTCGCCCACCATGAAGTCCGCGTCGAGAGCCAGTATCCACTCCGTGCGGATGCCGGTCTCGCTGACGGCGTAGTTCCACTGATCGGCTTGACCGGTGAAGGCCCTCTGACACAGGCGAACCTGGGGAAAGCCGCGGGCGATGGAAACCGTTTCGTCGTCGCTGAAGCTGTCCACGACGACGATGTCCCGCGCCCACCCCAGCCGCGACAGGGTGCGCCCGATGTTGGGAGCCTCGTTGAAGGTCAAGACGACGGGAGTGATGTCCTCAAGCATCGACTCTCACTCCAGCAAGGAGCGGTACACCGATGCGATCTGCTGAGCGACCTTCGACCAGCTGAACTCCTGCTCCATCCACTCCCGCCCGCGGGCGCCCATGGCGGCGATGTCCAGGCGGCCGATCTTCCTCACGGCCACCGCGATCGCCTCCGGCGAGTTCTCGATCCAAAAACCGCAGCCTCTTTCCTCCAGCCCCTCCCAGGGCGTGCCGTGGCTCGCGATGACCGGTCGGCCGTGGGCCAACGCTTCGGCCACGACCACCCCGAAGTTCTCCGAATGAGACGGGGCCAGCACCACGTGACTCCGGCGGAACAGCTCCCGCTTCGCGTCGCCGAAGACCGGGCCCACCATCGACACTTCCCCGGCGAGATCGAGGGCGTCGATCTTTCGCGTGAGGGTGCTGACGTAGCCTTGCTCCCCGCCCCCGGCGATCGTCAGGCGCCACGGCACTCCCTGCTCTCGCAGAACGCGGCAACCCTCCAGCAGGACCTCGAGTCCCTTGATCGGGTGGAGACGGCCCAGGTAGAGAAGCTGCAGCCTTCCGTTCGGAGGAGGCGGCGGATCGGGCGCGGCCAGATCTACCCCGTTCGGCACCACGGCCGTTTCGCGTCCGGGATAGACGGCCACGGTGGCCTCGGCTTCCCGCCGGGAGGTCGCGTGGAAGACCAGGCGGCGCGGGACGAGGCGGCGGCAGACGAGGTTCCAGATCCGCTTGGCCGCACGCCGCGACGAACCCGGCCACGCCATGAAGGCACCTCTGGGCGACCACACGAGCGGCTTGTGCTGCGCCTTGCAGACGAGCAGGGTCGGGGGAATCGGGAAGGAGTAGGCGGCGGTCAGATGGACGACGTCCGCCCACGCGACCTGGGTCCACAGCGCCCCGAGGAGATCGGGGGCCACGGAATCGAAGGCGATACGGTGACAGTAGCGGACGTGAAGGGCGTCTCTCATGGTCGGACGGGACGTCTCGACGTCGAGCGTTGCCGCGCCGTTGGCGTCCGTGGTGAGGACCCGGAGCTCGTGGCCCTGGCGAGCAAGCGCGCGGCTCAGCTCGAAGGTCGAGTAGATCGGACCCCCATAGACGTTGGCGGGGTGGAAGGATGGGATCACGAACAGCAGTTTCACTCGTTCCCGCCCGGGGGACGCGGCCGGACCGTTCTCATGTCTTCCGTCCGGTGATCAGGAAGTTACGGGTATACACCCCGCTCCCGATCGTGCCCGTCTCCGCCAGGTTGTAGGCACAAAGAGCGGCCCGGAGCACCTGCCAGGTCAGCCACCGGATCGACGAGGCCGGGCCATGGACGACGGGTCCGGCCTCCCGTGCTTCGACCGACTTGAAGCCGCACAGGCGCAGGAGGCGCCCCAGGGCGTTCGGGGTGAAACAGACCTCGTGGGTCAGGTCGCCGTAGCGGCAACTCCCTACGAACGGGCTGTCCGCATTGGGCGTCTGGAGAACGAGCCGCCCGCCTCGCTTGAGAGCACCGAAGCACGCCTCGAGGAAGGGGAGCACTTCGTCCTTCTTCAGGTGCTCGACGATGTCGAGTCCGATCGCGAGATCGTAGGTGTTCTCCCGGGTCGCCAGGTACTCTCCAACACTGCCCTCCCGGACATCCGGAAGGACCTGCAGGGCGAGGCGGACCTGCTCGGGGCTGATGTCGACGCCCTGCAAGCCGGTGTACCCTCGCCGCTTGAAAAAATGCAGGGTGCGGCCGCCGCCACAGGCGAGGTCGATGATTGCGGCGGCTGGGTCGCCCGGCAGCCATCCCCGCAGGTAGCGATCGTACGGCCGGCCCCAGGCTTCCGCCGCCTGCGCGTCGAACCCCGGCGCCGCATCCTGGAAACGCGACGCATAGGTTTCGTAGATGCGGCCCCGATAGGAGGACCCGCTCATCGGACGCTACCGAGCCGCTCGCGACCGGCCCTCGCCTCGTGCCACGCCAGCAGCGTCGCCATCCGCTTCTCGTACGAGTAGGCGGGAACGCATCTCCGGAGGGCCGCCCGCCGCATGGCCTCGCGCTCGACCGGCCGGTCCAGGAAGTGCCGGATCTGGGCGGCCAGCTCGTCCCCCGAGCCGAAGCAAGCGATCTCTCGGCCCTCCTCGAACACGCCCGCCACCTCCGGCGTGCGCTCGTGCAGCATGAAGCCGCCCGAGGCCGGGATCTCGAAGGTCCGGGTCGTCGTCTCGTCGCCTTGCGGTGCCCCGGCGACGGCGCCCGACATGATGGCCAGGTTGATGGCGGAGGCCCCGATGGCCTTCGCATAGCGAGCGCCCGTCAGCGCCACGCCGCGGGCGTGACGCCGCACGACCGCCGACGAGGCCCGCTCGCGCCACTGGTGGCCCCAGATGCAAAGATCCAGCTCCGGCATGCGGGCCAACAGCGATTCGAGCACGACCTCCTTGTGGCGAGTGTACGTTGCGATCACGGTGACCGCATGCCCGAGCTCGGCACGATCGCGGTCGTCGAGTGCGCAGGGACGGTGGATCTCGGGATCATAGCCATGCGGAAGGTACACGGACTCTCGCAGGCCGAGGGACTCCCGGAAGGCCTCGTGCCAGTATCGCTTGGTATAGAACACGCAGTCGTATTGCGGCAGCGCCTCCGCCAGCCAGGGCCCGTGGGCGGTCGGCGACGTGTCCGGATAGTAGTTGTAGGCGGGAATTCCGGCCTCGCGGACTCGGCGCAACGACCGGGCCTGCAGGTGGGCTCCCTTGAACGCGATCAACATGTCCGGCTTGAGCGTGAGGGCGGCGTCCATCGCCGCGGCGTTGTATTCCCGGACCAGCCACGGCCGCAGCGCCCTCAGCAGGGCCCGTAGCCCCCGCGACCGTACGGGGGGGAAGAAGGTCGATCCGTCGATGTCGTGCACCTCGCATCCCAGTCTGCGCAGGCTCGCGCTGCACGCGCGCGCGCTGCTGCCGTACCAGCTCTCGCCAAGGAACAGCACGCGTTTCAGGGGCCACCTCGCGGAAGCCGATGTCTCCGCCGCACGAACGCGTTGGCGACATAGGTCGCGACGCTGAACAGCAGGAAGTTTGCGATCACGGTCACCGCGACGTTCACCGCCTCGGCCATGTTGACCATCAGGAAGAGCAGGAGCATGTAGAGCAGCATGTTCAAGGGCCTTCCCCGCGGATCGGCGCCGGCGAGGCGCCACTGCAGGCCCAGGAAGTATCCCAGCAAGAGCATCCCCAGCGTCACGCCGAGCAGACCGAAGTTCCAGAACAACTCCCCCACGGCGGTCATGCCCAGGGCCATGGTCGAGCTCTCGGGGCTGGCGGCGAAGCCCGTGTACCAGGCAAACCACGCGCCCTGAGTGATGGTCGGCTTGTCGGGCCACAGCGCGCGCGGGATCAACGCGTATGTCGCATACTGCATCGTCCGGCCCCACTGAAGGCCGTAGACCTCTGTCTCTCCGATCAAGTAAGCGACCGCGATGGGATCGAATTGACGCTTCAGGAAGGCATCCAGCCCCTCGCCGAGGTCGAAGGTCCCGCCCCCGAGATCGTTCCTGTCCTCCCGGAGGACCTCCATCAGGCGGTCGGCATTGCTCTGCCCGTCCGTCCGGGGGCTCTCCCTCGAGCGGCCGATGGCGGGGGCGACGAGGACGAAGTAGACGGCCGCGAGCGTCAATGCGAGAAGCGGCAGCCAGCGCCGCAGGCGTCTCCGCTCCATGAAGAGCCAGAAGATCGGGAGGAAGGAGAACATCAGGTACGACTTCGAGCCCGAGTTCAGGTGACCCACGAGGACGCCCGCCGTACCCACGCCCAGCAGCAGCGCGAAGCGCAGCCTCGACAGGCCGAAGCGTTCGGGACCGCTGAGCGCGAATGCCGCCACCGCCGGCAGGGCGGCCTGCTGCACGATCCGGCCCACGATGCCCAGGAACGTGACGCTCTCCGGGTTCCAGAGGAAGAAGATCCCGACGAGCCACAGCCCGACGAGGAAGGGCAGGTTCAACAGACAATCGGACTCCGGCTCGGCATGGGGCGACCCGAAAGGACGGCTGATCTGGATACCGGCGTGGAGCGCCAACGATCCGAGGAGGCAGAATACGTAGCCCTGCGCCAGCTGCTCGGGCCAGACCCAGGCCGTAGAGAAATCGACGGGCGAGCCGTCTTGCGTCAGCGAGCCGTAGTAGACCGCCGACAATCCCAGGCCGGCGCTGTACCAGAAGAAGTAGAACGACAGCGGGGTGAGCCGCAGCCGGCTGTGTCTTGCCTCGTTGATGCCCAACCCCAGGAGCAACACCGCCATCACGGCTCCCCCCGTCCGGAGGATCGCCGCGGGATCCCGTTCGACGGCGGCGAAGGCGCCGATGGCGGCCACGACCACGGCGTGAACACCGACCGCGCGCCATCGCCAGCCTCCGCGCTCCATGCGCTCGGCGCGGCTTGGGGCCCCCCGCCAATCGCCAGGCACGGGCCGGCCGGTTGCCCACACCGGAGTCCTCGCGACCAACTACTTGCCTCCCTCGAGCTGACCGTGAATCATGCGGCGGGGTTCGGCGCTCACGCCGCCTCGCGGCACCACGCTCTCCAGGCACGCCAGGACGCCGGCCAGATCCTCCTCGTAGCTCCATCGCCGGATGGCCTCGTTCGATCTTCGGCCCATCCTCTGCCGAAGCTCGGCGTCCCTCAGGAGCGTCGCCAAGCATGAAGCCAGTTGGCCCACGTCTCCCTTCCGGAACACGAAGCCGTTCTCCCCGTCCCGCACGAGGTCCAGGCCGGCGCCCACCCGGTCGCTCACGATCACCGGGAGCCCGAAGCACATCGCTTCGTTGATGACCAGCCCCCAGGTCTCCGATTCCGAAGGGACGACCAGGAGATCGGCGGCCGCGTACCACTCCGGCAGCTCACTCTGGTTACGGAAACCCGGGAAGAGCACGTCGCGCAGGCCCCGGCTTCGCGCGCGCTCCTCCAGTACCGCCCGGAGGGGCCCATCCCCGACGAACACCAGGCGCGCCTTCACCTCCGGTCGCGCCATCGCGAAGGCGTCCAGCAGGACGCCGGGAGCCTTGACGGGACCGAGCTTTCCGCAAAAGAGCACGACCGGTGCGTCCGACAGGCCGCGCTTCGCACGAATTTCGCGCCGCACCGGCCCCAGCTCCTGGGCGCGGGCGAGAAAGAACTCGTTGTCGACTGCGTACGGGGTGTCGAAGATCCTCACCTCCTCCACCCCGTAGGCACGGTAGAACTCCCGCGCTCCCCTCCCGATGGCCAGGAAAGCATCGACTCGCTTGAACAGCGCCGCGAGAATCGGCTTCTTCAGCCGTTCCTTCCAGCGCGGCCGGGCGGCGAGCAGGCTGGCTTCCGCTCTCATCAATATCGGGACCCCCATTGCCCGGCCCACCGCGAGGGCGAGGAGATGGGTGAGGCGTGACCATCCCTGGAGCATGACGGCATCGAATCGGTGTCCGCGCAATCGGGTGAGCACCGCCGGGTTGACGACACCCCAGAAGCGGCTCACGTCGGGACTCATGCTGAGGTTTGGAAGCACCTCCCAGCGGTATCCGTCGCGCAGCGGTCGATCCCACTGCACCTGCCTGCCGAAACCCCTGTCGAAGTACGATTCCGCGCCCGCGGCGGAGCAGAAGAAGACCGTCAGGTCGATGGTGGAGCATCTCGCGAGCCGGCGGTAGAGCGGGACCTGGTACTGGACGGGATGCGTCGCGATGATCGCGAGGCGGAAGACGCGAGGCGACGCCGCTACCGCCAAAGAAGGCCCTCCAACTGCTGGCTGAGATTGGTCAGGGCGTACTGGCTCTTGACGACTCCGCGCCCGGATTCTCCCATCCGCCGGCGGAGATCCGGATCGCTCAGGAGCTGGATCAGGCGACCCGTGAGAGCGTCCCGGTCGCCCGGCGTGACGAGGAAGCCGGTCGCTCCCTCCGCGATGACCTCGGGGGTGCCCCCCGCCGCCCCGCCGACGCAAGGCCGTCCCTGATACATCGCCTCCAGGAAGACGATGCCGAAGCCTTCCTTGCCGCTGGGCAGGACGAACACGTCGGCGGCGCGGTAGTAGGAGGTCAGCACCGAGTCGGAGACGGCGCCGACGAAGCGAACCCTGGGGCTGACACCGGTCGACGCCGCCAGCGCCTCCAAGTCCGAGCGATCGTCGCCGTCTCCGGCGATCACGTAGAAGGCATCGGGCCACCGCTCGAGAATTCGCGGGAGGCTGCCGATGACGTCGCCGATGCCCTTGTACCTCTCGGTCCGGTCGAGCCGGGCCACGCTCAGCAGCATGGGCCCCGGCGGCAGGTTCAATCCGCCGCGGTCGAGAGGACGCCGTTCCTGCTCATGGGCGGGATCGAGGACGGTCCGGACTATGACGAAACGCTCGGGACGGAGCCCGTTGAGTCGTGCCATCGTGTCGCGGGTGTACGCGCTGATGGCCAGGATCCGCCGGAACCGGCGAAAGGAAAGGCGCGAGAGAGCACCGAAGCGACGCCACGCGTCCACCCCGTAGACGACGAGGTACGCCTGCGATGTGCCGCTCAACAGAGCCAGCGGCGAGAAGTTCACGTGGCCCACGATGACGGTCCGCGACCGCCAACCCTCCGCGATCGCCCTCAGCGCGAACCGCACGCGGTTCGAACCGAACGCCTCGTACGCCAGGCCGTCCAGCTCGATCCGCGGCTCGTCGCCGTCTCCCGGCCGGTCCATCAGGGCCAGGATCCTTATCCTCGTGCGATGGGAGCGTCCGAGCGCGGCCAGCGCCTGGACCAGGGCGCGATTGAAGCTCGGAATGCCACCGTAGGCTCCCTGGAGATTCGATAGGAGCAAGAGGACTGCGCGGGAGTCCGAGTCCAGACCGTTCCCCGAGCTCGTGGCCACGCTCATGCTCTTGGCACGGCGCCGGGGGGGGCCGACGTGCGCGAGCGCTCTGAGCCCGGCGGGAAGCGCGGTCTCTTCGCACTCCACCCCGAACTCGCGCAACACCCTGAGGGCGAGCACCCGAGACTGCCATCCCCATTGACTCGAACGGCCATGAAGCGGGACACCGGCGACCCATTGGAGCACCGGCATCGCGAAGCCGGACTTGCGCCTTGCGAAGAGGTCGCCGGGCAGCTCGGGCGCGATTCTCCGGACCATCGCCCGCTTGCCCTGGCTTCGCGCCGGCTCGAAGTCGTGCTCGGCGAGGGTTGCGCGCAGGCGGGTGTCCACCAGGGGGACCCGCAGCTCGAGCGAGTTCGCCATCGACGCCCAATCCGAATCGCGGAGCAGCTGGTTCCGCATGTACTTGAGCGACTCGAGCACATGGACGGCGATCCAGGGATCGATGCCGTCGCCGCCGCTCCGGCTTCGATAGTCCCGGAGAAGCGACTCGAGCTCGGCGATCGGCTCGTATTGCGCCAGCCCGTCCCGCGCCACCGTCGGGTCCAACGCGCTCGGGAGCTCCTCGGGAAGAAACAGGCATCGGCGAAGCAGGTAGGCGGAAGGGAGGGTGTCGGCGTACCGGGTGACGTGGGCCAGCTTCGGATGCCTGCTCCAGACTCGCGCCAGGACCGGCCACAGGTCCCGAGCGGGTCGAAGGAGCGGACCGATGCGGAGCAGCTTCGGAATCGCGGCAAACGAGCCGTATCCGCCGAAGAGCTCGTCGCCGCCCAGGCCCGAGAGGACGACCTTCAGGCCCGCCTCCCGGGCGACGCGGCTGACCACGAACGTGTTGAGCCCGTCGATGCTGGGCTGGTCCATCGCCCCCATCATCTCCGGCCATAGCTCCCGGAACTCGCCCCCGCGGACCCGTCGCTCGACGTGCCGCGTTCCCAGGACGTCGGCCACCCTCCGCGCCATCGGGCCTTCATCGAGCGGGGTGCCCGCGAACTCGTCGAACGTCAACGTGAAGCTGACGGGCGGCTCCCGCAGATGCCGCATGGCCAGCGCTCCAACGAGGGCCGAATCCATGCCCCCCGACAGGAACAGCGCAACGGGCACATCCGACACCAGATGGGCGCGACTGGTCTCGCTGAGCGCCGTGTCGACGTCGCCGCCCTCCGGCTCGTCGTTTCCTCCGAAGTGAAAGAAGGGAGCGGGGGGCCGGGCCTGGCCCTGCTCGATCACGATGAAGTGGCCCCCGGGCAACGCCCGGACGGACCGCCGAATGGTGAACGGCTCGGGGACGCACCCCCAGAGCAGGAATCCCACGAGCCCCGCCTCGCTCACGTCCAGGGCAATGGACCCTCCTCGCTCGAGCGCCTTTACCTGTGACGCGAAGCGGAACATTCCGCCCGACTGGGAGTAGTACAGCGGCTTGATACCGTACGGATCGCGGGCGAGGAGGAGCGTACGGTCGTCCGCATCCCATATCGCGAACGCGTACATGCCGCGGAGCGCGCGCAGCATCCCCCCCTTCCTGCGCGCGTAGAGCGCCAGGAGTACCTCCGTATCGCTCTTCGAGGCGAACTGGCAACCCTCTCGTTCGAGCTCGACCCTGAGCTCGGCGAAGTTGTAGATCTCGCCGTTGAAGACGATGTGGTAGCGCCCATCCGCGGATGCCATGGGCTGCGCCCCGGCCGCGCTGAGGTCCAGGATCGCGAGGCGGCGGCTGGCGAGCGCGATCTCGCCCGTAGGGGACACCCACAAGCCAGCGCCGTCGGGCCCGCGGGCGGCCATGGCCTCCCGTGTTCGCAGGACCTCCTCCCTGTCGATGGGAGGTCCCTCTGGATCGATCCTCAGGATTCCGTTGATCCCGCACATTGCGGTCTTCGCGCGGTAATGGAGAGGCCTACGACACGCGTTACCGGCGCCTCATGGTTGGCCGAGGTCCTTCACCAGTTCGGGCGTGCGGTTGACGGCCAGATCCCGGGACGGGGAACCGACGGAGCTTCCTGGTCGAGAAACCGCACCGCGGCCGATGAAAAGCCCTTCGTGATGGCATCCAGAAGGTGTAACGGCTCAAAACCGAGCTTTCCCAGCGCGGGATCGAAGTCCATGACCAACGCGCCGATCGCGCCATTCGTCGAGGCAAGCGGGACCGTCCATGACCAGCGGGGCACCGGGGCGGCTTCGGCTTGCGACCAGGATGGGAACGCATGCCGTGGACGAGCCCTCCCGAACGCCTGATGGAGCGTCCGGCTCGAATCCGGCTTCAACTGGATCTCGACTCGCCGGCAGTCCAGGCGGGATACCACTTCGATGAGCTCGTCCCACGCCTCCGCGAAGGTTTCCGTCCGGGCCAAGTCGTCCCGAAGATGCAGGAGAAGCACGTTGTTGGCCATCGCCCGCCGGTCGGGAACCAGGCGCTGCAAGAGTAGTCGCCGCAGCTCTCCCAGTTCTGCGTATCCCAGCCGGCTGAGCCCCACCCACGTGAGCAATGCCACGACGATCCCGACGGCCCAGAGGACCTGTCGCGGCCCCACGGCGGTCGCCAGGGAGAGCGATCCCAGGACCGCCGCCACGCCGTAGAGCAGGACCACCGCGCGCCGCGGCGTCAAGCCGAGGTGGAGAAGCCGGTGGTGGATATGATCCCGGTCGGCTTCGAACAGCTCGCTCCCGCGGATGACGCGTCGCAGGATCGACACCATCACGTCGAAGATCGGCAGCGCCAGCGTGAGCAATGGCGCGGCTACCGCGATCGCCGCCGACGTCTTCATCGAGCCGGTGATGGCGAACGCGGCCAAGGCGAAGCCGACGAAGAGCGATCCACAATCGCCCAGGAAGACGCTCGCGGGGTTGAAGTTGTACCGCAGGAAGCCGAGGAGGGCGCCGCCCAGGGCGGCGGCCAGGAAGGCCGTCGCCCAGTGCTCGTTGAGTGCCGCCGCGGCGAAGAGCGAGATGGTTGCGAAGAACGCGACGCCCGCCGCCAGGCCGTCGAGACCGTCGATCAGGTTGAAGGCGTTGCTCATGCCCACGAACCAGAGCACGGTGAGCGGCAGCGCAAGGTGACCGAGCAACAGCACGTCGCCAAAGGGGTTGGACACCGCGCGGATCTGGTAGCCGTGGAAGTAGAGGTACGCAGCGGCGAGCATCTGGACGAGCACCTTCGACCATGGCGATACCCCCACGAGGTCGTCGACGAGGCCGATCACGGCAACCGCCCCACAGGCGATGAGAAGGTGCAGGTACCCGTGCGTTCCCCCCGGACCATCCGAAACCGCCTCCGGAACCGTGAAGACGAGAATCCCGAAGGCGAGGGCAAAGGATGCGTACACCGACAGACCGCCGATCCTCGGCACCGGCGCCGCGTGGAGCTTCCGCCGTCCGTCAGGTCGATCGAGCCAGCCCTGACGCGTCGCGAGCCGGGAGACCACGGGTGTGAGCGCAAGCGAGGCCACGAAGCCGAACACGAGCACGGTCAGGGCGGCCGGGATCACGGCACCAGCTCCGCCTGCACGCCGTAACGGAGGCCCTGGTAGGAGAAGCCCAGGAAGTTGCTCACGCGCCGGCCCCACTGGATGGTCCCGCCGACCCGCACACCAGACCGGAAGCCCCGGAGCAGGCTTGCCCCCGCCGTCCAGAGATGGTCGACGCGGCGGGCAAGGGCTGCGCCCACCGGATAAGGCGCCAGGTATTTCGCTTCCTCGAACCCGAAGTTGGCGCGACCGAGGAACGCAAAGGGCAGATCCACCACCGCTTCCCCGCCAAGGCGCGTGGAGACGTAGGTGTTTCGCGAACGATCGGAAACGACCGTTGTCGTTGGGGTGAGGGCGAAGTAGATGTCGCGCTCGGCCACAAACGTGCCGAGTCCGTAGTGGAGAAGGGGCAGCATGAGAGAGGTAGCCAGCGCGGGACCCCGATACGACGGCGCGGACGGCGAGGCCGGGAACTCACGGATGCCCGCCAGCAGCTTGCCGCGGACGAGCGCCTTCTCTCCGAACTCGAAGCCGCCGAGGTAGCGGTAGGAGCGGCTCACCCGGGAGACGGCGCGCGGCTGGCGCAAGAAGCGGTCCTCGATCGCGTCGGCGGAGCCGACGAGCGTCGTGCGCCGGCTGAGGACATAGCGGATCTGCGCGGTGCCCGTCAGGTCGTTGCGGTCCAGGCTCTCCTTGACGTTCACGCCCCGCACGACAAGGCTCCCGTACTCGTAGACGTGCCCGGTGCCAAAGACCGTGGCCGACACGCGACGCGTGCGAGCGACGGTCAGCCCCGTCGACCCCCACCGCTCGTGACGAAGCACACGCTGGTCGAGGTCGATGGAGAAGCGCTGGCGCGACTGGCCGCCCCCGCCCGCACCGAAGAAGGTGAAACGGCCGATGTCCACTTCGGCCCGGCCTTCTCCTCCGAAATCGGTCGACCGCTCGCTGCTCTGGCGCCGGAAGTAGTTCAAGTCGACGTGGCTCTCACCGGTGAGCCGCAACCGGCGTCCCACCGGCCATGCGGCCAGGACCGCCGGGCTGAGAACGACCGCGGTGTCGGGGATCTCCCCGGTCCGCTGGTTGAAGACGTTGGTGTCGACACCCGCGTTCTTGAGCTGGAGCTTGGGGGTGAGATAGACCGGCCCCACCCGGAACCGTCCGGGGCGCTTCTTCTTCTCGCGCTCGGCGGCGCTCGCGGGAAGAGCGCTCGCGACCACGGCGGCGGCGACGAGTGCCCAGGGCGTCTTCATCGGCGCGTGCATTCGATCGACGTGGGCGGGGGAAGCTCGGTGACGCGCGCGGTCTGCGAAGCGGAGCCCCGAGCGCCCTTGTCGTCGGTCACGGTCAGCAGGACCGTATAGACGATCTCCAGGCACGTGGCCGGCGTGTCGGGAAAGACGTGGCTGGTGGTCGCCGTCGGGCGCGTCTCCTCCGGCGTCCCATCCCCGAAGTTCCAGGTGTAGGAGACGATCTGGCCGTCGGCGTCGGTGCTGCCCGACGCGTTGAAGACCACCACCGTCTGGCCGGCGTTGATGGGGGAGACCGGGCTGTAGACGAAAGACGCCACCGGCGGCACGTTGGGGATGGCGGGGAGCTTCTCGCAATGGACCATGGCCAGGGCCGCGATCACGGTGAGAGCACCCCCGCCGAGCCCCCGCCCGGATCTACCGCGCACTGCGCTTCTCGCGGATGTTGGCGACCTTGCTCCCGGCGGCGGCGGGCCGCGGCGGCGGCGGCCCGTAATACCGGCCGTAGTAGTGCCCGTAGTAGCGGCCGTAGTAGTAGGAGTGCTTCTCGACCTGGGCGCGGTTCAGCACGACCCCGAGCAGGCGGGCGCCCGTATCGCGGACGCGCTCGAGGGTGTGGCGCACACCGTTGCGGGGAACCATCTCCGCCCCCACCACCACGACGACACCGTCGGTCAGGGGCCCGAGGATGAGCGCCTCGGCCACCGGCCCCACCGGCGGCGTGTCGAGGACGATCCAGTCGTAGAAGCCGCGCAGCCCGCCCAGGAAGTCCCGCATCGTCTGCAGCGTCATCAGGTCCGCCGGGCTCGGCGCGCGGGTGCCCGCGGCGAGCAGGCTCAACGTGGTGCCGGTCGGCCGCTGGATCGCGTCCGAGGGCCGGGCCTGGCCCACGAGCAGGTCCGAGAGGCCGGGCGACTTCCGTCCGCGGAGGAGCGTGTGGCTCTGGGGCCGGCGCAGGTCGCAATCGACGAGAAGGACCTTCCCGCCCATGGAGGCCAGGATCAGGGCCAGGTTGACGGAGGTGACGGTCTTGCCCTCGCCGGCCGAGGTGGAGGTCACGAGGATGATGCGGGAAGACGCCTCCGGCCAGCAGTAGCTCAGCGACGTCCGCAGCAATCGGTAGCCGTCGGCGAGGGGGCTCTCCACCCCCGACTTGATGATGACGACGTCGCTGGGCGTGCTGATCTCGGGGATCACCGCCAGGAGCGGGGCGGCGAGCTGTTTGCGCACGTCTTCGGGGGTCTTGACCGTGTTGTCGAGGTAGTCGAGGAAGAACGCGAGGCCGATTCCGAGGAAGAGGCCCAGGGCCAGGCCCATCGCGACGTCCCGCGTCGTCTGGGGCCGCACGGGTCCGCGCGGGACGCTGGCGGGATCGACGATCCGGATGTTCGAGTTCTTCAGCTCCTGGGCGACGTCGGTCTGCTTGTGGCGGGAGAGAAGGCTGTTGAGGACCTCCTTGCCCGCGTCGGCTTCGCGCTTGGCCGTGTCGTACTGCACGCTGCGGCGGGAGAGGTCGAGCGCCTCCGCCTTGGCCGCCTCCAGCGCGGAGAACACGCTGGCCTCCTGGGCCGCGGCCGCCTTGTAGTCGTTCTCGGCGGCACGGATCACGCGCTGGCTCTCGGCCGCGATCTTCTTCCGCGTCTCCTGGATCTGGTTGCGGACCTTCACCACTTCGGGGTGCTGATCCATGTAGCGCTCGAGGAGCTGTGCCTGCGTGCGTTCGAGGGTCGCCAGCTCCATGCGGAGCGACTGCACGAGCGGGCTGCGCATCACCTCCGGCAGCTCTTCGGGGTTGGAGGCGCCGCGCATCTGGTTGTAGAGCGCCTCCTTCTCGAGTCGCTCCGTCCGCAGCGTCGTGAGCGCGGTGCCCAGCTCCTTCAGCTTCTGGTCGAGCAGGGTGCGGCGCTCCTCGATGTTGACGATGCCCTCCTGCTCCTTCACCTTCTGCAGCGCCCGCTCCGCCCCCTCGACCTTCCCCTTCTGCTGCTCGATCTGCTGCCCCAGCCATTGGGCGGCCTCGGACGAGGTCTGGTAGCGGAACTCGAGCGTCTGCTCGATGTAGAGCTGCGAGAGCCGGTTGGCGGCCGCCGCGGCCATGTCCGGGCGGAACGACTCGTAGGCGACCATCACCAGGCGGCTGTTCTTGATCGGCACCACCCTCAGGTTCTTGAGGAACGCGTCGATCGCCTTCTCCATCACCGGAGACGCGCCGGGCGCGGCGACCCTCACCGCCTGGATCTCCTCCGGTGACCGGGGTCCCCCGTACTCCGGGTCCTGGAGCAGGTTCATGCTCTCGATCACGCGGCGGGCGAGGGCCCGGCTCTGGAGCAGCTTGTACTGGGTCTGGTAGTAGTCGTCGCGCGCCGCGTCGACCTGGGCGACCTCCTTGAAGGTCAAGACGTTCGGGGTGTCCCGCTCGATCAGGATCTGGGCGGAGCCCTCATAGACCGGCCGCGTGAGCAGCGAGTGCAGGGTCGCCAGGGTGGCCACCCCGAGGAAGACGGCCAGGACCAGACGGCGCCGCCGCAGCACGACGTAGATGTATTCCCAGAGATGGGCGTCTTGCGGCTCGCCTTCGTAACCAGCCGGCGGAGTCGGGGTCACCGACGAAGCACCTAAGCCTTCCATTCGGTACGGCCGGGCGGCACCGGCACGTCGGCACCGACAGGAGCCTGATCCTGATGAAGATACCCAAAAAGTGGTGGGCTGTCAAAGATCGGAGCGAGCGAAATCACAATATTGACGCGCAAAAACACTACAAGCCTTGAAGCTCTGCTTTATGGATCCTTGCCGAAGTGGGACTGAGTGACGCTAGAACAGTTTGGACTTGACGACGATCGTGTCGCCGGGCTGGATGGGCTCGTCGATCTTGATCTTCAGCTCGCGGCTCTTGCCCTCGACCGACCGCACGACCCGGATCCGGCCCGAGGAGCCGTCCTCGGTGAGGCCGCCCGCAAGGCTGATCGCCTGCCGCACCGTCGTCCCCGGGGCGAAGGGGTAGGCGCCGGGGTTGCGGACCTCCCCCGAGACGAATACCTTCGGCGCCTGCGGGACGAAAACCGTGTCGTTTGGACGCAGGACGATGTTCTTCGTGAGGTCGCCGGCCTGGATGTCGGGCAAGTTGATCCGGATGACGTCGGCGGTCGCCGACGCGTCACCGGACGCCGTCCCGGCCACCTGGCTCGGAAGCACGGGGCCCTGGACTTCTCCGTGCGGGCGCACGACCACCACCTCGGCCCCCGCGTTGGCGGTGGCGGGGCCGGCGCGCGCGAGCGCCTCCACCAGCGTGCGGCTGCCGGAGAGGGGATACGTCCCCGGCCGCACGATCTCGCCCACGACGAAGATCGTCTTGCTGCGGTACTCCTGGACCAGCACCGTGACCTGCGGGTTGCGGATGAAGCCCTGGGAGAGGAGGACCGTGATCTTGCGCTCCAGCTCCTTCGGCGTGAGGTCGCCCCCCTTGATCCGACCGATGAGCGGGAACACGAAGGTGCCGTCGCTCTGGACGACCACCGTCTGCGTCAGGTCCTCGTGGCCGTAGACGGTGACGCGGAGGATGTCCTCGGGTCCGATCTGGTACTCGGTGGCGGGCGGGGACGGGGAGGGCGCGGGAGCGGCCGCGGCGACCGGAGCCGCGCCCGCGGCCGCCGGGGGCGCGGCCGCCCGCGGGCGAGGGGCGCCGGCGAGCGCGGTCACCCTCGAGACGCCGTCGAATCCCTCCGGCTTGCGCGTGGTCCCGCCCGAGAAGACCTCGACGTCGCCGGCATCGACGGTGTCCGGCACGCCCGCCACCGACGAACAGCTCCTCGCCTCGCGCACGATCCTGGTCCTGATCTCCGAGGTGCGGTTGACCCGGCCGTCCGGAAGCGTCGCCTCGATGAAGTAGACGACGGAGCCCGCGTTCTCCTTCGGCCTCGGCAGCGTCCCCACGTAGCGACCGAGCCGCGGCGTCATCGGCACCGAGTAGAACTCGCTGTCGCCCGACCTGAAGTAGACGCGGGCCCGGACGTCGTCGGGGGGCGAGAGCACCGCCTCGATGCGGGGAGACTTGTTGGCCACGAGGCAGACGAGCGGCGGGTGGGTGATCCGCACGTCGGCGGTCGCGGCCGCGAGCAGCACGCCCAGCACGACCATCGCTACGACGATGATAGCAGTTGACGGCCGGGGCGGACGGCTCTAGCCTCGGCGCTGCCCGCGGGGGCTCAGCCCAGCGGGTAGCCGCCGTGCTCGACGGTGGCCTCGGCCACCTGCCGGCGGAGGGCCACCGTGTTCGCGAGGTCGCGCTTCGTGAACTGCCGGAGCGCCGAGACGTACGTGCGCAGCGGCTCGCCATCGGCCAGCGCCGAGAGCAGGCGGCGGGCGGAGACCTCGACGCGGTCGAGGGCATCCTGCGCGAAGCAGCTCACCGCCGCGGCCGGGAGCCGAGAGGCCTCCGCTCCGCGCGTCCCGGCCTTCTTCTTCGTGCGCAGCAGCGCGCTCTCGAGGGCGTAGGTCTCCATCGCGATGTCGGCGAAGTGGCCGAGCACCTCCTGCTGCTCGGTCAACTCGGTGCCGAAGCGCTGCGCGGCCAGGCCCAGGCACATCAGGGCGACCTTCTTGGCGCCGGCCAGCATCCGCGACTCCGCGCCGAGGAAGCCGTCCTCGGACGCGGGGGCCGCCGCCGGGGACGCCACCTCGCCCATGAGAGCCGTCGCCTTGTCGAACAGCGGCAGCCCGCCCTGCGTCTTGAGTGCCCGGCGCACGAGCCGGCCGGGCACGAGCAGGCGGTTGATCTCGTTGGTGCCCTCGAAGATGCGGTTGACGCGGGCGTCGCGCCAGTAACGCTCGGCCGGGTAGTCCTCGACGAAGCCGGCCCCGCCGAAGACCTGGACCGTCTCGTCGACCGCGTAGTCCAGCATCTCCGAGCACCACACCTTGATCATCGAGCACTCGACGTCGTACTCCTCGATCCGCGGCAGCGCCTCGGCGGCCTGGGTCACCCCGGCCAGGTTGCGGTCGATCATCCCCGCCGTGCGGTAGACCATCGCCTCGGCCACATAGATAAGGATCGCCATCTCACCGAGCTTGTGCTTCACCAGGCCGAAGTCCGTGATCGGGTGGCCGAAGGCGGTCCGGCCGCGGCCGTACCCGACCGCCACCCGTAGCGCGCCCTTGGCCCCCCCGGTGCAGCCCGCCCCCAGCTTGAAGCGGCCGATGTTCAAGGTGTTGAACGCGATCTTGTGGCCCTTGCCGATCTCGCCCAGCAGGTTCTCCCGCGGGATCACCGCGTCGGCGAAGATCAGGGGCCGGGTCGAGCTGCCCTTGATGCCGGTCTTCTTCTCCTCGGGGCCCAGGCTCACGCCCGGCGAGCCCTTGTCGATGATGAAGGCGGTGAAGTGCTCGCCGTCCACCTTGGCGAACGTGATGTAGACGTCGGCGAAGCCGGCGTTGCTCAGCCACATCTTCTCGCCGTTGAGGATCCAGCTCTGGCCGTCGGGGGAGAGGACCGCCCTCGCCTTCGCGTTCATGGCGTCGCTGGCGGAGGACGACTCGGAGAGCGAGTAGGAGCTGATCCACTCACCGGCCGCGAAGCGGGGCAGGTACTTCTTCTTCTGCTCCTCGGTGCCGAAGTAGAGGATCGGCAACGTGCCGATGCCGGTGTGGCCCATGAACGAGACGGCGAAGCTGCCGTCGCGGGCCGACTTCTCCGAGACGAGGCAGCCGCTGACCTTGTCGAGGCCGAGGCCCCCGTACTCCTCCGGGATCTCGACGCCGAGCAGACCCAGCTCGCCCGCCTTGCGCAGGACCGAACGCGTGGCGTCGTAATTCAGGGCGAGGATCTCGGGGAGCCGCGGCACCATCTCCTTCTCCATGAACTCGGCGGCGGTGTCGCCGATCATGCGCTGCTCCTCGCTGAAGTCCTCGGGGGTGAAGACCTCCTCCACCCGGCGCTCTTCGATGAGGAAGCTACCGCCCCGCGCGGCGAGGACCGGGGTCTGCGTATCCGTGGCCATGTTCACCCTCACCCTATCCCTCTCCCTTTCGGGGAGAGGGGATTGCCCTACGCGGCGGCGCCGCCGTAGAGACGGTCGATCACGTCCTTGTACTTCTCCTCCACCACCCGCCGGCGCACCTTCAGGGTGGGCGTCAGCTCTCCCGCCTCCAGGGTGAACTCGCGGGGCAGCAGGGCGATCTTCTTGATCTTCTCGAACTGGGCGAGGTCGGGGGTCATCTCCTGGATGAGCTGCTCGTAGAGGGCCACGACCTCCGGCCGCTGGATCAGCTCCTCGCGGCTCGCGAACGGCACGCCCTTCTGGCGGGCCCAGCCCTCGAGCGTCTCGAAGTTCGGCACCACGAGGGCGGCGGGGAAGTTGCGCCGGTTGCCGACGATGACGATCTCGCCGAAGAACGGGTTCGTCTTCAGCCGGTTCTCGATCGGCTGCGGGGCCACCTTCTTCCCGCCCGAGGTCACGATGAGGTCCTTCTTGCGGTCGGTGATCACGAGGAACCCGTCGGCGTCGAGGTGGCCGATGTCGCCGGTGTGGAACCAGCCCTCGGGGTCGATGGCGGCCGCGGTGGCCTCGGGCTTGCGGAAGTAGCCCTTCATCACGTGGGGGCCGCGGGTGAGGATCTCGCCGTCGGGGGCGATCTTGACCTCGACGCCGGGGATCGGCCGGCCCACCGTGCCCGGCCGCATCGCGTCGGGCAGGTTCACCGCGATGACGGGGCTCGTCTCGGACAGGCCGTAGCCTTCCAGGATCAGCAGGCCGGCGGCGCCGAAGAACTCGGCCACTTCCCGCGCGAGCGGAGCGCCGCCCGACACGAACACCCGGATGCGGCCGCCCACCCGGGCGCGGATCTTCTTGAAGACGAGCCGGTCGGCCACCGCGTGCTTGATCCGCAGCGCCGGGCCCGGAGACGTCTTCTCGACCCGGTGCCGGAAGCTCTCGCCCCCGACCTTCAGCGCCCACGCGAAGAGGCGCTGGCGGTACGCCGGATCCCGGGCCACCTTCTCCCGGACGCGGACGTGGACCTTCTCGTAGAAGCGCGGCACCGAGCACATCAGCGTGGGCCGCACCTCGGCCAGGTTGCTCACCACCTGGTCGACGCCCTCCGCGTACGCGATCGTCACCCCGTGGTGGAGCATCAGGTACTCGGCCATGCGCTCGAAGATGTGGCACAGGGGAAGGAAGGAGAGGGCCACGTCGCGCTGGTCCAGGCCGGCGAAGGCGGCGGTGGAGGCCTTCACGTTGAAGACGATGTTCGAGTGGGTCAGCATCACGCCCTTGGGGTCGCCGGTGGTGCCCGACGTGTAGATGATCGTGGCGAGGTCGCCGGGGCGCACTTCCGCCGCGCGCTCCCGCACCGCCGCGGGACGCACGGCCAGCTCCGCCCGCCCCTTCGCGCGCACCTCGTCGAGCGTCGTGACGCCGGGAGGGAAGCTCGCTCCGTGCTCCATCCCGATCACCAGGCGCAGGGACGGCGCCTGGCTCTTCGCCTCCATCACCTTCGCCGCCTGGGCGGGCGTGGAGACGACCGCGATCTTCGCCTCGCTGTCCTTCAATATGTAGAGGACCTGGGACGAGGTGAGGGTCGGATAGATGGGGACGTCGATGGCGCCCGCGGTGAGCGTCGCCATGTCGGCGTAGGCCCATTCGGGACGGTTCTCGGAGAGCAGCGCCACCCGGTCCCCGCGCTCGAGGCCGAGGGCGCGCAGGCCCAGCGACAGCTCCTCCACCGCGCGCCGGAACTCCTCCGAGCCGACGGAGCGCCACGCCCCTCCCTGCTTGTACTTCAGGTGCTCCGGCTTGCGATAGGTCTCCACCGACCGGTAGAAAAGGTCGCACAGCGTCGCCGGCTCGCTCACCGCTTCCTCCCCCCCGCCACCGCCCGCAGGGGTGGCCGCGATTCCCGCGCCCCGGGGCCGCGCAGCGGACCCGCATGATGAGCGGCGGCGAGTTCATTTCGCCGCCGCGCCCCGGGGCCGCGCAGCGGACCCGCATGATGAGCGGCGGCGAATTCATTTCGCCGCCGCGGAAGCCGCGGCCCGCCCGCCCCGCGGAGGAACAGGTCCACCACCGGACCCGCCAGCGCCGCGAGGTCGTACTCCTTCCGGCTCAGGATCCACGAGGTCACCATCTCGTCGAGGACGCCGAAGAACGCCTTGGTCGCCACCTTCACCGGGAGGTCGGAGCGCAGGGTCCCCTCCCGCTGGCCCTGCTCGAGGACGTCCGCGATGAGCGCGAAGTAGTCCTGGAGCCAGGAGGCGGTGAAGCGCTCCATGAACTTGGTCGACTGGCGCAGCTCGACCTGGAAGACGATCGCGAGGTCGCGGTTCCTTCCCAGGAGGCCGAGGTGGCGCTCCGCGATCGCGCGCAGGCGCGCGGGCGCGGGCGGGCCCGGCTCCAGCTCGCGCCGCTTGCCCTCGAGGTGCTCGGACATCACCTCGTCGAACAGGCTGACCAGGATGTCCTCTTTGTTGCGGAAGTAGAGGTAGATCGTCCCGTCGGCCACTCCCGCCCGGCGGGCCACGTCGGCCACGCGGGCCGCGAAGTAGCCGCGGCGGGCGAACACCCTCACCGCCGCCTGCAGGATCCGGGAGCGCTTGTCGTCGCTGCGCCGACGCGCCATGTTATGAATGAACCGCCATTCAGTATGGGCGGGGGGCCGGGCGCGTGTCAACCCCGCGCGCGGCGTGACGACGGGGAGTGCGGGGG
>Ga0207646_10001326_pt1 | contig 30723 bp, 28 predicted proteins | sample KBSK5502metaG_FD_184343 | JGI IMG/M metagenome (GOLD analysis project Ga0207646, IMG submission 184343) | Corn, switchgrass and miscanthus rhizosphere microbial communities from Kellogg Biological Station, Michigan, USA - KBS K5-50-2 metaG... | ecosystem: Host-associated > Plants > Roots >... | reverse complement strand
CCGAATACCGAGTAAAGCGCATGATCAAACTCCTGACTTTGGTTTTCCTTTCAGGAAATCAAACGCTGTACTGCAAAGTCAAGACCGAAAAGTTGAAACCGGACAGTTATTTAATTTTTGATCCTAAGATGAATCTGCTCTCTACCTGAGCATCAGCGCCGACCGAGGATAATTGCAGATCATTGAAAGAGAGTGCTTCCGGTTCAACCAAGACCGGCGGGATGATTATGACCTCTAGCTGGAGCGACAGCTCAGGGAATTCGCGGCTCTCGGTCGCGAGCTTGACCGTCTGCGCGTATTTCCCAGTTAGAAGCGAAGGAGCACTCTTGGCCGTCACCACATACAACCTTCCCGCTTGGAGCGTCTCAAGGTCGAGGGCGAAAGCCTCCCCGCCAGGGATGAGCTGAGTGAGGCGAACGGGTTGTGGGCCATCATTGTAAATCGTGAATGAGGTCTTAGCTCTGCCGCCGCGCGGGACGCGAGCGCTCCAGCGAGGCGACGGGGTGAAGACGAAGGGGCCGACGCGCCGCCCCGGATGCGGCCCGGGGACGATGATGAAGGCGTGCAGCGAGAGGGTGAATTTCGGCCGCTGCGGGTCGTTAGTCGTGACCTCGACAGACTTGCTGATCAGGCCGGTGAAGCCGACTGCGATGAGCGTGAGGGTGATCTTGCCCTCCTGACCAGGAGGGATGACGCTGTCAAAGCCGTCGATCGTCAATCCTCAGCACGGCGCCACGTTTTCGACCCTGAGGTCGGCGGTCCCTTCGTTCTTCAGGAGGAATGTGTGGGTGAGCGTCTCGTTTGTCTTGGCCAGGCCGAGATGGAACTCGGCCTGGCCAAGCGCCAGTTTTGGCCTGCCCGACGCCGCCCCTTGCCCAAGCGCCAGGCCGGCAAATGCGAGCGCGAGCACAACAGCCCCCAGGGTGAGGTTGGGTTTCATAACTTCGGCTCCTGCGCGGCGAGAGACTTACTGCGCCGTCAGCGTGACCGGGATCTCAAGGACCGGCACCTGAGGGTTATTCGTCTCGACCTTGATCGTCCCCTTGTACTCGCCCTTGGTCAGCTTCTCCTTATCGAACATGACCTTCAGCAGGCAAGTCTGACCCGAGGCCTCAGGCATAATCTCGACCTTGAGAAACGGCAGCGACGGCGTGACCTTCTTCACCTCCAACCCGGCCCCGCGGACCTGGATGAGGTTGACGAACTTAGCCACGCGCGAGACGTCGTAACCATCCTTTGAGATCGGGAGGACGCCGAAAGCGAGTTCCTCCGGGCGGACGATGAGCGGCGGAGAGACGACGGCATCCAACCGGACCTCGAGCTCCGGGGTCTCGCTGCTGTCGGTGGCTAGCTTGACCACCTGCCGGTGTCGGCCGATCGAGAGCGAGGTAGAGCTTTTGGCCGTGAGCAAGTAACGTTTTCCCTCTACCAAGGTGTCGAGCTTCACGGTGAAAGCCTCGCCGCCGGGCGTGACCTTGGTGATGCGAGCGGGCTTCTCCCCCTCGTTGTAGATGGTGATCACGGCATCAGTGCTCGTGCCCTGCGCGATGGTCGCGGTCCAAGTATTGGACGGCCCGATGATAAACTGTCCGACCCGTTGGCCCCGAGGCGGGCCGGGGGCGACGATGACCATGCGCAGCGAGAGCGGGAAGCTCGGCTGCTGCGGGTCGTTGGTCGCGACATCAGCATACTTGACGACTGGCCCGCTGTAGCCCGCCGTATTAACTTTGAGCGTGATTTTGCCCTCCTGACCAGGAGGGACGACTTTGTCAAAGTCGCTGGCCGAGCACCCTCAGCCAGGCACGACGTTTTTGATCAAGAGGTCAGCCTTGCCTTCGTTTTTGACCACGAAGGTGTGGGTGACGACCTCGCCTGCTTTGACCTCGCCGAAGTTATGCTCGGCCTGAGCGATAACCAGCTTCGGCGCAGGCGGCGCTCCCTGCTGTGTTTGTCCGAGTGCGACGCCCGCCACTGCGAACAGCAGCGCGACGACGGTGATGAGGAAAGGTTTCATCGCTTTTTCTCCTATTAGCCCCAACGGCCCATGTTGGCAGATGAAGTGTAGCAGAGCCCGGCCGGTGTGTCAGCAAATTTCTCGTTCTTAGAAATGAGAAATTCCCTTCCTTATCCTTTTTTTTCGTAACTGCCGCGGCCATGCTTTCGCTCACCGTTTAGCGGTGGAAGCCGGTCCGCCGCTCCGCCGGACACAGCTCGCAGATGAGCAGTTCGAGCTGCAAGCGTGGTGTGGCCAGGGAAGATTTGAGCGCCACGTCGGCCTCGGCGATGCGGGTCATCCCCCGGATAACGCTTTCCAGCTCGACGCGCCGCACCCGCTCGTTGAAGCGGCCCACAAAATAGGGCGACATCCCGACGGCCTTGGCGACTTCGGAGTTTGGGGCGTTCTGCCGGATCAGTTCTTTGGCCGCCAGCATCTTGCGGTAGTTACTCGCAATCGCGCCCAGGATCAGCGGGCCGAGCGTCTGCGGCGGCTCGGAGGGGTTAGCGAAGATGTGGTCAAGCAAGGTGAGCGCGCGCTTGCGGTCGCCGTCCAGGATCGCGTCGGTCAGCTCGAAATTCGAGTGCTCGCGCGAGTAGCGCACCAAAGCCTCGATCTCCTCTCTGGTGATCCTGCCCTTCCCGCCCACGTAGGCGATCAGCTTGTCAGCTTCCGCCGCGAGTCGCCGCAACTCCGTGCCCACCATCCCGACCAGATAGCCGGCCGCCGATTGCTCGATGAAACAGCCCGCGCGCGAGAAGTAATCGGCAACCCAGCGCGGCGCGGCCTCGCGGTCGTCGAGCGGCTCGAAGCTCACCACCTCGCACGCCTTGCGCAGCATGGTCGCGATATTCCGCCGATTATCGAGCGCGGCGCTCGCGAAGACCAGCACGGTCGTCTCAACCGGCGAGCGAAAATAGTCCTTCAGCACCTCAAGCTGGCGCTCATCATTGACCGCCTCGAAATTGGTGACCACCACCACGCGCCGCGGCGAGATCATCGGCATCTGCCGCGCAATCGCCAGGGCCTCGTCCAGATTCCCCTGCGCCACAGAGACGGTCGTCAGATTGAAATCCCGCACCGCTTCATCCACCGCCACCTCGATTAACTTTTTGAGCGTCTGGTCACGCAGGTAAGCCTCTTCGCCCTCGAACAGGTAGAGTGGGCCAAGCTGCCCGCCCTCGAGCCGGCGGTAAAAATCAGACTGAGATTTCAGAGCATCAACCGATGATTGGCGCTTCATCACTCAATGACGAGTGATGAGTGATGGGTGATGAGTGATGAGTAAAGCGTTGTGCCCCACTCATCACTCATCACTCATCACTCATCACTGTTTTAGAATCCTTCCAAGATCGTCGACATCACGCTTCGAGCAAAGTCGCGGGCAAGGCGGTCGACGGCCGGGCCTTCCTCGTTGAAGAAGGTCTGCGGGTCGCCGGAGATCTGGTACTCGTTGCGGAAGACGTAATTCTGATTATCGAAGATCACCTTGTTCTTCGTCTGGTCGCGCACCGTCAAGCCGGCGGTAATGACCACCTCGAAGACCCGCACGCGGCCGAACTCATCCAGCAATACGCCGCGAAGGCCGAATGATTTGATGGTGCCGAGCATGACGGCGTCGGCGCCTTCAGCCGATGAGACGACTTTCAACGAGCGGGCGCGGCGCAACGTCTCATCAACCATCGCTTTGGTGAAGCGCTGCTCGACCTTATAGCGCAGACTCTGGTTTTGAAACGCCGGGATCGCCAGGGTCTTGATGTGCGACGGCAACGCATCCCCGCGCCCGGCGGGCTTGTAACATTCGGTGTAGCCGCTCGCGGCCAGTAGCAGGCCGCACCACAAAAGCAGTCGAAATGTTCTCTTCATAGCCTTAACTAACAACCAACCTTAACGCACAAGGAGTGGGTCACTCAAGGGGGCGCATTTGAAAGTTCGCAGCCGCCGCGCCCAGACGCGTGACGGGTCAGCCTGGCCGTGCCAACCCTTCAAAGGGAGACCTGGCAGCCGCATTTCAAAGTCAGCGTGATCGGCGCTTCATAACGATGATCCCCGCTCGCCTCGAAATGTCGCGTCACTTTCGTGTACGGGTCGTAAACGATCACATCCTTGACGCCTTGACCGAGGTAGAACGGCGGCCCCAGTTGCAAATCTTTCGCCTCATAGCCTCGGCTGATGATCTCAATCACCGCTTCCGGCACCTCCGTCACGGCATACTCGGTCTCCGCCGGTTCTTGACAAAAGATCGAGATGTCCGGCCGCTTGTCGGAACCATCAGGGAACTTGATGTGAAGATCGGCGTAATGAACGCATTCGCAGGCCCGCCCAGTTTGCCCCTGCGCAGTCGTCAAATTCTGGCGAATGCGATCGATGGTTTTCTGATGCGTCAGATTGGGCAGCGCTTCCCACACCGGCAACCCGCCGATGATCTCCAACCTCACGCCGGCGTCATCTGCTTGCTGAAAGAAATCGGTAATGTCTGGCATAAGTCATCCTCCCCAGCTCAGAGGGAGTATATCAATGGCGCGGAATAGTGCGCAAAGATTCCGCGCCAACGCCAATGCCGATGCGCTTTCAGTGCCGTTTGAGACAATTCCCCGTGTTAAGGGCTGCTGGCAAGGGCAGCGCAAGCAGAACTCTGGCGCCACATCATCTCATCCTTCGCCGCTTGCTCAGCGCGCGACGATGCCGAACGAACGCTGAGGCGCAGACCTGGAACATCTGCGCCGTTAATTTCGCTGCCCCGGCCGCAGCTTCGCGACGACCTCTTCGACGATGCCGCGCACTTCGGGCGAGAGCTTTTCGATCAGCGCCTCGTTGCCGGTTTGCAGGTAATCAATCGCGCGGGCGAGCGGGAAGAGTGGCTCTTCCAACTCTGACTCCTGAAGCAGTTGCCGGACAAACTCCAAGCGTCCAGATTGGGCGACAACCAGTAAAGCTCCTGAAATAGTTTCTACCCATTTCCCCTTCATTGATGCGGGCCACCAATCCTTCTCTGACTGCTTCACCGCTACCAATATCTCCTGCCAATCTTGTCTCGCTAAATTCTCCTTGCCTTGCTTCACTAGCGTAATGAACTTCATCAAGCGGGTGAGTCCGTCGTCATCACCATTAGGATTGACCCCGAGCGATCGATCAAAACTGTCAATGGCTTCATCAAATCTACTTAACTGACTGAGGGTAATGCCGCGGTTATGCCATACTTGCCAGGTAAACAAAGAATCAAAGCTGAGTCGTAATGCGCGGTCATAACTAGCCACTGCTTCCTCAAGTCGGTCCAAACGATGAAGCACCAAGCCGCGACCAAACCACTCTTTGGGCCAGTGAGGATTAATCGCCAGCGCCTGCTCATAGCACTGTAGTGCCTGATCCATTCTTCCGCTCAAGTATGAAAGCATTGCCGAGACACTTGCATTTTCAGCTTCCGCGCGCCGCGGCCCCTCGGTAGCCTTTGCATCATTAAGCTCTTGCCCGCTGATGTAACCGGCTTCATAGAGAGATTCCAGAGTTCTGCCGGAAAAAACTTCCAGTTTTTCACCTTGCAATAGCTCTCGTACAAAAGGCGCGGCGTCTTTGAGATTAAGACCATCACGAATTAGCTCCTCCAGCATAGCAGTGCGAACAGGCGCGTCACTGATGGCTGCTGCCAGGTAATTCAGATAAGCTAGGACATCGCACGCCTCGCGTGAACGATTCGCCACAGCTAACTCCCAGAAGTATGCACGCAACCTTTGAAACTCTGCGCTCATCTCCTCAGCGGCATACCACACTTTTATGAAATTAATCAGCCATCTCATCCGCTCGCGCGCATCGCGCCCGAACCGCATCTGGTGCCAGATGGCATAGAGCGGCTCAGACAGCGTGTAATAAGAACTGCGCCCGCGCAGATTCGCCGCGCGCACGTAGCCCAGTTCGGAAAGCCGTTTGAGTTGTGCGCTCACTTGATTGGGCGATAACCGCACAGCGGCAGCGATTTCGCCCGGCGTCAGACCTTCGTTGGTTTCTCCGCTAATACGTGCGATGTGGTCGAGGATTTTGCGCTGCTGCGACGGCAAGGTTTCGACTTTGGCTTTGTAATACGGCGTCACCTCATCCAGCAATTTTTCCAACGCACGCCGGACTTCGGTCACGTCCGAATGGCTGACGACGCGATACAGCATCAGCACCAGACGCGGATTGCCGCCCGTGAAATATTCCAATGCGCGCAACCGGCTCGCGTTCCGTTTGAGCTTGGCTTCGAAATCGGCGACGCGGTCAAGCGCAGCGCGGCGGCGCAGCAGTTCCTGCATCTGCTCGAATTTCAGATCGGCGAGGTCGTAGATCTTGAAAAAGTTGTAGAGTGGCTGGTCGTAAGCGCGCGCTTCTTTGAAAAAAGTCGTCGCGCCGCCGAGGATCATGATGGTGCCATCGTTCATCAGCACATCGCGTAAACGGGCGTTGTCGCGTTCGTCGTTGATCTGTTCCAGAATCTGATCGAAGTTTTCTACCAACAGCAACAGGCGTTTGCCGTGTTGGCGTCGCCAGTCTTTGAGCACGGCATAGGCGGCTTCCTGCAACTGGTCGTTGTTCGGGTATTGGCTTTTGAGATCGTCAGCTAACCGCCGCAACCCTTGATCTTTGGTGTCAGCCGCGATCAGATGCAAAACTTCGACCCAAAAATCGGCGAGGTCATAAATACTGTAGGACTCTTCAGGAAATTTCACCGCCTGCCAGCGGTCGTCCAGGCCGCGATCCTCAATGGCGAATTTGATCATCAACAGCACGGTGGTCTTGCCCATTCCGCGCGGCGCGATAATGACGGCGTGCTGGACGCCTGCGCCGTCGGGTTGGCTTGCGATCAGCGCGACGAGTTCGTCAACCAGTTGCTCGCGCGCGACGAAGGTCGCCTTGATCTCTTCTTCCGGCATCTGGTCGGGGTTGTAGAGCAATTCCATCGTCGTCATCTCCAGGTCAGTTGCTGATCTCCATCCCGTAGTGGCGCAGCCACCAGTCGCGCAGCAGCTTGCAGGAGAACCGGTACTGCCGGCTTTCTCCGTCGAAGCTCACGTAATAATCGTTCTCCAGATCGGTCATCAACAGATTGAATGCTTCGCTCTCGGCTTTGGCGACTTCCGATTTGTAGAACTGAAAGCAGGCGTCGCGCGTCATGGCGCCGACGACAGCCAATTCGCGCAGGATGCGTTTGGCGGCCTTCTCTTCGTGCGGCTGGTAGTAATCGCGCAAACGGCCGTAGTAGTGATCGAAGTAGGTCTTGCAGTCCACGCCGAGCACTTTGCTGTGGTAGATCGTCTCGACTTTTTTGGGTGTGATCGCTTCACCGTCGAGCAGGTAAGCCTTGCTGACTTCGGAGAAGATGATTTGCACGAAGTAAGGAACCGGCGTGCCGATCACTTCGAGGATCTTTCGCTTGCTCGGCGAGGTCAGCGGAATTTTGGCTGACTCCGCTAACAAGTCGAGAAAATTGGCAGCGATTTTGGGCGGGAACGGGTCGAGCTTCAGCGACTCGAAATCGTTGATGGCCTTAATCTCGCCCAGCTCATTCAACACCCGGCCGATGCCAATCGAACCCGCGATCAGGAATCTGACGCCGGTCGAATCCGGCCCGACGCGCAATGCGCGCAGCCAGTGGAGCAGCAGCTTGGCATCCTCACGATGCTTCTCCGATTGCGCCATCCGGCCAATCATCATTGGGAATTCGTCAAGAAAGAAGACGACGGTGGTGTCGGCAGCAGCGAGACGTTTGAATAACTCTTCGCCGCTCTCCTGCCAGCTTTCACGAATCTTTTCCTTGAGCTTGATCTTTACTTCGAAGAGTTCCACCTCTTCGATGGTCTCTCTGAATCGCGCCCAAGTCTCCTGCGACAACCAGCGCAAGCCGCTAATGAACTTCGCCAGTTTGCTGTCTTTGGCCAGTTTCTCCGCCAGTTCGGTGATCAGGCTTGCCGGATCGGTCAGGTGTTCGAGATCGGCGTGAACGATGCGGTAATCCCATTGCGGATCGTCCATCAAGCGGTACATCACGCTGGTCTTGCCGAAACGCCGCGGGGCTGCCAGCAGAACGTGCCCGGCTTTGAGCTTGTCGGATACCAGTTTCACAAATGCTTCGCGGCCAAAGAAGTCATCTCCTCTAACCGGCGGGCCGACTCGGTTGGTAATCATAAGCCCTCCATAAAAGTACAACGAATCTGTTGTACAACGGGCTTGTTGTACAACAGATTCGTTGTATCTGTCAATAAGTCTTTTTGGCAGGGCAGAAAAAAAGAGAGGCGTAAGCATAACCTCCTACGCCTCCAGGCTTTGTCTCAGATTACTTCCCTATTTTGCCACGATGTTGACCAGCCGCTTAGGCACGACGATGGTCTTCACCACCTGACGGCCATTGAGCCGTGCCTGCACTTTCTCGCTAGCCAGCACTGCTTGCGTCAGCGCCTCATCGTTGGTATCGGCGGCCACGATGACGCGCGCCACCAGCTTGCCGTTCAACTGCACCGGAATCTCCAGCTCCTCTTCCTTCGCCAACTCCGCGTCGAACTGCGGCCACGGCGAGGCGACCAAAATCTCATCGTGCCCCAGCCCTTGCCACAGCTCTTCGGCGATATGCGGCGTGAATGGGGCCATCAGCTTGACCAGCGCCTCCATCGCCTCCTTCAGCGCGAACAGGTCGGCGCCATTGATTGAAGCTGCCTCGCCCTTCAAGCCGCCGTCGAAGGCGTAGATTTCGTTGGTCAGCTCCATCAGCGCGGCGACCGCCGTGTTGAAGTGCATGCGCTCGCCGATGTCGTTGGTCACGCGCTTGACCGTCTGATGCGTCTTGCGGCGCAACCCGCGTGCGGCGGGCGAAAACTCCTCGGCCTTCCCTTCAAAGCCAACCAGCCGCGCGTGCCACTTGTAGACGATTCGCCAGACGCGGTTCAGGAAGCGCGAGGCGCCTTCGGCCCCGGCTTCGCTCCACTCCAGGTCTTTCTCGGGCGGCGCCGCAAAGAGCATAAACAGCCGCACGGTGTCCGCGCCGTGGATCTGGATCATCTCGTCCGGATCGATCGTGTTCTTCTTCGACTTCGACATCTTCTCGATGCGCCCGACGGCGACCGGCCGGCCGCAGAATTTGCACTTGCCATCAATCACCTCCTGCGGGTACAGGTAATCGTGCTCCTCGCAGCGGAAGCTGGCCAGGCAGACCATGCCCTGCGTCAGCAGCCGCTTGACCGGCTCGCCGAAATTGATCAATCCCAGATCGCGCATGATCTTCGTCCACAGCCGCGTGTAGATCAGGTGCAGCACGGCGTGCTCGATCCCGCCGATGTACTGATCGACGGGCATCCAGTAGGCGACGATCTCCGGCGCGAACGGGGCGCGGTCGTTGTGCGGATCGCAGTAGCGGAAGTAGTACCACGACGAATCGACGAACGTGTCCATCGTGTCCGTGTCGCGCCGCGCCGGCCCGCCGCACTTCGGGCAAGTCGTGTTGACGAACCCTTCGTGCTCCGCCAGCGGCGACCCGGTCGTATTGAAGTTCAGGTCTGCGGGCAGCGCCACGGGTAACTGATCCTCCGGCACCGGCACGATGCCGTCCTGCGGGCAGTGAATGAACGGGATCGGCGTGCCCCACGCGCGCTGGCGCGAGACGCCCCAGTCGCGGATCTTGAAGTTGGTCTTCGCCTCGCCGAAGCCGTGCTCTTCAGCATACTCGGTCATCGCCTTCAACGCCGCAGGCACCGTCAGTCCGTTGAACTGGCCCGAATTGATCAAGACGCCCGTTTCGTCTTTAGCCGTGAAAGCGGCCTCGACCGGCGCATCATCAGCCTCGGTCGAGCCGACCAGCTTGATCACGCGAGGGATCGGCAGCGAGTATTTTTGCGCGAACTCGAAGTCGCGCTCGTCGTGCGCCGGCACGCTCATAATCGCGCCCGTGCCGTAGCCGGTCAGCACGAAGTTCGCTGTCCACACCGGCAGTTGCTCGCCGCTGAACGGGTTGATCACGAACATCCCGGTATCGACGCCTTCCTTCTCTGCCCCTTCGGCGATGCGCTCCTCGCGCGAAGTGGCCCGCTGGCGCTCGACGAAATCGCGCAGCGCTTGTCCGGCTTTGCCTTCGGCGATGATCTCGTCAATGAACGGGTGCTCCGGCGCGACGATCACCGCGTTGGAGCCGAAGATCGTGTCGATGCGCGTGGTGAAGATGCGGATGCGCTGCCCCGCCGGATCGACCTCGCCCTCGTCCACCACGGCGAAGTCCACCTCGGCGCCCTGGCTGCGCCCGATCCAGTTGCGCTGCATCGCGATCACGCGCTCCGGCCAGCCGCCCTCCAGCCCGTCCAGATCGTCCAGCAACTGATCGGCGTAGTCCGTCACCTTGATGAACCACTGCTCCAGCTCGCGCTGCTCGACGGGTGTGTCCTCGTGCCGCCAGCAGAAGCCGCCCTCGGCCTGCTCGTTGGCCAGCGACGTGTTGCACTGCGGGCACCAGTTGACGGTCGCGTTCTTGCGGTAGAGCAGACCGCGCTTCCACATCTCGATAAAGAACCACTGATTCCAGCGGTAGTATTCGGGCGCGCACGAAGCGATCTCGCGCCGCCAATCGTAGCTGAAGCCCATCCGCTGGAACTGCGTCCGCATCGCTTCAATGTTTGAGCAGGTCCACTTATCGGGCCGCGCGTTATTCTTGATCGCCGCGTTCTCGGCCGGCATTCCGAAGGCGTCCCAGCCCATCGGGTGCATGACGTTGTAGCCCTGCATCCGCTTGAAGCAGGCCAGGGCGTCGCCGATTGAATAGTTGCGCACGTGGCCCATGTGGATGCGGCCCGACGGGTAAGGCAGCATCTCCAGGCAATAGAACTTCTCGCGCTTGGGATCCGCCTCTACCTCAAAGACCCGGCCCGTGGCCCAGCGTTGCTGCTGTCTCTTTTCGATCTCAGCGGGAAAATATTTTTCATTCATGGTCATATTCCTTCAGGCTACGTCTCGCCCACCGCGCGGGTACACGCTCGTCGGCCGCAGCAGGACAGGACAAGATAACAAAATTATGCGGAGAAAAGAAACGGTCAGGAGGCGCAGCGCAACTCAACGATTGCGCTGCGACGTAAGGGAGAGGGTAGCCGGAGGAATGGAGCGCACGCCGCTCGGCTCGGTCGCATTGGAAGCCGCAGATCCTTGGAAAATTTTACAGACACCGTTCATGTTTTCTATCCTCGATTGCTGATTCTACACATCTGGCTACCACGGTTCAAGCTTAAATACTCATCCCGGGCAAGGGGGATGCTCTTCGCCTCACCTGAAATTGCTGACCGGGGCCACGCCACACCGTTTCAGCTCCCGAGCATAGACACCACCTGCTGCTTGAGCGGCGGCAAGTCTCGCTCGACGACTGACCAGACGATGGCCACGTCTATCCCAAAGTAATTGTGGACGAGGACGTTTCGCATCCCGATGATCTGCGACCAGGGGACTCCAGCGTGTTGTTGCATGAAGCTCGGAGACAGGGCACGCGCAGCTTCACCGATGATCTGGAGATGGTGGAGGACCCACGTCTGAATCAGCTCGTCCTGCTCGAAAGCCTCCTGCCCCCTCGCAGTATACTTTTCAATCCGCTCGATGGCCTCTTGAATATCCAGCAGCCGTTCGCGGTCATCTCTCATAACGGCACGGCCTCCCGCAGTACCCGCTCCCGAATGCGCGGCCGCAGCCCCCGCTCGGTCACCACATCCACCCGGCAACCCAGCAGGTCTTGCAAGTCCATCAGCAACCCGCCAAGGTCGAGGAGGCTGCGCCCCGGTTCCAGATCCACTAGCACATCCACGTCACTGTCCGGCCTCGCCTCGCCCCGCGCCACTGAGCCGAAGATGCGGACATTGCGGGCGCCATACCGTGCGGCGAGCTGGAGGATTTCCTCGCGCTTGTTCTTAAGAAACTCAGTCATACTTATCGACCAATGCCATCCGGTTCTGCTAGAAGTATAGCATTTCGGGCAACAGGACACAGGCGAGACTAGCCAGCCCCTTCACCGCCCGTTGGCTATACCGAGGACGGTCACCAATTGAGCTTTCTCAACACCAAGGGTCAAAGGTTCCAAGGGTCAAAGGAAATCCTTTGAAAGTCAATCTTTGAACCCTTGATCCTGTTCCCCTTGGTGTTGAGCTGTTCGTTGGCCAAAAGCTCAATTTGCTCCCGTGCAAAGTATATAAGCCGTATTCAACCGGCCGGAACATCCAGGCTGCTGGCAAGGCCCGCAGTGATTTGCCCGTAGTTGATTAAGCTCACCGCACGCCCTTGCAGCAACGCAGCGATGTCCGGATCGGTAAGCAGTTCCAGCTCCATCGCTCGTGAGGCACGCAGCCGCGTTCGGGCGCGTGCCAAGTGCCTGTCTTCATAACCCGGATGGCACATCAACTCGCTCACGCCTTCAGGCAGATGCTCGATCACATCCACCAGCCAAGACTTCGTCCAACAACCCGTGTGCGCGATGCCGAAGAAAGCATCCGTCGTGCGCAGCCCGACGTTTTCCAACTCGGCAAAATTGGCGCGGCTCAGTTGCGCCAGCCCAAATGCAACCAGGCTCTGCTTGATGACCTTGGGCGAAGTCTTGGCGCCGTTCAAGTGCGGGCGCTCACGCGGCAATCGCACGGCCCTGATCCCGTAATCGGGGAGCGCGCGGGCGAGCGCTTCAAAGACTTGCGGCCAGGTTTGCACGTGCTGGTGGCCGTCCGCGTGAGTCAGGCGCAGCCCGGCCGCGATCGCTTTCTCCAATTGTGCGCGCAATTCAATGACCAACTCTTCAGTTCGCAAACGCCCGGTGAATGAGCGCCAGGCGACGGCCATGCTCGATGGCAAAAACTCGCTGCCCTCCGTCAGGCTGCGCACGTGAGAGATATCGGCAACAGGCTTGCCTTGGGTGAGGTTGAAATGCAGTCCCACCCCGAGCGACGGATGCGCCTGCGCCAACCGCACCGCCTCGTCGAAGGCCGGCATATTGGCCATCACCGTCGCGCTGGTGATGATCCCGCGCTCGTGCCCTTCGATGACCGCTTGGTTCACGCCCGAGGTCAGGCCGAAGTCATCCGCGTTGACGATGAGTTGCTTCATCAAGCCCGATCATTCTTTCAGAGCGGCTGAGGCTCAGCGCCGCGATGTTCGCGGCCAGGACGCACTCGACCTCGCGCGCGACGATCTCGTGGCCGTATCGGCTCCAGCGGTGGTTGTTCGGCAGGTAGACTTCGCCGCCGCCCTCGGCTTGCGCGTCGTGGGCGTTGACGACGGGAACACTCAACCGCTGGCCAACCCGGAGCACCATTTGATTGACGGACGACCAGAGTTCGGGTGAGTGGATGGAGTAATGTTGCTTGGTGTCTTCGTTGAAGCCGCCGGGCCCCATCAAGACTACACGGCAGGCAGTCGTGCGGCGGCAATACTCGATGCCGTCTTCGATCAGGCGCTCGTACTCGTCGAGCGTGACGGGCGGGAACCAGGTCGAGAGCCGGTCAAGTTGGAGCCAGGCAGACGACCGGTCTAAGAGGTTCCGGGCTGCCACTCCGCCAGATGTACCTTTGAGCTTGGAGCCGATCTTCCACATCAAGGAGTGGGCGGTGGAGAGCACCTCGGGTGCCATCTGATGAATCAGGTTGACGCGCCGGCCGGTCGCTGCAAACACGGCCGGCAGCATGATGACCACGATGTCAGGGCTGGAGAGCATCAGCCTGGCCCTGAGCAGCGGCTTGAGGCCCCTGGGGTCGTGCAGGTTTTTCGTTTCGAATTTGAAGCTCAGGCTTGGGAACCGGGCGCTCAGCATCCTTCGGGCCAAGACCGGGAAGGTGGCTGATTGAGGGACGCCCTCGTAGCCGGTTTGATGGCAATTCCCGGCAAAGAGGAGTTTGATCTGACTCCGCTTGCTGGACACGCCCGCCGCTTTGCTCATTGTCCGCCTCCTTGCCCATCTGCAACACCGGTGACGCGAGCCGCCTCCCGCCGCCGCGGTTCATTCCCGGCGAGGAAGACGAGCCCGAGTCCGATCCAGCAGAACATCCGGATCTTGCGAATGATCGCGAGCGCCACGCCCGCGGTGGCGCCGAGTCCCAGCGTCTGCGTCAACAGGCCCGTCCCGGCCTCGTCTACACCTACGAGCGCGGGGACGAAGACGAAGGCGATGTTGAGGGCGCGGTTGACCGCTTCGAGCATGAAGGCCGTCGCCAGCGTCAATTCGGAGCCGGCCAGGCGCAGCGTGGTGTAAATCTCGATGACTCCGGCCAAGTGGAAGCCGGTCTCGCACAAGGCGACGAGAAAGAAGTCGGCGGGGCGCCGCGCGTAGAAATCAAAGACGTACTCCTCCAGCGTGCGCAGGTGGCCGAGTTTCTCGTCAATCCAGGTTCGCGCGTCACCGCGCGCAACAAGATGGCTGACAGCGGCAATTAAATCCGAAAGCAGCGTCCAGCGCCGGCTGACCACGATAACCGCGGCGGCGATGATGACGAAGACCGCGGCCAAGGCGATGATGACGGCGAGGCGCAGCGACTCGCTGAGGGCAAAGGTGGCCAGCAGCGCAATCGTCCCAGCCATGACCATGACGCAGCTCGAAACAATGTAGGCCAGGTTTTCAACCGTCAGCGATGAGATGCCCGCCTTCAGTGGGAGCCGGCCGCCGAGCGCGACGAGCCTGAGCGGCTCGGCGACGATTGGCCCGAACGTCAGGTCCCCGACCGCTTCGCCCGCCAGCCGCGCCCGCCAGAGCGCCCAGAACCCGACGCGGCGCTCCTCAACTGTCATACACCGGAGCCAGGCTAAACTGCGCGACAAGTAGCGGGATGATGAGATGGCGAGGATCAGCAAGAAGCCGGCGCCGAGCGTCCGCACGCGGGCGAAGATTTCGGCCGGCCCCGTCTGCTTGATGACGTACACGAAGAGGGCGAGCCCGACGGCGGCGGAGATGATGGCGAGCGCACGCGAGCGTCTTTTCATCTATTCGTAGCTCAGCGCTTCAATCGGGTCTTGCCTCGCCGCGCGCATGGCCGGGTAGAGCGACCCGATCAGCCCGCTCGCCAGACCGGCGAGCGATGAGTATAGAATGTAGCCTGGTTCGAGCTCGATCTTCCACCCCAGGTAGCGGACGAGGATGGCGCGGGCAATCACGGAGAAGGCGAGTCCGCCGACCACACCGAGCAGACTGATGAGCAGCGCCTCCTTCTCGATGACCCCGGCGATGAACAGCTTCGAGGCGCCGAGCGACTTGAGAATCCCGATCTGGCGCGTCCGCTCGGTCACGGTCGTGTACATCGTCAGCAGGATGACCAGCATGCTGATGACGGCGGCCAGCCCGGCGACGATGTCGAGGAAGACGTTGAAGCCGGAGAACCCGGTGGCGAACATCTCCGGCAGGTCGCGCGTCAAGACCACGCGGAAGTCGGGGAAGCGTTCCACAAACCGGCGCGCGACCTCCTCCTGCTCGGCCGGATTCTGGCACTTGACGAGGAGCATCGAGCACTTCCCTTCTGCGCCCAACGCTTCCTGCATGGTGGCGAGCGGGATGCGGATCCTCGTGCCTGCTTCGGGGGCGTAGATGCCGACGATCTTAAAGGTGCGGTCGAGCCCGCTGATCGTGTCGCCGAGTTTCGCCTTGTGCTCGGCGATATACTTCACGTCGACGACGGCCACATCGCCCGCGGCCGGCAGCGGCTGCCCTTCGACGATCTGAATCTTGCTCACCGCGACGAAGCTGCCGAACTCGATCCCATCCATCTGGCGGAGGCCCAGCCCGGACTCTCCCTTCATCTCCAGTTGCGTCCCGACCGGGGCGACCGTCGCCACGCCCGGCACTTGACGGACTTCATCGACTAAGGAGAGTGGAATCGTCAGCGGCAATGAAGTGATGGAGAGCGACTGCTGGCCCCGCTGGCTGAGGATGATCTCGGCGCCGATGCTCGCGTCACGCTTCCCGCGCTCGCGCAGCATCCCGCGCACCAACCCGACTGTGAGCACGACTAAGATGACGCCCACCGCGACGCCGACGATGCTCGCCGCCGTGCGGCCGGGGTGGTGGGTGAGATTTGAGGCGACCAGGCTGTTCATAAAAGAGAGGGCGAGGGGGACGGAGCGACGGGGCGACAGGGGGACGGGGCGACGGGGCGAAAGATTCATCTTCTCGCCCCGTCGCCCCCTCGCCCTGTCGCCCCGTCGCCCCCTCGCCCTGTCGCCCCGTCGCCGCTAGGCTCCAAGCATACGTTCGATGACTTGCGGCGCGGCCCTCAAAGCTTCATCCAGCTTGTCCGCCTCGACGCCGCCTTCGGCCAGGTCAGGCTTGCCGCCGCCGCGGGCGCCGGGCAACTCCTTGAGCACTTTGCCCGCCTGCACGCGGTCGGTCGCGTTGGCCGAAACCATCACCAGCAGCGCCGCCTTGCCGTCAACCGCATCACCGAGCACCACCACGCCGGGTGCGATCTTGCGCGCGAGCGAATCGGCTAGTTGCCGGCGAGCGTCTTTGCCCAAGTTCTCGACCTTGCGCACGAGCACCTTCACGCCACCCACCTCGGTGATCCGCTCATCAGCGGGTGCAGCCGCCCCTTGGGCCAGCTTCAACTTCAGCCGCTCGATCTCGCGCTGCTGGTCGCGGATCTGCGACTGCAACCGCTCGACCTCATCGGGCAGCTTGCGCGGGTTCGTGTTGAGGTGCGCCGCCGCGCGTTCGAGCAGCGCCTCTGAGAGTTGGAAGCGTTCGAAGGCGCCTTTGCCGGTGACCGCCTCGATGCGGCGCGTGCCGGAGGCGATCGAGGCATCGGAGACGATCTTGAAGACGCCGATGTCGCCGGTCGCGTTGACGTGCGTCCCGCCGCAGAGTTCCGTCGAGAAGCCCGGCACGTTCACCACGCGCACCTTCTCGCTGTACTTCTCGCCGAAGAGCGCCATCGCCCCGGTCGCCAACGCCTCGTCGAGCGCCATCTCCTGTTTGGAGACCGGCTGGTTCCGCAGGACCTCGGTGTTGACGATCCGCTCAATCTCTTCGACCTCTTCCGGAGTCAGCGGCGCGAAATGCGTGTAGTCGAAGCGCAGCCGGTCGGGCGCGACGAGTGAGCCGGCCTGCTTGACGTGGGGCCCGAGCACTTCGCGCAAGGCCGCGTGCAGCAGGTGCGTCGCCGTATGATTGGCCATCGTGCGCGTCCGCCGCTCGGCGTCGACCCTGGCTTCGACTGACTCGCCCGAGCGCAGCTTGCCTTGCTCGACGAGGACCTTGTGAGCGATGACGCCCGAGACCGGCGAGATGGTATCCTTCACCAGCAGCCGCGCATCTTCTGTCTCGATCACCCCCGTATCACTGATCTGCCCGCCGGACTCAGCGTAGAACGGCGTGCGGTCGAGCACGACCTCCCCCTCTTCGCCCGCCGATAGTTCGTCCGCCAGCTCACTATTTTTGATGAGCGCCGTGACGCGAGCGCCCTTGAGTTCCGTGCCCAGGTAGCCGGTGAACTCCGAGCGACCGCGCGAGGCAATCTGCTGATAGACAGGTCTGACCTGTTTGGCAACCCCGCCCTTCCAACTCTCCCGCGCGCGTTGACGCTGCCGCTCCAGCTCGGCCTCAAAGCCCTCCTGGTCGAGCCGGTAGCCACGCTGCTCGGCGACGTACTCGATCAGATCGAAGCGCAGCCCGTAGGTGTCATAGAGCCGGAAGATATCCGCCCCGGAGACCACCTTGTCCGTCGACTTGCGCATGACCTCTTCCAGCAGATTGAGGCCCGCGCCTACGGTCGAGCTATAGAGTTTCTCTTCAATCGACACCACGCGGTCGATCACGCTCCGCGCATCGCGCAGCTCAGGGTACGGCTCGCCCATCAAGTCAACCACGAAATCAGTCACTCGGTGGAAGAAGAGGTCCTTGAAGCCGAGCCGGCTCCCGTGCCAGATGGCGCGGCGCATGATCTTGCGCAGCACGTAGCCGCGGCGTTCGTTGCCGGGGAAGACGCCGTCAGCGATCAAGAACGCCGTCGCCCGCGCGTGGTCAGCGATCACGCGCATCGAGACGCTGTCCTCAGAGTCGTTGTACTCGTATCGCTTGCCAAGCAACTCGGCCGTGAAATCGATGATCGGGCGGATGAGGTCGGTTTCGTAATTCGACTTCACGCCTTGCACCACTGCTGTCACGCGCTCCAGCCCCGCGCCCGTATCCACCGAAGGCGCGGGGAGAGGTTCGAGCGTGTATTTGCCCGGCTCGGTCTCCAGCCGGTTGTACTGCATAAACACCAAATTCCAAATCTCAACCGTCTCGTCGCCCGGTCCATTGACGTATTCGCGCTGGTTGAAGTTCGGATCGTGCGGATGGTCGCCCAGATAGTAATGAATTTCGGAGCATGGCCCGCACGGCCCGGTTTCGCCCATTTGCCAGAAGTTGTCTTTGCGGCCGAAGCGCAGGATGCGCGAGCGCGGCGCCCCAACTTTCTCCCACAAAGCCTCAGCTTCTTCATCCGCCCCGACTTCATCATCACCGGCGAAGACGGTGAACCACAGCCGCGCCGGGTCCATCTTGAATTCATTGACCAGCAAATCCCAGGCGAAGCGGATCGCGTCCTCCTTGAAGTAATCACCGAAGGAGAAGTTGCCAAGCATCTCGAAGAACGTGTGATGCCGCGCGGTCTTGCCGACCTCGTCGAGGTCGTTGTGCTTGCCCCCGGCCCGCACGCACTTCTGTGACGAGCAAGCACGCTTGTAGTCGCGCTTCTCTACGCCTAAGAAGACGTCCTTGAATTGATTCATCCCCGCGTTGGTGAAGAGCAACGTCGGGTCGCCCGCCGGCAGCAGCGGCGAGGATTTGACGATCTTGTGCCCGTGGCGCGCGAAGTACTCAAGGAATTTGCTTCTGATTTCGTTTCCAGTCATAGCCTTATGCCATAGAGATCAATCGGTCGAGATTACCAAAAGGTCAACTGTAGCGGGAGAGGTAGGCTTTGTCAAATTTTGATAGTTCGGCCGACTCGGGACCCAAACTGAGGTGGTGACGCTCGAACTGGGCAAGCCCATCGAACGAGAGCTGGCTGGGGGCCAGTCTCACTCTTATCAGATCACACTGGCTGCCGGGCAATATCTGCACGCGGTGGTTGATCAGCGTGGCATCGATGTCGTGGTCAGGGTGTTTGGCCCGGATGGGAAACAGATCTTGGAGGTGGATAGCCCGAATGGGACTCAGGGGCCGGAGCCGGTGTTCTTGGTGGCGGAGGTAGCAGGGATCTATAAGTTGGAAGTGCAATCGCTGGAGAAGAACGCGAAGCCTGGGCGGTATGAGGTGAGAGTTGAAGAGCTACGGGCCGCTACGCTGCAAGACCAGAGCCGAATGGCGAGTTTGGTTGCAACCCGGAAGGCATATACACAGGGAGAGCAACTCAAGGCGCAAGCAACGGCGCAATCGAGACGTCAAGCCATTGAGAGGTATCAGGAATCGCTCCCTCATTGGCGCATTTTAGGTGACAGCATTGGAGAAGCAGGAATACTCAGCAGTATTGGCCAGGTCTACTTCCTTTTAGGTGAAAGACAGAAGGCGCTGGACTCCTACAATCAAGCGCTGCCGCTGTACAGAGCCGGGAATGATCCTAATGGGGAAGCAGGGATGTTTCGCTTAATCGGCAATGTGTAAGCAGAAACAGTGGGAGGCGCCTTATTATTGGGCGGCCTTTGTGCTCCAAGGCGAATGGCGCTAGGCCTGCGGCGTTTGTGGCCGTCAATTCGGCATATCATGTGGCGACGCTTGAGCCAGGGAAATTCGACGAGCACGAGCTGGAGAGAGGCCAGGCTCGCTTTTACCAACCCGCGCTCGCTGCCGGACAACACCTAATTGCGACGGCTGATCATCGGGATATTATTACCTTAGTCAGAGTTTGTAAGCCGGGGTGGAAAGCAGCCTACAACCAAGGCCGAAAGATCAGACTAGCCGCCCCCGCCGCCGACCCGGGTCTTGACTTCCCTCTCAATGTCGTTGAAGCCTCTGGTCCCCTGAGCGCGGCGCAGGATGTGACCTTCACGGTCAAGCAGGAAGAAAGTGGGGATAACTTCTATATCGTCATACCCGCTTCTGACACTCTCATTCCGTAGCACGATTGGGTAGTTGATCTGCATCTCTCGGATGAATGGTTTAACCGCAGCCCAGCCGGTCTCATCAGAAGAGATGCCGATCACAACCAGCCCGTGATTGCGATATTGCTCCTGCAGTCTAACCAGGCGTGGTACAGCCGCTTTACACGGCGAGCACCAAGTTGCCCAGAAATCAAGCAAGACATACTTTCCGCGATAGGCTGAGAGACGGAGCTTGCTGCCCGTTGCCGATTCTGATTCAAAATCTGGAGCGTAGACACTGCTGCGGTTGATCTGGGCCGACCCGAGGCCAGCCACCAGCGATAACATCACCAGCCCCACAAAGCCTTTTCGAACTATGCTAGACATATGGCCTCCATGTCATCCTGAAGGAGTAAAGGCCGCCGCCGGAACTTCCGGCGGCGGAAGACCAAAGCGACTTTGGTCTGCGGGTGCGTAGCTACTCCCTGCCCTGCCTTACGCCACGTACTGCATCCCGATAGTCTGATCAACGAGTGGTCGCTGCTCATTGTTTACGACATACACGATGCGCGCCTCTCCGGTGTTCGCCGCCTTCTGACTGGGAGCATAGTCAACTTTGACCTTACCATCAGCGGTCTTAAAAACGTCCGGCTGCTTGTAAGGCTGCTGAAAGACGCCATAGGCAACGCTACTCTGGCTCTGCGGCACCAATGCTCGGTTCACCTCATTCGTGGAATAGCCGTGGACGCCGCGCAAAACGTCGGAGATGTAAGACAATGCCCACATCGTCGGCGCCGACAGCGCCGCGTTGCAAGTGCAGCGGTTAAAGTCGAAAACCGGGACGACGGCGTTGACACTTTCTGGCCGCTGCATGGGGTAGAAGACCGATTTCCAGTTTTCCGCCCACAAATCCGGATTGTATGTGTTAGGATCGCCATAGCCGCGTTCAATGAGCCGGTTATTACGCGAGATCACAACGTCACGATAGCTGGGCTCTTGCCGCTGTAGAAAAGTCGAAAAGGCCGGGCCGAGAGCAGCATAGCCGACGGCCTTGCCGAAGCCGCCAAGCACCTCGGTGAACTTCTTCCAAAAACCCTCGATGGCGGCGGCGCGGGCCGCTGCCGCCTCTGTGGCTGAGGGCTGCCCCAGTAGATAAAGCGACATTCCAGTTATTCCTAACGCGGTGCCAGCAATGAATGCACGCCGGCTAGTCAAGTGTTGAGTAATTTCCAGTGATGTTCCCTTGATGAGAGAAGTATCTTGACTCATATCAACCTCCATTGAATTTAGGTTTTGGGATCTCCCCGACCGGCGACTGAAGCGACCTGAACTAGGTGGTCACTGCAAATACCAAGCAAGGGGTCAATCACATCGAGCTAGCCTCTGTTGTTGATTGGGAAACAGCGATCCCGTGACCAACTGCCTCCTGTCATCTGCTCGTGCTCGCCTTGAGCCATTTCAATCCTTATGCCACGGCGTGAATTGCGGCGGGACGGCCGATCTCCTTGGCCAAAGGTGGTTGATGAACAATGAGATCAGCTACAGCAGAGGATGGTGATTGAAAGAAAAGAGCGTCATGAAAGCAAAGGCTGAGCATTGTCAGATTGACAATCGGATTATCAGTTAGATAAACCCTGCCCTATACCGCTCACCGAGAGATATGATAAATAGAGGCTGAGGTAATCATCGCTATGAACCCAAGACTGGTCACTATCGCAGGCCCATTGAAAGGCATGATTTTTCCACTGGTTGGAGCGCAAGCCTCGATCGGCCGTGATCCCGCCAATCAGCTCTGCCTCAACGACCTCTCAGTCTCGCGGCAGCACTGTCTCATCCAAAGGGAAGGAGCACAGTTTACACTCAGTGATCTGGAGAGCCTCAATTGCACCTTTGTCAACTCCGTGCCGGTGAAGGAGCAGGCGCTGACGCACGGCGACTGCCTGAAGGTCGGAGACTATTTGTTCCTCTTTCTGCTCGATGATGAAGGAGCCCTCTCGGCCTCTTGCCCGGTTCAACTCGACCAGGGACAATTGGTCACCCAGACCACGACTCTTCTACGTCGGGAAGATGCGCGCTTGCTTCATCCTGAGAAGACGCCGCTTGGGTTGCCACCAGAAGTCCGCTTAGCGCGGGACTTCAACGTGCTGCTCAGGATCGGCAAGGCAATCAGCTCCCCCGGCAATCTGGAAGCGCTCCAACGACAGTTGCTCGATTTTATGGTTGAAGTGATCCCGGCCGAGCGGGGCGCCATTCTCCTGGCCGGAAAGAATCGGGAAGAGTTCGCCTCCGTCTTCGGTTGGAGCCGGCGGCCGAGTCTGAAGCAACCTATTCAGGTCAGCCGCACCGTCGCCCATCAGGTGCTTGAAGAAGGTGTCGCCGTCCTGAGCAATGAGGTCTCGGAAGATACGGCCTTCAACGCCGCGCAAAGTTTGGTGGCCTCACGGGTTCATTCATTGCTCGCCGTGCCGCTCGTCGTCTTTGAGAAGGTGATCGGCGTCAGCTACCTCGATTCAAGCGATCCGCTCGTCCATTTCGATGAAGACCATCTACACCTCATGACTGCCATTGCCGGGATCGCGGCCGTGGCGCTGGAGAACGCCCGGCGGATGGAATGGCTGGAGGGCGAGAACCAGCGGCTGCAGGCCGAGATCAACCTCGAACACGATATGATCGGCGACAGCCCCCGGATGCGGGCGGTCTATCAGACCATCGCCAAGGTGGCGCCCACCGACTCGACCGTCTTGATTCGCGGCGAGAGCGGCACGGGCAAAGAGTTGGTAGCCCGTGCGGTCCACCGCAACAGCCCGCGTGCCAGCAAGCCGTTTGTCGCGATCAACTGCGCGGCGCTCACCGAGACGCTGTTAGAGAGCGAACTCTTCGGCTACGAGAAGGGGGCTTTCACCGGCGCGACCACACAAAAGAAAGGCAAGCTCGAAGTCGCCGACGGCGGGACGGTCTTCCTCGATGAGATGGGGGAACTGGCGCCTGCGCTCCAGGCCAAGCTGCTGCGGGTCTTGCAAGAGCACGAGTTTGAGCGCGTTGGGGGCACCCGACCGATCAAGGCGAACCTGCGCTTGATTGCGGCGACCAATCGCGACCTGGAAGCGGCGATCAAGCAAGGGGGCTTTCGCCAGGATCTTTATTTTCGGCTCAATGTTGTCTCGCTCACGATGCCGCCGCTCAGAGAGCGCCGCGAAGATATTCCGCCGTTGGCTAATTATTTCGCCACCAAGTACGGCCAGAAGTGCAAGCGGACAGTGAAAGGTATCTCCGCCGAAGCGCGGGTGCGGTTGATGAGTTACGGCTGGCCGGGCAACGTGCGCGAGTTGGAGAATGCGATTGAGCGCGCCGTCGTGCTCGGCTCAACCGACCTTATCCAGCCGGAAGACTTACCCGATGCCCTCCTAGAAATGGAGCCTGACTCAGGCACGCCAACGACCAAATACGAAGAGACGTTGAGAGAGACGAAGAAGCAACTGGTGCTCAAGGCGCTGGAGCAAACGGGCGGCAATCAAAGCGAAGCGGCGAAATTGCTCGGCATGCATCCGAGCAACTTACATCGGCTCATCCAGAATCTGAAATTGAAGCGATGAGCTATCGAGAGGCAGCCTACCTCTACCGCCCAGTTGCGCTACTACTTCCAATTTCCAATCAGGATAAATGGGGCCCAATAGTATGGATGGGCGTAAGGAGATTTAGGGTTAGGCACGAACCGTGGCTGGTTCACACCCGCGGCTGGCTTCAAACCAATGCGGCGGTCTTTCTCCTCCGGATCCGGGGCGGACGCTTTCTGATTGAGCGGCTTGTTGGCTGCCCCTGGTTTTTCTTCCTTGAGAGGTGATTGATCGCGGCCTGACTTTCCGCCGGTGGCTGATTGCTCTCCGCGAAGCAATTTGAGTTGCGCTTGGCGCAAGGCTTCCACTTTTGTCGTTCCCGCCTGCGATTCATGCAAGCGGTAGAACTCTTGCATTAGCACTGCCGTGCTGCGATCAACTACGGGCCACAGACTGGCGACGACGGCTTTCGCGCCCTGTCGCTGGGCCAGCACACCGAACCCTTCTACCTCTTTGCCGTTAGCCCCGCTGCCGCCCGTCGCCGTGTTACAGGCCGACAAGGTAAGCAGATCCACCCCGCCAAAGACGTTCGGCAGGCTTTTGATTCTCTCCAGATTCAGGAAGCTGCCATCGCCCAGCAACAAGGCGGAGTTAGTTTCATTGCCCGGCTGAAACTGGAAATGGCTGGCAATATGTACTACCGGCAAGCGTTGTCGGAGACCCGCCAGCATCGTCACTTCAGTGAATGCCTCATCTAGCTTGATCGTGCCCGGCAGGATTCCGCCCTTTGCGCTTGTGCCTTCCTCGTAGATAATGCCACGCATCTCTTCGCGCACCCCAGGCAGCGCTGGAATGTGGTCGCCGTGCGCCTTGGTCACACCTAGCCCCAACGCCTTCCAATGATCGTTCGGCACATCCTTCAAGTTGTTTCGACTGGCCGGAGTGAAGACTATCTGGCGGTAACGCTCGATCAGATACTTCTCGCCATCGTGTAGCGCGGCCATCGGCAGGTAGCGCAACGCCCCATCCAAAGACCACATCAGCGTCTGCGCCTTCGCCCCCTTGAGGTCTTTGGTCAGAGGGCCGAGCAGAACGCGGTAGAGTTCTTGCGCCAGCGGTAGCGGGTCGAGCTTCGGGTCTTGCAGTGCTTCACGAAAGGCGAGCACCTTGCGGTTGAGGTCCGCGGCCTTGATCGAGTACTCGTAACCCTTCTGCACATCGGACGTCATGAGAATGACGCGGTACTTCTCTTCGCCCACCAAGGTGTAGAGCGCGACCGTGCCTGCACCCAGCGCACGCAGGGTTTCCATCAGACTTTGCGACTCGCGCAGGTGGTAGACCGTGTTGGCAGCCTCAGCGGAATTGCCCAACTCGCTGGCCAGTTGAGAGAGGAAATTTTGAAAGAATTGTCCGGCGACGGTGAGGTCGGCGTCGAGCTTAGCCAAGCGCTGCTCTTCCTCCGGGGTTCTGGATTTCTTATCAATCAGTGCGCCACGTTCAGCGCCGAGTGCCGTGAGTTGATCGGCAATCTCGCGGTAGCGCTTCTCCAGCACCGCCTCTTCGGGAGTCAGATCAGAGCGGCCCGCCGGGCCGGAAGCCGAGGAGTCGCGGCGGATGAACTCGAAGTATTCCTCCTCCTTGAGGAGATTGATTACCTGCTCAGCTTCAGGCAGGCGGCCTTGAGCAATGAGCAGATCGGCAAGGTTGCGGTAGGTCTCTTCCTTGGCTTTGAGGAAGCTCTGCTGCGACTCGCGTTCGAGGGTGCGGAGGTCGCTGCGGATTTCCTGATAGAGATTGACTGACTGCTTGCCGAAGAAAATAGCGAGGCGCGACTGGTCGCGGGCTTTCCAGTCAAGCATCAGGTTGCTGAGAACTGCTCCTTCTCCACTTCGGTCTTTGATCTCCCTCGCGATGCGCAGCGCCTGCCCGTGGTGGCCGATTGCCTGGTCAAAGCGGCTCAGCGAACGATAGACAACACCCAGATTGTCGAGCGCACCTTCTTCGCCCTCCCGGTCCTTTATCTCGCGGCCGACCGCCAGCGCTTGTTCCAGGTAGTCGACTGCTTTGTCGTACTGCCCCAAGTGGTAATAGATAATGCCTAAATTCTTGAGCGTGTCTCCCCCGATGGGCCGGTCCTTTATCTCGCGGCCGACCGCCAGCGCCTGATTAAGAATCTCGACCGCTTTCTCATAACGGCCCAGAAGACTATAGATTTCGCCCAGATTATTGAGCTGGAGCGCTTCATCATATTGATCTTTCAGGTCACGACTGACCGTCAGCGCCTGCTCATAGTACTCGATCGCCTTGTCATAGCGGCCTAGACTGTAATAGGTGGCACCTAAGTTGTTGAGCGTTTGCCCTTCGCCACGCCGATCCTTCACCTCGCGCCGGATCGTCAGCGCCTGCTCCAGGCACGCGATCGCCTTGTCATAGCGGCTCACCGAGCGATAAACCGTGCCCAAATTCTGGAGCGCTTGTCCTTCGCCATACCGGTCCTTCACCTCACGGCTGACCGCGAGTGACTGCTCATAATACTCAATCGCTTTGTCATAACGGCCCAGGGAAAAATAGGTAATGCCTAGATTGTTGAGAGCATACCCTTCTCCGACCTTATCCTTGACTTCGCGCTCAATCACCAGTGACTGCTCGTGATATTCAGCGGCCTTGTCATGCCGACTCAGCAAGCGGTAAACAATGCCAAGATAGTTGAGCGTTTGCCCTTCGCCATACCGGTCTTTCACTTCACGCCGGATCGCCAGCGCCTGCTCTAGGCACTCGGTCGCCTTATTGTATTGGTTCATCACGCGATAGGAGGCGCCAATTTGATAGAGCGTGTAGGCTTCCCAATACCTGTCGCCTAGTTCGCGCCAGAGCGCCAGAGCCTGTTGCAACTTTTCCACTATCTGCTGGCCCTGGCTATTCAATGCCTCAGCCAGCAATTGTTCGGCCGCGATCCGCTGTTTATTCTGAGCCGTTGCCGCCGCCCCTACCTCGAGCCGCACCTGGTAAGCCCCGGTTATCGGGGCGGCACTAACAGCGCGAACTGCGAACTGGTAGCCACCACCGACAGCCGCTTCGTAAGAGAGCGACTCTAGCCCGCCTGCGCGGGTGAAGTTGACCGCCGCCACCTCCTTGCCGCTTGGGGTAACGAGCGCCAGTGCCACATCAATGCCCTTCTGCTCGACCACGGCACGCAGAAACTGCCCCGCCTGAAGCGTGATCTGGTAAGTGTGCTTTTGCCCGCCTGCCATCTCCTGCTCAATCGCCTTGCCCGGCTCAAGCACGCGTACATCAGCCCCGGAGTCTGTCCGCTGCTCGGCTGCCTGCGCGACTTTACCGAGGGACCGCGCAGTGCTTGCGCGTGCACTTCCAGCAATCACTGAGCTGGGAATCAAAAGAACGCTCATCAGGAGAGCAATACCGCGTGTCTGATTCTTCATCGAGTCACCTCTGTTGATCGGCTTTACGGCCAGACCGTGAAACCAGCTTTTCTGGCAGCTTCAGCCAGTTGTTGGTCAAAGCAAATGAAGGGGCGGCGACGAGGCTTTTCGTCACACCAATACAATGCCGCCGCCAGTTGCAGCGCATCAGCGGCACGCAGGGCATAATCGTCAAGCACAGCTTCGGCCAAGTCGCCGACCTCATCCGAAGGAAGAATCACTGACTGACTGGCGCGCAGCGCGGCGAAGTTTGCCAGCGCGTGACGCAACTCAGTAGCACTGAGATCTTTTTCGCGGGACAAGCGGAAGAATGCGCCGCGGGCTTCGATTCTCGTCCCCCACCAAACCACCTGTTTCCGATACTGTCGCGCCAGCCGGCGTGCCGCCAGACTGTTACCTTGATGGCAGCACACCGGAACAAGAGCGCTCGTATCCCAGAATGCCACTTCAGTCTTCATCCCGCTCAGCGCTCACAGCCGCGACCGCCTTCTTGAGTGAAACACGCGGGGCCGGCCGCGAGAAAAATGAATCCGGCAGCGGCGCTTTGCGCCGCCGTAATTTGCCAGCGGCCTCAAGTCGCATCTCCTCTCCATCTTCATCATCGAGTGGTAAGAGTGGGACGATCTTGGCAATCGGCCGATTGCGATCACGGATGACCACCTCCTTGCCTTGCTGCACTTCACTCAGATACTTGTCGAAATTGTTCTTCAGTTCAGAAAGCTTGACACTGCGCATAACCCTACCTTCGCCCTGCGGCTTCACCGCAACATTGATAACCCAGTACAAACCTCTCACCGCTTTGCTTCTTATGGCTGCACTAGCAATTGATGCCCGCCGGCCTTCCAGCTTAGCCCATTCGCCCTACCGAATGAAACTCGCCTAGCAATTTGTGCGCTTTCATGGCGCCCTCCTATTTGTGAATCAGGTCAATCACCGTCACCAGCATCTTGGCTTGCGGCGACTGGTTCATCTTGATCACCGATGGTGCGGGCGCGCTCGGCGGCAGCGCGATCTTGCGCTCGACGGCCTGGCGCTCGACCGTCGCCAGCTTTTGGCCGAAGCCCGCCTCCTGATTTGCGGGCACCGCGGCATCAACCTTGGCGGCGAGCTGGCTCCAGGCAGTAGCCGCTGGCTGCCACGCACATTCCCCAGACTTTCCTCGGCAGTGGGCCAATAACTTTACTCCAGTCGGCACCCCTTCCAAAGGCGTTCGGGTGATGATCAGGTAGAGGTGTTCGGTCGCCGGCTCACCTTGAACCTCGAACCAGCGATTCACCGGATTCGCCTCCTCGCGCGACGGCACCTCGATTGGCACGTGCGCCTCGATGCGGTTATCACCGCCATTCAAACGCGGATTCGGAAAGATCATCTCCGGCAAACCGTCGTTCTCGGAATTGAAGACGTAAAGATGCCCGGTGATATTCGGCTCGATCATCAGGCGCAGGCGATCCTCTTGACGAAATTCTTGCGAGGAGGAAACGCGCACGGGGTTGCCTTCCGGGGATTGCTTGTAGAGAGTGTAGCCAATGCCAATGGGCCCAACTGATGGGGGCCGTTTCGTCGGAGGGGATTTGGCCGACTTCCCCCCGTGGGCGACAGCTTGTTTGGGCCGCGTGTCGAGGAAGGATTCGCGCGTTCGATCACCCTCTTCACGCTTTTGTCCCGGGGTGAGCAGCGGCCAGCTCAACAGGAGAACCAACGACAAACAGCCGAATAAATGTTTGGAAATCATCCGATGCCTCCTCTACGGTCATCCGTACTTTCACCGGCGCTTGATCGGCACATCGAAGACCGCCACCCTGCCCTTAGCTTGATCCGCCGGCACAGTGACAGTAACGCTCGCTTGATGGTTGACCGTGTTCATTTCCCGCTTGGCCGCTTTCGCGCCTGACTGCTGCAAAAATTGCTCGAACTCTTGCTGCTCAGCCGCCGTCAGCTTCCGTTCGGCTTGGGTGGCCAGGAAGCTTGGCGTCGTAACCGGCGTCGGTGAAAAGATGATCGTAAAGATCGTGGTCTCTCCGCGCTCTCCAAGCTCCAGCCCCTTGCACTGCGCAGGCGGAAACATGTAGTCCGCTTCGGCGCCAATCAAATTGGTTGTAATACACGACCCCGGCCTCGGCTGCGAGGTGAGATAGGTCGTGAGCACGTTTCCCGCACCCTGCGCGACGATATAGAGATAGCCACGTTCAGGTGGGACGAAGTGAAACCTGAACTGTTGCCCCACCGCAATCGGCTCAACGCCTGTCACACGCGACGAGTCGCCATCAGCCGATTCAAGCTCCAGGTAGTACCGCATCACCTCGACGCGGGCTGGCATTGACGTTACCGCCTTGTTTTCGCCTGTAGCTCGCGCCGGATTCCAAAACCGGTAGGCAAACAATGCGCCAAGAAAGAGCACGAGGACGCCGGCGGCCAGGCTGATGGTCAAGGTTTTCCGAAAGCTGGGCAACGCTACAGGTGGTGCCCCATCTTTCGTCTGAGGCTTAAAGGCAGTATCGGGCTGAGTGGTTTGCCGCACTGCTTCAACCTGAGGTTCGATAAGGGGAGGGGCCGGCTGCGGTGCCAGGAATCCCGGCCCCTCAGTTGGCGGCAACGCCAACTCCCCCGCTGATGGTGACTCAAAGCCGAGAGTCGGGGCTTCGATATTAAGCGGCCTTGAGAACTGACCCGCAGCATGCAGCATTCTTTTCATTGTCATGGCCGTTGCCGGCCGCTCGTCTGGGTTCTGGGCCATCGCGCGGTAGAGCACGGCGGCCACTCCGGCGGGAACTCGCGGGTTCAGCTCATGAGCCGGGCGTAACGGGTCAGGTCTGCCGCTCAACGTAGCCGCCGCGCGCGCCGGAGCAGGCGGCGGGATTCTGCCCGTCAGCAGGTGATACAGGGTCGCGGCCAAAGCGTAGAGGTCGCTGCGCGGGTCGGTGCCCGTCCCGTGAATCTGTTCCAGCGGCGCATAGCTCGGTGTATAACCGCGGACGCTGCGGCTCGCCTGCGACATCTCTGGCGCTGCGCCCTTGGCCAACCCGAAATCCAGCAGGATCACTTCGCCGCGCGGCGTCAGCTTCAAGTTCTGCGGCTTGATGTCGCGATGCACAATCGGCGGCTGGTGAGCGTGCAGATAGTCAAGCGCATCCAACAGCTCATTGGCCCATTGCAGCACTTGTTCCGGCGCAAACGGTGCATCGTGATTGATCTCCAATAATTCGCCCAAGTCCTGGCCCGGGATGAACTGCATGACCAAGAATTGCCCTTCGCCCTCGCTGAAGTAATCCATCACTACCGGCAGCGCAGCGTGGCGCAGTTTATTCAGTAGGCGCGCCTCGCGCTCGAAAGCTTTGCGATGAGGTTCGGTGGTGAGGAGAGTCTGCTTCAAGGCCACGGTGCTGCCGAAGCGCTGATCCTTGGCTAAGTAGACAGCGCCCATCCCGCCTTTCCCAAGTCGGCGGATAATGAGATAGCGGTTTTGCAGCAGGGTGTTCGGGGCAAGCATGTCAAGGTGTCTCTTCAGCGCCAATTCCCTATCAAGATGAATGGCGCCCAGTAGTACGGATGGGCATATGGCGCCTTCGGGTCGGGCGTGAAAATCTTCTGGCTGTTGCTCTCACGGCTCTCTTTCGGCAGTCGCACTCGACGCTCAACGTTTGTCTCTGCGGCTCCCTCCGCCCCGTGTAACAATTCCAATTGCGCCTGGCGGAGCGCCGCCGCAATTGGAATTGTTACACGG
>Ga0207646_10001323_pt1 | contig 30740 bp, 21 predicted proteins | sample KBSK5502metaG_FD_184343 | JGI IMG/M metagenome (GOLD analysis project Ga0207646, IMG submission 184343) | Corn, switchgrass and miscanthus rhizosphere microbial communities from Kellogg Biological Station, Michigan, USA - KBS K5-50-2 metaG... | ecosystem: Host-associated > Plants > Roots >... | reverse complement strand
CCGAGGTGCAATGAGGGGGCTGCATGCTGGCGATGATTTTGAGTTGGGCGAACCGCGGGATGTCACCCGGCGCCACGACCTGCGCGTGCTCGATCCGCAGCCTCGGGTCTCGCGCCGCCGGCACTTCCTTCAGCGCCGCTTCATAGGCATCCAGCGTATTGCGATTCCCGCGGTCCCCGATGGCATGGGTCACGACCTGAAATCCCGCGTACAATGCCCGCGTCGTCAGATCGAAGAGCGCCTCCTTCGAGGTCGTCTCCAGACCTCTCGTGCCGGGGGCATCGCTGTAGGGTTCAAGCAGCGCCGCTCCGCGCGACCCCAGCGCGCCATCGGCGAAGACTTTGATGCTGCGGACCGTCAGCCAATGCTCGGGGTCGATTTCGGGGCCGCTGCGAAAGTGGCTGGCCACCAGCTCACCGTCAGCGCCGTCGAGCATGGCGTAGACGCGAAGCTTGAGCAGCTTCTTGGCCGCCAGCGCGTGCAAGGCGTCGAGCACAGTGCGGGTGACTCTGGCGTCGTGCACCGTGGTCAGGCCATGACGCAGACACTCCTCTTGCGCCAGCAAGAGCGCCTTTTCGCTCTGCTCTTGATTCAAAGGCGGAACATGCTTGGCGAGCAACTGCTGAGCCTGGTCGGTCAGGATGCCGGTCGGAATCCCGGTCTGCGTGTGTTTGATGATCTTGCCCCGCTCCGGGTCCGGGGTGTCTTTCGTAATCCCGGCCGTCTCCAGCGCCCGGGCATTGGCCCAGCCGGCGAAACCGTGCAGCCCCTTGAGCCAGACCGGATTTCGCGGGGCGATCCGGTTGAGTTCTTCATTCGTGGGATAGCTACTCGCCCAGGCGCCCTCATCCCACCCCCAGCCGATGATCCATTCATCGGGCGCAGTCTCGGCCACGCGCTCTCTGACCTTCTGCGCCACCTCGGCAGGAGTCGCGACCCCCACCAGATTCAATTCGAGGGATGACCGCCCGAGGTTGAGCAGGTGCCCGTGCGATTCGATGATGCCGGGCATGACGGTTTTGCCTTTGAGGTCTATTTCCGCTGCCCCGGTATATCTCGCCCGGAGCTCCTGGCGTGAGCCGACGGCCACGATCTTCCCGTGGCCGATCGCAAAGGCTTCTGCCTTCGGAGCGCTCCCGTTCATCGTGATCGCGTGACCGTTGGTGAAGATCTGCTCGGCTTTTGGACCGGTGCGGCAAGCAACGGAGATCAGGAGCAGTGATGCCAGAAGCGCAATGGTAAAGGATGGCCTTGCATTCAACATGATTGTTACCCCACCGCGACGAGGGCTTCCCAGCCTATGACGTAACCGCCAGCTATAATAATTTCCGCGATAATATTACCATCAATCATCCGCCAGATGCTGCGCGGGTTGTCGTTTTTCAACTCATCTGGGAGACCTGAATTGGGGGAGCCCTGATAACAGGCCTATCGGATATGCATGGATTGATATGGATCTAATAGCAAAGGGATTCTATCGTTAGTTTGCGGTTCAATCGGTCGTGATGTGACTGGTTACTGTAATCCTTCAAACAGTCGTAGCAGGCTCGTTCGCAACTGCAATTTTTGCAAACCTCACGCGCCTGCTCCACTACTTGAGACCAGTTATCAAAGCCCTCTTGGACAAAGCCCGCGCCCCCAGGAGTCAGGTCATACAAGATGATTTCAGCTTTCAGATCTCCTTGCCTCCGATTCGCCAACCAGCGCCACGAGACGCCAATATCGGATGATTCCACTTCAAGGACACTGCACAATCCTTTTCGCAGCGCAAAGGCAACTGAGGCGATTGATTCAAGGGATGAGTTAGTGAAAGTCGGTCGAGCGATCAGACAGAAGCTTTCAAACTCATGGCCGTAAGCCAGCTTCGTCCATACTTTTTCATTCGCGCATTCAAAACTGCCGGAGGAAGCGCGGAGTCGCCTGTGTTTTTTTCCTGCTTTGAATCCCCGCAACGGTTCGCTGTGCCCGCAAGCTGGGCAGAGCATGAAGTCTTTGTTTTCGGGGCCGCGGTTGTAGCGGAAAAGTTTGCCGGATTCTTTCAGTGCCACTTGAAACAGATCAAAGTCTTGAAAGTCTGAGTCGGCAACTGAATCAATGAAATGTGTGAGCGATTGCCGCTGTCGAATCAGTGATGTGCGGCGGTGTCTTTCACCACCCGCGTTCTTTTTCTCTATTCTGACGCTGAAGGCCGTCGGCTCAATAAAAGGTTTGATATGCTGAGATGTAATGCTTCTTTGGCAAACGGAACAGTTACCAAGCAATTGCTCCTTTGGCGGTCGCGAAGTGCGAATTTGCTCACAATCGGGGCATTTTGAATACCAGTGGCGGACTGGTTGTTCATTACTACCGACCCAATAAAGCCCCGCACTCGTAAATATCTTTTTACGAGCTATGACCTGGGCACCTGGCGCGAATTCAGCTATTGCGATTGCCCGGTCGCGGCTCAACTCAACGTCCATGTCGCGTGACCAGCGGCTCCAGCCAGTTTCCAATGTCACGACATCCAGCGGGAAAGCGTAGCGCGGCAGGAATCCGCGTTTGGCTAATACTGCAATCACGTCATTCTTCAGTAGATTCTTGACAGCGATTTCAATATCAGCGGCATCCTTGTAAAGGCGTGCTTTCCCTAATTTGTCCATTTCCGAAACCAGAGCTAGCAACTCTTTCGTAATGTCCGCTAATACCTCTTCGTATTTCCTCTTTACTTCATCTCTTCCTGAATCAAAATCAGGAAGCGCGCCTAGCAGTGAGCGTCCTGACTGCGTTTGAAAGATGTCAGACTCTGTTTGCTGTTCCAGCCACTCCACAAAGTTCAGCTTTGCTGTTCCAAACGGAAGCCAGATTTCAGGAATGTTGGTCACGTATTCAGACGGCAAGAATGATGCCAGCGGTATCTGTTGTTTGAGTTCAGCGCCAAGCAGTTGTTCATCTGCGACCTTGATGCGCAGGAAGCGGGCGAATGCCACCGCATTGAAATGGCGCTGCGCGATGATGCGGTTTTTAGTGAAGACCGTAGGCGTGCGGACTATGCCGGACATCATCATCGGCGGATTACGCCACGCATCACCATCGTACTTGGTGCGGCGGCAGAGCGTCACGCACACGGCATTCTTGTCTTTACCGCGTCCCGCACGTCCGACGCGCTGCACATAATTGGCGCTCGAAGGCGGCGCATTCCGCAGCAGCACTTTTTGCAAGTCGCCGATGTTGATGCCCATCTCAAAAGTCGTCGTGCTGCTGAGGAGATTGACGCCTTCCACGCGATATTCTTCCTCTTTTTCCCTTGAATTGTCACGCGATGAACTAGAAACCTTATCACCACGAAACATTTCTTCGATTCTTCTGGCGAGGTCTTTATTGATCTGCGCCGTATGCTCTTCGGATTTGAGCGTCGTGAATTTCGGCTCGCCGGTTCCAGCCACCCAACGGGCAATGACATTTTCCTGCTCTGAGTTGAAGGAGCGTGCTTGCAGCTTTCCGACACAGCCTTTGCGCGGGCAGCATTGCCCGGCTGAGTATGCAGTGATAATGCCGCAGCGATTGCACACAAATCGCGCTGCCGGTTTCATCACCAGTAATCGCTCATGATCGAGTTTCCACCGGCCTTTGTTAGAAGGGTCAACCAGCAGGAACTGTGAAGTCAGAAACTGCCAGATGTTTTCTGCCAATTGCAGTGTCTGCGCCGGCGGCAGATTGAGCAACCGCTGCAAATAATCAGTGATGATATTGCCGCGACTGGTCTTAGGCAACCAGCCGAGTCGGTCATTGCCTTCACGCTTTAGTGTGTAGGCAATGTCAGCCGTGACACGCCCGAATGCGATGTCGTCGTAGGCAACTTTACCTTTGGGCAGTGTGAATGCTTTTTTCTGTCGGAGGAATCCGAGCAGCGTTTGCAACGCGGCAGTTGACTCTAAAAGAGAGAGCTTCGATGAGGGCGTAGCTTTAGCGAGCAGCGAATGGAAAATCTGCTCTTCGCTTTCTTTGAGTTTGTATTCGACTGCGACTAGACCGAGATCTTCCGCTGATTCGCGCGCCGAGTCTGGGATACCGAAATAGCTGAAGGTTTCCGCGAGCCATAGATTGGCTTTGCCTCTGGCATCGGGCAGCTCATCAGGAAAACGCGATGTGGGCAGAAAGAAATCCGGGTCGTGCTTGTTCGACTGCGGGTCAGCAATGTCTGCCAGTTTCTCTCCGAGTTCGACTATTTCAAGCGGATGACCCGAGGCATTGATGACTTCGACCATCTTACGCCCCAGGTCGTGCGCGAAGGTTTCTTCTTCGAGCAAAGCAGGAAACGCGGCGGCGCGCTGGCGATGATCGGTGAAGCAGAGGAGCTTGCGCGGCGGCTTGTGGTTATTGGGCGTCGCGCTGACCTGAAAATGAGCCAGCGGCAATGCCATGGCCAAACCGGTTTCATCATCGGACTCCTGAAATCTCCGCACCGGTTCAAGCCCTGACCCGTTGCGCGCGCCGCAGTTCGGGCAAGCCGTCAGAGCTTTTTTCTTTTGACTATAAAGGTTCTCAACATCTTTGCTTTTGCCGGAGTGAGGGCATTGGCGATGAAAGATCTCAATGGAGCGCAGATGCGGCACCTCACAATCGCAATTGTCGCCTGCGCCGTTGTCTTTCTTTTTGCCGCAGGTCACACACCATTCCAATTTCGCTGGATTCAAAAACAAATCGTCCTCATCCTCGCCCTCATCCTCGGCTGTGGGCTGCGGTGGATACGGCAGATCATCTTCCACGCTGAAATATGACCAGAACGAATCCGCCGCCCAGCCGAGTTCGGTTGAGAATGAATCGAATTTTGGTTCTGGTTCATTGCTGTCTTTGTCTGATGCCTGTGCGCGACGCGGGCCGAGGTCCTGCAATGCTCCAAACAGATAACCACATTTGCGGCAGGTGACGACCTCGACCAACCGTGACGTGCGCCCGGACTGCCGACAATACGGGCACAAGCCTTCAGGCGTTTCGCTGTCGCTCTTGCGCGAAACGAAGTAAGCCGCCCTGCTATCACGTCGCCCTGAACATTGCCGGTGCAGACAAACGTGCAGACCGTCCTGCGCTCGCACAAAGTAATGTAGCCGGGTTGGCAGCAGGTCTTCACGCGCTTCTTCCTGTTTGACTGAAGCAACGATTTCCAGCAATGCCTGCAATCCATCTTCGGCCTGCGGATCGTCGGGCCACAAGCTGCGCGCGGCATCGTGTAATCGAGTCGGGCTGGTCAGAATCTCTTTCCGCAGCCGGTACAGATTTTCATCGTGACTGAGCATGTCGGATAAAGATTCAGCCTGCACCGTTGCGGTCAGATATCTTTGCGCTTCACCTACTTTGCCGTTTCGTAGTGCGCCTGCGGCTGAAATGTATTGCGCGGCAGTTGGAGCGAATGAAGGTGCCGCCAACTCCGGTTTGGCAGGCGTTCCATAGATCGGGTTTGGTTCGGCGAACTCTTCATCGAAGAGGTCAGAAGCGAACTTCCTCACTTTGACCGTACTGCCCGGATCATTTGGGTCGCCGAGCGTGGCCGAGGTCGCAATGCAGGTCAATCGCTCAAGTCTCAGACGGTCTTTGAGTCGGCGAATCAGAAAGGCAATCTCTGTCGCCTGCACGCCGCGATAAGCATGCACTTCATCAAGCACTAGAAACCTCAACCTCGCGTCATCAAAGATCGGTGCATCAACCGGACGCTCCATCAAATATTCGAGCATCGAAAAGTTGGTGATAAGAATCTGCGGCGGCGTCTCACGGATAGCTTCGCGGTGATTGAGCCGATTGCGCGGGGCCTTTTTCAGTTGCTCTTCCAGCCGTCTCTGAACTTCGCGTTGCTTTTCCTGCTGATTCATTCGCTCGTCCGTCAGTTGCTGGCTGATGACATCTTTCTCTCGCGTTTCGTAATCTTTCTGATTGTTGGGAGTTTGCCCGGTGAAGCGGGCGAAGGTGATCTGCGGATGATCCTTGAGCATTTCTTCCCACTCGGTCAATTGGTCATTGACCAGCGCGTTGAGCGGATAAATGATGATCGCGCGCAGCCCCGGCGACGAATCACACAGCAGGTCATCGAGAATCGGAATCTGATAGCACAAAGTCTTGCCGCTGCTCGTACCAGTAGCGATGACCGCATTTTGGCCGAACAGAATTAGCTTGAGCGCATCGGTCTGATGTTTGTAGAGGCTGCGTCCGCCGAGACGTTTGCTAATGGTTGCTTTCGTATTTTCGTGCAATTGAAGCTGATCCAGCGATTCACCCGGCGCGTACATCTGCGATTTTTCCAGATACGGGCCGTTGACCAGTTCTTTCATCGTCAGCTTTTCTTCCCAGATTCGCTTGGCGTGCTTGAATTGCTCGTGAATGCGATATTCGGCTTTGAGCAGGTCGCGGTATGGTGTGAAAACTTCTTTCTCGAAACGAGTGTTAAGGGATTCCATGGCTAAGGCCTCCAGAGGTTTGAAACGATGGGGACGTGATGAGTTTGCAGGTACTTCAACACGGCGGCGCGTTGCGTTTCCTGCCAATCCATCTGCAAAAACGGCAACTCGCCGCGCTGATTAACGACCTCAATGACAGGTAACGAATCGGGAAATTGAGAGTGGAGATGCCGGAACATCGCCCACAACAAAGCCGGATTTCCGCAATAATTCAACCAGAACTTATTTCCGGCGAAGGATTCAATGACTGCTCGCGCTTCGGCAATCATCCAACTATGTCCGCGATAAATCAGCAGCCCACAGTTAACATACTCTCGCAGATGATAACGAGACAGGAAGCCACTGGGAGCAATCGCTTCTCGCGCCAGCAGCAAATCCTGCCATTTCATTCCTTCCTTCATTCCAGCAACAGGCTGCGCCAGTAAACACCAGGGTAAGAACGCTCCCGGCAAATTCTGCCAGCAGTCTGCCAATTTCGGTTTTGGCTGTAGCATTTCAATCTGGTAATCAAACCCGATGCCCAGATCAGGCGCTTTGATTGACACACTTACTTTCTTTCGCGGCTGCGGTTCAGCGATCCAGCGCCAAACATAAAACTCCTGATGCTCGTCTTCATGCCGCTTTTCCCAAATCCCCTCAGTTATCTGTTCGCCGACACGGACCTGAAACTTCCGCCGCAACATGGATGCTGGTTCCTCGAACGAGCCAAACGGAACGGCGAGGCAAAGCAAAGGCAGGCGCTCAACTTTGATCCATTCCTGATAACGGCTGAAATTGGCAGCGTAGCTGCCTTCACCAGCGAAGATGCGGGCTTCGATTTTCAGACCCGAGCGGAAAGCAATCTTCTTCGTTTCACCTAACTGTGAGAAAGAAACTTCGGCGCTCTTACCTATGGGCCATAGCCGTGTGACGTAATACCGCTTGCCATCTTCCAATTCACACGGCTCATTCGCCGGGTTTTCCTCGTCATCAAATCCGCGCCGCAAAAGATCGGGCAACGCCTCGCCTGAGATCAGCGCATAGTTGCCAATCGGTAATGCCTCGCGTTCTGGGTTGACGAACTTGTTTCTCTCACAATCAAACAATCCGAATGGCGCAATCCCGCCCAATCTTTGTGCTTCACTTTGCCCACCGGATTCAAGCTTCAGGAGCAGTGAAGCCGTGAAAGCGGCTGAGTCCAAAAGCAGGATGTCGGCGGTTGCAGAAGCGGGCTGAGTCAGGTCACCAACCTTCCAAATTGCAGGCAGTTTGCTTGTTGAGACCCCAGGCAGGTGCAGGCTGATGCGCGATCTGTCTTCATCCCAGACAAGTCGGGCGCGATCTTTGAAGAGCGAATCAGGATTGGACGGGCGCAGAAATTCGGCTGTTTACGGGACCTCATCAAAATATTCCGGGCGCAGTAGAGAGGCTTGCTTCAAGTCGTTGATAGACAGGCTCTCATCGTCGGTCAGAATCCGTCGCGCATCATGCATTTCTCTGATGAATGCAGCCGCAGCTTCACGATTGCTGGTCAGAAAATTCCTGAGCCTCGGGCGGTTAGATGTGCGCTTGGTAATAACCTCCGCCCATTCAGCGCTGGACATGTCTTTCCAGTTATCGTGCCATAAAGCCCATTCGCAGATTTCCAGAAATCCATCCCACATCGAAAGCGGAACACCGATGTGATAAACCGCCGAGCCGACATAATCCATACGATGCTCGCGCTGTTGAATCTTCAGCCCCAGCTTGCGCGCAGCTTTGACGAAGTCCTCGGAGATTTCTTGTCGTTGATTGGCGGGAAGGTGTTGGTTGCCGACGGCCCGTTCGAACTGCGGCCAGAATCGGTTTTCGTCATACTCATAGAATGCTATCCCGCCGAATAGTATTACCAGACAATGCGGCTGATCCTGCCGGACTGCATATCCGTTAGAGAATCGCCATTCTGAGCGGATGTATTCCAGAAACTCTTCCCATTCACCGCGACAAGGGATGAGGGGTAACATCGCTCCCGGCTTCTCTCTATCGCTTTGCGCTACTTCCCGGAGCTTGGTCTCAAGTCTGTCTTCCCAATTCTCTATATGATTCTGCTCGACGATAGGAATCATGTCGCGGCCTTATGACTGAGCGGCTTACCGAGAGTGGGCACTGATCGGAGAGCAAGGTAAAGCCGGAAATTTATCGGGGCCGAGAGGTCAATCAAATTTAGCTGTCTTAGCGGCCAGTGGGATATTACAAGATCCCGGCAAGTCAATAAAGACTTTTCCGGGTATTCTTGCTTTGGTATCTAGGGATGGTGACGCGCTTGCAGATACCACTGGCATATGTTCGGAAAAGGATGCTCAGCGCAGCGGTGCTTTGTTGCCAGAGTCCGATCACTATCGAGCTTATAGTGTCGGGTTCAGCGTCGATGAGACGTGCTGTTGCTTCCTATAATGACTCCCGCGTTAATTGACCATCGACCATCCGCCAGATGCCCAGTGGGTTCTCGTTTTTCAACTCATCCGGGAGACCTGAATCAGGGAAGCCCTGGTAACAGACCTGGCGAGTGAAGCGGAAGATGGCCCGCGTGCCGACCGAAGTTGACCGCCCGTCGGAAGTCGCCGGGTAAGGGCCGCCGTGGACCATGGCGTGGCAGACCTCGACGCCGGTCGGGAAGCCGTTGAAGACGAGCCGTCCGACTTTCGTCTCCAGGAGAGCGAGCAAGTCGGCGAATTCGCGCAGGTCGTCTTCGGTGCCGTGGATGGTGGCCGTCAGGTGCCCTTCGAGCGTGCGCGCAATCTCCCAAAGCTGTTCCCGGTTTTTGTGGGTGATCAGCAGGGTTGACGGGCCGAAGACTTCGGCGCTCAAGTCGGGGTTGGACAAGTACGACTCGGCGTCAGTCTGAAACAGCGCCGTGCCGGCCTGGCAACTGCCCGGCCCTTGCTCTATGGGCTGTTGGGTGACGGTCTCAACTCCGGCATGGTGCAGGCGCGAAGCGACCCCTTCGTGATAGGCCGAGCGGATGCCTGGCGTGAGCATGGTGAAGGCTGGCGTGCCCGTCATCAACTCTCCGAGTTTCTGAGCGAAGGCTGTGGAGTGCGCATCATCGGCCAGCAGCACCAAGCCCGGCTTAGTGCAAAACTGGCCGGCGCCTAAGGTGACTGAAGCATGCAGGCCCGAGGCGATCTGATCTCTCCTTTCACGCATCGCGCCCGGCAGGATGAAGACCGGATTGACGCTGCTCATCTCGGCGTAGAACGGGATCGGTTCGGGCCGCGACACCGCCGCATCAAAGAGCGCTCGGCCTCCCGCGCGGGAGCCGGTGAATCCTCCGGCCTTCACTAGCGGATGCTTGATGAGTGCCGTCCCCACCTCGCTGCCAGAGCCGTAGAGCAGCGAGAAGACTCCTTCCGGAAGATCGCCATTGCGCGCCGCATCACGCACCGCGAGGCCGACCATCTCGGCCGTCCCCGGATGCGCGTGATGGGCTTTGACGATCACCGGGCACCCGGCCGCGAGCGCCGAAGCCGTGTCGCCGCCCGCGACGGAAAACGCCAGCGGAAAATTGCTGGCGCAGAAGACCACCACCGGCCCGAGCGGGCGCAACAGCGACCTCACGTCCGGCTTGGGCGCCGGCTGCCGATTGGGATCGGCCCGATCAACCCGCGCATCCACCCAGGAGCCTTCTTCCACCAGGTCGGCGAAGAGTCGAAGCTGATGGCAGGTGCGGCCGGTCTCCGATTGAATGCGTCCGGCGGGAAGCCCCGTCTCTGCCGTGGCGCGGGCGGTGAGCTTGTCGCCGAGGGCTTCGATGTTCTTCGCGATCTGGCGCAGAAAGACGGCCTTCTCTCGGCCAGTCAGGCGGCCGTATGCTGCAAACGCGCGATGGGCGAGCTGGGCCGCTTCGTCAACTTCCTGAAAGCTTGCCACGGTGTAGGCCGGCGCCAGTTTCTCGCCGGTGGCCGGGTTGATTCCGTGTGAGGTCCCGCCGTGCGAGGCGCCGCTGCGAAAGCCGATGATAGATCTGCCTGTGAGTTCCATGCGCTTTGCTCCTCTTAAGCAAGTTGGAATTGCCGCGTCGACTCATCATCCGGAGAGGTCGGGTCGCCGCTGAATTCTAGAAAGATATTTCGGCAGTAGGGATAGCGTTCGGAAATTTCCCTCAACGATGCCGCAAACTCCTCCGTGCGGTCCTCTGCCTCAGCAATCATTCGCGGCAAGACTTCGGCGGCATCCAGCAACCCTGCGACTTTGTTCCGATGTTCTTCCTTCGAGGCGAGAAATCTGGCGCGGATGATCACCTGCTGCAGCGCGGATAGCGCCTTCACATACTTTTCTGGCCGAATCATTTCAGTCCTCCCCCGTCGGGTCAAGTTGAATGTCCCGGAGCTTCTGCCCTTGGCTCCCAGGCGTAATCAAAATGGGTGGCGTCGGCGAGCCTGCTTTCACCTGGTTGAAAGTCTTGATGAAGCGCTCCCAGGCCTTTTGCGTACTAATGTCGATGCGGCTTTTGGTCGGCACTCTCAGCGAGTCTATCGGCACCTCACGCCTCCCGACGATGTTTCCCTCGTCATCAATAATTTCCGCCGGGATCGCAGGCTTGCCCAGCAGTTCATAGGACTTGGCACGACGAACGCCGTCTAGAATTTCAAAAGTCTCCTCGCTCATTGGCAGCCAAGTCAGGGCTAGTTTACCACAAGCTCTGACTCTGTCAGATGGGGGCTAACTAGAAGGGCGGCTTTCGAGCGCTGTGCGGATGACGGCTTTGGCCTGATCAAGCTCCTCGCCAACTAGCTCAAGCCGCGGCGGGCGCACGCGGGCGTTGCCCATTCCAACCTCCTGCTGGACCAATTTGATCAGTTGCACGAACTTCACTACCGTGTCCATCCGCAGCAGCGGCAGGAACCACCGGTATAACTCAAACGCCTTTTGGGTCTCACCCTTCAGCGCGTAGTTGAAAAGATCAACCGACTCTTTGGGCAGGGCATCGGCTAGGCCGGCGATCCAGCCGACCGCCCCGACCCCAATTCCTTCGACGATCGCGTCGTCCACACCGACAAACAGCGCGAGCCGGTCGCCCACAAGCGCGCGGATCGCCGTCACTCGCCGGACGTCGGTGCTCGATTCCTTGACCGCCTGAAAATTCTCGTGCTCGGCGGCCAATTCCTCGATCTGTTCCGGCAGAAAATCGGTGCCGTAGGCGACCGGATTGTTGTAGAGCATGCAGGACAAGTTCGTCGCGCGCATGACCTCAGCGACGTGGGCTTTCATTTCGCGCCAGTCGCTCTTGTAGACATACGGGGGCAAGACCATCAAGCCTCGGCAACCTTTATCCGCGGCGCTCTTCGCCAACTCGACGGCCTCGGCCGTGCTCAGCGCAGAGATCGCCCCGACCACCGGCGCCCGGTCGCCGAGAGCTTGGACACAAGTCTGCCAGAGTGCCAGCTTCTCTTCGTAGGTCAAGGTCGCGCCTTCGCCCAAGCTGCCGGGCGTCACGATCCCCGTGCAGCCGTGATCCACGAGCCAGTTCACATGCTTGGCCACGAAGCCGTGGTCGATACTCAGGTCTTGGTTGAAGCCGGTGGTAATCGCGGGCATCACGCCCTGCCATTTCATCGTCATGACTTCCTCACTGTGATTGGTTGATCGGTTCAGGCACCGCCTCTGCCAGGCGGGCCAGACTTTCTACTCGGGCGGGAAAGATCGGGGGGCGGACTGACTCCATCCCCCAGCCGAAGAGAAACTCGGTCGCGGCCCCGCAGATGCGGCCCTGGCACGGTCCCATGCCGCAGCGGGTTTGCAGTTTCGCCGCCCGCCACGAATCATACGCTTGCAGGCGCTCCAACGTCACATCCTCGCAGCGGCAGACGACCGTGTCCGGCTCCGGCAAGGCTTTCAATTCGTCGCGCAGGGCGAAGGTCTGATCGAGGACGCGCGCAAATCGCTGTTGTCTTTCCCGGGCGGGAAACACTTTGCGAGCTTCGGCGTGCTGGCCGGTCGCGGCATAGCCCGCAATCTGGCCTTCGGCGAGCGAGAGTTCCAGCCCGCCGATGCCCGTAGACTCTCCCGCGCAAAAAATTCCAGGCACAGACGTCTCCTGATACTCGTCCACCCACACCGCTTCCTCTTGCAGCTCACACCCCAGCAGGCTCGGGAGTTCGAGGTTGGGCACGAGGTAAAACCCACAGGCTAGATAGTCGCACGCCACATCCCACGTTCGGCGGCCTTGACGCAGAGTGACGCTTGAGACCTGCCCTTCGCCCCGCACCGCCACCGGCCAGCAGCCCGCCAGATAGGGAACACCTGAAAGCTGCCGCTTCAGACTCAGGGCCTGAAATGTTTTTCCAGGGTGGCTCAGTAATTCCAGACCGAATTGGAGCAGGCGAGCCCAGGGAGCTTGTTCAGCCATCACTCGCACGTCAGCGCCACGCTTGCGCAAGTAGGCGGCGACGGCGACGAGCAGCGGGCCGCTGCCGGCGACGACCACTTTCTTGCTGCTGATGGGCACCCCCGTTTTGACCAGCGCCTGAAGACCACCTGCACCACAGACGTTCGGCAGCGTCCAGCCGGGGAAGGGTAGGAAGCGCTCGCGTGCGCCGGTGGCCAGAATCAATTTCCGATAGCCGAGTTCACAGATACCATCCAGCGTCTCGGCCACGAGCCGCCCGGCTTCAGGTTGATTGAAGATCCTGGCGCCGCGGATGAAGTTCACGTTGGCGCCTTGCACTTGCTTGAACCAATTGGCCGCTTCTGGTGTCGTCGGCTTCGCCTGTTCTCCACGCCAGATCTGGCCTCCCCATTCGGGGTTGTCATCAACGACGCTGACACGCTGCCCGCTTTGGGCCGCGCAGTACGCCGCCGCCATTCCAGCCGGGCCGCCACCGACGATGAGCACGTCACAAGTGTGGCGAGAGTTTGGAGTACCGCCTTCAGGCGGGCTGTTCTCTTGCGCCGAGCTAAAACCCGCCTGAAGGCGGTACTCCAAACTCTCGCTACTCATCGGTGTATACTTCCATTCCGTTGCGGCAGGGGATTTGACAACTGCGCAAATGCGCCTGGCCGTTGATCGTCACCCGGCATTCAAAACAGATGCCCATCCCGCACAAAGGGCCGCGCGACTCACCCGTGACGGACCGGCGAAAACGGGCGGCACCCGCGGTCACGACCGCGGCCGAAACCATGCTGCCTGCGGCCACAGTTACGGGAGCGCCGTTGACGAGCAGCGTGACGGTCTTTTCATTTTCCATTTGCCGTTTTCCATTTTCCATTTGTCATTGTGTGGTTGCGCGGTCGGGGTCAATGACCAATGACCAATCACAAATGACAAATGGAAAATTGAGTGGTCTCAGGCATGCGTCGCTTCCTGCCGGACATGGGCCGGGAGATAAGGTTCGAGCGGAATTTCGGACGGGCGCCCGAGCAACTGGTCGACTAACAGTCTCGCCGTGCCGAGCGAAGTCGTGATGCCGAGCCCCTCGTGCCCGGTCGCGAGATAGAGCCGGTCGCGCTCAGGGCAAGGGCCGATGAGCGGCAACTTGTCGGGCGTGGCGGCCCGGAAGCCCGTCCAGACACGGATCGCGGAGAGCTTGGCCAGGCCGGGCATGAAGGCGCAAGCCCGCTCGATCATGTTCCTCAGAATCAGCCCATCAACCTGCTTCTCCTCTACCCCGTATTGGCGCGACGAGCCGACGAGCACTTGCCCGGTCCGGCGCGGTTGAATGTTGAAGGCGACGGAGTCCGTCGTCAGCGAGTGCGCGCTCTTCAAATACCCTAGCTCGACCAGTTGGTGGCGCACGAAGCCAGGGTAGCGGTCCGTGATCACCAGGTGCCCTTTGCGCTTTTGCACATCCAGCCCTGGAGTCAATGCCGGCGACCAACTGCCAGCCGCGTTGACCGTCAGACCCGCCGGGATGAACGAGCCGTCACTCAACCTGACGCCCTGGCCGGTCAGTTCTACGACCGCACGCCCCAGATGCAGATCGGCGCCGCTTGCTTGCGCCCGTTCGATCAAAAATCGCGCGGCGCAAGGCGGGTAGATCACGCCGTCAGAAGCGACACGCAGGCCGCCCACCAAGCCCGGGCGGAGATTGGGTTCAGCCTCGGCCAGGGCTCGGGCATCGAGGACCTCGACCGGCACGCCGCGTTCTTGATAAAACTGTTGCTTGCGCCTGACCTCGGCCATCTCCTCATCATCGGCCGCCACCCAGATCGTGCCGCAGGCGTCGAATTCGCTGTCGCGCGGGAGTTCTGCGGCGAGTTCGTGCCAGAGGGCAAGGGAATAATGCGTCAGGGCGAATTGGGCTTCGGAATCATCCATCACCACCAGGTGCCCCATCCCGGCGGCGGTCGCCCCACCTCCGACGTGGTTGGCCTCGATGACGGCGACGCGCAGGCCCGCGCGGGACACTGCATCTGCGCAAGCCGCGCCGACAATGCCCGCGCCGACGATCACCACATCGTAGCCAGTGGAGGTCATCTCCGAATGCCCCAGCAAAACGGGTCTCGTTCGTCGAGGATCAGCGTCGCCTCAGCGTTGACGAAAGCGGAGCCTTTGATCCTGGGATAGACTTGACCGTCAGTGACCGAGATGCTGCCTTCGAAGACGCTGCCCACGATGCTCTCCTGCCGCCAGACTTGCCCCTCCTTGAGCTTGCCATCGGCGTAAAGGCAGGCCAGTTTGGCGCTCGTGCCGGTGCCGCACGGCGAGCGGTCGTAGCTTTTCCCCGGGCAGAGCACGAAGTTCTTACTGTCCACGCCGTCTTTTTGTGATGGGCCGAAGAGTTCGATGTGATCGATCTCCTGCCCTCCTCGCCCGGTGATCCCTGGTTGCGAGAGCGCCAGTCGAATCCGCCAGGCGAAGTCGGTCAGCTCTTCGGCGCGGTCGAGCGAGAGTTCCTGGCCGTGGTCATTAACCAGAAAGAACCAGTTGCCTCCCCAGGCGACGTCGCCAAACACCGTCCCGTGGCCTGGGACGTCTAGGGCCACGCCACGCGCCCAACGATAGCTCGGCACGTTCCCGACCGTGACTTCGCCCGAGTCATGCAGTCGCGCGGTGACGACGCCCACCGGCGTCTCGATGCGGTGCTCGCCGGGGTCGATGCGATTCAAATAGGCCAGCGTCGCGACCACCCCGATCGTGCCGTGCCCGCACATGCCAAGGTAGCCGACGTTATTGAAGAAGATGACGCCCGTCACACACGAGCTGTCGGTCGGCTCACAGAGCAGGGCGCCGACACAAACATCCGAGCCCCGCGGCTCATTGACGATGGCGGAGCGAAAATCATCGTGTTCAGCTTTCATCCTCGCCAGCCGCTTCGCCAACTCACCACGCCCCAGGTCAGGCCCGCCGCTCGTGACGACTCGCGTGGGTTCGCCACCGGTGTGGGAATCGATCACCTGGACCCGCCTCTGGTTTTGGTTTGTCATGCCAATCTCCGTCTCAGTGGTTTTCGTTCGAGTGGGCTCGGCTCCGGGCAGCGCTCAATTATAGCCGGCCGTCTGCTAGGCAGCTAGGCGCCTTCAGCCCCTGGCACCCAGTCTTATGCTTCAGCCGCCGCTTCAGTAGACAACTTGCCTCGGGCAAGCGTCTTGTATGGTTATAAGCTGGCTTGAACCTGATTAAGGTGACGCCTCGTTAGCGAAGTATAAATCCGTCCCGCAACTCGTCAGCAGGGTCAAGCAAAAATTCGTGCCGCCCGGTGATGTGCGCGGTCCCCTCAACTTCAGGGATGATCGCGTGGTGAGGGCCGAAGGTCGTCGTACCCACGACACGCCCGGTGAAGCGACTGCCGATGATGCTCTCGATCACCACGGGTTGACCCGCGCCGATTTCGCCGCGCGCGTGGTGAATCGCCAAGCGCCCGCTGACGCCAGTCCCGGTCGGGGAACGGTCCACTTCACCTTCGGCGAAGATACAGACGTTGCGGCTGTGCGCATCAGGGGAGTGCGGCGGGCCGATGAAGATGGTGCCGTAGAGAAAACTGAGGTCTTCCGAAACGGGGTGGAGGACGGGCCGGCTGGAGATGACCGCGCGTTTAATCGCCATCCCTTTCTCGATGAGCTGGCGAAAATCACTTGGGGCGCAGGTGAGGCCGACCTCGGCGGCCTGAACGTAAGCGTAAAAGGCGCCGCCGAACGCCAGGTCGTAGCGCACTCGGCCGAGCCCCGGCACCTTGACCGCTTCGTCCAGGGCGAGCACGAAAGACGGCACGTTGTGGAAGTAGACGCTGGTGACTCGCCCCTCGCTCACCCTGGCATAGGCCGTCACCAGTCCGGCCGGGGTATCGATCCTGATGACGGTTTCGGGCGGGGTCGCGGGCAGCATCCCGGTCTCCAGCGCCACTGTCGCGAGGCCGATGATCCCGTGGCCGCACATCGTACTGTAGCCTTCGTTGTGGATGAAGAGCACGCCGAAGTCAGCCTCAGGGGAGGCCGGGGGCGTCATGATTGCGCCATACATGTCGGCGTGGCCGCGCGGCTCCCACATCAGCGCCGTCCGCCAATGGTCCAGATTCTCTTTCGCATACCGGCGGCGGGCCAACATCGTCTCGCCGGGCAGCTCGGGGAATCCTCCGGTGATCACCCGCAGCGGCTCGCCTTCGGTGTGGGCATCGATCGTGGTGATCCTTGGCCAGTGCGCGGGAGGGTGCCAATCGAACATCGTCATTAGTCAGTTGTCAGTGGTCCGTAGTCAGTGGTCAGTGGTCCGTGGCCAGTAGTAAAGAACCATCTTCCAGCTACGAACAACTGACCACTGACCACGGACCATGGAGCAGTTACGGCTGCGGGATCGAGTTTTGCATGAAGTCGGTGATGTCCCGCTTCAGCTTGGCGCTCGCCTCCTTGTCGATGTACATCATATGCCCCGCCTGATAGAACGCCCAGGCGATGTTCTTATGCGCCTCGGGGTGAATCCCCAGATGGTTCATCGTGTACTCGGCCCCGAAGTACGGCGTCGCCAGGTCATAATAGCCTGCGCAGACGAGCACCTTCAGGTGCGGGTTTTTGGCGAACGCGTTGCGCAGCAGGTTGCTGGTGTCCGCATAGCCGTTCTGGACGCCATAGTCCCAAGGCAGGATCCCCCCGCTCACGTAGTAGACCATGTCGGTCTTATAATTCAACTCGGACCGCACGTAGCTTAAGAAGGCGGCCTGGAACGGCGGGCGCGGGAGGGTGCTCGAAGGGTCGAACTCGGAGGTCTCGCCCGCGTTCAGCGGTGACGGACCGGTGAGGCGGCCGTCGAGGCGGCCAATGGTGAGCCGCTTGTCACGCAGCAACTCGCGCGTGAAGTGGGCGACATCGAAGCGCAACTCGCTCTGATCGATGTAACGCGGCTCGAGGCCCGTGTAACGCGCGAGCTTATCGATCACCGCTTTGCGCTCAGCGGGCGTTAATTGGTCGCCTTTGTCGAGCGCGGCGGTGTAGCCGGTCAGCGCCCAGTTCTCCACTTCCTTGAGCGTCGCCTTCAAGTCCTTCTGCAAATCGGGTGGCAGCTTCTTGTGATACCACGCATCGGCCGTGTAGGTGGGCAGGTGCAGGGCGTAGGCCAGGCTGTTGCTCAGCAGCGGGCGGATGGTGCTGAAGTTGAGGACCGTCGAGATCAGCGCGATGCCGTTGAGCGCGATGCCCTGGTCGATGAGGTAGCCGGCCAGGCCCGCCGCGCGGAAGGTGCCATAGCTCTCGCCCGCGATGAACAATGGGGACATCCACCGGTTGTTGCGCGTCAGGTACATGCGGATGAACTCGCCGACCGACTGGAGGTCGCCCTGCACGCCGTTGAGCCTCCGCGCGACCTCGACTGTCTTGGCGCGACTGTACCCGGTGCCGACCGGGTCGATGAAGACCAGGTCGGTCTGGTCGAGCCAGGTCTGCTCGTTGTCCACCAGCCGGTAGGGCGGCGGCGGCATATCGCCGTTGTCGAGCAGCTTCGCCTTCCGCGGCCCCATCGCCCCCAGGTGCACCCAGATCGAGGCCGAGCCGGGCCCGCCGTTGAAGGCGAAGGTCAACGGCCGGTTGGCGGAGTCGGCAGTCCCGTCCAGCGTGTAAGCGATGTAGAAGATGTGCGCTTCCGTCTCGCCACTCGCGCTCTTCAGCGGCATCTGGGCGGCCGTGGCTGTGTAGCCGAGCGTTTTGCCGCCGATGCGGATCTCGTGATGCGAGACGGCCGGCGTCTCATCGACTATTTCTGCGACCGCCCCTTCGCCGGAGGTCTGGGGACGGGCTGGATCCGGATTACGTTGGCGGCCCTGGGTCTGTTGCCCCGGAACCTGCGGTTGCTGCGTTTGGGATTGTCGTGTCTGGGACTGCTGCGGCTGCGGTTGCTGCGCCAGAACGAACGGTGCTAACAACAGAGGCCAGAGCCAAGCATTCAGCACAATTTTCATGGGGGTTCACCTCGATCTTGGAATTCGAGCCGCCGCCGATCCTATTTCAAAAGCGGCGATCCGCGCCAAAGAGGGCGGGGCGCTCGAAAGGGTTGGAGACATTTACCGCCCTCCTGGCCGTTACCCGCAGGCTTACCGGATGACACACTGCGGATTGTTCGCGGCTATGCTCAGTGGGCCAGAATCAAACTTCTTGAGCTTGCCAGGTCGAACGCTATCCGGGGGCACTCTACCGCATGCCAAACCGGTAGCACAATGGCCGCCAGGCATCTTTGACAGTCGGCTATGGTCGAGACGGTAATGGGGCACGATCAACCGAGTTGTTTGCGAAAGCGCCACGCACTGACTCCGACCAGCAAGGTAGCGAAGACAAGCAGTGCCAGCAGGTTCGGATAGAGGAGGTCAATTCCTGCGCCCTTGAGCATAATCCCACGCGCGATCGTCGCGAAGTGCCGGATCGGATTCAGGAGGGTGAACGGTTGCAACCACGCCGGCATCGCTTCAATCGGCGTTGTCGCGCCGGACAACATGGCGAGCGGCGGGTTGACGAAAAAGCTCATCAACTGCGTTTGCTGCTGCGAGCGGCTGAAAGTGGCGAGAAAAGTTCCAATCCCGATGCCGGCGAAGACGCACAGCATCCCGGCCGCCGAAAGCAGCGCGAGGCTGCCGCGCACCGGCACGCCGAAGACGGTGTAGCCGACCATCAGCGCCAGCCCGATGTCGATTGAGAGGAGCAGGAAGAGCGGCGCGATTTTGGCGGCGATGATTTCCGTCGGTTGCGCCGGAGTCATCAACAACTGCTCGACGGTGCCCAGTTCCTTCTCCTTGACCATCGAGGCGGAACCGATGATCGAGCCGTTGAGCACCAGCAGGATGCCGAGCACGCCGGTGACGATGAACCAGGCGTTTTCCAATCCGGGGTTGTAAAGCAGCGCGATCCGCGCCGCGACACTGCCGCGCCCGCTGCTCGGCCCTTCCACGCGCAGCGCGACACCCGATGGCTCGCGACGCTCCTTGAGCGCCTTGATGATGCGTGACGCGTAGCCCTCGGCAATCCCTGCTGTATTGGAGTTGACCGCGTCGAGCAGCAGTTGCACCGCGGCCGTCTCGCCCCTTTCGCGCTGCCTCGCAAAATCGCTGGGAATCACGAGCCCCCCATCGAGTTTGCCCGCGCTCAAGGCGCGGCTGAGTTCGGCGGGTGACGGGTAATAAGCGCTCACTTGAAACGAACGGCTCTCGACGAAGGCCGAGATCACTTCGCGGCTCGCGGCGGTGCGGCTTTCATCCACCACGCCGAGCCGCAGGTTGGTCACTGACGGGTTGAGCGCCAGCCCGAAGATCACAAGCTGCAATGTCGGCGGCAGGATCAAAGAGACAATCAGTTTCTGATCCTGCTTGATTTGCCGCAGCTCTTTCATAAACAGCGGCCAGATGCGCCAGCCGCCAATGGCGTCGATCAAGGTTTTCATATCGTCACCTGCATGTGGCGCATCTTCCGCCACGCGATGAAGAAGAAGCATAGCCCTAACAGCGTGAGCATCACCGGCGCGTGCCACATCGCCAGCCAGCCGCCGCCGCGCACGAAGGCGTCGCGTGCCAGCTCGATGAAGTAACGCGCCGGCACGAGGGCGGAGATCCAGCGAATCCCCGCGGGGATGTTCGAGATTGGAAAGGTAAACCCGGAGAGCAGAAACGAGAGCAGGAACTGCACGCCCGAGACTGCCTGGATCGCCGCCGCCTGGTTCGGAATCGCCGCGCCGATCATGACGCCGATGCTGACGTTGCAAAAGAGGTAGCACACCGTGCCCACCAGGAGCGGGGTCGGATCGCCCGCGAAACGCAAACCGAACATAATCCAGCCGCCCCAGGCCGGTGCTGCGCCGCAGTTCATCGGGCGTGCCGATTTGATGAATCCGCCCGTCGTGCATCAACGCCACGCGCGTGCAGCGTTCGGCTTCATCGAGGTACGGCGTGGCGATGACAATCGTCATCCCGTCGGCCGACAGACTCGAGAGCGTGTCCCAGAACTCGCGGCGCGAGACCGGGTCCACGCCCGTCGTCGGTTCATCGAGCAGCAACACTTTCGGCTCCGTGATCAGCGCGCAGGCGAGCGCGAGCTTCTGTTTCATCCCGCCGCTCAAACGCCCCGCCAGCCGATCCGTGAAGCGATCCATATCGAACAGCTTCAGGTAATGCAGCCCGCGCTCAGCAATCTCACGGTCCTGGAGCTTGCGCAGTTGGCCGACGTAACGCAGGTTTTCCGCGACGCTCAAGTCCTGATAGAGGCTGAAAGCCTGCGTCAGATAGCCGATCACCGGGCGCGCCTCGCGCGACGTTTGGCCGAAGACCAGCGCTTCGCCGGAGGTCGCGGGCATGACGCCGCCGAGAATTTGAAAGACGGATGTTTTACCTGCGCCGTCCGGGCCGATGATGCCGAAGATTTCGCCGCGCCGAATCTCTAGATCGATGCCGCGTACGACTTCCAGCCCGCCGTAGCTCTGGCGCAGGCCGCGCAGGCTGATCGCCATCTCCGGCTTGTCCGTCAGTGATTGATCGTGCCCATCGGCCGCGATCAATTCACAATCAAGTTGATCTTCTGTGATTTCGAGCAAGGCACTCATCGCGAGCTTCTCCTTGGAAAATGTCCGACAAGCTGCCAGCTTGTCGCTGCTTCCAAAAGGGCGCGATCACGAAGTCAGCGACAAGCTGGCAGCTTGTCGGACAGCGCGCCGCGAGGTTCATCATTTCAAGGCGTCGTCACCGGCGACATGAACGACTCCTTACCTTCTCGTGGTGGCCACCCACTGATTGCCTTCGACCAGCACTTCGCCGTCCGCGGGCATGCCCGGCTTGGCGAAGCCTTGCGGGTTGACGAGTTGCAACTTCACGCCGACGACCTGTTTGACGCGGTCGTTACGAAAGTAAGTGTTTTCGGGCGTGAACGAAGCGCTCGGATCGATGCGCGAGACAAGGGCTTCAAGCGGCTGCTTCGGATTCGAATCGAGATAGACACGCGCCAGTTGCCCCGTGCGCACACGCCCGATCTCGCCTTCGGGGATGAAGCCGCGCAGATAAACCTCGGCCGGGTTGATGAGCGTGATGATCGAGGTTCCGGCCATGACGACTTCACCCGGTTCGGCCGTGCGGGCGGTGACCGTGCCGTCGAACGGCGCCACGATGCGCAGGTCTTGGCGATTGGCGAGCGCCTCCTGCAACTGAGCGCGGATGCGTGCGGCATCGGCTTCGGCCGATCTGATGTCGGTCTGCGCCTGCGCGATCTGCTGCTCGATAGCCGCGACCTGGGCTGCGCGGATCGCCGGATTGTCGAGATTGGCCTGGGCAGTGCGCAGCGCACCCCGCGCCGCTTCGACCTGTTTGCGTGCCGCCTCGGCAATGGCGGCATGCGCCTCGGCGGTCGTACGTGCCTGTTCATCTTCACGCGCCGGAGCATCACCCTGTTCAGCCAGTCGGGCGTAGCGGTTCGCGTCAGCGCGCGCCTGCTTGTCCGAAGCTTCGGCTGACGCGACGTACGCCTGCGCCTGACTGACTCGCCCCTCGGCATCAACCCGCGCTTGATTCACGCCCAAACGGTGCTGCTCAAGTTGAGCCTGCAAGACGGCGATCTGCTGACGAGCGCTCTGCACGCGAGCTTCTGCCTGCTGCACGTTCGATTGCGCCTGAACCACACGAGCGTTGATCTGCTCATCGTCGAGGACGGCGATGACCTGGCCAGCTTTGACCTGATCGCCTTCGCGCACGGCGATTTCACGAATGCGCCCGGCAGTCTTAGCGGCAACGGCGGCGCTGTCACTCTCGATGCGGCCACTCACCGCGATGCTCTCTTTCGGCGTTGAGGACCGGTGCAGGAAGAACCACCAGGACGGCCCGCCTGAGAGCAGCGTGATGACGAGAATGATGCGAATGATCTTGGTTGCTCGATGCTTGTTTGTGGTCTGTGACATAGCCTTTTCTCCTTTGTCAAAGAGCATGGAGTTCAGCCTTTAGGCTGGCTTTTCTTGGCCAGCAAAACCAGGCTAAAGCCTGAACTCCATGCCTGTTTATCGGCGACTGGCGATGGCGACGTTATTGCTAGCGAGCGTAGTTGACATCGCGCGCTGCAATTCAACCTGGGCTTGGGTGTAATCAGTGAGCGCTTTCAGCTCGCGCCCGCGCGCTGACGAAAGTGCATTCTGACGATCAAGCACGAAGTAGTTGGTGGACTGCCCCGCATCGAATTTGCGCTGCTCACTCTGATACTGAAGCTCTGCGTTCACGCGCGAATTGCGGGCGGCTTCGACGCGGCGGCGAGCGGTCTCGACGGCCTGGAGCGCATTGCGCACTTCGCCCTCGATGGTCTGTTCGGTGCGCTGGCGCTGCGCGTCAATCTGCTTGCCTTCGGTGAGCGCCCGACCGAGCTGCGCCTTCGCCGTGCGATTGCGCAGCGACAGGTTGAAGGTGACGCCGACGCGCCAGGTGCGGTAATCATTGCCGAACAGATTCGCCAGACTCTTGCCGTCACCGCCAACCAGCGCTTCAGGCGTGCCGCTGAACTTCGGCATGGAAAGCGCCGGCAGCCCGGCGACCTGCGAGAGTTGATTGACGCGCGCAAACAGTAGCTCGTTGCTGGCCGTGATCGGATTGGCGGTGGTGCGTTCAGTTCCCGCTAGCCCGGTCGTCCCGTAGCCGACGGTGAAATGAAAGAAGTGGATTTAGGTTGCTGAGCGAGAGAGTGCCGAAGAGTTTGATGCCGAGATGTCGGCACGTGCCGACATCTCGGCACTAGTAGTTCACCGCACAAAAGCTGAAGGATGTTTGGAGTTCAAACTTTAGTTTGTGGCTTTCGGCCAGAAGCAAGCTGAAGCTTGTACTCCAAACCTCAAATTTATTGCGGTGAACTACTAGCTTCGGCGGGCGATGCCTAGCTTTTGCATTCTGGACTGGAGCGTCGTTCGTTTCATGCCGAGCCGGGCGGCGGCGGCGTGCGGACCGCCAATGACCCAGTCGGTGTCTTGCAAGGCACGCAGGATGTGTTCACGCTCAGCCGATTCAAGCGTAGAGATGGAAGCGGCGCTGAAGGCTGCGGCCGGTTTCAGTTCGGAGGCAGAAACTTCCAGCTCAGCGCCGTGCGAGAGGACGACGGCGCGTTCGATGAAATGTTCGAGTTCGCGGACGTTGCCCGGCCAGTGATAGGCGGTGAGCGCCGCCATGTCTTCAACTGGAATCGCCGTGATCTGTCTTTTCATCCGGCGGGCAAATTTCTGCGTGAAGAAACGCACCAGCAGCGGGATGTCTTCGCGCCGCTCGCGCAGCGGCGGAATGGTGATCGGAAAAACTTTGAGCCGGTAGTACAAGTCATCCCGGTATTGCCGGCTCGCTACCATCTCCCCCAGATCGCGGTTGGTGGCGGCAATCAGCCGCGCGTCCACCCGCAAAGTGCGCGTGCTGCCCAGCCGCTCGAACTCCTGCTCTTGAATCACGCGCAGCAGTTTGGGTTGCAATGCCAGCGGAATCTCGCCGACCTCATCGAGAAAGAGCGTGCCTTGATTGGCCAATTCAAAACGCCCGATGCGTTGCGCGGTGGCCCCGGTGAAGGCGCCTTTCTCGTGGCCGAAGAGTTCGCTTTCGAGCAGCCCCGTCGGGATCGCCGCGCAGTTGAGTTTGACCAGCGTCCGCTCGCGGCTGGTAGTCACACTCTGCGTGCTGCTCGCCGAAGGCCGGGATGTCAGTCCAGATGGTGCCAGGTAAGTTCACGATTACTCCTATTGACTCGCAGTTTCAGATAGGTGTTAGGCATTGTCCCTACGAAAGCTGTACTAGCATTTTATACGTTTCAACCATAGCCTGTGATACTTCAACCTCAACGTCCGCAAGTATAACCTCTTCCTCGGCTTGTTCTAACTTTTCTCGAAGCGCAGAAATCTTTTCGTTCTCAGGGGCAATATCAACGCTTGTTGCATATCTTGCCTGTAGTTTTGCTTCACGCGCTGCCTGTCTTTCACGTTGCAACGTTATCTTTCGCTCCCGTGCAGACTCTTTTGCATCAAGACATTCGCGTCTTAACCGCATCACGGTCGGATCAGTGCCTACGGCCGCTCTTACTTGCCCTTCTGTAGTCTTGGCTGCGGATTCTCTAAATGCCATCTCCGCTTTATCTTCTGCCTCTGTTACCTGGAGTTTGAGCCGTTCCACATTCGACTCCAGCTTCAGTAATTCGAGTTCGTCTTCAAGACTGTCATATTCAGGTTCAGGGCTATCATTTTCTTTTTGGCTGTTCTCTCTCTCAATTTCTGCTTCAAGTTTATTTATCTGTGCTTCAAGGCGTGCAACTGCTATTCGCGCCTTCGCCTGTCGCTCAAGTGCCTTACGTAACGTAGCCGGAATAGACTCTATCTGTTCTTTCAATTGATCGGAAGATGATACTGGCATTTATACTTTCCCTATTATTACCTTTCGTTATCGGTTTCACCGGGCACTTCTGTCGTCATGTGCTGCGGCACCTTGCATTGCACGCTACTCTGACGTGCTAGGTTTATGCAGTCTCGTGGGCGGAGTATTTTATTGAAGACCGTGCGCAAATGCTAGGAGTGCACGCATCCTAAACAGTACGGGGAGCGTGAGCGACCTGATGCTAGATAAACGGCCTCTCCCGCAAGCACCAAGTCGCTCACGCTCCCCGTACTGTATCAATGTCGCGTGTTTTGATTCAGCGTCTCGAGCTGGCGAAAGCGAAAGAGCTATTGTTTTGTCTGATCAAGCTGCGCGACCCGGACGTCGAAGACACTGCCCGCGACCGCCTCGGGGTGCGCCTGAAACTTGACGGTGATGCGCTGTTGGCCGCGCGTGAGTCTTTCCGGGAGCGGGTATTCGATGTCGAAGAACTCGCCGGGATGTAGTTCAAGTTGTTGGGTCGCGATCTTCTCGCCATTGACCAGGATGTCGAAGCTGCGCCGCCGGCCTTCGCTCCCACGGTAGGTGCAGATGAGCGTCATCGGCTTGTCCGGCAGCACCCGAAGCTCGTAACTGAACCAGCCGTTGCGGGCCTCGCGCCACCGCTTGCCCTCGAAGTAACCGTCGAATGAGCGCTCGCCTTGGTAGTTGTGGTCACGCTCGCTTTGGGACTCGCCGACGCCGACAAAATCTACGGTGCGGTTCTCGATCTGCTTGCGCCGCGCTTCGGTGGCGGCGAGCTCGGTCTTCCGCTTCGCCCACTCATCCGGCGAATAGACTTTCCAATAGACGTTGTAGCGGCGGTCGTAGAGTTTATAAAACGGGACGAGCCAGACGTCCTGCGGTTGGCCTAAATCGTTCGTCCGGAAGTTGAGCGGTGCGCCAGACACAGGCTGCACTTTGGCCAGCACGTCTTTCACCTCGCCGATGAAGGCCGGCACTTCGATGGGCTTCACTCGTCCGAGCTGCGGCGCGCTCGGCCCGTACCGCCGGGCCTCGTCCAGTCCCTCTTTGCCCAGATCGCCGCCGAGCACTATGGGGCCATAGAGCAACGCGACCATCTTCGGGTCATCCGGCATGGCTTCCAGGCGCAAGCTCATCGGCCAGCGCACCTCGACGGTGTCACCGTTCTTCCATGCGCGCTCGACCATGACGTAAGAACCGGGCTTGGCCGTGACCGGCTCCTTCTTGCCGTTGACTGCGAGCGTCATCCCCGACTGCGCCCACGAGGGGTAGCGAATCTGCACGGCCAGCTTGACCGGCTTGGCGGACTTGAAGGTCAGCCGCGTGGCGTCCTCTTCGGGGAACCGGGTCTCCTGGCGCACGAGCAGACCCTTTTCTTTCCAGTTCAGCTCGGAGGCGATGAAGAGGTTGACGTAGAGCGACTCCCCGGCGCGGTAATAGATCGTGTCGCCGTACTTGGCGTGGTTCTCCATCCCTGTGCCGACGCAGCACCAGAACGATGCCTCCGGAGTGGAGTAGGTCCTGAAGGCGCCCGGCCGGAGCGGGACGTAGTAGGTCATCATGCCGGTGGGCGGGTCCTGCGAGGCGAGGATGTGGTTGTAGAGCCCGCGCTCGTAGAAATCCATCGTCTCCGCCGATGGCGCCCAGGCGAAGAGGTGGCGCGTCAGCTTGAGCATGTTGTAAGTATTGCAGGTCTCGGTGCTGGAGGCGCCGAGATGTTTCGAGAACTGCTCCGGCGGGAAGAAACTCTCGCCGTCGCTGTGGCCGCCGATGACGTAGGAGCGGTGGTGCGCCACGCGCTCCCAGAAGAAGCTCGCGATGTCGTGGTAGCGCTCCTCGCCCGTCAGCTCGTATTCGCGGGCCGCGCCGATGGCCTTCGGGATTTGGGTGTTTGCGTGCAGGCCGTTCAAAGGGTCCTCGCCGCGCGCGAGCGGGTCGAAGATTCTCCGGTGATCGAACTTGCGCGCGACGCGTAAGTGCTCCGGGTTGCCGGTCACGCCGTAGAGGTTTGCGAGCACTTCGTTCATCCCGCCGAACTCGGTGTTGAGCGCGGCCTGCTGCTGCTCGTCGCTCAGCCGGTCGACGCGGAACTTGACCCAGTCGGCGAGTTTCACCAGCACGTCGAGCGCCTGCTGGTTGTCGCAGAGTTGGTAGACATCCAGCAATCCGGCCATGATCTTGTGGAGCGTGTAGTAGGGCGCCCAGACGCGCTGGCGGGCGTCGACGCGGTCGAAGAACTCTTCCGGGAAGGCGGACAAGTAGCCCGGGTGAAAGCCGCGCGACGGCAGCGCCTGCTGCACCTTGGCCAACTCGGCAACCATCGCCCCGGCCTTCGCCTTGAGACTCTCGTCACCGGCCTGAACATACATCAGCGCGCAGGCCGACAGAAAGTGGCCGACGCTGTGACCGCGCAGTTCGACCTCCGGCGCCTCCCAGCCGCCGTAAGGCAAGGCCCGCGAAGGCAGGCCGGCCGTCACGCGGAAGTTGTGCAGGAGCCGGTCGTTGTCCAGACTGAGCAGGTATTGCTGGTCGCGCAGCATGGCGTCGCGGAACGGCCCCGCAAGCAGGCGCACCTCGGTGAGGTTGAAGGGGGAGGCCTTGATGGGAACTTGAGGCCGAACTTTGGTCTTCGAGTTTTCCTGCCTCAGCCGGCTGGCAGGCGTGATCACCTGCGCCGCCACCACAAGCACAAACAAGATGGTCATCCTTCTCACGGCTTTACTCCTTTTTTAGCTACCTCGACTCCTTAACGCTCGAAAGTATCGGGGTGAACCGACCGGCCCGGCCCAGTGAATGCTTCGCCCTTCTTGACAGACTGTTTCAGTAGACCTGTTGATAGGGCAAGAGTCTTGTACGCCTGTAAGGTCGCTTGAACCGAATTAGGGGTTGGCGCCGCGATGCTGTTCACCACGTCGATATTCTAAATCGCCTGCCCGCTCTTGTATAATCCCGAAGGCTAATCAAGCAGATGGCATGACCAGCAATCTCAGGAGCAAGGATGGCTCGAGAAAACTCCACGACGACCCAGCGCTCGGAGCAGATTCTACAGGAACTCTTACGCAACGGGGAGGTGGCCGTCGACAGCCTCGCCCGGCAACTCCACGTCTCGGGGGCGACGATCCGCCGCGATTTGGCCGAGTTGGAACGACAGGGGCTGCTGCGGCGTAATCACGGCGGGGCGGTCCCCGTCGCCCCGATGCTTTATGAGCCCTTCCGCCACCTCTCTTCCTTCCAAGAGCAGGAAGAAAAGTGCGCAGCCGAGAAGCGCCGGATCGGGCTGCTGGCGGCGAACCTGATTTCAGACGGTGAGATCATCGCCATCGGGGCCGGCACTACGACGACCCAGGTGGCGCGCAGCATCCGCCACCGCAAAGGGATCACTGTGCTCACCAACGCCCTCAACGTCGCGATGGAACTCAGCCACCTGGCCGAGATCAAGGTTTGTATGACCGGCGGCTACCTAAGCGGTGACTGGTTCGCCCTGGTCGGGGACGTGGCGCAACGCAACGTCGGCGAGATGTTCGTCGATAAAGTCTTCATCGGGGTGGACGGCATTCACCCCGAGCACGGGCTGACGACGAACTACCCGGACCAGGCGGCGATTCATCGCGCGATGATGAAGCAGGCTCGGCAGCGGATCGTCGTCGCTGATCATCGCAAGGTCGGCCTCGTCGGCACCACACTCATCTGGCCGGCCGCAGACTTTGAGATTCTGATCACGGATAAGGCCACCACCAATAAAGCCATTGCGCTTTTCACCGCGAAAAACATTACTGTCCTGCGGGCCTGAGCGCGAGCCGGCACGCCCCTCCGGCGTGTTCATCTGCGGCAACCTGAGCCGTCAAACCCCAACCGGCAATTTCGGTGATGATCAGTAATCACATTCGTGGTCAGCGAACCACTGATGCTACTCGCCCGCTCGGCGCATTCTTCGGGGAGTACAATGGCGCGCGTGACCCGCGCATCATTCAGCTCGGGGTGAAGCTTTACCGGTAGGCAGTTTGAAGTCGGGTCAGTAGCCCGCGGCGTAATTACCGCGCGCTGTACTTATAGCGGTTTTGATTTGGCTGTGCAGGAGGGGAGAGATCTCCAGCAAACTTTCTAGGTGGCGGTGGCTCCCGCCAGCCAGCGGCTCCCGAAGCCTTCAGCCAACTAGAAAGTTGGCTGAACATTCAAGCCAACACCGCTGTAGTCTGGTAGCCGGAGACCGCTCCAGTCTGATAAGCTTGTCAACCTCCAAGAATCATCGGCTGGGTTGTGGGATTTTATGCCTCTCGCTTTGATCTTACTCTACCTCGGCTCGTTCACTGGCTCTGGCCAGTCGGCCGAGGTCAACGCCGGCTTCGAGCGCGCGGCAGCTCTACAGCGCAACGGGGCGCTCGCAGAGGCAGCGGCCGAATATCGCAAGGTGCTCGCCCTCGCGCCCGACTATGCCGAAGCCCAGGCCAATCTGGGCGCGGTGCTGTCGCGCCTGGGAAATTACGAGGAGGCGATTGCGGCTTATGAATCGGCGCTGCGCCTCAATCCGAAACTGACCCCGATCCTGCTCAACCTGGGCATCGCCCATTACCGGGCCGGGCAGTTTGCGCAAGCGGTGGCGGCGCTAGAGCGATTTCTCGCCGTCGCGCCCGACCACCTGCAAGCGCGCCAGTTGATCGGCCTCTCGCTCGTCGAACTGGGCCGCGACGCGGAAGCCGTCACGCAGCTTGAACCAACTCTCTCGGCTGTGCCAGACGATGTGACGGTGCTCTACAGCCTGGGCCTCGCCTATCTGCGTTTGCGCCGCCCCGAACTCGCGTCTGCACAGCAGCGCCTCGCCGCCCGCGCCGACGGCGTCGCCCTGGCACGCCTGCTTCAGGGGCAAGCGCATGTGGAGTTGTTTGAGTTCGAGAAAGCGGCGGAGGAGTTGGCAGCGGCGGCGAAACTCTCGCCCGATCTGCCGCGCCTGCACTTCCTGCGGGGACTCACTTATCTGAAGCTCGGGCGCCCCGAAGAGGCACGGGCCTTTTTAGAGCGTGAACTCGGTCGCACGCCGAATGACTTCCTGACGCTCTACTACCTGGCTTCGTTGCTGGAGACGCGGGGGGACCTGAGCGCCGCCCGGCAGCGCATCGAGGCCGCCCTGAAACAGGAGCCGCAGTCGGTCGAAGCCGCGACGCTGCTGGGAAGCATCCTGCTCAAACAGGGCCAGGCGGCTGACGCCGTGCGCGTGCTGGAGCCAGCAGTCGCCCGGCAGCCGCAGCATGCCGAGACACGTTACCTGCTGGCACGCAGCTATCAGAAGCTGGGGCGGCGGCAGGAGGCGGCGCGCGAGTTCGCTGAGGTCGAACGCCTCAAGGCGCAAGAGCGCGAGAAAGAACGTAAGCCAAACCCCTGAGAGTTGACTCTCTCGTCAGGGCCGGAAGCCAGATCGGCGAAGCCTGTGGAGTGCGGTGGCCCGGGATACTGCTGGCGAATTCAGTCAGGGCGCTGAATCAGTACCGCGAGCGGTAGCGAGCGTGGCTCCCGAACTTGGTTCATGGCGGGAAGCACGCTCGCTACCGCTCGCGGTACTGATTCGCCA
>Ga0207646_10001322_pt1 | contig 30745 bp, 24 predicted proteins | sample KBSK5502metaG_FD_184343 | JGI IMG/M metagenome (GOLD analysis project Ga0207646, IMG submission 184343) | Corn, switchgrass and miscanthus rhizosphere microbial communities from Kellogg Biological Station, Michigan, USA - KBS K5-50-2 metaG... | ecosystem: Host-associated > Plants > Roots >... | reverse complement strand
CGACGTGAAACAGGCGAGGTGGCGCTGGACTCGCGGATATGTCGAGAACGCCGCGGATGCGATTGTTCTGGCAGCGTTGGACGATCGCGCGGCGGGCCGTACATACAACGTCGGCGAGCCCGATTCGCCGACAGAGGAGGAGTGGGCGTCAATGGCTGCCGGTCGTGCCGTCGAGCGCGCAGAAAATGTCGAGGGAACGCTTCCCGTGAATTTTCAGTATGACCTCGTCACGGATTCTTCTGCCATTCGACGCGACCTCGGCTATGTTGAGCGAGTCTCGCGAAAGGACGCGCTCGCTGAAACGATCGCGTGGGAGCGTAACGATTTTGGATTTTAGATTTCGGATTTTGGATTTGGGCGGGAGTCCAAAATCGGCAATCCAAAATCCAAAATCAAAAGGATGAGCACGGCTCGCCGCATGGGATCATTCCAGCACAACATCCGGTTTTCTGGTACAACGGGATCCGAAGGTGCGTCCACCTCCATCAACATCTGAAGCGGGCGTGGCTCGCGGGTTTGTCCACCTGCGCGAGGGAATTGAGTCCTTTCTGCGATTCGCGCGCGGCAAGCTGTGGAGCGAGGCCTCTCCGCGCGAAAAACTGCAGGCGCTTTCGGTGGCCGTCCGCCGCCCGGCGCTCGACGCCATGCGCGACAGCGAGCGCCGCTACGTCGAGCAGGATGCCAAGCGGCTCTACTACCTCTCCATGGAATTCCTCATGGGCCGCACCCTCGGCAACAATCTCGCGAACCTCGGTCTTTACGATGACAGCAAGTCGATCCTGGCCGAGCTGGGCGTCGATCTCGAAGAGCTCGAGGCCCTCGAGCCCGATGCCGCGTTAGGCAACGGCGGTCTCGGACGCCTGGCCGCCTGCTTTCTCGACTCGCTCGCGACGCTCGACTATCCCGGCTTCGGCTACGGCATCAACTACGAGTTCGGCCTTTTCCGGCAAACCTTCGTCAACGGCTTTCAGCACGAGAAACCCGATCATTGGTTCGAAGGGGGAGGATCGGCGTGGCTGATCGAGCGGCCGGACGAGATTGTCTCCGTTCCGGTTTTCGGCAGCATCGCCGACACAAAGTGGGTCGACGCGAAGATCATCATCGGCGTGCCGCACGACATGCCGATCGTCGGCTACGGCGGCAAGACGGTCAACGTTCTGCGCCTTTTCTCGGCGCGCTCTTCGGATGAATTCGACATCGGCATCTTCAACGCCGGCGACTACATCGCGGCCGTGCAACACAAGATCAATACCGAAGCCATCTCGAAGATTCTGTATCCATCGGACATGGTGGCGTCCGGACGCGAGCTGCGACTGCTGCAGGAGTACTTCCTGGTCGCCTGCGCGGTGCGCGACATCATGAAGCGTTACCGGCAGCGGCACGATGCGCTCGACGAATTCGCTTCGAAGGTCGCCATTCATCTGAACGACACCCATCCGGCGCTCACGGTTGCGGAACTGATGCGGACGTTCATCGACGAATACGCGATGCCGTGGGAAGAAGCGTGGGCCGTCACCGTCGACGCGTGCGCATTCACGAATCACACGCTGCTTCCGGAGGCGCTCGAGCGCTGGCCGGTGGAAGTGCTGGAGCGAATGCTGCCCCGGCATCTTCAGATCATTCAGGAGATCAACCGGCGGCTGATCGCGGAAGTCGAGCGGCGCTTTCCCGGCGACGTCGGCATGCAGCATCGCGTTTCGCTTCTGGAAGACGGCCGGGTGCGGATGGCGAATCTCGCCATGGTCGGCAGCCACTCCGTCAACGGCGTAGCGGCGCTGCATTCCGAGCTCGTGAAGCAGACGCTGGCGCCCGATCTCCATCGCCTCTATCCGGAGCGCTTCAACAACAAGACGAACGGAGTGACGCCGCGTCGCTGGCTGGCGCACGCCAACCGGCCGCTGGCGTCATTGATCACCAAGGCCATCGGCGACGGCTGGATTCGCGATCTCAGCGAGCTGCGGCGCCTCGAGCTTTTCTCCGACGACAGCGGATTGCTCGAGCGCCTGGATGCCGTCAAGAGCCGCAACAAGCTCGCCCTCGCGAAGCTGACCAAAGATCTCACCGGAATCGCGGTCGATCCGGAGTCGATGTTCGACGTACAGGTCAAGCGGATTCACGAATACAAGCGGCAGCTTCTCAACATCCTGCACGTGGTGCATCGCTACTGGGAGATCATCGAAGACGGCTCGACACCGCTGCAGCCGCGAACATTTTTCTTCGCCGGCAAAGCCGCTCCCGGTTACTTCGCCGCCAAGTTGATCATCAAGCTGATTCATTCGGTAGGCGAGGTGATCAACGCCGATCCGCGCACGCGCGAGTGGCTGCGTGTGGTGTTTCTACCCGACTACCGCGTCAGCCTGGCGGAAGCGATCATGCCGGCGGCGGAGCTTTCGGAACAGATTTCCACCGCGGGTAAAGAAGCCTCCGGAACGGGCAACATGAAGCTGGCGCTCAACGGCGCGCTGACCATCGGCACGCTCGACGGGGCGAACATCGAGATTCGCGATGAAGTGGGGGCGGAGAACATCTTCATCTTCGGCCTGCGCGCGGAGGAAGTGGTGGCGCTGTTGAAGAGCGGCTATCACCCGCGCTCCAACCGCGTCGTCGACTCCATCGCCACGGGGCATTTCTCGCGCGGCGACAAGGACATCTTCCGCCCGCTGGTTTCGAATCTGCTGAGCGCGCGCGACGAATACGTCCACCTCGCCGACTTCCAGTCCTACATCGACGCCCAGCAGGCGGTGGACGTCGAGTATCGCGACCGCCCATCGTGGAATCGCAAGGCGCTGCTCAACATCGCGCGCATGGGCAAGTTCTCCTCCGACCGGACCGTCAGCGAATACGCCCGCGAGATCTGGAAGATCAAGCCGGCCGTGATCGGCGCGTTCGCGCACGCGGCGCTGCTCGAGGAGTAAACCCACACGACGCTAACCCTCATCGACGCCGACGTTTGGCCGGAGGGTAGCAAACTAGTCTTCCGAATCACTACTTCTTAGCCCCTATTCGAGTGAAGGGCGCGACGGGAAGGAAGATCCATCCGTTGATCACTCCATTTATCGAACGGAGACGGAGGAAGATCATGAAGAGTGCTGGAACGTGGGTGCGTGGAACCTTGCCGATACTGCTGTTCATTGCCCTGGGCGTCTTGTTTGCTGCAGAACTAAAGGCACAGTGGAACCAGTGCACCAGTAGCAATCAGAATACATGCGCCGGTTCCAATGTCGGCATCGGCACAACCTCACCTGACTTTCCTCTCGTGGTCCAAGGGGCAGCAGGCTCCCAGTATGTTCGTGTGACCGACGGCACAAGGTCTCTCTTCCTCTACGGCGGGTCCGCCAGTTCCTGGCCGGCGATCATGGCGGGGCCAGGATCGATGTTGACTCTGGGGTCAAACGGCGCTGGAGGAAAGGTCGTGATTGACACCGGCGGCAATGTTGGCATTGGTAACGCCGCTCCCGCCGCTAGCCTGGACGTCTTTCGGCCTGCGCCTGACGGCGCCACGATCCTGAATGTCAACGGAGCGAGCACGGCGACCGGCTATCGCATCGTGGCTCAAAACAACAGCACTCCAGTATTTCGAGTGGGACCCACCGGGTATACGGTCATCGATGAGAACAGTAACGTTCCGGCGCTGACCGTGAACCAGTCGGGCAGTGGCTATGGCGCGCTCTTTCCTCGTGGCAACGTCGGCATTGGCACGTCGAATCCGTTTAGTCAGCTCGAGGTTGTTGCGCCGAACAGCGTGACTTATCCGGCAACGCTTACCGAATATAGCTCCGATGCCGTGGGGCCGCTCGTACTCGGCAGAAAGGCACGAAACACCGCAGCCTCACCTGTTGCAGTCCAAAGAGATGATGCATTGGCCGGAGTCGCAGCGAGAGGGTACACGGGAACGCAGTTCACCGCTGAAGCGGCGCATGTCGATCTACGAGCGGCAGAAAATTTCAGCGATTCGAATCAAGGGACATACATCAGTTTCGAGACTACCCCCACCGGAAGGACAGCGGCAACATCGCGAGCAGAGCGCATGCGCATCACCAGTTCGGGCTCGGTCGGCATTGGAACAAGCAGTCCTACGGCGACTCTCGAGGTCAACGGCACGATTCGCGCCACCTCCGTCATCGGCGCCGTCTATCAGGATGTTGCAGAGTGGGTTCCGACAGATGAAAAACTTACTGCCGGCACCGTAGTGGTGCTCGATCCGACGCAAGACAATCACGTCATTACTTCCCGCCGCGCCTATGACACCTCCGTTGCCGGCGTGGTCTCGGCGAAGCCCGGCATCATTCTCGGTCAAGAGGGAATTGGAAAAGCCACGATCGCAACGACCGGCCGCGTGCGTGTGAAAGTAAGCGCCTCACGACAGCCAATTCGCATTGGCGATCTCCTGGTAACCAGCGACAAGCCAGGTACAGCAATGCAATCGGAACCGATGATCGCCAACGGCCGTAGCTTCCATCAGCCAGGCACGATTCTCGGCAAAGCGCTGGAGCCGCTCGATCACGGCGATGGAGAAATTCTCGTCCTGCTGACGCTGCAATAAGGAGTAAAGCATGGAGAGTCGTGGAACGTCACTGCGTGGAATCGCCCCAATGCTACTTTTCATTGCGGTGGGCCTGTTGTTCGCTGCGGAACTGAACGCACAATGGAACCAATGCACCGGAAGCAATCAGAACACGTGTGCCGGTTCCAATGTTGGCATTGGAACAACATCGCCGTCGCAACTGCTGGATGTCAACGGAACGTCGATCTTCCGTAACAACACGTATTACGGTGCGGGTACTTCCGGTGACTACGGCATCAGCTGGGCAAGTGCTTCGCCTCCTAGATTTATCATCTATGCAAATGCCGGCAAGGGGCTGTCGCTTGGTACCAATGGTCTGACGGATAAGCTGTACATCGACCCGTCTGGAAATGTCGGTATTGGCACTACCGCGCCGGGCGGCCTGTTCCAAGTAACAGCGAACAGTCTCAACGCGTTATTCACCTCGAATTCAAGTGCTACGTCCGGCTATAGCCGCGTGTTCGTTAACAACGACGCCGGTCGCGGACCTACGCTCGTGGCTTATGGTTCTGCATTTCCCGGCACATCGGATTATAGCAACCTTCCGTACGCTGATTTGGACGAGCTCATCGGGTACAGCATGACAGGATTCGTCATCTCAACCAACAGCGCCGTTCCGCTAGTGTTCGGAACAGGGCCAGGGCCGGCGGAAAGAATGAGAAACACAAGCGATGGCAAGGTGGGAATCGGCACACCATTGCCATTGAAGCCGCTCGATGTGAATGGGACGGCACAATTTGGAACGACTTTCAAGGTCGCGATCGGATACGCCAGTGGCTTTCTGGGCGAAATTCCGGATGGTAATATTGCGTACAGTAACGGCTCGAACCTTAGTCTCTATTCGAACCCGCAGGGTTCCGGCGTCGGCAAAGTCGGCCTCTATTACTTCAATAGCTCGCACTGGCTCTCGGGCGCTGAGGTCGCGAACACGGCGAGTGGCTTCAGCAAGCTTCTGTTGATGAAGTCCGGTGGAAGTGTGGGAATTGGAACTTCAGTGCCCGCATATCCGCTGGATGTAACCCGAGCTGTGCATGTGACAGGGGACCTTCTCGTAGGTGGCAGCATCACGGGAGCTCGCGTTCTCGGCACCGTCTTTCAGGATGTTGCCGAATGGGTCCCATCCGAAGAAGAGCTAACTCCTGGCACTGTGGTCGTGCTTCGCTCTGGCCATACGAATGAGGTCACGGCATCGCGAGAGCCATATGACACCAAAGTCGCCGGGGTTGTCTCGGCACAACCTGGAATCCTGTTGGGACAAGGCGGCGATCATAAGGCAAAGATCGCTGCCACTGGACGAGTGCGCGTACGGGTCAGCGCAAGGCAAAATGCCGTCGCTGTTGTCGACTTGCTGGTGACGAGCAACGTCCCGGGTACGGCGATGTACTCAGAGCCTATCGAAATCGCGGGCCTGAAGATCCACCGGCCTGGAACCATCATCGGCAAGGCTTTGGAACCGCTTCAATCAGGTGGGGGCGAGATTCTCGTCCTCCTCTCCTTGCAATAAGGGCTAGATCATGAAAGCACAATTCATCGCCTTCCTTCTTCTCTGCGTGATACCCGCAAACGGCCTCGCGGCTAATTCAGCGATCTCGATCTCGTTCTCCTCGAACGCGATAACGATTCATGGTGGCACGCCAGGAACAACATTCTTTGTGTTCAGTGTGTCGAATGAGCCGGCTGGTTATTACAACACGGTCGCCAGACGCGAGCAGCTTACCGCTGCAGATCGGTCGGGAGCAGCAACAGTGCAGTTTGACCAAGTGGCTCGACGTTCAGTCTGGTTTGCTGTCGACACGCGAAGCGGCGAGTACGCCGTCGCGTCACCACCTGGGTTTCCGATCCTCGCCACACTGACACCGCCTCAAGTTCTGCTCGACAAAGCCGGTGTCGAGCGGCTGGCGATAACCCGTGATTTTGCTGACATTGCGGTCGTTCGCCCAGGAACTGGCGTATGGATTGACTCGGTCTCCAAAGGTGGTCCGAAGGATTCCAATAAGGGAGGGGGGCCGCTGCACGCGACCGCCGGAGCATTTCACGCGGTCGACAACAAGACGCCGGGGCCCGGCCACCTGACGCCGGCCGACTTAGTGATCGTCGTCGATCCACATACTTTGCAGCATTACGTCGGCAATCCAGTTGGACGGAAATAGGAGGAGATGCTCATGAGCTCCTGCCGCCTGATTCACCGTTTTGCGATCGCCTCGTTGCTTGTAGCGCTTCCTGTCGTAGCGCAACACCCTAATCTCGAGCGCGGTGTTGCCGCTGACAAGATGTACCAGTTTGGCAATATCGACCAGATCAATCTCTTTAATGGAAACTTGTCACTTACGATTCCTATTGGTGGAGACCGACCGGTCGGCGATCGTCTTTCGTACGGTCTAACACTCACCTACAACAGCAAGGTGTGGGAGAGCGAACAGGTTTACACCGGCACACCCGACAATGGGAATTGGTCGTATCGCAAGAAACCGCTCACTCTTTCGAATGCCGGCTTCGGCTGGATACTGTCGCTAGGTCAGCTCCTGGACCCGTATCAGATGTTTGATAACTCATCAAATGTTTCGCAACAAGGGTGGCGATACGTGAGTTCAGACGGTGGCGTCCATGATTTCTTTGCAAAACTTCACGATACGGACGCGTCGACCGCTTCCATGTACACCAGGGATAACACCTATCTGCGCTTAACCCCGACGGCCCCTGCGAATTCAGATTGCATTACGCCGGCTGCGGTGAACTGCCTGGTGGAGTTCCCAAATGGAGCTGTGCACGAATTTGAGCCGTACGATAGCGCCACCGGACGGCGCTGGCGCGTGCATCAGATCCGCGACCCGTTTGGCAATCACGTCGATCTTACCTACTCCGCGACGCAGTGGCAGCTCACGGACCAATACGGGAGAGTAACGACCGTCAACCTGCACAGTTTCAGCGATGATCCGAATTTTACTGACATTCAACAGAATTATCAGACAGCCGTTGACTCCGTAGACATTCCCGCATTTCATGGCGTAAACGGCCAAGTCTCCCCGACGATCACATCGCGTTACACGTTTCACTACGCCGTGAAGTGGATTCCCCGTGGCTTCTGCGCGGAAGTACCACCGGCGCCGGACTCACCCTATGCCCGTGTGCCGGTTCTTACCTCCGTCGATTTGCCAGACGGTACGACGTACAGCATGGACTACCGGTCCCTCTACGACTCCAACACTCTTCCATTCGCCGCGGGCGAGGACACCTGCCTGGCGGGCGAGATAACGCGGCTGACGCTGCCGACGTCGGGGCAGCTACAGTGGACCTGGCAAGAATACGATCTGCCCGCGCGCGGCTGCGAAGCCATCAACGAAACCTCCGGCGTTAAGACCCGAACATTCCACGATCCAATCGACGGCACGCCCGACGCCACATGGACTTACGCGCCCGCAACTAGCAATGAGCCGAACACACAATGGACCTGCGGTCCCGGCCCTACCCAGACTTTTGGCCCTCTGCCATCGGAGGAGCTTCAAAACCTTGTGACTGCTCCCACCGGTGATCAGACGATTCACTACTTCTCCGTCTGGCCGCTGACGACCGCGCCTCCCGATGCCGGGTTCACGCGCCTCGAGTATGGCTTGCCGCTGACACACAAAGTTGCGGCGAGCAACGGTAAGTACTTGTCCACAAAAGTATGTGCGGGCACTTGCGGCACTGCTAACACCAAGCGAACGTCGCATGTTCGATACGAACGTGACTACATTCTGTACACCTCGGCGTCGACACAATTTGACGCCAATCGCCGCCTTGCGGGCTCGCGCACGGTTTTCGAGGATGACGCCGGAAACGCCGCGGATACCGACATGTCGCAGTTTGATGGAGTCGGGCACTATCGAACGACCGCTCAGAGCGGCACGTTTCTTGGCACTGGATCCTCTCGCATCACGACTGTGGCTTACAACACCAAAGACAGCACGATCAACAATGGCAACGACGTGATTGCGACCGGTACTTACACACCAGATAGTACAGGCGGAGACTTCGTGATTCCTGCGACCACAGCGCACTGGATTCTCGATCTCTTTCCGCGAAAGAGTGTCTCAGAGGGAACTTCGTCGCTTGGGCAGCATTACTGCTTTGAGCCTTCCACTGGCTTTCTCAAGGGTATGCGGACGCTAGCCGCTGCTTCCCCGGGAAGCAGCGATCTCGTCACGGTTTTCAAGAGCGACGCGAACGCAGTCAGTGGCGTCGCCGATGCCACTGGTGGTGCGACAGGGAATACCACAATCAACCAGTACTTTGGCGGAGACGACTTTGTTGGAGGAACACCTCTTACAAGCAATGCCACCGAGCTATGCGCACTGCTGAGTAACCCGGGCGTGCTTGCGTATGACCTTCGCCATACCTTTGCATACGGCGTCAAGAGAACGACAGAATATTTCTCCGCTGCAACAACGGTCGGCTTCAAAGTGCTCGATCTTGATATCGACGGCAATACCGGCCTGGCCTACCATTCTCGCGACACCGCGGGTGTCGAAACGACATCTCAGTACGACACTTCTGCGCGACTGATGTCTTCAGCGAAGCCGGGAACGGCGACGATCAATTACACCTACACCAACGCGACATCTTCGGCGCACGCCAAAGTGAAAGCCGAGCAGTTGTCTAGCACGGCGGGCCTTGTCCGCTACGAGGTCGAATTCGATTTCCTCGGCCGGAAGTCGCTCGAGAAGCGATTGATGCCCACGACGACGGCCTGTCCCGCCGATTGCCTGAGCCAGCGAAGCATGAAGTATAACGGCATCGGATGGATCACGGATGTCTCTGAATGGGAGAACGGGACACCCACGCACTTTACGCACAGCGAGAGTTTCGACCCGTTTGGCAGGCCGGGGAAAGTCACCAAGCCTGATGGTAAGTTCACGACCTTCGGATATCTCGGCGTGCGGGCACTAACGCGCACGATTGGAGACGCTACTCCGCCGATTGGGAAGACGACAGAGCTCTACGATGTGCACGGCCGGCTACATCAGGTCATGGATCCCGACCTCGACGAACCGGCACTCAAGACCACCACGACCTACACATACGACGTTGGCAATCGACTCTCGAACGTGAGCATGGTTGATGCGGCAAGTCCGTCTCCTCATACTCAGCCGCGCTCGTTCACCTACGATGGACGAGGTTTTCTCTTGTCCGAACAGCATCCCGAAACCGGAACAGTCACCTATGGCAATTATGACGCCCGCGGTCATGTCGGAACCAAGACAGTTGGAACATCACAAGATATTTTCGATCTCAAATACGAATATGACAGTGCGGAGCGTCTGACGGCCGTCAAATCCCGATCGCTACCACAGGCCCAGCAATTCAGCACACTGAAATTCTTCACCTTCGGCCTCGATAACGATGGGACAAACCTGAAGCGGGGGAAGCTGGAAACCGCTTCGCGGCACAACTCGCTCACGTTCGGCGATCTGATTGTAACCGAGACATACGGATACAACGATTTGGCCGGCCGCATGACCGACAAAAGTACACGACTCGCCCTCAATGGCTCTCCCGGCGCACAGGTCTCACAAGGGTATACATACAACGATCTCGACCTGGTTTCGAAGATCATCTATCCCACTTGCGGCGGTGTTGGCTGCGGCGAGCCTGTCTTCGGCGAGATCCTTCCCGCGTACACGAACGGTGCGCTGACCGGAGTGCCGCCTTTCGTGAATGACGGGAACATCAAATACTCGTCCAATGGCGCCGTGAACACGATCACGCGCGCCAATGGGATGACCGATACCTATGCGACCGATGCCATGGCACGACCGACCTCGATCACTTTCGATGGCTTCAGCGCTTGTACCGCGGCCCGCATCGATACGCAGCCGTCGAGTCAGACCATTTTCTACGGCGATCAAGTAACGCTTGCTGTGGGCGCCAGCGGCACACCAGCTCTTCAGTACAGATGGTTCGAGAATGGCAGCAGCACGCCCCTCCCTGGTGAAACCGCAGCGACGCTAACACGGACTCTTTATCAGACCACGACTTATCAGGCCCTGGTCTTCAACGCGTGTGGCTCTGTGAAGAGCGCGGTCGCGACGATCACTGTCAATCTTCATGCCCCTGCCGGTTTGGTTGCTACAAAGAACGGCTCGATAGTCAACGTGAGCTGGAACGCGGTCTCCGGCGCCAGCCACTACGTCGTCGATCGACTTGCCAGCGGCTCGTGGTTGATCAATATCGCATCACCTTCGGGGCCCGCCTACTCAGACCCGACAGTGGCGGCGAATACGACGTATGTCTACAGAGCCCGTGCGGTCGATTCCAACGGTAACGCCTCAGCAAACAGCAATCTCGACCTTGCGACCACGATGACATTCAGTTCAGTGACGGTTGGGATGGTAATTCCGAGCGTCCACTTCACTGAACTATTGAACGGCGTCAATGCTGTTTTTGCCGCCAGTGGCTCTGCACCTGTCAACTGGCCGCCCGGCACCACTCCGGTACCGGGAGGACCGATCCTCGCGAGCCAGTTGACGTTTCTGAGGAGCTCCATGGACAGCGCCCTCAATGCGCTCTCACTGCCGACGTCGGGCTATACGGATCCGAATCCCGCGAGCGTGCCCGTGCGTGCGGTTCATGTGACGGAGCTGCAGGGGAGGACGCAATGAGTCGACGCGGAGTCCTCCTCATCGTGGCCATGTTTTTTGCAGCGGTGTCTGTGGAGGCGGCGACACCGGCGGGGCAGCATCAATACATCGTGAAGTTGAAATATCTGTTTGCGCAACCGAACGCCAGCGCGCCGGCGCCGATCGGCAATGTGGTGGCGGGCCTCGGTGGGCAGGTTGAGCGTCAGTGGCCGGACCGCATGGTGATCACCCTGCCGGACGCTGCCATCGAAGCGCTGCGCCAGCACGCAGCAGTCAAGTATTTTCAGCGGGTAGTCACCGGGCCCTTCGTGGCCCATACGAGTCAGAGCGGTAGCAAGACGGTGGAGTCCTCGTTGGCGCGAGCTGCCGACAGCACGCCTCCGACCTGGAGCAGCGGGGCGTACGCGTACGACAGCGCCGGCAACATCACGGCCATCGGCACTGACACGTACAGTTACGATCACCTGTTGCGGCTAAACCAAGCGCATGTGAGCGGCAATGCCGAGACTTACACCTACGATGCCTTCGGAAACCTGATCAGCAAGACGACCACTCCGGCGGCCGGTTCACCGCTGACCGTCGACCGTGCCACCGATCTGGCAACCAACCGCATATCGGCGGAGAGCTACGATGCAGCGGGAAATGACACCGGAGTGGCACCGGAGAGCAACACCTATGACCCAGTGAGCATGATGGTCAAGAGCGTGAACGTGTACAACGTGCCGACGTACTACGCGTACACGGCGGATGACGAACGGATCGCGGTATTGCCCTGCCCGGGAGGATCATCCTGCACCGATCAGTTCTGGACCATCAGCATCCGGGATCTGAACGGCAAGGTCATCCGGCAGTACGAGAGTCCGTACTTCGCGCCAGGCTTGGGGTCTTACCCGTCGGCATGGAAGGAGGACTACGTCTACCGCGACGGCGTGCTTCTGGGGGCGGAGCGTCCAGCCGAGGAAGGGGGCGAGCGTCACCTGCATGTCGATCACCTCGGCACGCCGCGGCTGATCACGGGAGTGGGAGGACAGCGGATCTCGGAGCACGACTACTACCCGTTCGGAGTGGAGATCACGTCGATGCGGCAGGAGGTGGCGGGAGGGTTTGACCGCGAGGATCCGATCAAGTTCACCGGTCACGAGCGGGATTTCCTGATCGGGACCGAAAGCGAGAATGCCAACTACAACGACTACATGCACGCCCGCTATACCGTGCCGCAATGGGGGCGGTTCCTGTCACCAGACCCTACTCTTGGAAACTTGTTAAGACCCGGTAGCTGGAACCGTTACGCATACGTGATGAACAATCCAGTCAGGTATGCTGATCCATCGGGTCTCGAGACTATAACTGTGACGGCACGGGATCCGATTCACGACTCAGATGAAACATTTGAAGCTGACTTTTTTTTCGAGAGCCGGCTATTAACAGCGGGCTTTCACGCTCATAACGCAGTGGCTGGCTTCTCGAACGCGTTTTCCTCCAATATGCTTCTAGGTGCAGGTCGAGTTGATCTCGACGACGATGACTACGAGCTCGGCCAACTCGGAGGTGATGTAGCGTCGGCTCTCGCGGGCGGGGAAGAGATGATTGGTGGTATGGCTGGCGATATTGTGGGCGGACTTTTGGACGCGACAGGCGCCGGTGCCGTTGTTGGAATTCCTGTTAACGTTGTGGCGACTGCCGTTGCTGCGCACGGCGGTGCTGTCACGGCCGTCAGTTCCTGGCATGCAATGTCGGATATCAGGGGGCGAAGCGGTGGCGGTAGAACTGGCCGCAAGATTAACCCCAAGCGAGAAGAGGTACTCAGGGCCAAACTCGCCGACGCTATCGAGCGCCGATCCCGGGCAAGAACAAACGCCGAGCGTCAAGCTATACAAAAAGAAATCGACCATCTCAGACTAAAGCTAACAAAGTCGGAGACTCATTGGAGGTAACATGCGTTCCGCCGAGATCCTTTTTGGCACCGGGCTGAATAGTCTTCGCTTCGGCGCGACGACGGATGACGTCGAACGATTACTTGGAAAGGCAACGGAAAGGCGGGAGTATCCCGATGGAGATCTCCAGCTCTCATATGAGGAGTCGGGCGTACACTTGTTCTTTCCCGCAATTTATGAAAACCGGCTCGCAGGTATCGAGGCTGATGCCGTGTCGGACGCAAAGGTGCGAGGTCATTCAATATTTAGCTTAAAGAAGTCCGCGATTCTAAGGATAATTGCGCCGAACGTTCACCGGGTTGAGTTTCAAAATTTACCAGATGAACGAGGCATACATCTTCATGCGCTCGGGGCGACGCTGTACTTTAGTGAGTCAGGCGACCTCGTGAGCGTACAGTGGTCACCATTGGTGAATGGTCGGGATCAAATAGTATGGCCAGAGACACCTTTGGCGAGTCCGCCTTGAGGGCAGAAACGAACGCGAACGCCTCCTGAAGCACGTTGTGTCAGGTATGACGGGCTCGCGGTTAGTGGTAACCAGTCTCGTCTGAGTTGCAAAGGCGCTGTTTTCACGATTCGAGACAAGCTCTGATGGGATACTAGTAATGGTGATCGCTTACGAATCTTTAAACGAGTATTCGATTCAATGCTTGCCCGAACTGCGTCAGTGTTGCAGGCAGTTTTTGAAAGACTGGCCTGATGAAGCCCCCGGCCCTCACATCGTTTACGCTGACGTTTTGTCTCCATGGCTTGAAGGTCTCTTACAAACACCAGAAGAATTCGAGGATGTTCTGAAGCGTGCATTCGACGTTCTGGAGTCGCTGGTTACGACTGGCAGCCAGGGAATACTTGACGTCGTCGGTGCGAGTGTATGCGAGCCGCTTGCGGCTGCTGGCGCTATCGATCGAGCACGTGCATTCATGGGCCCAGCTACCCGCCAACTTTGCGATGCCATGTAATGCGGAACACCTACCGAAAGCTCTTAAGCGTGCTCTTCTTCACCGTCCTCGGCGTGTTGGCCAGCGAGATAGCTGCTCTTACAGTTGCTCCTGCAGGTCCAATGGCATCTGCCCGAACGACACACACGTCAACACTGCTGAATGACGGCTCGGTACTCATTGTCGGCGGCGTGAATCAGGATGGCGTGGTCAAGACAGCGGAGCTGTTCGATCCGCGCTCGATGACTTTTGGCCAGACTGGGAAACCAATCTGGCCACGCTACCTGCACACAGCGACACTGCTGACGGACGGGCGAGTTCTCCTTGTCGGCGGAATCGGACGGGCAAACATCATCGTTGCGACTGCGGAACTCTACGATCCGAAGACAAAGTCCTTTTCTCCCGCCGCTAAGCTGAAGCTCCCTCGACACGAGCATTGTGCAACCACTCTTCGGGATGGCCGCGTGCTGATCAGCGGTGGATATGCGGTCGGCCAGATGGCAGAACGTGCCGAGATTTACGATCCAATCACGAACTCGTTCACGGAAGTGGGTAATCTGATATGGCCGAGGGCGGGTCATGCGGCATTGCTCTTGACGGACGGTAACGTTCTAGTCGCCGGGGGCAGTGGCCGAAATCTTCACGGTAACCCGCAAAGCTTTGTCGACACGCCATGGACACAGGCCGAGGTCTTTGACACCGTCAGATTAGCGTTTTTTGCGACCGGAGTATTGGACAAGGCTCGGCCTCACTCTGCGGGAGTTGTTCTGCCCGACGGGCGTGCAGCGCTATTTGGAGGAGGGTGGCTCGATTCCCAGCATCAATCTGAATTCTACGATCTAGCGACGCGAAAATTCACTCTTTCCATTGAAGGCCCGGGATATGGTCCTCGCTTGCACACCGCAACACTACTCCCAGACGGTCGCGTAACCTTGGTCGGTGGGGTCAGCATCATCTACCAGGAGGGCCAGTGGGCGCTCCCGAGCATCGCAATATTCGATTCGCGCACGAATCAGTTTTCCGATGCGGTTATCCGTCTCCAGGATGCGCGGCAATCGCATACAGCGACGCTCCTCCAGGACGGCAGAGTCTTGGTTGTAGGCGGCGTGAACCGGGCAGGTGCGCTCAGGTCCGCCGAGGTAATTAGTCCATGAATTGCGATCGCGTGACAGCGCTTGTTGCGGCAATGCTGGTCAGCGTTTCGCTTTACGCGCAGCCGCTAGCAACGCTCCGCGTCCACGGCACACCTGGTTCTGCAATTGGCGCCAGAGACTATCTCTTCACCAGCGACGATAAGCCCCTTCAAATCTTTGTCATCGCGGCCGCGCACAGGCTTGCCTTACCTGGTCTTGTCGACGCAATCGAATTCCAGTTCGGCGACGACCCGATAAGCCAGGTTCGATTACGCTTCGAGTCCGGTAGGGGACCACTCGCCGGTTTGCCGGAAAGCTGGAACCATCCGCTGACCCTCGGCTTCTACGACCGGGCTATGCGCGCACAAGCCCAGGATTCACCACATCCTGGCGTCAGTTTGAGACTCAACGGATGGGCTGCGAATCAGCATTCGGGCCGTTTCGTGATTCTCGCCGCGGACTACAAATACGAGAACGAGGCTCCAATACTCCTCAGGTTTGCGGCCATATTCGAGATCACCAGCGTGACCGAACCGTTGAGCCCAGTCACAGGCGAATTTTTCTATAATTTCGAACCCAACCATGCTCTCTCTTTGTCGCAGCAACGCGTCACCGGCCCCGCGCATTTGATGTCTCAAGTACGACTCGTGACTCCGGCTCCGGCCGGTGGAGCGACGATCGAGCTATCGACCAACGAGCCCGACATCCTCAGTTTGCCGAGCGAGTTGTTAATCCCTGAGGGACAGCAGGACGCGAGCTTTCCGGTCGAGGTGTCTGAGACCGACGCGGACTACGACGTCGACATTCTTTCGGTTTACAACCGCACTGGCAGCGTGACCACATTGCACGCTGTGCCGAAGCGCACACCGATATCGGTAGTGGATGTGCAAGGCGACCCTCGCGCCTGGATCTATCCCGGGCACTTTCACTCGAAAACGGACACGTCATGGATCTTCAATGTTGATTACCTTCCTCGCTTGATCGAAATCAGGTCCTTCGACGACGTCAATTTCTGGTCGTTCTATTTTCTTAGAAACACAGCCCAGCCGTTGACTCCAGGCTTCTACGTTGCGCCTCCCTGGGGTGATCCGCCGAGCGCTCCGCAATTGCGAATAGGCGCCGGAGACTCGTCCGGAGCTGGACGTGGATGCAGCCTCAACAGCGGTTGGTTTGAGATTCACGACATGAACATCGACTATTCGTTTGATCCGCCTAAGCTGACGCGTTTCTGGGCGACGTTCCAGCACACTTGCGAAGGAAACCCACCTACAACTGTGAGGGGAACGGTGATGTACAACGAGCCGCCATCAGCACGTGGCCGCGCGGTTCACTAACACTGAGGCGCTGCTCGAAAGTAATCATGCTCATCGATCGCGCGGCGTTCCCTACGGCCCGCAGAGGCACGGCTGCGAGGGTCAAGGAAAGTCGCTGTCGGGTAGGAGTCTTTGTGGTTATGTGCGAAATCTGGGTATACGCTGCGGCGGTACCTGCGGCTATGCTCCTTTGGCTCGTGGCGTGGCAGGGCATTGCACACGAGCTTTCGCCCTTCAATGATTTCAGCCTGGTGAGACTTTGGTTTCCTTATTTTCTCGGCTCGTTGCTCGTCGCGCCGTTCGTCGTTGCTTTCGACTTCGCAGTGGAATTGGCGAAAGCCATCTTTCAAACGGTGAGAGTAAGCGCCCCGGGCTAAAGACAGGTGAATTAGATGATGCGCGCTTTTACTCACATGTCAGTTTCCGAATTTCAGGCGAATGCTGCCGAGTTGATCGAACAAGTGAGTACAAACGGCCGAGCGCTCGTCCTCACCCAGGGTGGACGCTGCGCCGCAGTTGTCGTCGACGCGGTGCAGTACGAGCAAATGGTTGAAGAGATCGAGATGCTTCGAGACATTCATGGTGCTGTTCGACAGATGGCCGCAGGTAAGGGCATTGCGCATCCCACCGCCAAGAGTGAGCTGCGAAATCGCATCGATCGCATTGAGCGGGAGTAAGATCCTCCCCTCCGGAGGATTTATGCCGACTTACATTTCTCTGATCCAGTACACGCAGCAGGGATTGCAGAAGGTCAAGGACAGCCCGGGGCGGCTCGATGCCGCGCGCAAGGCCTTCGAGAAGGAAGGCGCCAAGATCAAGGACTTCTACCTGGTGATGGGGGAGTACGACATCGTGATCGTCACCGAGGCGCCGAATGACGAAGCCGTTGCGAAGCTCACCCTGAGCCTCGGAGCGGCGGGCAACGTCCGCACCAAGACCTCGCGCGCCTTCACCGAGGGCGAGTACCGGAAGCTGATCCAGTCGTTGCCGTGACGGCGGAGCCGTCATCCTGAGCCGCGAAGACGGCGAAGGATCTCGATCGCGCAACAGTTCGCATCTTGAGATCCTTCGCTGCGCTCAGGATGACGAGCGCGCGTTGGCCGTAGTCACGGCGGGCGTGCAGCACGTTCCGTCCGCGCGCGTGAGCGCGCATTCGGGACAGTGCACGTGGACGTGTCCGTGCACGCGAGTCTGCTCCGGGCAGTTCGGCTGGCAGCCGAGGTTTACCCAGCGATGGGTACGGTCGATCTTGAAATCGAGCGTCCGGCCGTTGGGCTTGTAAGCCTCCCCATGACCGCACCAGCAGTCCAGGAATCGGTGTGGCCCGGTGGTGATCCACTCGTCGTCGCGCACAAAATCCAAAATAGGCTCAGGCGGCCAAACTAGCAAATAAGTTATTGCGTATTAACCCCGAACCGTCTACCATACCCGCTCCCCCGAACATGGATTGGTGGATCTGGACGCTGATCGGCTTTTTTTTTCTCATGCTCGAGTTTGTTGCGAGCACGATGCACAGCGCCTTTTTCGCCGCCGGCGCATTCCTGGTCGCAATCCTGGTGGCGCTGCACGTCGGCGGCCCGCTGTGGGCGCAAATTCTGACCTTCACGCTTTTCTCTCTGATCACGCTCCTTCTCATCCGTCCCTACGTGGTCAAAAAGCTGAAGTTGAGCGTGACCAAAGTGGTCGACACGATGATCGGCGAGCAGGCGATGATGATGGACGATCTGGCGCCTGCCGGAATTGGCAAGGCCGAGATGCGAGGCAGTACCTGGAATGCGCGCAACGTCGGTGAAACCGCGCTGCAAAAGGGGCAGCGCGCCACCGTCGAGCGCGTCGAAGGATTAGTACTTCACGTTCGGGCCTGACGGCCCACAGAAAGGACTCTTCTATGGCTGGCGTTCTGGTCACATTCATCGGTGCGATCTTCGCGATTATTCTCGTGTCGAGAATCGCGCGCGTCGTTCCTCAGCAGCAGGCGTGGGTCGTCGAACGACTGGGCAAGTACTCCGACACGTTGCAGGCGGGATTTCATATCCTGATCCCATTCCTCGACACCGTCCGCTACAAACACTCGCTCAAGGAAATCGCGCTCGACGTTCCCGAGCAGATCTGCATCACCAAGGACAACGTGCAGGTGGCGGTCGACGGCGTGCTCTACATCAAGATCCTGAATCCGGAGCGAGCCTCGTACGGGATCAGCGATTACAACTACGCCATCTCGCAGCTCGCGCAGACGAATCTGCGCAGCGAGATCGGAAAGATCGATCTCGACAAGACCTTCGAAGAGCGGACGAACATCAACACAGCCGTAGTCAGCGAAGTGGACAAGGCTTCTGAGGCGTGGGGCGTGAAGGTGCTGCGCTACGAGATCAAGAACATCACGCCGCCGAAGGACGTACTGGCGGCGATGGAAAAGCAGATGCGCGCCGAGCGCGAGAAGCGCGCCGTGGTGCTGTCATCCGAAGGTCAGCGCGACGCCGCCATCAACGCCGCCGAAGGCGACAAGCAGCAAGTCATCAAAGCCTCGGAAGCGAAGAAGCAGCAGAACATCAACGAAGCCGAAGGCCAGGCAGCCGCCATTCTGTCCGTCGCGACGGCGACCGCAGAAGGCATTCGTCGCGTGGCGGAAGCGATGAAGATTCCTGGCGGCGCGGAGGCCATGCAGTTGCGGATCGCCGAGGCTTACATCAAACAGTTCGGTGAGCTGGCCAAGAGCGGAACGTCGATGATCGTGCCTGCGAACGTGGCCGACATCAGCTCGATGATCGCGTCCGCGATGAGCGTGATGAAGTCACCGGCGATGGAGCCGCGGCTGAGCGCTCGGGACAATCCGCGGGCGGCGACGTAGCCCTCACCCGGCGCTTCGCCCTCGCGACCGAGTTCCCTCTCCCACCGGGAGAGGGCTAGGGTGAGGGGCACTCGATCGTTCCCACGACCTCGCTCCCCGAGCCGCGATATTCGATGTGGCTGAAGCTGAGCCGATTGGCCATCGCGATACCGCGGCCGTGGGTGTCGAAGGCGCGCTGCGGATCAACCTGCAGGTAGCTGTCGAAATCGAATCCGTCTCCTTCGTCGCGAATCACGAAGCGGATGGCGTCCGGGTCGCGCTCGAAGGTGACCGTCGCGTGTTTGCTGGCGTTCTCCGGCAACGCCAGCCGCCGCTTGACCTCGGCGGCCCAACCGCCACTGGCGAACAGCTTCGATTTGTCCTCGTAAGTGATTCCGAGGTTTCCGTGCTCGACAGCATTGATGAGCAGCTCCGTTAGGCCGATGACGGTCGCTGAAGGATCGGGACAGGTATTCGCGAGGAGTGCTCCGAGGTCGCGCGCTTCTTCAACCGTCTGAAATGCGAAGCTGGCGTTCCGCATCATGCGCAGGCTGTCGAATCCCTTCTTGACCTGCGCCTGCAGCTCTTTGTAGTTGTGGTAGTCGTCGATGGCTGTGTGGACAACCGACTGCAGCATGTCGACGTCGTACGGTTTGGTGAGGTAGTAGTAAGCGCCGGCGCGGATGCCCTCGATGATCTGATCCCGGCGGGCCAGCGCGGTCTGCAGGATGACGGGCACCATGCGCAGGCGCTCGTTCTCTTTCATCTTGCCGAGGAGCTGCATGCCGTCCATGCGCGGCATCGTGCGGTCGAGAAGTACGACGTCGTACTTTTCGGGATCGGCGTGGAGCATTCCCCACGCCTCGAGGCCGTCGACGGCAGTGTCGACGGCGTAGCCTTCCGGCTCGAGATGGAGAGTCAGCAGCTTGCGATCAAGCGTGTGATCGTCGACCACCAGGACGCGAGGGGTGGGCATGGAGTGGAGATTTTACGCTCTCCGCGCCATGTCATCCCGAGCGTAGCGAGGGACCGGTGTGGGCGGGTGGCGCGAGGTCACACTTGTGCACCACACGCCCACACCGTTTCCTCCCCCTCGCTGCGCTCGGGGTCGGAATGACATACGCTCTATTCGAGATGCCGATACTCAAACGTGAGCCCGACGCGTTTCCGGAGTCGATCTTCGAGATGCCCGATCCATGGTGGGTGGCGCATTTGCGCAGCCGGCAGGAGAAGTTGCTGGCGCGCTATCTCCGCGAGCATCAGGTGCCGTTTTATCTGCCGCAGATGGAGAAGCGCGTGCGGCGGAGCGGGCGCACGTTCGTCTCGTATCTGCCGCTGTTCGCCGGGTATGTTTTTTTTCGCGGCGGGCGAGAGGAAAAACTTTGCGCGCTGAAGAGCAACGTGGTCGTCAACGTGCTCGAGCCTTCCGATCAGGACGAGATCTCACGCGAGCTCGAGCAGCTTCACGAGCTGCAGCTCACGGACGCGCAATTGAAGCCGCATCCGTTCGTTGCGCCCGGTGATACGGTATTGATCACCGAGGGGGCGTTCGAGGGCTATCGGGGAGTGGTCGTCAAGGAGAAGGGGACGATGCGGCTGATCGTTTCGGTGTCGTTCATCCGCCAATCGGTTTCCCTCGAGATCGATCGAGAGTCCATCCGGCCGCAGCGAAAAACTAGCGAGACGCGACCGCCGAGCCGGTGAATGTCGAAGCCGGCGTTTCGCGGATCCACGATTGAGTGTTGGCCAGCACCGAGACCTGATCAACGCCTGGAATAGCCTTGTAGACGCCTCGAATGGTGATCACGTAGATCGGCATCTCGAGGCGCGTGGCTTCATTCTGGTCCTGCAGGGATGGCTTCGGATAGTCGACCGGATGGGTGTGCACGATCGCCACCGTGTGCGGCGGGATGAGTCCGCGAAACGACTCCGAAAGATAGGTATGCATCGACGGCCACGCTTGACACGCGAAAGAGCCATCGCCCTGCTCGATGATGAAGGCCGCGCGCTCGAACGTCCCGGCCAGCCCCCAGCCATTCCTCCGCAGCAGGTCGCGAAAGCAATCGTGACCGACGCGGGAATCGAAGATGGCGTCGTGATCGAGAGTGGCCGCCGAGATCGTTGATGCCACTGCGAAGACGATGAGGTGTATCAGGACACGCGCGCGTTGCATCGATCACAACGTGTGTCGCGAAACGTGTGCGGTCTTGCCGTGCGCGGATGCTTTGAATGGCGAGCGTCACGCGACAGTAACGGAACACTTTTCTTGCTAACCAACGACGAAGTGCTTCGTATTTATAGGCGTGACCAACAGCGGAGTGCAGGGCCACATCGTGCGCAGCCGACGCGAGCCAGGCATCGTGTGTCACGAGGTGTTTTACGACAGCGAAGGGACACTCGACACCCATGCACACGATTCGTGCTTCATCGCTCTCTCGCTCGATGGCCGATATCACGAACGCACATGCGGCGCCGAATTTGACTGCCAGCCGCGCTCGATCGTCGTGCACCCGCCGGGCGAAGAGCATGCCGTCTTCTTCGGCACGTCGATCGTTCGCTGTCTGGTCGTGGAGCTCGATCCGGCTGAGATGCGTCGCCGCTACGACGTCTACACTCCGCCCGCGCTTCTGCGCCTCGATGGCGGACCGACGGCCGCCATCCTCACCAATCTGTACGGCGAATGCCGTCACTCCGATGTCTGCTCCTCGCTCGCCATCCAGGGATTGATCCTGCAGCTTCTGGCGGGACTGTCGCGGACAGACAACGGCGACGGCGAGCATCCGACGTGGATCGATCGCATCGATGAGATTCTTCGCGATCGGTTTCGAACGCGTCTTTCGCTCGAAGAAATTGCGGCCGAAGTAGGCGCCTCTCCGGCGCGCGTCTCGGCTGTCTTTCGCCGCGCCTACCATCGCAGCATCGCCGAGGAGCAGCGGCGCTTGCGTGTGGAGTTCGCGTTGGAGCGGCTGCGCGACTGCAACGCTTCGCTCGCTGAAATCGCGATCGAAGCGGGATTTTCCGATCAGCCACATTTTTGCCGGGCCTTCAAGCAGGTTACCGGCATGACTCCCGCGCGCTATCGCGTGCAGTGCGTGTAATCTTCAGCGCACTGTGAGCGCTGAGGTTTCCTGTCCGGGCTGCGGTCTCTCGATGCCGAAACGCGAGGCCGCCACGTATCACGGCTACTACAACGCGTCGCCGGAATGCTGGCTGGTCTACACCGAAGTGTTGGCGGCGGAATACAGCAACGCTGTGATCTTTGGACAGGTGCATCAACTGACCGTCGATGCCTACGCGGTGCAACACGCGGGCGGATCGCATCCCGACAAATCGGTCGACATTCATCTGTGCGGGCTGCATCTGGTTCTCGAGCAAGGCATCAAACCGGTCGCAGCGCCGCCGATCATGCAGCGGATCGCGGGCATCGTCGATGCGTGGCCCCATTTCGCCCCGCCACCCCGGGTGAGCGCAATGAACGTGGCCGACATCGCGATGACGAAGTCGATGTCGGACCACATCGAGATCGTCAAGAAATGGGCCGTGCTCGTTTGGAAAGCGTGGTCGGCGTACCATGAGGCAGTTGCGGATTTGGCAGCAAAGTGAGTGGAGGACAGCGGCCCTCCGCTGTCCGGACAGCCGTGGGCGGCTGTCCTCCACTGAACAGTTAGGCATCACGCTTCCACGGCGACCGGTAGCGACCGCCGCGCAAACAGCAATCCAATTCCAAGCGTCGTCAGACTGCCCACCACCGCGTACCATGGCCACGCCAGCGGAGTCCAAAGCCAGACGGCCGTGACGGCCGCCACTCCGGTCAGCATGCCCGCGAACGCGGCGGTCGAACCTTCGCGCTGCAGCGCCGAGAGCAGGAACACGCCGAGGATCGGGCCGTTGATGAGCGACGCGACACCGAGGGCGGTGTTGACCGCTGAGCCTTTCTGGCCGATCAGAAGCAATGCCACCGTGATCTGCGCCATGCCGGCGATGACAGTCAGGACGCGCGATACTTTCAGATAATGGCCGTCGCTGCGCTGCTGTATCAACGGTTGATATAGATCGTTCAGCGCGGTGGCTGCGATCGAGTTGACCGACGGCGAGGTCGCGGCCGCCAGCACCGCCGCCACGATCAATCCCGAGAGCCCGGTCGGGACATGATTGATGATGAAGTCGGGGAACACCTGATCCGGAGTCGCGAACGGCATCGCGGGCTGCCCGCTCGTGTAGCCCGGAAGAAGATCGGGTCGATAGAACGCGAACAGCAGCGTGCCGATGAAGAGAAATCCGACGAACTGAATGAAGATCACCGCGCCCGACACCAGCAGCGCGGTGGATGCTTTCCGGGCGCTGGTGGTGCACAGATATCGCTGCACCATGTATTGATCGGTGCCGTGCGTGCTCATGTTCAGAAAGCAGCCGCCGATGACGCCCGCCCAGAAGACATAGGGCCGCGTCAGATCGAACGAGAAATCGAACATCTGGAACTTGTGCGCCGCGCGGCCGACCGCCACCGCGCCGTGAAACCCGCCCGGAATGGCGCCGATCAACAGAATGGCGGCGGCGATCGCCCCGATGATGTAAACGCCGACGTGCAGCACCTCGGTCCACACCACGGCCTCCATCCCGCCTGCCACCGTGAACAACAGCATCACCCCGCCGATGATCAGGATCGACATCGCCGTCGCGGTGACGACCGGTAGATCGGAAAAAAACGATCGCCACACCGTAGCCATCACGACGGAGGTCAGCAGCAGGCGCACGCCATCCGCGATGGTGCGCATCACGATGAACAGCGACGCCGCGAGGCTCTTCACCTGGGGCCCGAATCTGCTCTGCAGCAGTTGATAGATGGTCAGCAGGCTTCGGCGGAAATACGCCGGGATGAAAAGAATGCAGATGACGATGCGGCCGAGGAGGTAGCCGATGACGAGCTGGAGAAAGGTGAAGTTTCCACCGCGCGCAAACGCCACGCCGGGAATCGAGACGAACGTGATGGCAGAGGTTTCGGTGGCCACGATCGATCCGGAAATCGCCCACCACGGCAGATGCCGGCCGGCAAGAAAATAGTGGCGGGTGGTCTTCTGTCGCTTACGACACCAGAAGCCGATCGCAAGAATCGCGGCGAGATATGCGGCGATGATGAAGAGATCGAGCGCATGCATTGGTTGGGATGTTAGGACGTTGGGATGTTGGACGGGCGGGACATCCTAACGTCCCAACATCCTAACATCCCAACAACTTCTAATGCTCGTTGCGATTGCGCCGGTTCGTCGACAGCACTGCGATCATCTCGCGCAGGCGCTCCTGCGATTGCCGGTCGGCGGCCAGAACGCGCAGGCCGGTCTGATAACCCGATGGATCGCCGACGGTGTGGACCACCTCGCAATCGACGCTGATCGGACCGAATTCCGACTGAAACATCACCCGGCAAGTCGCGCCACTCTGCGGCAGGTTGGTCTGGTGCTGCACCCGAAGTCCAGCGATGGATGCATCGACAACCGAGACCGGTGTTGCGCCCGCAAAGGCACGAATTGGCTGCACGAGGATGACTCGATGAAAGCGCCGCCGTTCGGATTGAAGCATGGAGAGATCTGAGTTTATCACGTCAGTGGGCACTTGCTTCCGTCTGGAAATCCTTCCATCTCTTCATCACGTCATCGAAGCCTTTCTGACGGTCCGCTTCCGCGGCTATAACTTGCGAGGATGGCGCCACATCCGCCTGCTGCAGCAAGCCCATCACTGCACGGAGCGATCCGATGATCCCATTGAGCGATTCCGGCCCCGCGGCGGGTGGCGGCCCGAAATCGCCGGCCGGTGCTCCTTCGAGCGCGGCCGCTTTTTCGTCGAGCGGCGTTCCTTTGATCCGCGTTCGAATGGCGCGGAGCTGCTCCAGAGCAGCGTTGGCGGCCACAGCATCGTCGTACATCTGCTTCGACAACGTGAACTGCTGCTGCAGCCCTTCGTTGGGCGTCTTCACGCGCGGATCCATTCGCACTGTCAGCGGCTGCGTGACGCTCTTTCCGTCGACCGTCAGTTTGACTGTGTACGTCCCGGGCATGACCCACGGCGACGTCGCGTTAGGCGGCGTGTCGTGGAAAATCGCGGCGATGGGATAGCTGGCGCGGACTCCCGGCGCCGGCGTGTAGTGCAGGTCCCACACGAAGCGATGCATTCCGGAAGTTGCCGACAGGACGCGAGTCGGGCGGATCCAATACCACGGAATCTGTCCCTCATCCTTCGGCGGCTCCGCTTTGTCGGCGCTGGAATAGCGGCGGACGAGATTGCCGGCGGAGTCGAGGATTTCAAGGATCACCCTCTCCCCTTGGGAGAGGGTCGGGGTGAGGGGAATGACGTAGTCGATGATGGCGCCGTCCGGCGGATTCTGGCCGCCGGGCTCGTCGGGCGGCAGCGGCGTGTCGGTGTTCTTGTTCCATCGAAATCGCCATGCCGGCGCTGGCTTGAATAGATGCGCAGCCGGGGGCGGCTGCGCTCCACTGAGCTGCCGCAGCGGCTCCAGATCATCGAGCACCCAGAATCCTCGGCCGTGCGTGGCTGCGATCAGATCGTCGTCGTGAATCGTGAGATCGCGGATCGACGATGCTGGCATGTTCAGCCGCAGCGATTGCCAGTGATCGCCATCGTCGAATGAGACATAGACCGCCTGCTCGCTTCCGGCGAAGAGCAGCCCGCGTTTTTTCGGATCTTCGCGGACTGCGTTGATGATGCCGCCACCCGGAATGCCGTTCGCAATCTCGCTCCAGCTTTTCCCTCCGTCGCGCGTGCGGTAGATGTGCGGCCGCAGATCGTCGAGGCGGAGTGTGTTGATGGCGGCGTACGCGGTCAGCGGATCGAAATGCGACGCCTCCATGATTGACACCTTGGCCCACGGCACGAGCTGCGGCGGCGTCACATCGGTCCACGTTTTTCCGCCGTCGGTTGTGACGTGAATGAGTCCGTCGTCCGTTCCGGCCCAGATGCGATTGATATCGAGCGGCGACGGCGCGAGCGCGTAGATCACTCCGCGCTGCGTTACTCTTGCCTGCGGCGTGTACACGCCGACGTTCGCTGGAATGTTCCACGTCTTGCGCGTGAGATCGGGGCTGATCTCCGTCCAGCTCTGACCGCCATTGGTCGTCTTCCAAAGCGTGTTAGACGCGAAGTAGAGAACGTGCGGATCGACGGGTGAGAACACGACCGGCTGCGTTCTAACAACGCGATAACCCGGTCCGCGCAGAGGCTTGGGCGCGACCTGCGTGACCTGGCCGGTGCTGCGATCGTAGCGCTCGAGCTTGCCGCCGAAGATGATGTTCGGATTCAGCGGATCGGGAACGGCGTATCCGTATTCCTCGACGCCCACCGGATGCCACTCCCGGAACGTCACCTGCCCATCATCTCCACGGCTCTGCACGCACGCCGATCCACTTTCCTGCTGGCCGCCGCATACGCGATATGGAAAATCATTGTCGGCGTTGACGTGATAGAACTGCGCGGTCGGCTGGTTGTACCAGGAGCTCCACGATTCGCCGCCGTTCACCGTCACGATCGCGCCCTGATCGGAGGCGATCAGAATCGTCTTCGGATCGTCGGGATTGATCCAGACGCGATGGTAATCATCGCCGCCCGGCGCTCCGCGAAATGATCCCCAGGTTTTGCCGCCGTCGGTCGACTTCCACGTGACGACGTTCGCCACGTACACCACATCGGGGTTTTTCGGATCGGAGCGGATCTCGTTGAAGTCGCCGTCGCGGCCCCAGAGCCGGTTATCGGAGTTCATCACGCGCCACGACTCGCCCGCGTCGTCGCTACGATAAATGCCGCCACCTTTCGTCGCGCCGACGACCGCGTACAGCCGCTTTGAATCGCCCTGCGCGACTTCGATGCCGATGCGGCCGAGGCCTTCGGCGGACCCGGGCAGGCCGGTGGTCAACAGGCGCCAGTTCGTTCCGCCGTCGGTCGACTTGAAAAGACCGCTGTTAGGCCCGGTCCAGGCGCCGTTTTCCCACGGACCCTGGCGCGCCGCCCACAGCACGGCATAGACCGTGTCGGGATTGGAGGGATCGATCGCGACGTCCATGCCGCCGGTGTTTTCATCTTTGTAGAGGACCTTCTGGAATGTGTAGCCGCCGTCGGTCGAGCGATAAATGCCGCGCTCTTCGTTAGGCCCATACGGGTGGCCTAACACGGCGACGAAAAGACGATTCGGATCGCGCGGGTCGACGGCGATCATCGGAATCTGCTGGCCGTCGCGAAGTCCAAGGTGCTGCCAGCTCCTGCCGGCGTCGGACGATTTGTACATGCCGTCGCCGGTTGAGAGATCCGGCCGCTGCAGGCCTTCGCCGCAGCCGGCGTAGACGATATTGGGATTCGACGGCGCGACCGCGATGGCGCCGATCGAGCCGGTGGGCTGATCGTCGAAGATCGCATTCCAGATCCGGCCGAAGTCGGTGGTCTTCCAGACACCGCCGTTGTTCACTCCGATGTAGAAGACGTTCGGCTGCCCGCGAACGCCGACGGCCGCGACGGTGCGCCCGCCTCGAAACGGGCCGATCATGCGCCACCGCATCTCGGCGAAGAGTCTCGGATCGACTTGCTGGGCGAGAGAGCTGGTTGCAAACAGGAGGATCAACGCTGCGCGCTTCGACATGCGCGCAAGACTATAGCGATTTCACGTATTCGTGCAGCGGCATTCCGAAAAAATCGGCGATCTTTCCCGATTTGCGGTAGCCGTGTTTCTCGTAGAAATGCATCGCGCGCTGGAGCGGCTCGGTCGTGTCCAGCGTGACGCGCCGGCAATCTCGACTCCGCAATTCCTCTTCAGCCGCCGCCAGCAGCGCGTCCGCCACATTCTTTCCCTGCCAATACGGGAGCACTGCCATGCCGCGAAGATGTCCTTCGGTCCCGTGCGCGGTGCACGCGATGGTGCCGATCGCGTCTCCCGATTGAGAAATTGCGACCAGAATTGTCATCGTTTTCAGCCGATGATCGAGCGCCGCCGGCACCGTATCTTCGTACCCCTCTCTGCTGTAATTGCTCTTGTACGGCTCGAAAGCCGCCCGCAGACAGGCAAGAATTCCGTCGACGTCGTCGCGCGTCGCCTTGCGAACGGAGAATGATTCTTCCGGCCATTCCATGTTCGCGGCGACCTTCTCCGCCACTGACTCTCCCCATTCGCGGGCAACCAACGCCAGCGCAAGGTCGATCCCGGCGCTGACGCCGGCCGATGTCGCGACGCGGTCGTGCATGATGAAACGCGTTCGCTCGCGGACGTCGATCTCTGCGTGCTGGCGCAGGAGGTCGAGCGAATTGTGATGCGTGGTGGCCGTCAGGCCGTCGAGCAGGCCGGCATTCGCGAGGATCAGTGCGCCGGTGCAGACCGAGGCGACCATGCCGCTCTGCCGTCGCACGAAATCGAGGATCTTTATGTTCCCGCGCGCGTGTGTGCGGGCGCCGAGGCCGCCGGGGACGATGAGGAGATCGAGAGGCGGTGCGTCTTCGAAAGAGAATTCCGGGACGACGCGCAATCCGTGGCGGCAGCGAATTTCTCTGCGCTGCTCCGCGACGGTCGCCGTCCGGCATTCGGCGCCGAAGTGCGCCGCCATGCCGAAGACTTCCAGCGGGCCGGTGAAATCGAGCTCTTCGACGTCGTCGAAGATCAGGATTCCGATCGTCTTCACAATCGTAGCTCCCACGTCTGTCCGATCAAGTCGTGACCGAAGCTGTGGTGTCGATTCTCGTCCACGAGCTTGAATCCGTGCTTCTCGTAAATGTGCCGCGCGGCGTGGAGAATGTCGTTGGTCCACAAAATCATCTTGCGATACCGGCGCTGCCGCGCGAATCGAATGCACTCCTCGACCAGCCGATCGCCGATGCCCAGCCCGCGCGCGCTCGACTCGACCAGCAGCATACGCAACTGCGCGATGCGCTCCGATTTCTTCACGAGAAAAACGCAGCCGGCGTTCTGCCCATCACGCTCCGCGATCCAGCAGCGCTCGCGGCTCGGATCGAAACGCTGGATGAACCGCGCCACGATCTCGGCCACCAGCGCCTCGAACTCCTCGTTCCACCCGTACTCCTCGGCGTAGATCGCGCCGTGCCGCTGAATTACCCAGCCGTAATCGCCTGGGGCGGGCGGGCGGAGGAGGACCTGCGCCGGCGGACTGTCTGCAGGCATTCCGAGCATCGATTCGATTGTCTGCATGGCGCCGATGAGGCCGTCGCGGTCGTCGCGCGAGAGGGCCACGATCATTGCGCCGACCTGCTCATTCGAGCTGGCATTGATCCTCGCGAACTCCTCCGCTCCTTTCCGAGTGAGGGCCAGGAAGCTCTTGCGCCGGTCGCCTGACTTGGTGCGCCGAAGAAGTCCTTTTTTCTCCAAGCCGTTGAGCATGCGGCTGAGATACCCTCGGTCCAGCCCCAGCGCGCCCGCGATTTCGGAGGCGGTGGGGTCTTCGCGATTGGCCACCTCGAATAGCACGCGCGCTTCGCCGAGCGAAAACGGCCGGTGATAGACCTTCTCCTCCAGCACTCCGATCTTCTGGGTGTAAAAGCGATTGAAGCGCCGGATTTCAGCAATGTCGTCGATAGTTGACATTGTCAACTATTTGGTTGACTTGGGCAAGTACATCTCGGAGAGCGGCCGACGACGGATTGGCGGCCGCGCGAGACGCGCGCCCGCTGCGGGCGGGACGCCCGCTCTCCATAGGCGTAAAGTAGCGGTGCATGCATCCGATCGTGGCCGCTGCCTTGTTCATTTTCTGCGGTGAAAAAGTGGCGTTCGATCGCGATCTGCTGCCCCAGTTCACGCCGAATCAGATGCAAAACTGCACCGCGGCCACGCGCGACGGTTTCACGCGCTGGGCCGCGACGGCCCACGGGCGTGCACTCATCCGGCGACTCGACGGCCGAGTGGTCATCACCGAGGATTTGGGCGAGGGTGGGGCGGGCCGTGCGCCCGAGCCGAGCATCGCGACCATGGCGGCCCTCGGCAATTCGACGCGCGTCTACACGTTGATTCTCAATCCGAACTTTGTCATCCCGAAGGGCATGGCGGTGATGCCCGGGCAGCCGGTCACGCCCGCCGACATGATGGCGGCGGCCTGGGCCGGCGAGATGCTGCACATCGATTTCTATTCGCGCGGCATCAGCCTGCCGCATCATCCCCGCCCCGATTTCCAGGAAGAATGGAGCGCCGTCGCCGCGGAGATCGGCTTTCCGAACCTCAGGCATGATGACGACGACGAGGGCGGCTACCGCCGCCGCGCGATCATTCGAATTATCGGTACGCATTAGTGTACTGATTTTCATCGGCTGCTCCGCGATGCCGAAAGAGTCGGCCGCACCGCTGCGCGGACGCCTGGAGCTGGAAGTCGATCCCAATCCGATCGTCGCGATGCCGCTGGGCGACAATTGGTACGAGCTGAACTTC
>Ga0207646_10001321_pt1 | contig 30747 bp, 21 predicted proteins | sample KBSK5502metaG_FD_184343 | JGI IMG/M metagenome (GOLD analysis project Ga0207646, IMG submission 184343) | Corn, switchgrass and miscanthus rhizosphere microbial communities from Kellogg Biological Station, Michigan, USA - KBS K5-50-2 metaG... | ecosystem: Host-associated > Plants > Roots >... | reverse complement strand
GCGCTAGCGTCAACCATGCCAATCTTTACGTCGTTCACGTCATTGAGCTGGCTGTTCGCATTGAAGAATTGATCGAGGCGTGGCGCTTCGGGATTTTCGACGTCAACAATGGCGACTCCGTTTTTGCCTGCGGCAACATAGGCGTAGGTTCGCGCGACGTAGATATTGCGGGCGTCATCCAAAGTAATTTTGGCGTTCACGACGAACTTAGGATGCGCGAGCTCGGTTGCGTCGAGCACTTTCACTCCGAATCGATCGACGACAAACGCGTAACGGAACTGCACGGCGATCCCGCGCGGATCGTCGAGTGCAGGCGATCCGAGGGTCGCGGTGACTTTTGGGGCAAGGGGATTTTGCAGATCGACGACGACCAGATTATGAGTGGTCAGGATGTAGGCAAAATTCCCTGCGATCGTGATTCGGCGTGCGCCCGTCAGAATTCCGTCAGGATTGAATGCAAGTGCGCGATGCAGAAAATTATTCGCGGGATTTCCATCGAGGAGAGTTCCGACGCCAGGACTCTTCGCCTTCAAATCAGGGTTGCCGATGACCACCAGGCCCTCTTCCCGGTCAGCGACATAAAGAAAGCCGTAAAGCAGGGGGATCCGTTGTTCTTCGTTTTCGGGAAGTTGGACCCGAAGAGGATCGACAGCGAGCGTCGTCGGAGTCGCTACTGCAACGGCGTCTCTTGTTGGCACATGGAATTTTTGGCCAATCGGAGAAACTGGCGCAGTGGTCATGCGTTCGGAAAAACCCTTGTTGTCGACGTTCGCGATGTCAAAAACGCGGAAGCCGCCTTTTCCCTGCGCGGCATACGCATATTCTCCGCGCGCCTGAACATCAAAGACGGTTCCCGGGTGCTCGTGGGAAGCAGGGAGTTCGCGATGGCGCGCCACGAATTTCTTGTAGTTGTCCGGATACGCGATGCGTTGGAGATCGCTGCCGTAAATTGCATTGGGCTCGTCATGTTCGGCGACGGCCACGGCCTCGAGTCCATGCTCGCCAGTGGCCACGTAAATATAGCGGCCCATGAAATTCATAAAATTCGTGCCTTGAAGCAGAAGCTGCGCCATCCAGGCGTTGTTATCGTTGACAGCGGAGACGTGGCAATCGCTGCACTGTTTTGTTTCTTTGCCTCGAACGGTGTGAGGAACGAACGTGCTGAATGCCTGGCCAGACAAGCCCGGCGTCGAAATGGTTTGCTGCTGGTAGTAGAGCCATTCACGCTTTGCATTTTGCGAACTAACCAAGACTGCGCATGAAGAACGTGCGGGCGCGATGCGGTGGCCCGTGACGGTTCCGTCCACTCCGAGCATGTAGATATCGTCGCGAAGAACTTGAAAATTGTAGCTGGTGTAATTGCGGGTGGTGATGCCCTCGTTGTGCAGCATCGGACGCTTCACATTGGCGGTCATCTGAAGATGGCAGCCGAAACAGGTAGGCGTCCATGATGTGTGGCACGCGTAACAAGTCATAGAATTATTGGCGTGGGCGAGCATCGCCTCATCGTTTGGAAAGGCCGTGAGAATTTCGCCGGACTTGCCCATTAACTTCGCGCGGTAAGAGTTCGGACTGAAATGAACATTGCCAGGCGTAACACTGTCGCGCGTCTGAACGACTTCCCATTCCCTGTTTGGTTCGTTCACGGAACGCTGGATGAGTGTGTTGGCACGCCATTCGAAGCGGCGTAATCCCCAGGGCGTGCGCAGAGTTTCGAGATGGCGTCCACCTACGGGCGCGGCAGGACCAGAAGTGACGAGGCTCGCACGCGCACCGATGGTGCCGTGGCAGTCGACGCAATCAATTTCAACAGCGGCGCGTGGCTCGCCATAGATTTTTCCGTTTCCGTGATTGTCCTGGCCAAAGTGGCAATCCGTGCATTGCATTCCCTTCTCGAGGTGAATGTCGGCAAGATGAACGGCCTTTCCGAAACGTTCGGGATCGTCAAAGGCGATTTGCTTGCCGTCTCTGTCGAGCCAGTTGCCTTTCCGGTCGTGCGCGTAGACGCCGCGATACACCCAGCCGTGGCCGTGAAAATCGACGAACTGAGTAGTCTTAAGCTGTTTGTTGAATTCAGGCGTGCCGGTTTGCTCGAGGAATTTTCCATCACTCCAAAGCCCTCGTGCAGCTGCAGCCTCGGGATTGCGCAATGCTGCCTGGTAGCGTTCTGCTTCGCTAGGATTTTTCTGTCTCGCGGGATACATCTTGTCGCCGTCGATCTCGTTGTCCCACCAGGTCAGGCCGAAATAGGTAGTAAGCATGTTTGTGCCGGGGTGCATGTGGCACACCATGCACTGGCTTGAAGGAATCGAACGCGTGAAAGCGTGCTTGATCGGATGCCCTGGCTGCGTTTTGTCGATTGTCGGATCGGACGTCGCGCTCGTACCGGAGTGGCCAAACGCAGAATAAGCCCCGGAGTGCGCAGGATCGCGATCGTTGGCGTAAATCACGTGGCATGCCGAGCATCCGCTGGCGCGATAATCGCCGGGATGATCGTTCGTGCCGGGCAGCGACATCACAGGGTCAACAAGACGCGTCTTTTGCAGTCCAAGAAAGACGGGATCGGTACGCAGCTCGGTACCAAAGCCACGCTCGCTCAGCTTGGCGTCAGGTTTGCCGGGTTGCTCGTTGCGCGTTGGATTCCCAAGTTCGGCTTTTTTCTCGCCACCGCGTTCGAATACGCGAAGTACATTGCCAGGCTGCGAAGTTTCCCAGCGATAGAGTGGCGTGAGTTCCCTCAGAACGCCTTTCGTGCGCGTCTCTTCTAACGTTGGCGAAGGAAACGTCTGGACGGATTGCGGCTTGCCTTCGCGATCGTAACTTTCACCAAAACGGGCATTTTTTGTGGTGATCGCGCCATTGTTGTAGAGCGCTGCTCCCCACAGGAGGCCGGTGTGCGTCATCATACTGGTGGAGACAGCGCGGGTTTCGTTCGCGTGGCATCCAGCGGCACCACAAGTTTCCGCCGCGACGCGTAAATCGCCGGGGTTCACAAATCTTACGTACTCCGCCGATTCCGCAAGCCATTTGGCGAAAACGTCTTGCGGCACCGCGCCGCGATTGCGGAAAACAGGGTCGCGCGACGCGACGTGCGCTTTCTGTTTCGTCGCGAGATATTCAGCGGAATTCGAGGGCGTGCCGGCAACCCCACTCGCGGAAGAATTTCCGCCATGGCAGTCCGTGCATCCGATTTCCACGGTTCTGGTGGGATGCATCGTGGCTTCGTCCATCGGCGAATGACAAATGATGCAGCCCGCAGACTTACGCTCAGCTTCTTCGTGCGATTGGCCGCGCACCGCGCTCGCCTGCTCTTGCGCTTGCACGACCGACGTTCCGCCGCGAAGTCCAAAGCCGAGAAGTGTCAAGGTGATCAGAGCGAGGATCACCACAAGCGAATTCCGCTTTGATTCCATTCGAGACGACACGCGCATGTTTTGTTGAGCACCCATTAGAACGTAAATTTCACGGAGCCAAACAGCGAAAACAAAGTCTTTCCGCCGTAAATGTCGCGGAAACCGTCGCCCGGCGTGAACATCGCGGTGCCGCCGGTGAGCACAATATTTTCAGATAGCGGCGGGCGATAGATTACGCCGGCTCCGTAATCAACTCCGATGGTGTGCCGAATCGGGGCTTGAAACAGAATGTCTGCGACTGACTCCGTGCGTTCGAAGCGAAGATAGTTAGCGTTTAGGAACCCTTTGAGCTTTGGTGTGATATCAAAATCGGCTCCCGCGTTCACCAGAAAAATTCCGGGATTCACAAAATTGGCCTGCCCCTCATCCTTGCTGGCGCGCATCGAAGGAATCAGGCTGCCGGGCGTGGTCAGAAGCACGCCGGACCCGGTGAGACGAATTCCTTCGCGATTCCAGAAGCTGAACAGTCCGCCTGCGAACGAGTCGAGGTCGAGAATGGAGTCGAAGCCGCGCGCGCGGCTGTCGCGCGGATTTGCATCGCCACTCGTGTAGAAAGTGGAGACGCGATAGCGAATCCAATCGCGATCGTAGGAAACTTCCGCCGCGGCAAGTTGCGCGTTCACGGTTACAGGACGTCCAGCGACAGGATTGAACGTGTCCTCGCCGACGGCTTGATAAAAAGCGTGTGTGACGTTGACGCGGCGGATGTGTCCACTGCCAAGCCAGCCAAAGTAGCCGACGCGGATTCCGTGCGGGATCGGGCCTGCTCCGGGATTCTGGTTGACGACGTTTCCTATCGGTGCCGGCCGGACAAGAAATCCGTTGTCGTCATAATGAATCGTCGCGTCGTCTTTGTTCCACGCCGCGATAAATTCAGCGGTGTAGCCCGGGAAGAAAAAATCTTGCAAATAAATGTTGCCGAGCACGACCTGCTGGTGGCGGCGCCCGAAAGTGTTCAACCCACTGTTGGTGTTCTTTTCCACAAACTGAAAATATGCGGCATTGTATTCAATCTTGTCGGACTGCAGGTCGCCGAAAATCCGAATGGCGGGCTGTTCGTCAACAAAGAGGAAGCCGCGAAAATCGGCGTTGAATTGCTGGATGCCGGCACGGAGGCTCACGAAATCATAATTCGGGCCGATATCGTGGAGCTTCACCTCGGCGAACGCTTCCTGCAACCCGATGTGAGTGTCGAAGCGGTTGGTGCCGCTTCGCACGTCTGGCCCGACGATGCCCAGTTCGCGAACATTTAAATCATTGATGCTGATTTCCGGCGTGATGCGAATACGCCAGTCCGCTGGCTTGAACGACGCGTCGCCATGAAACAGGTCGAAGCTGAATCGCAAAGTCTGGTCGACGAATTCTTGCTCTCCTCTGCCAAAGAACGTGGAGCTCCCGGGATTTGCAGCACTGACGTTGCTGGGAGAAGGCACACGGCGCGCGTCGAAAGTCGTATCAGAAGTAGCAGTCAGGCTAAAGAAAACCTGTTGACCTAAGCGTGAAGGCCAAATCGGTTCGTCGCCTTTCAACTTGTTGCGATTGAAAGGGTCATACCAGCGAGGCCGTGTGTAAATGTATTCGCCCTGCGACTTGTAGCGTTTGTATTCGGGTTGTTGCAGCGCCCAGCGATCAGGAACTGTCGCGAATACATCAGCGGCGGGAGGCAAGCTTTCTGCCGCAGGATTCAAAACGTAGTTCGAGTCGGAGTCGAGACGGTGGCGAAATTCGCGATAGTTGCCGGACAATGCAGCGGCTTCAGAAGGAAGCGATGCGCCCAGTTCCGGAAGTCGCGGCAGGCGGGATCGTAGTTCGCTGGACGCAATCGCCGGCAATGAAACTTCGAGCGTGACAACTTCATTTGTGTGAAGCGCAAGTTTTTCGAGCACAAACGCGGCATAGCCGTCGGCTTGAACGCTCAAATAGTAATCGCCGGGAACCACGGGGAAAATACGAAACACCCCCTCTGCATTTGTGGAAGACTCGCTGGTCAGATTTGAGCTGATATTGCGCAACGAAAGAATTGCGCCGGCCACGGGAACTTGCGAGCCGCCCGCGAGAATGGAGCGCACAATACCGTCGAGAGCAGCACTCGCCTGAGCCTGCTGGCGCGGCAATCGGATCGGACCGCCAGTTTCGCGCGATTGTTGGGCTTCCTGTGCAAACACAGATGGAATGAACAAAAAGCTCACCACGAACAAGACCACGATCCGGCACGAACGGCGGCGAAGGCAGAGATATCGGCCCCTGAGACACATAGAGTTTATGTGCATACGTTATGCCTGATGAGTGCCGCCGTGTGGCGTAAGGAAACGAAAATCAACAGCAAGCTAACAACATGCGCGCAGGGTGAGCAATGGTTTTCACAGAGAGGTGAGAGCAGTCGATAACGACTGACTCGCCGGCAAAAATCGTTCACTCATTCGCGGCACGCGATTGCGCGACGATTGAGGGCTCTGCGGCCGTTATGTTACGAACATATGTGGCCTATTCCGTGCAAAAGCTTCGAACCGTGCATAAGCCGGTGGCTTCGCATCGCGCGCTCGACCGGCGGAAGAAAATCCTCGTCCTGGGCGTCGCTCTCATGCTCGGGCTGGCAGGAGCGCTGGCACTGTTGCTGGTGGGTTGCGGAGGCGGCAGCAGCGGCGTGATCCTGCCTCCACCTCCGACACCCGCGTTTCAACCGCTCACGCAGACGGAAGTTGCCCAGATCGTTGCAGCTGCGGCGGCCGCAGCTTCAGCGGATACGATGGTCATCGCGGTCGTAGACCGGCAAGGAAAAGTTTTGGGAGTTTTTCGAAAGCCGAATGCGCCCAGCTTGGCGATGGGCAACTTCTCCATTATGGAAGATGCAAACGATGTGGCCGTGGCGCTGGCGCGAACTGGAGCATTTTTTAGCAACAACCAGGCACCGCTGACATCACGTACAGTGCGTTTCATCAGCGGGATTCATCTGCCGCCCGGGGTAATCAACCAACCACCCGCCGATCTTTATGGGATTGAGAACACCAATCGAGGCTGCACGCTCTCCGCAGAGCTGGAGGGAAATGGGTTCAAACCAGCAAAGCCGGTCGGTGGCGTGAAAGCTCTTGGAATCGTGACGGGCAAGAAAGACACGAACGATTCAGATCCCAACACGGTCAATCCGGGAGGTATCCCAATTTATCGGGGAAATATGTTGGTAGGAGGAATCGGAGTGACAGGAGTTCCGATCGATCTTGCGGAATATGTGGCGTTCAGGGGTGCAACGTCCACGGGATTCGGCGATTTTCTTTCCCATCTGCCACCGCCGGGGGCGGTTTTTCTGGGAGGCGTGGTACTGCCCGCAATTGATCATACGAGTCCGCCAGCAGGTGCTGGCACCGGCACAGCGACAGGCGGGACATGGTTCGTTGCGGCCACCGACGGGACCGGAACTCCGGCGGAAGGCGACCTGGTCACGCCAGCGGCGGGGTCAGGTGGATTGTCTGCAGCGGATGTGACCGCGATTCTGGGAAATGCCGAAGCGGAAGCGAACCTGACGCGCGCAGCAATTCGGCTGCCTCAAGGCTCGCGGGCGAGGATGGTGATCGCCGTAGCGGACCTGGATGGCAGAATCATTGGGCTTCGGCGTATGCCGGATTCCACCGTGTTCAGCATCGATGTGGCGGCAACGAAGGCACGGAATATGGTGTACTTCAATGGCAGTACGCGGCTTGCCGCAGATTTGAATCAGGTCCCGGCAGGAACGGCCGTAACCAACCGCACGATCAGCTTTGGTGCGATGCCGCTGTTTCCTCCGGGAATTGATGGGACAAGTCCCGGCCCCTTTTTCAATTTATATGCGGCCGATACAGCAAATCCTTGCACGCAAGGCTTTCAGAGTGGCGCAGCAGACGATAAGAAGAGTGGCATCGTGTTTTTTCCGGGAAGCGCAGGCTTGTACCGCAATGGAGCACTTGTCGGTGGCCTCGGCGTTAGCGGTGATGGCGTCGATCAGGATGACTTTGTGACGAGCGCCGGCACAAAAGGCTTCGAAGCACCGGTCGCGATCCGCGCCGACCAGATTTCGATCAGTAGCGTAAGGCTTCCCTACTTCAAGTTTCCTCGCAATCCCACGGACTGAGATAAATCCAATGCGGAGGATGACATCCATACATCGTCTATGTACTGATTAGGTCTAAAAGGGCGCTCGCAAGAGGCTTCGAAACAGGTTTAGAGAGAAAATGAAGCTGCAATAAACGGACAGACCACAGGAAACATGTTCTAGTTTGTGTTAACTCAGCCCCCATCTCGTCGGTCACGATTAACGAATTTGAGTCACGCAATATGTCTCTGAAGAACAAACTGAAGCTCGGCTTTGGCGCGGCACTTTGCATTCTTGCCGTGATCGGCGTGCTTTCCTACCGCAGGTTTTCACAGGAGAACGTCGACCAGCAATGGATTGAGCATACGCATGAAGTCTTGGAAATGCTGGATTCGACGCTCGCTTCCCTGCTTGAACTCAATGCAGAGGAGCGTGGCTTTGCTCTCACGCACGACAGCACGCATCTCCAATCGAGCCGGCACCTCAAAGACATCATCGAATCGAACCTTAGACAGATCAAAACGCTAACGGCTGACAATCCCAGGCAACAGGCGACGTATGCGCGTCTGGCTGACCTGGTAGGGGCGAGGGTTGCTTTAATCGAGGAGCTCAAAACACAGCCCTCCGCGGACGAGAATCTCGAAACGCCGAGGAACGAGCTCGCGGGGCAGATCAGAACAGTCCTTCTGGAGATGAGGTTGGAGGAGGAGAAGCTTCTCGGCCAGCGCTTGCAAGAGGCCGCAGCCGGAAACCGCCAGATGAAAGCGTTTCTGGACGTCGGCTACGCGTTTTCGTTATTGCTGTTTGGCCTGACCGTATATGCAATTTTTCGAGAGATCGAAAAACGCAAGGAGTCTGAGGAGAGCCTTCGCCGGGCGCAGGAGCAATACCGCTTATTGTTCGACAGCAATCCAATTCCGGTATGGGTGTACGACCTCGAAACCCTGGATATTCTCGACGTGAACGCGACAGCGAGTAACCGCTACGGATATACGCGCGAAGAGTTCTTGCGGTTGAAGATCTCGGACTTGCGTCCTCAGTCGGATGTTCCCAAGCTGTTGAAGAATATTCGCGAGACAACGCAATCAGTGCAGTATTTCGGGCCGTGGCAACACGAAAAGAAATCCGGAGAGATCATCGACGTACAGATCCGGTCATATCCTCTGAACTTTGGCGGCAAGGATGCGCGATTGGTCGTGGCGACGGATATTACCGAACAGAAAAAAGCCGAGGACGCTCTAAAAGAGAGCGAGGAGCGCTTCCGGCTTATCGTTTCAAACATCAAGGACTACGCAATTATTGTGCTGAATCCCGGGGGAGAAATTACGAGTTGGAACGGCGGAGCGCAACGGATCAAGGGATATAAAGCGGACGAGATAGTAGGCCAGCATTTTTCAATATTTTATCCTCCTGAGGACATTGCGGTTGGAAAACCAACCATCGAACTCAAGTCCGCCAGAGAAGAAGGGCGTTTTGAGGATGATAGCTGGCGCGTACGGAAAGACGGCTCGCGCTTCTGGGCAAACGTGGTAGTTACGCCATTGCGTGACGACGTCGGTACTTTGCGCGGCTTTGTGAAAATCACCCGTGATGTTACCGAGAAACGAAAGGCCGAGCAGGAAATCGTGCGGCGCAGTGTGGAGCTCGAGGCCGCCAACAAGGAACTGGAGGCATTCTCTTACTCCGTCTCGCACGACTTGAGAGCCCCGCTGCGCGGAATCGAGGGATTCAGCCAGGCGCTGCACGAGGACTACCATCAACAACTCGACGACACTGCGAAGGATTATTTGCGTCGAATCCGCCAGGCGACCCATCGCATGGGGGAATTGATCGACGACCTGCTGAATCTATCGCGAGTAACGCGCGCGGAAATGTACAAGGAGCGAATCGATTTGAGCAAGCTCGCGAGCGAAGTTGCCCAGGAACTTAAGTCCAGAGAACCGAAACGCGCAACATCGGTGAAAATCGCCGAAGGATTGCAAGCGGAAGGCGACAGCAGGCTGATTCGTGTGGCTCTCCAGAACCTGATTGGAAATGCCTGGAAATTTACTTCGAAACGCCCGCAAGCTGAAATTGAATTCGGCCAACAATTTTCTAACGGCGATCGAGCATATTTCGTACGCGACAATGGCGCGGGATTTGATCAGTCGTACGCTTCGCGTCTTTTCGGGGCGTTCCAGCGCCTCCACGCAGCCAACGAGTTTCCCGGCACCGGTATCGGGCTGGCGACCGTGCAGCGGATTATCCACCGTCATGGCGGATCGGTGTGGGCCGAAGGAATTGTAAATCGTGGGGCAACCATCTATTTCACGTTGGGACGGCGAAATACCTAAACCTTGGAGGCGCGATGGAGGACAAAGTGATTTTGCTCGTGGAGGACAACGCGGACGACGAACTGCTTACGTTGCGCGCCTTGAAGAAAAACAATATTCGCAACGAAGTGGTCGTTGCGCGGGACGGAAACCAAGCTTTGGACTACCTGTTCGGAACTGGCCTGCACTCCGGCCGGGACTTGAGCGTCATGCCGCAGATTATCCTTCTCGATTTAAAGCTGCCAAAAGTGGACGGATTCGAGGTCCTGAATCGCGTGCGCGCGTCTGAAATGACAAAATTTCTTCCCGTGGTCATTCTCACCACTTCCAATGAAGACCAGGATCGCATCCGTGGCTACGATTTGGGTGCCAACAGCTTTGTGCGGAAGCCGGTCGAATTTGAAAAATTCATTGAGGCCGTAAGGCAATTAGGACTTTACTGGCTGATTCTGAACGAACCGGCGCCCGTTCCAAGGAGATCCTAGGTGCCGATTCCTCTTCGTGTTTTATTCATCGAAGATTCGGAAGATGACGCCGCGTTGGTTCGACTGCTGGCGCAAGCGGGATATGACGTCTTTCATGCGCGCGTGGATTCGCCCGAAGGGCTGGCTCAAGCCCTTGAGCGGCCGTGGGACATTGTCATTTCTGATTACTCCATGCCGCATTTCCGAGGAACAGACGCGCTAATGATCACGCGTCAAAAAGGATTGGACGTTCCTTTCATTTTCGTGTCCGGAACGATCGGTGAAGATTCGGCGGTAGCGGCCTTAAAAATCGGCGCGCAAGACTACTTGATGAAATCGAATCTCGGCCGGTTGGTTCCGTCCATAGAACGAGAATTGAGGGAATCCGAAGAGCGCCGGCAAAGGAAGCGACTCGAAGAACAGGTACATCAATTGCAGCGCTTCGAAGCCATCGGACGTCTGGCGGGAGGCGTCGCGCATGACTTTAACAATGTAATCGGCGCCATCATGGGATGGGCTGACGTGGGCGTGCGTGCCGCCGAACAAGGGAGCGAACTGCAGGACAAATTCCTTAAGATCCGTTCACAGGCCGATCGAGCTTCCGGGCTGACGCGGCAATTGCTGGCATTCGCGCGGCGCCAAATGCTGCAAACGTGCAACACAAATCTGAACGAACTGGCCAAGGAGGAAATCAGCCTGCTGCGCAACGTCATCGGCGAACGGATCGATATTCAAATGAACCTCGCGGCTGACTTGAGCATCATCTGGGCCGATCCGGGCCAAATTGAACAAGTGCTGATGAACTTGTGCCTGAACGCGCGGGATGCGATGCCCGATGGAGGCAGCCTGCTAATCGAAACGAAAAACGTCGAAGTCGGCGAAGACTACCAGCGGACTCATGCCTACGCCGTTCCCGGACGGTACGTGCTCTTGAAAGTGCTCGACTCAGGCACCGGGATGGATGCTGAGACGCTGGCCCATATCTTCGAGCCTTTTTTCACAACGAAAGAAATAGGACGTGGAACAGGTCTCGGTCTGGCAACCGTGTACGGAATCGTCAAGCAGCACAAAGGCTTCATCGATGTGGACAGCGCACTGGGGCAAGGCACGGCATTCCGGGTCTATCTGCCACTGGGCAATGGCCCGGCGGATCAGCCTGAACGCCCGATGATCGGTGCCTTGCACGGTGGCACCGAAGGCATTCTGATCGCCGAAGACAACGATGACCTGCGTGAAGCCGCGCAGGAAATTCTCGTGAGTCTGGGCTATAAGGTAATCGCGGCAAAAGATGGTGAGGAGGCGGTGCGGGCGTTCGAACATCACGTGAATGAAATTCATCTCGTATTCCTGGATGTTGTGATGCCGAAGTTGAATGGCCCGGAGGCCTATCTGAAGATGGCGGCCCTAAGACCCGGCATGCCCGTAATTTTCACGACCGGCTACGCTACGGAAATAAATCTGGTTCCCATCCGCACACGGGAGACATCGGTTGTCCTTCAAAAGCCCTACGGCTCCCAATATCTGGCACAGAAGCTGCGCGAAAAACTCGACAAAAAGAATTGACCGAGCGGGACAGATCTCGAGGAGGAGTCATCCAGTGCGCGCGGAGAGATGGGACGCTGAGCTGTACGACGCCAAGCACGCATTCGTGTGGGAGAAGGCGAAAGGCCTTTTGGAGCTGCTGGCTGCAAAAGCTGGCGAGCGCATTTTGGATTTGGGATGCGGAACAGGATCACTCACAGCGGAAATTGCCGCAAGCGGAGCGGAGGTCGTCGGAGTGGATCGTTCGCCGGAGATGATTGCAGAGGCGGGCAAGAAGTTTCCGGCATTGCGATTTGATGTCTCGGACGCGCGCGCCTTGCCATTTTCACGCGAATTCGATGCTGTGTTCTCAAACGCGGCGTTGCACTGGATCCCGGAGGCGGAACGCGTCGTCGCGGGCGTAGCGCGAGCCCTACGTGCTGGCGGACGATTCGTGGCGGAATTTGGCGGCAAGGGCAACATTGGCAGTGTCGTAGCCGCCCTTGAGACGGCTTTGACTCGTCTCGGCATTTCGCCCGATGACGCAAACCCGTGGTTCAATCCGAGCATCGCAGACTACGCGTCGCTGCTCGAAAAGCACGGAATCGAAGTGCGCGAAGCTGTACTTTTCAAACGTCCCACCAAATTAGAAGACGGCGAACGAGGACTCGCAACGTGGGTCACCATGTTTGGCGCTTCATTTCTGGACCGCGTACCCGAGCCGAAACGACCACAATTTTTGCAGGAAGTGGAGCTGGCCGCTCGCCCCGCCTTGTGGAAGACAGATCATTGGGAGTTGGATTACCGCAGACTTCGCATCGCAGCATGGAAGTGCGCATTATAGTAGCCGTAAGAATTCCGCCACAACCTGTAGCGTAGGGCTTTACACCAGGCAGTGTACATGCTACATTTTTCTCCCGTAACCGCCATCCATGCGCCAGGCGGCTGGGCCTCTGACTGAGAACCTGCCAAACGTGTGCCTTGTCAACGACTTAGAAGTCTTGACGGGCAGTGTCCGTTGCAACGCAACGAACGCATCGCGAAAAGAATCCCTCCATCAGGGAACGATGAGTCGTCTCTCTTCGCGTGTAGTGTGTCTGAACGCACAGCACAGGAAAGAAAGCGAACTTGCGAAAGGTTCTCCATGCGCTTCGAACATCGCGCGGAGAACGAGAGAGTTAAAGGGGACATCTTGCTAAAACTCCGCAAAGTGGAAATCACCGGATTCAAATCGTTCTGCGAATGCACCGTGGTGACGTTCAGCGGCACAGGCACGACGTGCATCGTCGGCCCGAACGGATGCGGCAAATCGAACGTAGTCGACGCCATCAGCTGGGTGTTGGGTGAACAAAGCCATAAGTCACTCCGCGCCGGCCGCATGAGTGATTGCATTTTCAACGGCACCGTAAAGCGCCCTCCCATGGGCCTTGCCGAAGTCACCATCACGATGGAAGATCCGGAACTGGCCGAAGCGGCGCGCTTCGTGATCGAAGGTACCACGGAAGAGTCCCAAGAAACGGATAGCGCAGAGTCCCAGAGCACGGAGGGTCTCACAGAAACTGACAGAATTCTCGCGGATGCCCCCGCGTCAGCCCCAGCCGACGAGGGAGCGCAAACCGACGCTCCCCTTTCGGACGAAGGCGTTGCGGCCAGCACGGAAGCCGGCAGACCAGAATTCCTTAAGGGCAAACGAAAGAGAAAAGTGGACAAGCCCGCGCTGGTCACCAAGCCAGGCGAAGTTGTCGTCAGCCGCAGACTCTACCGCAGCGGCCAGAGCGAATATCTCATTAACGGGCGCGTCGCCCGCCTGCGCGACATTCAAGACATGTTCATGGGAGTCGGCCTCGGCCCGGATTCCTACGCCATCATCGAGCAGGGCCGCATCGGGCAAATTCTCTCGACGAAACCGATGGAGCGCCGAGCGATTATCGAAGAGGCCGCCGGCGTAACGAAGTTCAAAACCAAAAAGCGCCTGGCCGAAGCCAAGTTGGAATCTTCGAAAGTCAATCTCTCGCGCGTAAACGACATTGTGGTGGAAGTCGAAAAGCAACTCGGTTCGTTGAAGCGCCAGGCAGCAAAGGCGCGGCGCTATTCCGAAATCCGCGAGCAGATGCGCGGCATCGTGAGGCAGATGCTGGCAGGCAAGGCACGCGAACTGGAAGCAGAAGCCGAGCGCATTGCAAGCCAGCTCGCGGAGTTTTCCACCGCTGAAACGCAGCACGCACAGGCAATTCAGAAGGAAGAAGGCGAACAGGACCGCCTGAGCCAACGTAACTACGAACTCGACACGGAAATTCGCCAGAATCAAAATCAATTGAATCTGACGGCTCTCGAAGTGGACCGCGCGGAAAACAGGATTACGTTCAATACACACCGCGCAAGCGAACTCACAGGTCGGCAAAGCCAAATTGCCGCCGACTTGGGCGAACTGCACGCGCACACTACGGATTGGGAAACGCGCAGCGCTTCGCAGCGGCAGACCGTCACGGTGCTGCGCGATGAAGCGGCCGGACTTGCTGCTCGCGTGGAAGAACTGCAAACGCACGCGCAATCGCGCCTGATGCAAATTTCTGAATCCGAAACGCGTATCGAAGTGCTGCGTAGGACCGCTTCCGAGGCTGGCGAAAGTTTGTTGCGCCTCCACGGCGAACAGAAGCAGGCCGAAGAGGCGCTGGTTCATCAGGGCGAAGCACTTCGCAGGCGCGAAGCGAACGAACACGATTTGCTCGAGACGTCCATCCGCATGCGAAGCGACGCCGAGGAAGCCGCATACGTACTCGAGGCCGCGAACGGGCAAATGGCAGCTGCGAAGCAGCAGGTTGCGGACCTTCACGGAAAGCTGACCGCGCTTCGCAACGAGCGCGAGGAACGCGCGAAGCGCGCGGAAACGTTGCGCGATTCGCTCGCCGGCGTGCGTGCCCGTCACGCAACTCTCACGCAAATCCTGAACGACCGTTCCTACACCGCGGACGCCGTGCAAAAGCTCTTCGCGGCGAACGAACGCGGCGTTGGCCAGGATTTTTGTGCAGTTGGTGTCCTCGCGGACTACGCCGAAGTGCCGGAAGCTCACGAGGCAGCCATCGAACAGTATTTGCGCGACGAACTGGAATATGTCGTCGTCGAAACTTTTGATCACGCTCGCGCCGGCGTCTCCTTGCTGAGGGAAGAAGTCGGCGGCCGCGCAACATTCTTTGTCGATTCGACCAAAAATTTGCAGGTCAACGACTATGAGCCGATCATTCCCTTCCGCGCCGAAGACGGTGTTTTTGCGCGGCTGGACAAACTCGTCGAATTCCGCGATCCGCTTGGACCTGCGGCAAAACAGTTTTTGCCAAGATTGCGCGGAGCCTACCTTACGGACAGCGCGGCGGGCGCTGAAAGGTTGGCGCGCGAAAATCCTCAATACGCCTTCGTGACGCCTGACGGAACCTCCTACCAGGGCCGCATGGTAACCGGCGGGCGCCCCGACGAAGCGGGCCCTCTCGGCATGAAACGTGAACTTCGCGCGCTGGACGCCGAACTCACTACGCTCGACACGCGCATGAGCGACATGCACGCCGAAATGGAGCGCACCGCGGCGGAAATCCGTGAAGCGGAAGCATCGCTTGAAACGGTCAGCGCGAACCAGCACGAAGCAGAACGCAACGTGATTAGCGCCACGCACAAACACCAGCAGAGCCAGGGCGAATTGGCGCGGCTCGGTCTCGAGTTAACGGTTTGCCAAAACGATCTGTCACGGCTCCGCCAGGAGGTTGCGGAAGCGCGGAAGCGTGCGGAACGAGCCGTCGCCGAGCACGAGACTGCCTCCATGAGCAGGGCGGAAGCCGAAGCGGAATGCGCGCGGCTATCCGAGACCCTCGCGCAATTGCGCGCCTCGGTGCAATCCGAACAGGATGAACTCGCTGCCGGACGCGCGGAAATGGCCGCTCGGCAGGAGCGGCTCGCCGCGGCAGAAGCGATTGCAACCCGCCTGGCCGAAGAACGCGCCGAACTGGATCGTCGCGAAACTGTGCTCCGTCAGCAGGAAGTTGCGATCAAGGAAGAAACGGCAACGCTCACAATTCAAAGCGAAGAACTCGGGCGCCACCTCGAAGCCTTGCGCGCGGAAAAATTGCGATTGGATGCGCGCCAGCAAGAGTTGGAACAGGAATGGGAAGCGTGCCGCACTCGGCTCACCCAGATGGAAGACCACTTGCGTATGGGTCGGCAGTCTTTGCAGGAGCTTCGGGAAAAGCGCGGCCATGCCGAAGTCGAACGTGCCAAGAATGAAAGCGACAGGCAACATTTGCGCGAAACCTGTGTGGGCGAAGTGAACGCGCAACCCGAAGATCTGATTGCCAGTGAAGCGGTGTTCATGAGCGGTGAAGAACTGGCCGCCGCCGAAGCCAACTATCGCGAAATGAAACAGCGCATCGATTCCATGGGTGCGGTTAACATGATGGCGCTCGAAGAATTTAATGAATGCGAACAGCGCTTCACCTTCCTGACGCGCGAACGCGACGACCTGCTGCAGTCCATCGCCGATACGCAGCAGGCGATCGCGGAGTTGGACCTAATCTCCAAAGAAAAATTCGAGCAGGCCTTCAACGCCATTAACACAAACTTCTCAACCGCATTCCACGCCATCTTCGGCGGTGGGATGGCGGAGATGCGCTTGACCGAACCGGACAGCTCGGGCGATGCAGGGATCGACGTTGTAGCATCGCCGCCGGGGAAACGCCTGCAAAACGTGCTACTGCTCTCCGGTGGCGAAAAGGCGATGACCGCCTTGGCTTTGCTCATCGCAATCTTCCGCTATCAGCCAAGCCCGTTCTGCATCCTCGACGAAGTAGACGCGCCTCTTGACGAAGCAAACGTCGGGCGCTTTACCAGACTTCTGAACGACATGAGCGCGCAAACGCAATTCATCGTCGTCACCCACAACCGCAAAACGATGGAAATCGGCAGCGTCCTCTACGGCGTCACCATGCAGGAACCTGGCGTTTCGAAAATCGTCAGCGTTCGCTGGGAAGGTGAAGAAACGCCGGCGCCAAAAAAACTCGCCGCGAATGCGGCCTGAACGGGCCCACAATTATTGTATTCGAGGAGCGGAAAAGTTTCCGCTCCCGTTTTCTGTTCGCAGCAAACCTGTGGCAAAAAGTTTTGCAGAGAAATCCACCGCTCATCCGCTTGGAGTTCGCAAGACGCTGCGCTAGAATCCCCTCATTCTTCTGGAGAAGCGTTCTGTGTCATCCGCAGCTGCGATGAGCGTTATACGAGAAACCAATTTCCCGGGAATTGCGCCCGCGGCCCGCGGAAAAGTCCGCGACATTTACGATCTCGGCGACAAGCTCCTGATCGTCGCCACCGACCGCCTCTCCGCTTTCGATGTCGTTATGCCCACACCGATCCCCGACAAGGGACGCGTGCTGACGCAGCTTTCGCTTTTCTGGTTTGAACTTCTGAAATCCGTAATTCCAAACCACGTCTTGGACGCTGCCGAATTCCCGGCCCCGTTCCACGCTTATAGAGAACAACTGGCTGGCCGCGCGATGTTGGTCAAGAAAACGCAGCCGCTGCCCATCGAGTGTGTGGTGCGCGGTTATCTCAGCGGCTCCGGCTGGAAGGAATACAAAGCCGAAGGGAAAGTCTGCGGCATCACACTACCCGCTGGTCTGCGCGAATCGGACAAACTGCCCCAGCCGATCTTCACGCCAGCCACAAAGGCCTCCACCGGACACGACGAAAATATTGCCTTCGATCGCGCCACGGAAATGATTGGCAAGCCTCTCGCCGAAAAAGTGCGCGCCGTGAGCCTGGATATTTACACTCGCGCGGCAGCCTACGCAGCGCCCCGCGGCGTGCTCCTTGCGGACACCAAATTCGAATTTGGTCTGCTTGGGGAGGAATTGATCTGGATCGACGAAGCGCTCACACCGGATTCCTCGCGCTTCTGGCCGGCGGCCCAATACAAGCCTGGCGGCGCTCAGCCTTCATTTGACAAACAATTTGTTCGCGACTACCTCGAACGGATCCAATGGCCCAAGATGCCACCCGGACCCGAACTGCCCTCCGACGTAGTCGCGGCGACTCGTGCCAAATACCGGGAGGCGTTTCGCATCCTGGTTGGCCACGAACTGGACTAGCAAGCCGGGCCCTCAAGCAAAACTTAATCCTCAGGCGGAGCGTGGCATCGTGAAAGATCAATTGGAAGGGCTCGTCAGTCAAATGGTGGAAAGAGGGATTTTGTTCGAGGAGGCAATCGGGGAATTTGAAAAGCGCTTCATCAAGCGCACTTTGGAACGCGCGCAAGGAAATCAGTGCCGTGCGGCAAGAATGCTCGGAATTCACCGCAACACGCTGAGCCGCAAGATCGGCGAATATAAGCTCGATCGCAACGGATCGCACAGGCGTTAGGAGCTGGCCGGTCTCCACAAAAGCGAAACGGCTCTCCGAAAAGCGCTGGAAAGCCGTTTTTTCCATTCAGAGTTGGTCACAGGCGATCAGGTTCCGGGCTTCTTGGCCGCAGGCCGTCTCACGGGCGGCTTTTTCGTCGGCGTCTTGTCTTTCGGGATGTCCTCGGCATTGACCTTGGCTTTTTCCCAGTGCAGCATAAACGCTGGGTCCGGATCGTAAGCCGTCAGCGTGCCCGTAAAGCGTATGGGATTGTCCTTCTCAAGCCGCGCCGCATCCGGCTGTCCGACGACTTTCACGTCCATGTTTGGTGTCGTGGCCGCCTGGAATTCCGCGTCACTGGTGACAAACGCCACCTTCAGGATGATCGGATCAGTGGCTGTCGCGGCTGGCGTGATTTCGATAAGCTTTCCAGGAACATCAGGAAATTCCAGCCCGCACGATGCGAGCCATGTGATTTTTGCTTTGTCTCCTCCCGTTTTCAGATCGGTAGTCACGGAGGCGATGGTCATGTCTTTGCGCGCAGCGTCGAGATCGGTGGCGCTAGGCACCTTGTACGTCGCGGGCCTCTCCGTAGACGTGCTGGCGAGTTGCAGCAATTCGCTTAACTCCGCGTCAACCAGGTTGTCACACGCCGCTTGTTGGTAGTTCACAAAGAGCTTCCGAAGATAGGTCTTGAGCTGCGTGGACTGTTGCTGCGTGGCGCTCTTTGAAGAGACGGCGCGCGCGATGTACCAGAAGCCATCCAACGGCTGTGGCGGAGTCGACGCCATGTACGCCTGGCCGAGGCGATAGTTGGTGACTGCCTCATCGGGATTCACTGCCAGCACCGCTTTGTAGTACTTGATCGCACCCGGGTAGTCCTTCAGCACCATCGCCGCCTGCGCGGCCGTTCCGTTCAAATAGATGGCCGCCTGCTTCTTCTGCTCATCGAACGCCTTGTCATCCAACGTGTCTGGCTTCTTAAGTTGTGGGACAAGTTTCAATCCTTCTTCGGCGGCCGCCATTGCTCCCTTGGCCTGAGCTGTCTGGTCGGCGGCGCTCAAGCTGTTAAACGCAAACGCGCGCGCATACAGCGCTCCGTACTTTTCGTTCGGTCCCACCTTGTCGCCCAGTGTCACCAGCTTGTCCGCAGATTCGATCACCTTTGGCCAGTTCTTCAGCTGGCTGTACGCCTGGTAGTACATCGGGTAGACGTAGATCAGCAGATTGGAGGTGGGATACTTCGAAACGAAATCGTCGAGGCACTTCACTTGCGACGCGGGATTCTTGTCGTTGGCGCAAGCCTGCTCCGCGTTGTATTCGGGCATCGTGTAGGGCTGTTTGCCCGCATCCTGTCCCGCCGGGGCCTGTGCGCCTACGTTGCTCGCGTTCCCAAGCACGAAACATAACGACATGCAAATCCCGAGCACCGCAACTCGTGTGATTCGATTCATTCCCATTCTCCTCGCTGAATCTTCAAGCCTCTGAGATTTTGTTCCGGTGCACCCGGACCGTCATTTACCGGGAACGCTGCAAGATTCGGCGCGGGCGGAGACTCAGCCGCGCCTGAAATCCTTGGGATTATAGGAAAAGCTCTGGCAGTATCGCAAGCCGTTCTGTTACTGCAAAGAGGGTATTTTGTCGGGAAAATTCTCCGAACTGCGGAAGTTTCGCCCCGCAGAGGCACGCGAGCAAAAAGATTTGCACTTGATTGTGTGATCATCGAAGGATTGTCGGCCGCTGCACCGTTGAAGCCGGCTTTTGCCGCCACCTGCTCTGAGTAAGTAAGATGAGCATCGCACAAAAAACGTGGCCTGAGGGAGGAAGAATTCGCATGACCAGCATTTCTGGAACCGATCAAAGCGCCGGCAGGCAACTTGCCGGCAAAGTGGCCCTCGTCACGGGCGGAAATCGCGGCATCGGCAAAGCCATCGCAGCGCGCCTAGCGGTCCTCGGAGCGGCCGTGGCGATTTGCGGCCGCGATTCGCAGACGCTCGCAACCACCGCCAGGGAACTTCAGGAAGTGGGCACTCCCATTTACTCGCAGTGCGCCGACGTCACAAAGTCTTCTGATGTCGATGCCCTGATAAAGGAAACTGAAACCGCCCTCGGCGCAATCTCCATTCTTGTCAATAACGCTGGGATGGGTCTTTTCGGGCCCGTCCAGGAAAAGACAGAACAGGAGTGGGACACTCTGATGAACACGAACCTGAAGAGCGTGTTTCTCGTGTCGCGCAAGGTGATTCCGGGGATGATTGAGCGCAAGTCCGGCGACATCATCAACATCAGTTCGCTTGCGGGAAAAAGTACGTTCGCAGGAGGCGGCATCTACTGCGCATCGAAATGGGCGCTGCAGGGTCTCAGCGGGTGCATGGCGGAGGACCTGAGGAACTTCGGCATCCGCGTCAGCACGCTTTGCCCGGGCAGCGTGGCCACCGAATTTTCCGGACGCGGCCCAAAGGATGCCAGCAAAGTGCTGACCGCTCAGGACGTTGCGCACGCCGTGGCCATGATTGCTACCCAGGGCCCGCAAAGTTTTCTCAGCGAGGTGCAACTGCGTCCGCTCACGAAACCCTAGCTGCTGCAGCCCGGCGAACATTTCCTCTTGACAATAGTCGTTATCACGACTATATTTCCCGGTGTGGCGCTTTCCAAAGGTAAAAAACGCGGCTCCGCTTCTCTCGAAACCATGGTCTTCGTCGCCTTGCTCAGGGCTGCGGAGCGTCTGAGCCAGGATGCTGAACAGTTGGTGAAGGAATACGGCTTGACCGGAACGCAGTACAACGTGCTCCGTATTCTTCGCGGCGCGGAGCCTGCCGGCCTGCCCTGCAAGGGCATCAGCGATCGCATGATTTCGCACGATCCAGATATGACGCGATTGCTCGACCGCATGGAGAAGCGCGGACTGATTACTCGCGAGCGCCAGTTCGACGATCGTCGGGTGGTAAAGACTCGCATCACTTCAGAAGGGCTCGACATCTTAAGAAAACTCGACGCGCCAGTGCAGGATCTGCATAGGCGGCAGTTCCGCAACATAAGTGGGGATCGCCTGAAAGTTCTGGCTGCCGCGCTCGAGGAAATTTTGCAAAAAACACCCGAGGCGACTTAGCAGGCATCGAAGGGTTTCCTGGTTCCGGGGTCTGTTTTACAAGCCCTGGACAGAAGAAGTTCCCAACGAATCTCAATTCAATCAAGAAGGAGACAATCCATGGACCAACTACTCTCGCGAACCACAATTAGCGCAACTCTGGCCGCTGTTTTAGCTGTTTCGGCCGCTGCAACGACAACAACCTGGCAAATCGATCCGCAGCACACCGCGGCGGGATTCGCAGTAAAGCACCTGATGATTTCGACGGTGCGCGGACAATTCAAAGGCGTCACGGGAACTGTAAATTGGGAGGATCAGGACATCAGCAAATCGACAGTGGATATCACCATCGATGCAAACACCGTGGACACAAGCGAACCCAAGCGCGATGCGGACCTCAAAAGCGACAAGTTTTTCGACGTCGCAAAGTATCCAACAATCACTTTCAAATCGAAAAAAATTGAGCAGGTTTCTGCCGGCAAACTGAAAATCACCGGCGATCTGACCATTCGCGGAGTAACCAAGGAAGTCGCGCTGGACGTCGAAGGTCCTACGCCACCGGTAAAGGATCCGTGGGGCAACACGCGCGTCGCGGCGAACGCCACAACAAAAGTAAACCGCCAGGATTTTGGCGTGAAGTGGAACGCGAACATGGACGGTGGTGGCGTTGTGGTTGGCGACGACGTAGCAATCACGATCGATCTCGAAATGATCAAGAAGGCAGCGAAATAACTGCGCTCATTCGACCGCGCGAATTCAAACAGGTGTCCGATCAAGGAGAAAAGCCATGAAGAATCCCGCACCGGCGGAGTATCCCGTCCATGAACTGATTCGCGAGCGATGGAGCCCGCGAGCATTCTCTGCAAAAGAAATTTCGTCAGAGGATTTGAGAAGTTTGTTTGAAGCAGCGCGGTGGGCTCCATCGAGCAGCAACGAACAGCCATGGGCGTTTATCGTGGCCACTCGAAACGACAACGAAAACTTCACAAAGGCCTTGCAGCCGCTCGTGGAATTCAACGTCAACTGGGCAAAGAACGCGTACGCTCTCGGCTTCGCGGTAGCGGAGTTGGCATTCGCGAAAAACAAGACGCCGAATCGCAACGCACATTACGACACCGGCGCGGCGATGTCGCAACTCACCACGGAAGCCACTTCACGCGGAATTTTCGTTCACCAAATGGCCGGATTTGATCCGGACACCGCGCGGGAAGTTTTTGAAATTCCTTCAGGCTGGGATGCGATCGCGGCGTTCGCGATGGGCTATCCCGGCGACCCTGCCCTCCTGCCCCAACCGTACCGCGACCGCGAAACCGCGCCGCGCGTACGAAAACCCATCCGCGAATTTGTCATGAACGGAAAGTGGGGTCATACTGCTAATTTCATACTAAAATAATCCTTACCACGAGGACCCGACCCGGCTCGATGCACAGCACGCTCGAATTCCTGATCAAACACGGCTACATGGTGTTGCTGGCCTGGGTGTTTGCCGAGCAACTTGGCCTTCCGATTCCTTCGCTTCCGATGATGCTGGCGGCGGGAGCGCTCGCAGGCACGGGTCATCTCAGTTTCTGGACTTCCCTTTTTCTGGTAACCATCGCCGCGCTTTTCGCCGATTCTTTCTGGTACATTCTCGGCCGGAAAAAAGGCATCCGCATTCTGCAATTCCTCTGCAAGATTTCTCTCGAACCGGATTCCTGCGTTCGCCGCACGGAAGGAATTTTTTCCAAGCAGGGCGCGCGTTCGCTGCTGATTGCAAAATTTATTCCCGGTCTAAGCACCGTGGCGCCGCCGCTCGCGGGAATTTTTCACATGCGCGCGCGCATGTTTCTCCTGTACGACGCGCTTGGCTCCGCGGTTTGGGGCCTGACGATTCTCGGAATGGGCTACATTTTCAGCGAACAGATCGAGCGCATCGCGGAACGCGCTGCAGCGCTTGGAGGCGGATTGGCGGCTCTGATCATCGGTTGTCTCGCCGGTTATATCGCCTGGAAATTTTTTGCGCGGCAACGATTTCTTCGCGAGCTGCGGATTGCGCGCATCACTCCGGAAGAATTAAAAGAAAAAATTGACGCTGCCGAAGAAATGGTGATTGTTGATTTGCGGCACTCGATGGATTTCGAGGCCGACCCGGAAACGATTCCCGGCGCATTTCGCATGGATGCGAAGGAGCTGGAAGAGAAAAACGATCGCTTGCCGCGCGACCGTGAAGTCATTCTCTACTGTACTTGACCAAACGAAGCCACCAGCGCCCGTGTGGCGCTCCTCTTGAGAAAACAAGGCATCCGAAGAATCCGGCCGTTGCAGGGCGGCTTGGATGCCTGGCGCAAACTCGGCTATCCAATCCAGAGCCTAGCCGTCGTGGCGAAGTGATTTGACTGCTGGTCGACCGTGCCAGCCATCGTCTCATAAGCTGCTTAGAACGACCTTCCAGAGCCCATCTCGGCCTTTCCATCGATTTTGAGGACCAGCGCCTTCTTCACAGGCGGGGCAGGACGATTCCGCCCTGGGCCTGGTATTTGCCCTTCTTGTCTTTGTAGCTGATTTCGCACGGGTCGCTGGATTCAAAAAAGATGACCTGGCAGAGTCCTTCGTTGGCGTAGATTTTTGCGGGCAGCGGAGTGGTGTTGCTGATTTCGAGGGTCACGAAGCCTTCCCATTCCGGCTCAAAGGGCGTGACGTTGACGATGATTCCACAGCGCGCGTAGGTCGATTTGCCGACGCAGATCGTGAGCACGTTGCGCGGAATGCGGAAGTATTCGATGGAACGGGCCAGCGCAAATGAGTTCGGTGGGATGATGCAGACGTCACCTTTGTAATCCACAAGCGACCGCGCATCAAACTTTTTGGGGTCGACGATGGTCGAGTTCACATTGGTGAAAATGCGGAACTCATCGGCGACGCGGATATCGTAGCCGTACGAAGACACTCCGTAGCTGATGACTCCTTCCCGGATCTGCCGGTCGGTGAACGGCTCGATCATTTTATGTTCCAGCGACATGCGGCGAATCCAGCTATCCGGCCTTACAGACATCCACGCCTCCTGGGAAATTTGACCGCAAAACGGTCAAACTAAATACGTCACCGTGAGCGGTGAACGCATGCCAGCTCGAACAAATTGAATTGGCAAAATCAATCTGAAGAAATTCAGTGTAGACGAGGCGTCACGTCTTGACAACCCGGCGCGCAGCCTCTAGCATCTGCCCCAGAGCAGCGGAGGCACGCTTGATTAAACTGGATATCGTAAACGCCGTCCTGGCAAAGCTCGAAGGAGCGGGCGTGAGTCGCGTCAAGGCCGAGCAGGCCGTGGAAACTGTTTTTGAATCGCTGAAGAACGGAATGGGACGCACTCAGAGAATCGAACTGAGGCGGTTTGGAGTTTTCACTGTGAAGCCCAGAAAGACGGGCATCGGCCGCAATCCGCGCACCGGTGAAGAAGTGAATATTCCTCCGGGCAAGGCTGTGCGATTTAAGCCCGGCAAAGAGCTCCAGGGCCTCGAGGGTTGATCGAGGTCCAGACGAGCCTGCAGCCGTCTGACCTTCCCGCAGTTTTTCGCATCCAATTTCAGGTGCGGGCATCAGTTAGATCCCGCCATATAATCTGTGAACAGCGATAACGAGTCCGCCCCCGCAACAATTGATCTGAACGTTGCGACTCCTGAGAGCCCGGCTGCGTTTCCCGCCTGGGCGGTCTCAGCGCCCACGAAGCCACAACGGCCTTGGCTGGCAGTTCTGCTTTTCGCGGTGACATTTTTTACGTGCCTTGCTGCCGGACGGCAATTTGCCATTTCATTTGCAAACGGCCAGGCGGCGTCAATCGACGAGTTCGTCGTTTCGCTGAAGCTGCTCTACAAAGATCCGACGGCTCTCGCAGCCGGATTCCCATTTGCGATTTCGCTGATGGCGATTTTGCTGGCGCACGAACTGGGCCACTACTTCGCGTGCAGACATCACGGCATCCGCGCGAGCTATCCGTATTTTATTCCGGCGCCAACTTTGATTGGGACGCTTGGCGCTTTCATTTTGATGCGGTCGCCGATTCGCAGCCGGCGCGCCTTGTTTGATGTGGGCGCATCGGGACCGCTGGTGGGATTTGTACTGGCGATCCCGATCCTGATTTACGGCGTTGTGCATTCGCGAATCGTGCCTGGACTCAATTCGTCGTCTGCAAACATCGTGTTTGGCGTACCGCTTGCGCTTCGCCTGCTGGCGCAAAGAATTTTCCCCGGAGCGGATCCTCTCACGGTCTTGCTTCATCCCGTTGGACGCGCCGCGTGGGTTGGACTTTTTGCGACGGCGCTGAACCTTCTGCCCGCGGGGCAGCTGGATGGTGGACACATTCTTCGCTCCCTTAGCCCGCGACTGCATCGCTGGCTGGGCTGGCTGGTCCCTGCGGCGCTTGCCGCGCTCGGATATTTTCACGCAGGAATTTGGTTGATGTGGGCGGGAATTTTGCTGGCGCTGCGGTTCCTGCGAATTCCGACGGTGTATGACCAGAGGCCGCTCGACTCGACGCGCGCGGTGCTGGCAATTGTTACGCTGCTGGTAATGATTCTCTGCTTTATGCCGGTTCCGCTGTGGCAATCGGCAAGTTCCCATTGACGGACACCATCTCGCCGCTATGATGCTCGTGCGCGCGGCGCTCGTGTCTCAGCCGTTGCGTCATCACAAATGCCGACACTTATCCGCACACTGCGTTTGCGCGACTTGCTTTTTCTTTTTATTGGATCGGTGATTGGTTCGGGCATTTTTCTCTCACCTGGATTGATTCTTCGACAGGTAAATGGCTCCGTTGGGCTGTCCATGCTGGTTTGGGTGGCGGGCGGAGTGATGTCGCTGCTCGGCGCGTTGACTTACGCGGAGCTTGCGGCCGCGAATCCCGAAGCGGGCGGACTTTACTGTTATATCCGCGACGGATTCGGGCGCCTGCCGGCATTTCTTTATGGATGGTGCCTGTTTCTGGTGATTTCGGCGGCGACCATCGCCGCTCTTGCGCGCGCGTTCGCGCGATATCTTGCGGAAGTGATTCCACTGACGCCGGCGGAATCGCCTGCGGCCGCAGTTTTGATGATTGCCGTGGTCACTGTCGTGAACGTGAGGGGCACGCGGCAGAGTTCGGATTTGCAAAATTGGACGACGCTGGTCAAAAGCGGTTTGATTATCGTGCTGAGCCTCGTTTTGTTAATTCTTGGCAGGCATGCCAGCGAAATTCCTGCCGCTGTCGGCACCAGTCTCCACGGAATGAATTTATTCTCGAATTTCAGTTTCGCGATGATTGCTGTTCTGTGGGCGTATGAGGGATGGCAGTTCGGAACGTACAGCGCGGGAGAGGTGCTCGAGCCTCAGAAAGTTTTTCCGCGCGCGTTCCTGCTTGGCTCATTGATTTTGATTGGGCTATACGTGGTCGCAGTGATGGGTTATTTGGTGGCGCTCGGACCTGAGGCCGCCGCCAGCAGTGATGCGATTGCGGCGACGGCGGCGAGCGCTGTTTTGGGTCCGTGGGCCGGCAAGTTTGTCGCGTTGACGATTCTGATTTCGGTTTTCAGCGCGACGAATAGCGTGGTGCTGACGGCGCCGCGAGTGTTCTATGCGATGTCACGAGACAATTTGTTTTTCAAAGCGCTGGCTGAAGTCCATCCGCGATTTCATACTCCCGCCGCCGCGATTATAGCTTTGTGCGTTTGGTCCGCTGTTCTGACGCTTGCTGGGGGTTTTTCGGAATTGATCCAGGGCGTAGTGTTCATTGGCTGGATTTTCTACGGCCTTGGAGCGGCGGCCATCTTTCCGCTTCGCGCAGCCCTAGGGACAAAAACACTTCCCTATCGTGTTCCGGGATATCCGTGGACGCCGATTGTTTTTCTGTTGGCTGCCGGGGCGGTCGTCGGCAATGCAATTTATCTGGCGAAGCGCGATCCCAGCCAATTTCGCCACGTGATTGCAGGCCTGCTGCTGATGGCTCTGGGAATTCCGGCGTATTTTTTTTGGCGGTATTGGAATTTGCGCAGGCCTCCGTCTTCCTAAAGCAACGCAGAAAGTGCAGAGCGGCCACGAACCCGCTAACGGCGGACAGGTAGTATCGTGCTCCTAGAGGAGCTGCAGAGGATCCATGTCGACAAGGACTGCGGTTTGCGGAATTTCGTTGGAATCGCAAAAAGCCAGTGCGCCTCCGAGGATTTTTGTGAGCTGCGCTTTCTTTTTCGCCTTCAGCAAGAACTGAAAACGGTACTCGGTTTTGAGGCGCGCCAGTGGAGCGCTGGCCGGTCCGAGAATCCGTAACCCGTCGCCGTTGTGCGGGGCCAAAAACTGCGACAGCTTGCGCGACCAGGTGATGGCCTTTTCAAGACTCGCGTTGCGCACAATCACGTTGGCAAGCGAGGTAAACGGCGGGTACGCCATGACCTGACGATAATGGAGTTCGCGCTCGAAAAAGGCGGCGTAGTCCTGTTTGACCGCATCCTGAATCGCGTAATGCTCGGGATAGAAGGTCTGAATCAGGACGCGGCCGGGCAATTCGCCGCGGCCTGCACGTCCCGCGACTTGCGTCATCAACTGAAACGTGCGCTCCGCCGCGCGAAAATCCGGCATCGTCAACGAACTATCGGCGCTGATCACGCCGACCAATGTCACACGATGAAAATCATGTCCCTTGGCGAGCATTTGCGTGCCGACAAGAATATCCAGCGCTCCGTCCGCGAAGGCGCCCAGCGTTTCCTGGTACTGGCGCTTCGTGCGAGCGGTGTCACGATCGAGCCGCGCAATGCGCGCCTTGGGAAATTCCTTGCGCAGCCGCTCTTCGAGTTGTTCGGAGCCTTCGCCGAAGAAATAGACATACTGCGAATCGCACTTGGGACATTTTTTAGGAATGGATTGCACCGAACCGCAATAGTGGCATTCGAGGCGATTGCGACTCTTGTGATGAGTCACGGAGATGCTGCAATTCACACATTGTACATTTGCGCCACAGCTCCGGCAGATGACGCTCCAGGAATATCCGCGGCGGTTGATCAGGATTAGCGCTTGCGTTTTGAAATTCAGGCATTCCCGGATTTCTTCGCGCAGGCGCGATGAGATTGGGGATGTCTGGTGCGTTTGCCTGAATTCCTCGCGCAGGTCGAGAATTTCGACTGACGGCAAGGAACGCTCCGCCACGCGCTGTGCAAGAGTGAGCAATTCATATTTGCCGCTCCGAGCATGATGAAAGGTTTCGAGTGATGGCGTCGCCGATCCGAGCAGCGCCACGGCATTTTCAAGCTTGGCGCGCACAATCGCGACGTCTCGCCCGTGGTATCGCGGTGTCTCCTCCTGCTTGTAGCTCGACTCCTGCTCCTCATCCACGATGACCAGGCCGAGTTTGTCGACAGGAGCAAAAATCGCGGAGCGAGTCCCGACGATCACGCGGGCTTCCCCGTTTCGAACGCGCCACCATTCCCGAGCGCGCTCGACGTCGCTGAGCGCGGAGTGCAGGACGGCCACGCCTTCGAAGCGCGCGCCAAACCAGGCGCGGCATTGCCGGCCTATCCACAACGTCAACGCAATTTCCGGCACCAGTACAATCGCGGTTTTTCCGCGAGCCAGCGTGTCCTGCACGGCACGCAAATAAACTTCGGTTTTTCCGCTGCCGGTGACTCCGTGCAAGAGCTGCACGCCGAATTCGCCAAGCTCAAATCGCGCGCGAATCGCTCCGAAAGCTTGTTCTTGCTCGGTGTTCAATGTGTGAGCGGGCGGCGTGTAGCCCGTGTCGAAGGGATCCTCCGCCAGGTCGAGCGCTTCTTCCCAACTCTCGAGCTTGTCTTCGTGGAGTAGTCTTTCAACGAAAGCGCGAGAGACGGCAGCAAGTTTCAGCAGCTGCGAAAGCGGAAGGGGCCCGCGTTCCACCACCAATAAGTTTCGCAGCCGCTCTTCTTTGGGCGGCAGAGCTACGCTTTCGTCGTTGCTCTTCCACGCGATGATTCGCTGCGTCCTGCGCTTGCGACTGTGAATCTGCTGACGGATTTCAAGAAGGCCCCGCCGCTGCAGCTTGAGCAAATCAGCCAGCGGCATTCCCGACCTTATAACAGTTTGCAAAGACAATCCATTTTTCGCGGCTTGCAATTTGTTCAGAAAATTGGGCTTCGTTGCGCTTTCGTCAAAAAAATTTGCCGGTGCGCCGCGAGCCATATCCGTCAGCACAACTATCTGCCGGGTGTGCAATTCGGTCACGGGCGGAAGCATCGCGCGATAGACTTCGCCGATCGGGGCGACATAATACGAAGCGATCCATTTGCCTAGCTCTAAAAGTCTTGGCGTCAGCGCAGGCAAAAGGTCGAGGCATTTCTGCACGTCGCGAAGTTTTGTGCCCGGTCGAGCTTCTTCAACCCAATCTGTTACGACGCCGACGAGAGATTTTTTGCGGAACGGTACGAGCACTCGTGAACCCGGGGCAATCTCCGCGGCGAGCCGTGCCGGGACCCGGTAAGTAAACGTCGTGCGCAACGGCACGGCGACCGCTACGTTACAAAGTTTTTCGTGCATTGACTTTCGTAGTGTATCAGGTGGCCGGAAAATGACCGCCCTGCAGGCGCCGGAACTCATGCGCTCATCAGTGCGACGCCAAGAAAAATTGCCGCGATGCCGGTCCATTGCAGGAGCGCAATGCGTTCCTTCAAGAAAATCGCTGCGAAGGCCACTGTCACCGCTCCGTAAAGCGAGCCGAGAACGCTGATCACGGCTACTTGCTCCAGTCGCATGCCAAGATTGCTGAGCGCAAAAGCTGCCGTGTCCAGCAAGCCCATTCCGTAGACCTGCGCGCTGGTTCGTTTGTTTTTTATTCGCAACGGGATATTCTTCGCGGTCACCAGGCAAAAAGTGATTACAGTGCCGGTTACACGAATCAACCACACCGTAGGCAGAGCGCCTGTTCGTGGAATGATGCGAATCCCCAGAAGCCAAAAGAGAATTCCGAAACCGAACGCCGGCGCGATTGCCCAGCCGAGTCCGGCAAACCCCCATGGTTTCTCCGTCTCATTTCGTTTGCTACCGGAATTATCGCCTGTCGCAACGAGAAAGACGCCCAGCAGGGCAGCAGCGATTCCGAGCGCGCGGCAAGTCGACAACCGTTCGCCCGAAAGAGCGGAAAGGACGACTGCGAGAATGGGATAGCTTGCGGATACGGGACCAACAAGGGAGAGCTTGCCAATTTCGAAAGAACGATAGAGCGCAAGCATCGCAAACGTGTTGACGGCTCCCGCGAGAATTCCCCACGCCCAGGGCTGCCAGCCTGAGCGGTCAAACAGGTGCCCCCAATCGCGCGTAAATAAAAGGAGCACCGTGACGAACGTGGCGCCCCACGCCTGCATGCCCAGCACGGCACGCAGATTTCCAACCGCGCGCGTCGCGAAACGCGCCAGAAAATCCGCGCTTCCCCACGCAAACGCTGTGGCAACGCCGAGCAGAATGCCCATGCGCGCTTATTTCGCCTTGTTTTTTTTGACTTCGAGGCCGAGCTCGGCCATGACTTTCTGAAGATCCTTCCAGA
>Ga0207646_10001320_pt1 | contig 30758 bp, 32 predicted proteins | sample KBSK5502metaG_FD_184343 | JGI IMG/M metagenome (GOLD analysis project Ga0207646, IMG submission 184343) | Corn, switchgrass and miscanthus rhizosphere microbial communities from Kellogg Biological Station, Michigan, USA - KBS K5-50-2 metaG... | ecosystem: Host-associated > Plants > Roots >... | reverse complement strand
CGAGAGGACCGGGTTGAACGGCCCGCTAGTGTACCGGTTGTCACGCCAGTGGCAGCGCCGGGTAGCCATGGCCGGTTTGGATAAGCGCTGAAAGCATCTAAGTGCGAAGCCAACTCCAAGATAAGGTCTCCCACCGGGTTAACCGGGTAAGGGCCCTGCTAGACCAGCAGGTTGATAGGCCGGAGGTGTAAGAGGAGCAATCCTTTGAGCTGACCGGTACTAATAGCCCGAGGGCTTGTTCACCTATAACTCACTCTTCAGATCACTGAAGTGAGTCAACAAGAAATGGATCCAGCGCAATACGCATGAAGGAGCATCTCGTAGACCTAATTCGGTTGTTTCAATGACAGGCGACGTCGACCTGCACTGGTCGGCGCGCGCCCTGGAGCTCGCGCGCGTGGCCGACTTCCGGACCAGCCCCAACCCGATGGTCGGCGCCGTCGTGCTCGACAGCTCTGGCCACCTCGCCGGCGAGGGCTACCACAAGGCGAAGGGCCAGCCCCACGCCGAGGAGGAAGCGCTGCGTGAAGCCGGCGATCGCGCCCGCGGCGGCACCGTCTACGTCAACCTCGAGCCCTGCACCCACGTCCACCGCGAGCTTTCGTGCGCGAACGCTCTCATCCAGGCCGGTGTTCGGCGCGTCGTGGTGTCGATGACCGACCCCGACGAGCGGGTCAGGGGCGCGGGCATCAAAGCCCTGGAAAACGCCGGCGTCGCCACGACCGTGGGCCTCCACCAGGAAAGGGCCACACGCCTCAACGAGTTCTACGTCAAACATCGCCTCACCGGCCGCCCTTTCGTGACCGCCAAGTTCGCCATGAGCCTGGACGGCAAGATCGCCACCCGCACAGGCGAGGCGCGCTGGATCTCGGGCGAGCAGTCCCGGCTACACGCGCACCGGCTCCGCCACCAGCACGACGCGATCCTGGTCGGCATCAACACAGTGCTGCAGGACGATCCTGAGCTCACGGCGCGGATCGAAGGGGAGGACGCGCGCCAGCCGCTACGGATCGTCCTCGACAGCCAGCTCCGGATACGCCCGTCGGCCCGAGTCGTCGCCGCCAACACCCTGATCGCCACGACCAGACAAGGCAGCGTCGGCCTCGCAGAGGTCGTCAAGCTGCCCGCCACCGAAGAAGGCCGGGTCGACCTCGTTGCCCTCCTCGACGAGCTCGGCCGCCGCGATCTCCTCAGCGTCCTGGTCGAGGGCGGCGGTGAGGTCCATGCCTCGCTCTTCGCCCAGGGCCTGGTCGACAAGGTCGTCGCCTATGTCGCGCCCAAGCTCATCGGAGGCCGCGACGCACCGGGCCCATTGGGTGGCAAAGGCGTCGACCGCCTCGTCGACGCGACGCACCTGACCGGCGTGGACGTGACCAGGCTCGGGGATGATCTCCTGATCAGCGGCTATGTTCACCGGGATCGTTAGCGCCGTCGCCAAGGTGGTCGAGGCCCGGCGGGGCAGCCTCGCGATCGACCACGCCGGCATCGCCAGGCACCTGAAGAAGGGCGGCAGTGTGGCCGTCAACGGCGCCTGCCTGACCGTGGTGAAGAAGAAGGGACCGATCTTCTACGCCGACGTCGTCCCCGAGACCCTCCGCCGCACGAACCTCGGCGCCCTGAAACCGGGCGACGAGGTCAACCTCGAGCTGCCCGTCACCGCAGCGACCACCCTCGACGGCCACATCGTCCAGGGCCATGTCGACGCGACCGCGGCGGTGGCGAGCGTCAACGGAGGCGAGGTCACCTTCGAGCTCCCGACAACCCTGTCCAGGCTCGTCGCCTACAAGGGCTCCATCGCCGTCGACGGCGTCAGTCTGACCGTCGCCGCGGTCGACAAGCCGCCCGGCACCTTCACCGTCGCCCTCATCCCGCACACGCTTGAGGCCACCATCGCCAAGCACTACCGCAAGGGCAGCATCGTCAACCTCGAGGCCGACGTCATCGCCCGCTACGTTGCGCGAAACCTGCGAAACCAGCGAAACCTCCCCAAGTAGACTCAAGCAGCACATGGGGCTCGCCACCGTTCCGGAGGCCGTCGAAGACTTCAAGCAGGGCAAGTTCGTCATCGTGGTCGACGACGAGGACCGCGAGAACGAAGGCGACCTCGTGGTCGCCGCCGAGAAGGTCACGCCCGATCACGTCAGCTTCATGACCCGTCACGGCTCCGGGCTCGTGTGCCTTCCGATCATCGCCAAGCGCCTGGACGAGCTCGGTATCGCGCCTATGGTCGAACGCAACACCAGCCGCCTGGGCACCGCCTTCAGCGTCAGCATCGACGCGAAAGACATCACCACGACCGGCGCTTCCGCGCACGACCGCGCGGCGACGATCCGCAAGGTCGTCGACCCCGACGCGAAGCCGCAGCACTTCTCCATGCCCGGCCACACGTTCCCGCTGAGGGCGGCGCCCGGCGGCGTCCTCACCCGCGCCGGCCAGACCGAGGCCGCCGTCGACCTCGCCACGCTGGCCGGCCTCTACCCCGCCGGCGTCATCACCGAGCTCATGAAGCCGGACGGCACGATGGCCCGCATGCCCGACATCGAGAAATTCGCCGAAGAGCACAACCTCAAGATCATCGCCGTCGCCCAGCTCATCGCCTACCGCCGGCGCAACGAGAAGCTCGTGGCACGCCGGGTCGAAGCCGTCATCCCGATCGGCGACCCCCCAAAGCTATGGCGGCTCTACGCGTACGAAGACGTGCTCAGAAAAGAAAATCATCTCGCCATCGTCCTCGGCGACATAGACGGAAAACAACCCACCCTGTTAAGAGCGCACTCCGAGTGCCTCACCGGCGACATCTTCGGCAGCCTTCGCTGCGACTGCGGCGCCCAGCTTCACGCCGCCATGAACACGATCGCCGAAGCAGGAAGCGGCGTGGTCCTGTACATCAGGCACCAGGAAGGGCGAGGCATCGGCCTGCTCGACAAGCTCCACGCCTACAACCTGCAGGACGAGGGACTCGACACCGTCGAGGCCAACGAAGCCCTCGGCCACCCGCCCGACAAGCGCGACTACGGCATCGGCAGCCAGATCCTCTACGACCTGGGTGTCCGCAAAATCCGGCTCCTCACCAACAACCCCAAGAAGATCTACGGCCTCGAAGGTTTCGGCCTGGAGGTCGTGGAGAGGGTCCCCATCGCGATCGACCCCAACACGCACAACGAACGCTACCTCAAGACCAAGAAAGACAAGCTCGGCCACCTGCTGTAATTCACTGCAGGACCACAAGACACAGATGGGCGAGAAGGGAGCAACCCCAGACCTCGACGGCGCCGACCTCAGCATCGCGATCGTCGTCGCGCGATTCAACGAGCACGTGACGAGGCGCCTCCTCAAAGGCGCGCAGGACGCCCTGCAGAGGCACGGTGTCGAAGACCCCGACGTCTACTGGGTCCCCGGCTCCCTCGAGCTCCCGGTCACGGCCCTCGCCCTCGCCGAGAAGGGCGCGCATGACGCGATCGTGTGCCTGGGCGCGGTGATCAGGGGTGAGACCTTCCACTTCGAGGTCGTCGCGACGCAGGCGGCGATGGGGCTCATGCAGGTCCAGCTCGACACCGGCGTGCCGATCACCTTCGGCGTGCTCACGACCGACGACGAGGACCAGGCCCTCGCCCGCTCAGGCCTGAAGAACAACAAGGGCGCCGACGCCGCCGAAGCCGCGATCGAGATGGCCAACCTCCTGAGAGAGATCCAGGGCTAGACACACCTAGACACACCTAGACACTCCCCTAGACACTCAAAGACCTTCAGCCCACGACCGACACAGCCACCACGCTCCGTCCCGCCGGCGCGACCACGAACCCCTCCGTCGCCGCCGGCGTGCTGAACCGCATCGCACCGCCAAGCGAAGTCTTGAACAAGACGCGCCCGTCCGCAACATCGAGCGCAAACAGAGTCCCGGTCGATGGCTCGATCGCCCACACCGCGCCCGCCGCGACGATCGGCGAGCCCTGCCGTGGCGCGCGCGCAGACCACGCCACAGAGACGGAACCCGCGCTCACGTTCAACGCGTACAGTCCGTCCGCGCACGGCACGTAGACCACAGACCCCGACCACGCCGTCCCGCCCCACGCGCCCGAACACACCCGACGCGACGCCAGCTGACGCCCGACGCCGCCCAACGCTCCCGCCCGCAGCACGTACGCGACGCCCTCCTTGCCGATCGACACCACCAAGCCGCCCGGCAGAAGCGCCGCCCCCACCGACCCCAGGTCCGTGTCGCTCGCGTTCAGTTCCATCCAGTTGGAGGGCGCGAAATATGAACGCACCGTCCGCAGGTCAGGCGACAGCTGAAGCACCGAATCGCTGTAACCGAAGATCGACGACGACGACGTCGCGTTGCCCGTGACCACGTACACGCTCCCGTCGGCCGCAATCGATGGACCCTGCGGGCTCCAGATGCTCGCCCCCACCGGCGTGGGTACGCGATACGCAGACGCAAGACCTCCGCCCAGCGGCACCGCGACCACGTAGCCGTGGTAGTTCCCACAGTCGCCGAACAGGCCTCCGATCGGCACGTACACCGACCCCGACCCGATCGCGAGCGCGCCCCGAAACTGCTGCACAGACGGGTTCGACCCGACCGGGTCCATGGTCTGCGACCACAGCACCGATCCGTCCGCCAGGCTCAGCGCGAACAGCACGTGGTGGTACCCGCGCAGGTAAGCCACCGCGTACACGCGCCCGCCGGCAACGTCGGCGGCCGGCGTGCCCGTGATCCCGGTCACAGGCCCGATGTCCCCGCAAGGCAGAGTCGACGAGACCACTGGATCGCCCAGGTGCCGCTGCCACACGACCGACCCCGTGAACACGTCGAGCGAGTACACCGTGTTGTTCTCGGTCGCGACGATGACGTGCCCCGCGACGATCAGCGGCGAGGCGTACACCTGCCCGTCGACGGCCATCTTCCACGCCACCGAAGGCGACGTGAGAGCCGGCTCAGCCGCCCCAGCACCGGATCGGCCCGCATCGCGGTGGTACTGCGCCCACTCCACCGATATCGGCGGCGACGCAGACGCGGAGGCAGTGCGCCCGCTGCTGCTTACACCAGACGGCGACCCGCCGCAACCACACGCGACCAAGACACAACCCAGGACGGCGGCGACGGCCCGGATCAAATTCCCCAGACGAACTTGCGCTCCGCCCGCAATCGCGCCCGCTCCGGCCCGATCAGCTCGACCCGGCCCTGCATTGCGACGCCCCGCTTGGGCCCCATCGCGTCGACGACCATCGCCGCCCGCGGCTCCGAAGACAGATTCCGCAGCTTCACCCCGTCGACGTCGAAGTCCAGCGAGCCGTCGTCGTTCATCGTGTACATCACCGGTACCACGTGCGGCCACCCCGAAGACCCGACCGTCGCCACCCGCGCCAGCCGCTGCGAGCGCAGAAACTCCAGCTCCGCGTCACTGAACAACAACGGCGACACCGCCTCACATCCTAGACTGAAAAATTCGCATGGCATTGACAACCGAAAGCACGATCGGTGGCTACACGATCAAGCGCCGCGAGCCGCTCGCCAGGCTCGACGGCGCGTACATCGAGCTCGAGCACGAGCGAACCGGGGCCAGGCACATCCACATCGAATGCCCCGACGACAACAACGGTTTCGCCGTCTTCTTCGCGACCCCGCCCAACGACTCCACCGGCGTCGCGCACATCCTCGAGCACACCGTCCTCGCCGGCTCGCAGCGCTACCCGGTGCGAGATCCGTTCTTCAGCATGACCCGCCGCTCGCTCGCGACCTTCATGAACGCGTTCACCGGCTCCGACTGGACGACCTACCTCTTCAGCACCCGCAACGAGAAGGACTTCAAGAACCTCCTCGACGTCTACCTCGACGCCACCTTCTTTCCACGCCTCAGCGAGGACTCGTTCAAGCAAGAAGGGATCCGCTTCGAATTCGAGGACCCCGGCGACCCGAAGAGCGGGCTGAGGTACAAGGGCGTCGTCTTCAACGAGATGAAGGGCGCCCTCGCGACGCCCGGCGCGGCCGTCGACCGCGCCATCGGCAAGACGCTCTTCCCCGGCACGCCATACGCGTACGTGAGCGGCGGCGACCCTCAGGACATCCCCAACCTCACCTGGGACATGCTCCGCAGGTTCCACGCCCGCCACTACCACCCCAGCAACGCCCACTTCTACACCTACGGCGACAGGCCGCTCGAGGAGACGCTCGACGCGATCGAGCGCGGCGCGCTCAGCCGCTTTCAGCGCATCGACCCCGACAGCGACATTCCCGACGTCACCCGCTTCAAGCACCCAACCGAGGCCGTCGAGCCCTATCCGGCGGAGCCCGGAGACGAGAACGACCGCAAGGCGCAGGCCCTCGTCGCCTGGGTGACCATCCCGAGCGCCGACTCGTTCCGGAACCTCGCCATGCGCGTCCTCTCCGAGGTCGTGCTCTCCAACGCCGGCTCGGCGCTGCGCAAGGCCCTCATCGACTCCGGCATCGGCAGCGCCCTTGCCGACGGGAGCGGATTCCACGACGACTACAAAGAGGCCGTCTTCGGCGCCGGACTGAAGGGCATCAAGCAAGAGGACGCCGGCAAGGTGCAGAAGGTCGTCCTCGACACCCTCGAGCGGATCGCCGACCTGGGCGTCGACCAGTCGCAGGTCGACGCCGCCATCCACCACCTGGAATTCGAGAAACGCGAACGCTCCAACGCCGGCTTTCCCTACGCGCTGCGACTGCTGTTCGCCACGATGCCGCCGTACCACTACGGGGGCGACATCTACAGCGCGCTCGACTTCGACGCGGACCTCGACCACCTGCAGAGATCTAGGCAGGAGGGAAGGTTCTTCGAGAACCTCATCCGCGCGGAGCTGCTCGACAACCCGCACCGCGGCCTGCTCACCGTCATCCCCGACACCGAGCTCGAAGAGCGAATGCGGCGCAAGGAGCTCGACCGCCTCGCCGCCGTCGAGGCATCTCTCACCGACGAGGACCGCAAGCGCATCGTCGAGGACGCGCTGCGCCTGAAAGCTGACCAGGAGGCCAAGCAGGACCTCTCCGCGCTGCCCACGCTCGATCTCACCGACATCCCGATGAAGTTCGAGGACGTGCCCAGCCATGACATCGACTTGAGCAAGGCGACCGTCGAGTTCTACCCGCAGCCCACCAACGGCATCACCTACCTCGACGTCCGCAGCGACTTCGCCACGCTCACGCCCGAGCAGCAGGATCTCCTTCCCCTGTTCAGCCGGGTGCTCACACAGAGCGGCGCCGCGGGCCAGGACTACGTCGAGGTCGCCGCGCGAATCGCCTCCAACACCGGCGGCATCGGCGCCGCGGCGCAGGTGCAGTCGCTCGCCGCGCGCGACGACTACATCGAGTCGTTCGTCATCTCCGGCCGCGCCCTCGACCGCAACGCGCAGCCCTTCATCGAGCTGCTGACCGACCTTGTCGCGCGGCTCGAGATCCGGCCGAAGCGCCTCAAGGAGGTCATCGCCGAGATCAGCACCCGCCTGGAGAGCTCGCTCGCCGGTCTCGGGTTTCAGTTCGCGCTGCTGCGAGCCCAGGCCAAGTTGAGCTCCGAAGGCGCTGTCAACGACCGCCTGCAGGGCATCGGCATGCTCCACACCATGCGCCGGCTGGCCAAGCTCGACGAGGTGAACCTCAATGAGGTCATCGACAAGCTCGACGGCATCCGCACGCGTCTCTTCCGCGCTGAAGGCCTCCGGATCGTCGTCACATGCGAGGAAGGGATGATCGAACCGCTGACGGAGATGCTGACCGGGCTGGTCGCCGCCCTGCCGCCGGACGGCGAGCCGGGCCGGCCGACCAAACCGCCCCCCGACGAGAGCTTGCCCGAGGCGCGCACCGCGCCGGTCCCCGTCGCATTCAACGTCCGGATCTTCAAGACGGTCACCTTCACACACCCCGACTCGGCCGCGCTGCTGGTGCTGTCCAACTACCTGCGCGACACCTTCCTCCACCGCGAGCTGCGCGAAAAGGGCGGCGCGTACGGCGGCTACGCCCAGGCCGGGGTTGGCAACGGGACCTTCTACTTCGGCTCCTACCGCGACCCGAACATCGTCCGCACCTACGACGTCTTCGACCAGGCGATCAGGTGGGTCACCGACCGCGAGATCGAGCAGGAGGCCCTCAAGGAGGCGATCCTCGGCGCCTGCGGCGACGTCGACCCGCTCGAGTCGCCCGACATCAAAGGCCGCCGCGAGGCCACCAACCGCGCGACAGGCTTCGACCGCGAGGCGCGCGAGCAGTTCAAGAAGCGCCTTCTCCAGGTGACGGGGGACGACCTGAAGAGGGTGGCGACCGCGTACTTTCTCGACAAGACCGGCGTGCAGACCACCGTCGCGGGCGCCGACCTCATCGACGAGGCGCGCAGGGAAAAGCCCGGCCTGTTCGAGGTTGTCTCACCCATTTAGACTGGCCACCGTGAACCAGTTCTGGCGGCACGAGCTGTTCTGGCCCGCGGTCCTGATCGTCGTCGGGCTCTACTTCCTCCTGAGCAACCTCGGGGTGCTCTGGTGGCTCAAGCCGGGCATCTTCTGGCCGGCCGTGCTCATCGCTCTCGGCATCTGGTTGATCGTCCGCCGCACGTCGCGGTAGGACCATGTGGTACCGCAACCCGAGCGTCTTCTGGGGCGGCGTGCTCGTCATTACCGGCTTGCTGTTCCTGCTCGCCAACCTGAACGTGCTCCAGAACGTCACCTGGGACGTGGTCTGGCCGCTCTTCCTGATCGCGCTGGGGATCGCGCTGGTGGGGGCCCGCATCGGGCCCGGCGGCGCGTCGACGGACGTCGACAGCTCCGAGCCCCGTGATGTCCTGGACAAGGCGAAGCTCGAGGTCGCGGTCGGCGCCGGGCGTCTCGAGGTGCGCGCGGCGCCGCTTGGCGACCAGCTCTACCGCGTCCACATCGAGCGCGGCGGCGCGACGCCCGAGGTCCGCCTCGACCGCGCGTCGGGCACGCTGCGCATCAGCCAGCGCGTCGACTGGTTCATGGGCACGCGCCGGCTCCGCATCGACGCCACCCTCACCGACGCGATCCCCTGGGACGTGAGCTGCAGCACCGGCGCGATCCGCGGCGAGTTCGATTTCTCCTCCGCGAAGCTGGCCGGCTTCGCCTGCCGGACGGGCGCGAGCTCGATCGACCTCAGCCTCGGCACGCCGGCCGGCACCGTCCCCATCCGCGTCGAAGGCGGCGCGCTCAAGGTGAGCATCACGCGGCCCGCTGGCGTCGCCCTCCAGGTCCAGGCCTCAGGTGGCGCGGTCCAGCTGCGCGCGGACGGCGCGCGCCAGGACGGCCTCGGTCCGCGCAGCTGGAAGAGCGAGGGTTACGACGCCGCCGCCGCCCGCTATGACGTGACGGTCTCGGGCGGATCCATCAACGTCGACGTGTCGGGGCGCTAGCGCATGCGCTACACGTACCGCTACCGCTCGTTCTTCTGGCCGGCGATTCTTATCCTCGCCGGCGTCATCGCCCTGCTGGTCAACACCGGACGGCTCCCGGTCGAGCGCCTCGGTCTGCTCATCGCGCTGTGGCCGCTGATCCTGATCGTGATCGGCCTGGAGCTCATCGTCCGCCGCAACCTCCACGGAGTCGCGGGCGACGTCGCCGCGGCCCTGATCGTGCTGGTCGCCATCGCCGGGGCGGCGGGCTACGTCATCGTCGCGCCCGCTCCCCGCGCGACGCAGACGCTCGACTCATCGGCCGACGTGGGCAGCGTCAAGCAGGCCGCCCTCCAGATCAACGTCGGCGCCGCCAACATCACGATCGGCGGCACGACCGACAAGCTGTACACCGTCCACATCGAGTACAGCGGCGCGCAGCCAACGGTGCAGTTCGACTCGGATGGCGGCGTCCTGCACATCGACCAGTCGGCCCAGGGTTTCACGCCATTTCAAGGCTCCGCGTTCAAGCTGACCGTCGACCTCAACACCAGCGTCGACTGGACGATCGAGGAAAACACCGGCGCCAGCAGGACGACGATGAACCTTGCAAGAGTTCATGTGACGTCGCTCCAGATCAACGGCGGCGCAAGCACGGACGACATCGGCCTCGGGCCGACCTCGCGGGTCGGGAAGGTCCAGATCAACGGCGGTGCGGTGACCGCGCATCTGCACCGGCCCGCGGGCACGGACGTCAAGGTCGAGGTTTCCGGTGCGTTCGTGAACCTGGTCGTCGACGGCACGGCGTATCACGCCATCGGGACCGTCGGCAACGGGACCGAGCTCGGCGCGTCGGGCTATGACATCAAGGTCAGCGGCGGGGCCTGCACAGTCACGGTCGACACCGCAGGCGGGTCAGACTAGCCGCGCATCCAGCGCTTCCGCCCGGGCCTGGTAGATCGCGCGGGTCGCCGGCGACACCGCGTCGCGCAGCCCGCGCGCCGCGATGCTGAGCAGCGCGTCGAGCTCGTCGTTCAGCACTCCCGCGGCGCGCAGCACCGGGCCCAGCGCGGCCACGCGCTCGGCGCCCGCGAGGATGGCGTCCTGGTCGGCGGCCAGGGCCGCGAGCTCATCAGCCTCACGCCGGAGGCGCCTCGCCAGGGCCGTGTGCTCCTCGCCGCCACGCGCCTCGCACGCCGCCGCTCCGGCGGTTGCGGCGGCGGAGGCCAGGCGCCCCTCGAGCAGCCGCCCGTCCGCGGCCGGGGTCGCGGCGACCGCCGGGCACAGCCCGACGACCTGCTCCGCGCCGAGGGCGACGCCGCGACGGGTCAGCTCGGCGATCACGTCGGCCGGGGTCGTCTCGTCGACGCGGAAGAGGTTCATCGAGAGCTGCACCAGCGGCCCGGGCAGCTCGAAGGCGAGCGCCTGAACACCCCTCAGTCCGGCGCCTGACTCGCGGATCGAGCGGGCCAGCGCCCGCGCCGCGACCAGGTCCGTGTCGTAAAGGATCACGTTGAAGGCGACCAGCGTCCGCCGCGCGCCGATGCACACCGCGCCCGCGGTGGGGTGGAGGTCGGGTCCGCCGAGGCTCAACGTCGCCTTGCCCGCGCGGATGTCGGCCAGCTTTCGATTCTCGCCGTGGCCGTAGAAGTACACCGGCACCTTCAGCTCGGACCAGACTCGTCCGCCCAGCTCGTGCGCCACGTCGCGGGCAGTCTCGAGCGAAGCGTCACCCAGCGGCACGATCGGGACGACGTCTGCAGCCCCGACGCGCGGATGCACGCCTTCGTGGCCGCGGAGGTCGATGCGCTCGACCGCCTCGGCAGTGGCGGCCAGCAGCGCGTCGGTCAGCTTCTCCGTCGGTCCGGCGAGCGACACGACGACGCGGTTGTGGTCGGGGTCGGCGTCGGTGTCGAGGTGATAGGCCCGCCCCGCGGCCGCGCTGAGGGCGTCGATGACGTCGCGGCGCCGGCCCTCGGAGAAGTTCGGCACCGACTCGTACACGTCCATTCGACCGCTAACTGGTGTAGTCCTCCCCGTTTACGGGGAGGTGTCGGCGAAGCCGACGGAGGGGCTAGCCAAGACTCAGCTAGCGTAAGTGCCCGTGTCCGGACCCGTCGCGCTCGTCTACGGCGACGCGCTGATGAAGCATCACCTCTCCGACGAGCACCCGCTGCAGCCGATCCGGGTCAAGCTCGCCGTCGACCTGATCAGGTCGACGGGCCTCATCGAGCATGCCCATCTCCTGCCGCCTCGCGCCGCGACGATCGAAGAGCTGGAGCTCGTGCACACCCCCGAGTACGTCGAACTGGTGCGCGCGCTGAGCGATCCACACCGCCGGCACACTGTGCCGCCGCGGGCGATCGAGTCGGCCGGCTACGCGTCGGCGGACAACCCGATCTCCGACGAGCTGCACGAGGGCACCTCGCTGGTGGTGGGCGCGTCGCTGGTGGCGGCCGAGGCGATCCAGGGCGGCGCGGCGCTGCACGCGTTCAGCCCGTCGGGTGGGCTGCACCACGCGCACCGCGGCCATGCGTCGGGGTTCTGCACGTACAACGACGCCGCCATAGCGTGCCAGTGGTTCAAGGAACGTGGGCACCGCGTCGCGTACGTCGACGTCGACGTCCACCACGGCGACGGGGTCGAGCACATCTTTCAGAGCGACCCCGACGTGCTGACGATCAGCCTCCACGAGAGCGGGCACTGGCTTTTTCCCGGCACGGGGTTTCCGCAGGACGCGGGCATCGGCGAAGGCCGCGGTTCGGTCGCGAACGTGCCGTTCATGCCGTACACGTGGGACGAGCCGTGGCTGCAGGCGTTCGAGACGGTCGTGCCGGCGCTGCTCCGGCGTTTCAAGCCGACGGTGCTGGTCACGCAGGACGGGTGCGACTCGCACCATCTGGACCCGCTCGCGCACCTGGCGAACACAACGCGGATCTGGCCGCGTGTCGGGCGGGTGTTCCATGAGCTGGCGCACGAGCTGTGCGAAGGGCGCTGGCTGGCGCTGGGGGGTGGGGGGTACGCGATCTACGAGGTCGTGCCACGCGCGTGGACGCTGCTCTTCGCGGAGATGGTCGAGCACCCAGAGCTGGCCGCAGAGGTCGACGACCCGACGACGGTGGTGCCCGCCCCGGAGGCCCAGGAACGCGTCTGGCGGGCTCTACGCAACGACCTAGACCGCCTGGCCGAAATCCACGGGCTTGAGCTCCCTCTCCCCGCTAGGGAAGAGGGTGGGGGTGAGGGGACGCGAGAGTAGAAACTCCCTCTCCCCGGAGGGGAGAGGGTGGGGGTGAGGGGCGCGAAAGAGCATCTCCCTCTCCCCGAAGGGGAGAGGGTGGGGGTGAGGGACGGTGAAAAGAGTCTCCGTCTCCCCGCAGCAGTGAGGGGGCGTCTACGCGAACCGCCAGCGTGTCGCGCCATGCGGCTCCTCAGTCGCAACAGCGATCGCGGTCACGGCGGTCAGCTCATACAGGTCCCATGGCGCCGGGCCCGCGCTTGGGGCGCTGTACGGCGCGGTGAGAGCGCCATCGCTGACCTCCGCCGGCCAGCCCGCGGAGGCGTACCGCTCGGCGAGTCGAGCCAGCGTGGCGGGGTCACGCACGATCGCCGCCGTCCCCTCGACGACCAGGTCGAGGTCGGGAAGAGAGACCGAGAGCACGCAGTTTGGGTTCTGGGCCAGGTTGCGACTTTTGCGTGTGGCGGACCCACTGACGAAGTAAAACTTTCCTTCGACCCATACCGCGCCCACTCCCGCAACATGCGGACGGCCCTGTGGCCGGGTGGTGGCCAGCCAGTAGGACCCTTTCGTGTCGCCGGCCTCGAGTTGGCGTAGGACCCGAGTCCAGGCGAGCGGCGCTGAGCCGTAGATGTCGAGGTTCCGGGTGTCCATCGCTTCCTCCAGAACGCTTGGTGCAGGTTTCACCAGCTTGGACTGAACAGCGACTCGAAAGTGATCGCGGCTATCCGAGTCGATACGCGACTAGAGCGGGCTGCTGCGCTGAGCTGAGCGGGAGGCCCGCGCCCGCCAGCAGGGTGTCGCCGGTGATCGCCAGCGTCGAGTTCGCACCCGCAGGAAGCTGCGACGTCCAGACGATCGACCCGTTTGCCCGGGAGAGCGCCGCGACCTCGCCGGTGAGCGTGGCCGTGAACACGAGGTCGCCCGCGACGGTTGCCCCGCCGAGCGGCATGTGGGGCAGCGCTGTCGCCCACAGCTGCTTGCCCGTCGCCACGTCGAGCGCGACCATCTCGCCACCGGCCTGGAGGATGCTGTCGATGGTGCCCAACACAGCCGTCGGGTCCTTGTAAGTGGACCCGAGCTCGACGACCGGAACATAAACGACGCCGTCCGCCGCGGCCATATTGGTCTCGACCCCACCGACCTCTCCCGGGTAGACCGTGTACGGCGTCTTCAGCTGAAGCTTGCCTTCGAGGGCAAGCTCACCGTCCTGGTCGTGTCCGTTATGGGTGCCGACAGCTGTCTTCCAGATGAGCGCACCGCTTGCCGGGTCGAGCGCGAACACATACCCTCCCTTGCCCGCCGCCAGAATCACCGAACGTCCAGCAGCGGTGGTGAGGATCGGTGATGTCTGCAGGTCCCAGTCGTGGAAGTCGTCGGGAAAGGCCTGGTAGTACCACTCCAGCTGACCCGTGGCCTGGCTGAGCTTCACGACGCTGTCGGTGTACAGCTCACGGCTTGGTGCCGATTGGGCTTCTTGCTGGGACAGGTATGGGTTGCCGGTGCCGACGTAGATGGAGCCGTCCGGGCCGATCAAAAAGGGATCCCAGGCGCCGCCTGCCGTGGCCCTCAGCTGCTGGCCCGTACTGTCCACCACGGTTTGAAAACTCCAGTCCGTGGCACCGTTGCCGGCATCGAGGGCGTAGACGATGCCGCCGCCACGGGTGAGGGCTGACGCCACGAACACCTTCTGGTTGGCGACTTGAGGGGCGATGTCGAACCTGGCGGTGTCCCCTGCGAAACCGGTGCGGTACCAGACCTGACGCCCGGTCTTCGCGTCGAGGGCGAAGACTCCGGTCGCGGTGACGCCGTAGATCCGGCCGTAGGCCAGCGTGACTCCGTTGGGACCGTAGTCGGGCGAGTTGAAGGTGTGGGTCCAGAGAACCCGGCCCGTGGAGTAACCCACCGCCATGACGTTCGACGCCCCGTCCTGCAGGTAGACCACGCCGTTCGCGATCACAGGATTGGCGAAATCACGGCCGGTGGCACCGGCGCCGGTAAGGGGCAGGGTCCAGGCGACCGCGAGCTTCGCGACGTTGGTCGCCGAGATGGTCGACGAGGCGACGCGTGTGTTGTACAGGCCGTCGTTCGGAGATGGCCATTCGTTGAAGTAACGAATGTCCTCTGCCGGGGCGCCTGGAGGTATGGAGCCGGCCAGGCTCGGAGGCACGGTCGGGAGACTCGGTGCCGTCCCGGTCGATCCGCTGCATGCTGAAGCCACGACCGCAGCGAGCATGAGAGGGGCCATCCGAGACATCCTTACCACGAGCAGTTGTCAGGTTAGTTGCACGACAAGGAGAGCGACGAGCCAATGAAGCTGGTGACCTTTCGCGCGGACGGTGGAAGCCGAATAGGTGTCGTGAGCCAGGTTGATCCGCGCAAGGTGGTCGAGGTGGCCGAGCCGCGTGACATGGTGTCCCTCATCGAGGCCGGCGAAGAGGGCGTGGCGTCACTCCGTCAAGCGACCTCGTCCGGGCGCGGCCGTGTCCATGACCTGGCCGGAATCGAGCTGCTGCCGCCCATTCCGCAGCCGCGCGGCAACGTGATCGCGATCGGAAGGAACTACGAGAAGCACGCCGCCGAAACCGCGCGCCTGGAGGGTGGGGAGACAAGCCCGCCGACGATCTTCACCAAGGCGATCACCTCCCTGACCGAGCCAAACGCCGACATCGCGATCGATCCATCGGTCAGCGACAAGATCGACTGGGAGGTGGAGCTCGCGGTCGTGATCGGCACGGCAGGCGCAAACATCAAGCGGCAGGACGCCCGCGGGCACGTCTTCGGCTACACGGTGATCAACGACGTGACGGCCCGTGACATTCAGAGTGGGTGGGGCGGACAGTACTTCAAGGGCAAGAGCCTGGACCGCACATGCCCGACCGGGCCCTGGATAGTCACCGCCGACGAGCTCCCAGACCCTCAGTCGCTGGCCCTGCGGCTGCGCATCAACGGCGAGGTCAAGCAGGACGGCAACACGAGGGACATGACCTACGGCGTCGACGCGATCATCGAGTGGGTCTCGAAGGGCATGACCCTGCTGCCAGGGTCGATCATCGCCACCGGTACGCCCGACGGCGTCGGCTTCGCGCGCATGCCGCCAGAGTTCCTAAGGCCGGGCGACGTGATGGAGACGGAGGTCGAGGGGATCGGCGTGCTGCGCAACCGAATCGTCGCCGCCGGCCGAGACTAGCCGCCCCCCGAACACCCCTTACGGCTTGTTTGATGCCATTCCGGTCGCGGCCCGCCGCCACGCTGCCAGTACCGGCTCCGGCCTGAAGACGCGCGGCGTTCCACGGATCCGCCATCGCCCGCTCCCACAGCTGATCAAGAGTGCCGGGGCTAAGCCAAACAGCATGGAACGCAGCTCAATGTTCACGTCGGTCGGACGACCTGCCAAGGCGACCCACCGTGGTTGTCCGTCGAGAGAATCGATGCCAAAGACCAGGATGCGGGCCGCCGTGACGGCGACAGCCAGGTCCCGCGTCTCGAGACCTCGGGTGATGTGAGAATCCAACAAGCTCGTTTCGCCGGCCAACATCGCGTCGTGTGGGCCAAGTAAGTACTCAGTCGCGAGCGCCAGCTGCTCGAGCCTCCACGACCGATAGTCCCGCAAGGCAGCTAGCCAGGGGAAAAGGAAGACGAGGGCCAAACTCGTGCTGGTATTAGCCCAAAAAAACAGCGAACCGCGTCTCATGAGGCTGCGGGCGCCGTTTAGTTTTCCCGAACGCTCGAACTCGGTCGTCGGAAGCTGTGGCAGCACGATCTGAGACGTCGCAATCCAGGTCGCGCCGTCCCACCACCACTGGCCGTCATCAGAAAATTGGACCACCCGACTGGAGTATGCCCCTGATCCCTTGACCCGGCTGTGACCCGGCGCGTACGCACATGAACCACGAAAGTCGGGCACGAGGCACGTTGCCGACCGCGTGCCCGGCGTCTCGTGGCGGGGCGTCTAGCTTCCTTCGACGACCTGGTGGATGCGGTTGGCGAGCAGTCCGTGCGCCTCACGGTGAACGCGCATCGCCGCGTCCGCGGTGGGCGCCTCGACGAGGCAGAACGCCTTGTGGTCCTTCTCGTCCACCCAGTATTTGATGTATTTGACGCCGTACGCGTCCTGCTTGGCCAGGTCGGCTTGGTGCGCATGGGCGACGTCCGCCGCGGTGGCACCATTGGGGAGCTCCTCGTGGATGTCTATGAAAAGGGGCAAAGTCACACCTCCTTAGGGTGCATCGGGCTGCCGGCAACAACGGTTCGCGACTTGCTCCGCTCCGCGAGAGCGAGAAGGTTTCGTAGCCCGCGGCCGGCGAACATGGGGATCATGAGCCACGTCATGCGGCTCATCGCCGGCCCGAGGCGGAGTATCGGGTTCGTGATCGAGAGCTGCGTCATCCGGTAGGTCACGCGCGATCCGTCGTCCGCCAGCGTGATCTCGTACCTATGCCTGTAGACAGCGGTCATGGGGTTGCTCTCGCCGGCCATCGCCTGAGTTGTGAACTCGAACCTCTTCGGCCGGTCGGCGACCGTGACCGTAGAGCGATCTGACCAGTGCCGTCGAGACATGGGGATCGTGCCGGTGCTGGAGAAACTGGTGCCGACCGTGGCCGGTCCGGGCGGCGAGTCAAACGAGACGAGGCGGAACTCTCGGCTCTGGCGGGCTCCTCCCCACTCGATATGGGTCCGCAGGTCCGCGAGCAGGTCGTAGACGGCCTCGGGCCTCGCTTTGCAGAACCGTGAGATCTGTAGCTGCGGTAGTTGCTGTTCCATGAGACCAGCCTAGGTTCGAGCGTTCAGAGGCACATCAACCGTTCGGTCGATTTATTGCGGAGAGGGAGAGTCGAGAAGATCGTGCTCAAAAGCGAAGAGGGTGGCGCCGGCCCGTGTGTTGACGCCGATCTTCCCGTAGATGTTGATCACGTGAGTGTGCACCGTGGCCTGTGAAACGTGGAGCTCGCGTGCGATCTGCTTGTTCGCGAGTCCACGTGTGATCGCTCGCAGCACGTCCACCTCGCGGTCGGTGAGACCAGCCGGCCAGGTCGGGCTCGATCTTCCTTTCTGCCGAGGCTGACCAGCCGCCAGGAGCACCGCATCAACGGCTCGGGGGTCGAGGCGCCGAGCCGCAACCTCATCTTGCAGCTGCCGCGCCACCCCCTCAGGTTTGACCGCCGGCCTCCAGGCGCGATCCTCGCTCATCGACTCGTAGATCTCCGCGACCGCCAGCAGGCGGGCGGTGAACGGCAGCGCACTGGCAGGCAGCCCAACGTGGTAGCCGGAGCCGTCGAGCCGCTCGTGATGGAGACCGGCGACTGTCGCGGACGCCCGCAGCGGGCCGGCGAGGCTCAGGATGCGCTGGGTGTGATACGGATGCAGGCGAACCCTCTCCCACTCGGATTGATTCAGGGGACCGCGTTTTGTCCACACCCGATTGGGGACGCTCACCATGCCAAGGTCGTGGACCTGGGCGGCGCGCCGTAGGGTCGCGGCGTCGTCTGCGCCCAATCCTGCGGTCATTGCGGCGGCCTCGGCGAGCCGCGCAACCTGAGTCGAGTGCCCACGCGTGAAGGGCGAAGCCAGATCCACGAAATCCGCAAGCGCCCGGCTGATTTCGTCCAGGTGAGATGGGCCGACGCGCCGATGCGGCTCCGGCTCGGCGGTCAACACCTGGTCCCACACTGAATCCAACGACAGTTTGGGCAGGAGCTCGTGGCTGTTCTGCAGCCAGAGCCTTGCCAGCTCAGGATCGAATTCCGTCCCACTGCGCTGCCGGACAACCGCGTCGGCCATCTCGACGCCTCCTGCCTGGTGATAGATCTGGGCTACGTGGACCAGATGCACGAGCCGTGAGGTCGCGGAAAGGCCGTCGGCACTCGGCAGCGACGTGAAGACTTTGCCGTCCCACCGTCCGTACGCGTGACTCAGCGCCTCCGTGACGCGAGGGCTTGCGCCGAGCCTTTGCGAAAGCCGCGCCGCGGCCTCAGCAATGTTGGCCAAGGCCTCTGGCATGTCGCGGCCGGATGTCGCGAGCCCGGCGACACCCTGTGCGAACCCGGACGGTCCCCAGTGCGGGGCCAGCCTGGTGAGGACGATCCGCATGAGCTCAGGACGATCGGCATAGTCGGCCTCCGACATCCAATGACGCACGTTGATGTCGTCGCCGCCGCCCAGACGGCTCTGCGCCGCGACCGCGCCGGTGCACCCCATGTGGTAGAGAAGCGCCAGGTAGTAGACGTCCGACACGTCGGCCCCACTCCAGCCGGCGAGGCGAGCGAGCTCGACCGCGAGCAATGCATCTCGGAGTGCGCTTTCCGCAGGGACGTCGTGTGAGAGATCGGTGGCGAGCGAAACTGCCGCGAGGAGCTCGGCCAGGCGCAGGCCGCTTTCAGATCTCCGCGCGTCGACTATTTGCCGCCTCCCCGCGGTGTCGATCGTCCGCCCATTATCGAGCGCTGTGAGGCGTCACGGTGTCAACTGCACACGACGCTACAACCTCTTCCTCTCGGAGAAAACCAGAACACAGCAAGTCGATCTCGTAGATGCCATCCGGCCCCACGTTGACGAACGCAACCTGCTCGATGACTTCGCGCGACTGCCCGTCTCGGCGCAGTCGGAAACGCCAGCTCAGACGGTCTCGAAGCCCGACGTGTACGCGATGCGAGTCGAGAACCTGGAAGTCCGCGGCGCGCGAGAACCAACCTTCGAAACGCCGAGCAATCTCCTCGCGCCCGGAGCGGGTCTCGGGTCCTGGAGGCAAGAGCATCCGCGCGTGCGCGTCCGGTGCCAAGCACTCAGCGAATCGTCCGAAGTCGCGCGCCGAGAGAGCCGATAGGAAGGCGTCGGGTGCGGATTCATTCATGAACCCAAGGTAGCCACGGCACGTCCGGCCGGACATCAACCGTTCGGTCGATTTCCTGCCATCGCGGATCCACAATCCGTCCGCACGAACCCGGGGCCCCACGGTCCTGACACGTGAGCCTTTAGGCCGTGTAGGTCCTCAGGCAGCGAGTGCACACGCGCGCGCGAAACGTCTTGCCCGCCACCGTCACCCGCCCCATCTGCAGGTTGGGCAGGAACCTCCGGTTGACCCGGTTCTTGGCGTGGCTAACGTGGTGTCCGTACTGCGGCGTCTTGCCGCAGATCGCGCATTGTCTGGCCATGAGTTACCTTCCGGCTGGAGTTGACGGGTACGGCGAGCACGCGAAGCCGCACCGGCGGCTGTAGCGCGGACGTGAATTGTACCATGAGCCCTCTGATGGCCTCCAAGACCACCACCTCAACCACCCCTTTGATCCAGTCCCGCCAGTGGGGCCGCATCGAGGTCTTTCCCTCGGCCGTCGCCGCGATCGCCGGCCACGCCGCCATCCGCTGCTACGGCATCAGCGGCATGGCGGGACGGGGCCTTCGCGACGGCTTCGCCGAGCTCCTGCGCCGCGAGAACGTCGACAAGGGCGTTGACGTGGTCCAGGCCGAGGAAGGCCTGGTGATCGACGTCTACGTCATCGTCCAGTACGGGATTCGCATCACCGAGGTCGCGCACAACCTCCAGGAGACGGTCAAGTTCGAGGTCGAGCGCTCCGTCAACGTGCCCGTCGTCAAGGTCAACGTCAACGTCCAGGGCGTGCGCGAAGAGAAAGAGAGCCGCTGAGTGGTGGCCACCACCAAGGCGATGGGCGTGGACGGGCCGCTTTTCAAGCGCGCGCTCCTCGGCAGCCTGAGCTGGCTCTCCTCGAACCACGAGGAGGTCAACCGCCTCAACGTCTTCCCGGTCCCTGACGGCGACACCGGCACCAACATGCTGCTCACGCTCCAGAGCGCAGTCGAGGACGTGAAAGAGTCGAACGCCGCCGAGGTCAGCAAGATCGCCAAGCTCGCATCCCACGGCAGCCTCATGGGCGCTCGCGGCAACTCGGGCGTGATCCTCTCGCAGATCTTCCGCGGCTTCGCCCGCGCGGTCGAGGGCCGGAGCTCGCTAACGCCGGCCGAGCTCGCGGCGGCGTTCGAAGAGGCGGCCAACGCCGCCTACCGCGCGGTCAACAAGCCCACCGAAGGCACCATCCTCACGGTCGCACGCGAGGCCGGCCGGGCGGCCGCCACCGCCGCCAGTGCCGCGGATGCGACCGTTCCCCGCGTCATCGCCGCCGCGGCAGCCGGCGCGAAGTCCGCGGTGCAGAAGACTCCCAGCCAGCTCCAGATCCTGCGCGACGCGGGCGTCGTCGACGCCGGCGGTTTCGGCCTCCAGCTCATCCTCGAGGGCATGCTCAAGAGCGTCGAGGAGTCAGAGCCCGCCTTCACCGCCATCGAGGCCAAGAAGCCGGTGATCCCCGCGGCGCAGATCGCGCTCGACCTTCCCGAGGGCGGCTGGGGTTACTGCACCGAGTTCCTCATCGAAGGCAACAACCTCGACACCGAGCTCATCCGCGACCAGATCGAGGCGCTGGGCAACTCGGTGCTCGTCGTCGGCGAGCCCGAGCTGGTCAAGGTGCACGTCCACACCGACGACCCGACCCGCGTGATCAACCTCGCGAACGGCTACGGCAAGCTCCTGAAGCTCAACGTCGGCGACATGTCGACGCAGCACCGCCGGATCCTCGAGACCGAAAACGGCCTGCCGGCGGCGCCGCGCCCCAACGGCGTCGGCATCGTCGCCGTCGTCGCGGGCCGCGGCCTGGTCGACATCTTCCGCGGCCTTGGCATCGACGCCATCATCGAGGGCGGGCAGACGATGAACCCGAGCACACAGGACATGCTCACCGCGATCGAGGCGTTGCCCTACGACGAGGTCGTCCTGCTGCCCAACAACGGCAACGTGATCCCCGCGGCCAAGCAGGTCGTCGGCCTTACCAAGAAGAGGGTCCACCTCGTGGAGACGCGCAGCGTGCCGCAGGGCGTGTCGGCCGTCGTCGCGTTCAGGCCGGACAGGTCAGGCGACGAGAACGTGCGCGCGATGAAGGCCGAGGCCGACCGCGTGCAGACGATCGAGGTCACCCACGCCGTCCGCGACACCCGCTCCAACGGCGTCAGGGTCAGGAAGGGCGACGTCATCGGGCTCATCAACAACAAGTTGGAGTTCGCGGGCGGCGACTACGCCGAGGTCGTCAAGCAGGCGCTGGGCAGGCTCGGACCCGACTCCTACGAGCTCGTGACGGTGTACCGCGGCGAGCAGGCGAGCGACGCCGAGATGGCGAAGCTCGAGTCGGAGATTCGCTCCCAGTATCCAGGGCTCGAGGTCGAGGTCCAGCAGGGCGGCCAGCAGCACTACCCCTTCATCCTTTCCGTCGAATAGCGCTCGACTCTTGACGCGAAGCTTCGCGATCGTCACCGACTCGACGGCCGACCTGCCCGAGGCATGGCGCGCCCGCTACGGCATCGAGGTCGTGCCTCTCAAGGTCCTGTTCGGGAAGGAGACGTTCCGCGACGGCGTCGACATGACCAACGAGCAGTTCTTCGCTCGCCTCGCCACGGTGACGTCGCTGCCCACCACCTCGGCGCCATCACCTGGTGAGTTCGCCGAGGTCTACGAACGGCTTGCCCGGGAGCACGACGGATGCATATCGATCCACATCGGCGCGCAGCTCTCGGCCACGGCGGAGGCAGCCCGCGTGGGCGCGTTGTCGGTGGATGGATTCAAGGTCGAGGTCATCGACAGCCAGACCGTCTCGATGCCGGTAGCGTTCCTGTGCCGAGTCGCGGCGGAGTGCGACACGCTCGACGCCGCGGTCGCCGCGGTGAGGCAGCGCGTGCCGAAAACACGCGTCCTCGCCTTGCTCGACACGCTGCGCTACCTGGAGATGGGCGGGAGGCTCAGCCGAGCTCAGGCGATGATCGGGACGATGCTCGACCTCAAGCCGCTGCTTCTCGTGGCGCCCCCGGACAAGGAGATCAAGCCCGTCGACCGAGTCCGGACCCGTTCTCGAGCGATCCCGCGCATGGTCGAGTTCTTCCGCAACGACATGCCGGTCGAGACGGTCGCGGTGATGCACGCGCAGGCGCGCGACGCAGCCGACGAGATCGCCGCCCAGCTTCGCAAAGAGCTGCCGGAAATAGACATCCCGGTCGGCCAGATCGGCTGCGTGCTGGGCACGCACACAGGACCGAAAGCCCTCGGCTTGGTGTACCTCAAGAAGTAAAGCCGAGGGTCGGCGCCAGGCTCACGTTGTGGCCCGGCAGCGGCCAGACTCGCAGCACAGGCGGCGTGACAGCGACCAGGCGCGGAATCGCGATGACCATCAGTCGATACAGACGCTCCTGCCTGGGTGACCACGCGAGGCCGTACTGGTCGCGCAGCTCGGGTGGCAACAGCCCGGCGGTCACGACCTCGAACGGGATCAGCGCCGGCCCCGGCAGCAGGCGGAGCCGCGGACGCAAAACGGCCCTCCCCAGCTCGCGCGCCTGAGAGCCAACTCGCACCTCGCCGCGCGCGACCATCGACGCCATGTAATCGGAGAAATCTCGGTGCGAAGAAGGAAATGTCTCCGGCGGGATGCCCAGCAGCGCCCCCGCAACCTTCGACTCCTGGTAGAAGTCCTCGCGCTCACGCGCCGACAGCCGCTTGACGAACGTCTCGTACGTCACGAGCGCAGAGTCCACCAGCGTCGCGTGCACCCACAGCAGCAGGTCAGGGTCGAGAGCTCGGTAGCCGTCGCCCCGCACGCGGCTGTGCGTCTGGTTCACCGCCCTTGCCGCGGCCAGTGCTGTCTTCTGGTCGCCGAAGATGATCGCCATCGTCATCCGGACCGTCCGCCGCAAGCGCTGCATCGGCCGTTTGCGAAAATCCGAATGCTCGTCGACACCCGCAGCCACCTTCGGATGCGCGAGCTGCATCAGCAGGGCGCGGCCGCCGCCCAGCAGCAAAACGTTCTCGCGGTTCACGCGCCGCGTGATCGAGCCCTCCGGATAAAGTCCCTCACGCATCGGGTCCATTATTTCTCGATACACATGGGCCAGCAGCTGTTCATCTTCGGCGCGGCGTTCCTGGGCTCCGCGGTCGAATCGGTCGAGGCGCTGACGATCGTGCTCGCGGTCGGCCTCACTCGGGGCTGGCGCGACCCACTCCTCGGAGCGGCCGCGGCGCTGGTGCTCCTCGCGGCGCTCGTGCTCGGGTTCGGTCAGCTGATCGTCACGACCATCCCCGACTCGGCGCTCAAGCTCGTCGTCGGGACCCTGCTCCTGCTCTTCGGCCTGCGCTGGCTCCACAAGGCGGTGCTGCGGTCGGCAGGCGTGGTGGCGATGCACGACGAGGAGCACGCGTTCAGCCAGGCGGTCTCGCAGCTCGGCGATGCGACCTCGAGGCGCGACTGGGTCGGTTTCGTACTCGCGCTGAAAGGCGTGTTCCTCGAAGGCCTGGAGGTCGTGTTCATCGTCATCGCCGTCGGCGGCACCGGCCACGGCTTTCCCGCCGCGATCGCGGGCGGGATCCTTGCCGCGATCGTGGTCGCGGCCACGGGGCTGGTCGTCCGCCGGCCCCTCGCGCGCGTGCCGGAGAACACGCTCAAGTACGGGGTCGGCGTGATCCTGACCAGCCTCGGCACGTTCTGGGCGGCGGAGGGGATGGGGGCTTCGTGGCCGCTCGACTTCGTCTCCATCCTCGGGCTGGTCGTGGTCTACTTCGCGGCCTCACGCGTCGCGATCGCGCTCATCCGGCGGCCCGCGCTCGCGTGAAATTCCTCCGCGCGGGGGCCCGCCAGGTCGTCGGCCTGTTCGTCGGCGACTGGGTGCAGAGCGCCGTGGTGCTGGTGATCGTCGCCGCCGGATGGTTCGCGGTCTCGCGGTTCGGCCCGGTGGCGCTCGTCGTGATGGTGGCGCTGCTCTCCGGCCAGCTCGTGTGGTTCGCGCGCGCCGAAGGACGGCCGAGCTCGTCGCCGCGCTGATGCCGATCCTGGCCCTGCCGCGTGCGCTCGAGGCGCCAGTGACGTCGATCCCCAAGCTGAACGCCTCCGACGCCAAGCGGCTGGCGCGCCTGGGGATCGTGACGGTTCGCGACCTGCTCCTGACGCTGCCCTTCGACTGGGAGACATACGGCGCGCCCACCGAGGTCGCCGGCATCGGCGACGGCCAGCAGGCCACTGTCGTCGGCACGATCGCGTCGATCAGCGCAAGGCAGTCACTGCGCCGCCGCATTCGCCTCACCGAGGCGACGATCCGCGACGACGCCGGCGCGCCCCTGCGCCTGGTGTGGTTCAACCAGCCGTTCGTCGCCAAGCAGCTGCAGCGCGGGGACCGGATCGCCGTGGCGGGGACCGTGAAGTCCGCCCGCTACGGCGGCGCCTTGCAGATGCAGAACCCGCACTACGAGAAGATGGAAGACCGCGACGAAGTCAAGCCCACGCGGGTCGGCGGCCTGATGCCGAAGTACCACCTGGTCGAAGGCCTCAGCTCGCGCAAGATCGCCCGCTGGGTGGAGGCGGCGCTGCCTCTGGCCGACAAGGTCGAGGACGTGATCCCCGACGAGGTGCGGGAGCGACACCGCCTCATCGGCGTCGCCGACGCCATCCGCCGCGGACACCGGCCCGAGACCGACCAGGACTTCGCCGACGCGCGCAAGCGCATGGCGTTCGCCGAGCTCTTCGAGCTGCAGGCCGCGTTCGCCCTGATGCGCGCGAACATAGCCTCCGAGCCGGCGACCCCGATCCCGTACCGCCAGGAGGTCATCGATGCGTTCAAGGCGGGACTGGGCTTCCAGCTCACCAACGCGCAGCGGCGGGCGACCTGGGACGCGTTCAAGGATATGGCCGAGACGGTGCCGATGAACCGGCTGCTCAATGGCGACGTGGGCTCCGGCAAGACCGCCGTCGCGGCCGCGGCGGCCGCGATGGCCCACGCAGCCGGGATGCAGTCGGTCGTGATGGCCCCGACCGAGATCCTCGCCCGGCAGCACCTGCACCGCTTCCGCGCCTACCTCGAGGAAAGCTTCCCGGGACTGACCGTCGAGCTCCTGGTCAGCGGCCAGTCGGCGCCGGAGCGCCGGCGCGTCCGCGCCGCGGCCGCATCCGGGCACTGCGCGCTGGTCGTCGGCACGCACGCGCTGATCGAGGACGACGTCGAGTTCGCCAGCCTCGGGCTCGCGGTCGTGGACGAGCAGCACCGCTTCGGGACACGACAGCGCGAGCTGCTGCGCGCCAAAGGCCGCGGCCGTCCGCACTTCCTGGCCATGACCGCGACGCCCATCCCGCGCACGCTGGCGCTCGCGCTGTACGGCGAGATGTCGGTGTCGGTGCTCGACGAGCTGCCGCCCGGTCGTACGCCGGTGGAGACCGAGGTCATCGACCCTGACGAGCGCGGGCGCGCCTACGAGACCGTGCGCCGCGAGGTCGTCGCCGGCCACCAGGCCTTTGTCATCTGCCCGCTCATCGAAGAGTCGGAGACGCTGGCGGCCAAGTCGGCGACGGCGGAGGCGGAGCGCCTACAGAAAGAGGTCTTCCCGGAGTTTCGCCTCGGCCTCGTCCACGGGCGCCTCAAGGAAAAGGACGACGTGATGCAGCGTTTCGTCGCCGGCGAGATCCAGGTCCTGGTCGCGACCGCCGTGGTCGAGGTTGGCGTCGACGTGCCGAACGCGAGCGTGATGATGATCGAGGGCGCGGACCGGTTCGGCCTCGCGCAGCTGCACCAGTTCCGCGGCCGGGTTGGCCGCGGCGCCGCCCGAAGCTACTGCCTGCTGCTGGCCGACGACCCCTCCGAGGCGGCGCTGCAGCGCCTCGAGCTGGTGGCGCGGATCCACGACGGCTTCACGCTGGCGCGCGAGGACATGGAGCGGCGGGGGATCGGCGAGCTGATGGGGCCGCGCCAGCACGGCCTCACGGACGCGGCGATGGAATCGCTGCGCAGCCCGGCATTGCTCGACGACGCGCGCGCCGAGGTGCAGCGACTCGTCGCCGAAGACCCGCAGCTCGACCGCTTTCCGGCCTTGAAGGCCGCCGCCGCGCGCCGCCTGGAGCAGACCTCGATCAGCTAAAAGCGCGGTATTAGCCCTCCCCATTCATGGGGAGATGGCGCGAAGCGCGGGAAGTAGTAGTCCTCCCCATTCATGGGGAGGTGGCGCGAAGCCCCGGAGGTAGTAGTCCTCCCCATTCATGGGGAGGTGGCGCAAAGCGCCGGAGGTAGTAGTCCTCCCATTCATGGGGAGGTGGCGCGAAGCGCGGGAAGTAGTAGTCCTCCCCATTCATGGGGAGGTGGCGCGAAGCGCCGGAGGTAGTAGTCCTCCCCATTCAGGGGAGGTGGCGCGAAGCGCCGGAGGGGCTATGCGGGTTGATACGCCGCCGTCAGCATCCCGAAGTACGTCGGCGCTTCGTAGCTGATCAACGTCCCGCGCCATCCGCGGGTCGCGCCGTGCAGCATCAGCATCTGCCACCAGCTGTCCGCCTTCGCGTTCTCAATGAGCTCGCGCGGGATCTCGATCAAGCCCTCGAGCTTGTTGGTGCGCACGAGCTCGGTGACCTTCGCGTCGTACTCGGCCGCCGCCGCGTGGAAGCCGTAAGGCCCCGTCTCGTCGTGGGCGTGGCCGTGGTCGGCGCTGGCGATGAACGCGACCCGCCGGTCCGAGCGCGCCGCGGTCGCCGCGATCGCCGCCCCCGCGGTGACGTGGTCGCTGCCCGGAAGGTCGCGCGCCGGCGTCACGACGACGGCCGGCACCGGCGGGTCTGCCCGGCCGCCCATGAACCACAGCGGGATCAGGACGCCCCAGTCCATCGGCGCGACCGCGGTCTCCGGATCGTTGGAGCCGAAGCTCACGCCGGCCGCCGTCAATCCCGCCCCGCCGAGCGACTCGAGCAGACGCCACGCCAGGCGCGTGTCCGACGGCAGGTCGAGCTCCACCGGCGGCGTGACGCCGTTGAGCCTGCCCTTCACCCGGCTGGCAACCACGACGCCGAGCGCGTTCGAGATGTGCACGTTGTGCGGCGTGGCCACGATGGCAACATCGGGCTTCGCCGCGTCAAACCGCCGGCCCAGCTCCTCCATCCCCGCGCGCGTCTTGATCGCCACGTCGCGCTCCTCGGGCTCGCACGCCTCGGCGATGGCGATGCCTCCGTGCGGAGCGATGGCGGCAAACACCAGAGGCATCTGGTTAGGTTTCACCTCCCCACTTGTGGGGAGGTCGGGACGCGCAGCGGCCCGGGAGGGGGCGTGCGTCGAGCACAACCGATACTTAGCACGAATGGACTCGCCTCTGCGATTGACGGAGTACAGCCACGGGGCCGGTTGAGCCTGCAAGCTCAGCCCGGTGGAGCTAGGGCAGGTACTCGGGGCTCTGCCCCCGATCGTCGACCCCAACGTGATCACGGCCGCAGCCGCGCGCGACGACGCCGCGGTCTATCGCATCGCGCCTGACCGCGCCCTCGTGGCGACCGTCGACTTCTTCACGCCCATCGTCGACGACCCCACCGCCTACGGGGCCATTGCCGCCGCCAACTCGCTGAGCGACGTCTACGCGGTGGGCGCGAAGCCGCTGTTCGCGCTCGGCATCACCGCCTTCCCGCGCGCGAAGCTCGGCGCCGGGCTGCTGCAGAAGATCATCGCGGGCGGCGCGGCCAAGCTCGCCGAGGCCGGCGTCCCGGTGGTCGGCGGCCACAGCGTCGACGACGACGAGCCGAAGTTCGGCTACGCGATCATCGGCGAAGTCCACCCCGACCGCAGGGTGGGCCACGACGGCGCCTCGGCCGGTGACGTGCTGTTCCTTACCAAGCCGCTTGGTTCGGGCCTCGTCACCACGGCCATCAAGCGCGGGCTCTGCCCACCAGACGTCGAAGCGGCCGCGATCGCCGTGATGACCACTTTGAACCGCGAAGCATCCGCGGCGATGCTTGAGGCCCATGCCACCGCCGCCACCGACGTGACCGGTTACGGGCTGATCGGCCACCTGGCCAACCTCTCAGGAGGGGCCGACGTCGACTTCGACTCCGTGCCTTTCATCAAGGGCGTCGGCGATCTCGCCGAGCGCGACCTGTTTCCCGACGGCAGCCGGCGCAACCACGCCGCCTTCCGGGACCGCGTCGAGTGGGGCGGCCTTGGGGAGACCGAGCAGCTGATGCTCTGCGACGCGCAGACCAGCGGCGGCTTGCTGGTTGCGATTCCTCCCCGCTACGCCGGCAGCTTCAAGCATGGCGAACGGATCGGGGTCATGCGCAGCGACGGTTTGATCCGGGTCAGGACGTGAGCAACCTGCGCGTGAGCGGTGGCGAGGCCCGCGGCCGCCGCCTCCGCGTCCCCAAGAACATCCGGCCCACCCAGGACATGGTCAAGCAGGCGATCTTCAACATGGTCGGGCCGGCCATCGAGGGCGCTACCGTGCTGGATCTTTTCGCCGGCTCCGGCGCGCTCGGGATCGAAGCTCTGTCGCGCGGCGCCGCTCACGTCACCTTCGTGGATCAGCAGCCGCGCGGTCTTGCTATCCTGCGCCAGAACTTGGACGCCCTCGGATTCAAGGAGCGGTCGCAAATCGTTCGCGGCGACGTCGTCCACTGGCTGGAATCGCAGCCCGCAATCCTCGCCACGAGCGACTACGTGTTTCTCGACCCACCGTACGACGACGTCGTCTTCGACCGCGCGTTGAAGCACCTCGACCGCTCGGCTACGGAGGCGACGGTGTTCGCGGAGCACTCCAAGCGCCAGGAGGTGCCCGCGCTCGCGCGCTTGCGCGTCGACCGTGAGCGGCGGTATGGCGACACCGTCGTCACGGTGCTGCGGCCGGAATGATGGCGCGCAACAACCCCGGCCAGCTCCCGAACTCCAAGATCGCCGTCTATCCCGGCAGCTTCGACCCGTTCACAAACGGCCACCTCGACGTCGTGAAGCGGGCGCTCGGCATCTTCGACAAGCTCATCGTCGCGGTCGCGGCGAATCCCGAAAAACGCCAGCCGCTCTTCACGGTCGAGGAGCGGCTGCAGCTGATCCGCGCCTCGCTCGACGGCAACGACCGCGTCGAGGTCATGAGCTTCACCGGCCTGACCGTCGAGTTCGCGCGCGCGCGCGGCGCGAGCACGCTGGTGAAGGGCCTGCGCGCCTACTCCGACTTCGACGCGGAGCTGCAGCAGGCGTTGATGAACCGCAAGCTGGCCCCCGACATCCACACAGTGTTCCTGATGTCGAGCTTCGCGCACATCTTCGTCTCGTCAAGTATCTTGAAGGACATCGCCAGGTACGGCGGCAAGGTCTCGGACCTTGTGCCGCCGCCGGTTGCGAGAGCGCTGAAGGAGAAGTTCCGATAAAGGTCGACGAGCTGCTGGAACGGATGGAGTACCTGATCCAGAACGCGCGCCACGTCCCGCTCTCGACAAATGTGATGGTCAGCGAGGACGAGATGATGGAGCTCCTCGACCAGATCCGCTTCAACCTGCCGGACGAGATCAAGCAGGCGAACTGGACCGTGTCCGAGCAGCAGCGGATCATCACCGAGGCGCACGCCGAGGCCGCGCGCACGATGTCGCGGGCGAACGAGCGCGCGGAGGAGAGCGCCTCGGAGCACGAGGTGCTGCGCCGCGCGGAGCGGCATGCGACGCAGGTCGTGAAAGACGCTCAAGCGAAGTCGGACCAGATCCTGCGCGACGCCGAGAAGTACGCGCTCGAGCAGTTGAAGCAGCTCGAGGCGCACCTCACCCGAACGCTGAGCACGGTGAGGCGTGGGGTGGAGGCGCTGCAGGCGAACCAACCGGTCGAGGAGCCGGAGCCTGCGGACCAGACGGCCGGCCATTAGCATCCCGTAGAATCCCCGGAGCCATGGCTCTCCCCAAGGTCAAGCTGTCCAAGTCGAAGAAGGGCCGCCGCCGCTCGCACCTCGCGCTGGCGCTGGTCCAGATCCAGCCCTGCCCCAACTGCAAGCACCCGCACCGCCCGCACTCGGTCTGCCCGAACTGCGGCCAGTACGCCGGCCGCGAAGTCCTGAAGGCCAAGAGCTAGGTCTGGTCCTCCCCACGCAGTGGGGAGGTGGCGCGAAGCGCCGGAGGGGGCTGTGTTAGGTCTAGTCCTCCCCACGCAGTGGGGAGGTGGCGCGAAGCGCCGGAGGGGGCTGTGTGTTAGGTCTAGTCCTCCCCACGCAGTGGGGAGGTGGCGCGTAGCGCCGGAGGGGCTGTGTTAGGTCTGGTCCTCCCCACGCAGTGGGGAGGTGGCGCGTAGCGCCGGAGGGGCTGTGTTAGGTCTAGTCCTCCCCACGCAGTGGGGAGGTGGCGCGTAGCGCCGGAGGGGCTGTG